>Ga0315281_10000563_pt1 | contig 51645 bp, 42 predicted proteins | sample YL17G07_0_MG_FD_204540 | JGI IMG/M metagenome (GOLD analysis project Ga0315281, IMG submission 204540) | Sediment microbial communities from Yellowstone Lake, YNP, Wyoming, USA - YL17G07_0 | ecosystem: Environmental > Aquatic > Freshwater > Lake > Sediment | place: USA: Wyoming | collected...
TCCCTGACCTCCGGTGGCTCCGGTTGAACCGGTGGTCCCTGTTGGCCCCTGGGTGCCGGTTGCTCCCGTTGCTCCGGTTGAACCGGTACTGCCGGTTGGTCCCTGACCTCCGGTAGCCCCGGTTGAGCCGGTTGAGCCGGTAGATCCGGTAGGACCGGCTCCGCCAGTTGCTCCTGTTGATCCGGTTGTCCCTGTTGGTCCCTGACCTCCGGTGGCTCCGGTTGAACCGGTGGTCCCTGTTGGACCCTGGGTGCCGGTTGCTCCTGTTGCTCCAGTTGTTCCTGTTGGTCCCTGGGTACCGGTTGCCCCCGTGGCCCCGGTGGTCCCGGTTGGTCCCTGTCCGCCGGTTGCCCCGGTGGCTCCGGTTGAACCGGTACTACCGGTTGGTCCCTGACCTCCGGTGGCCCCGGTGGAGCCGGTTGAGCCGGTAGATCCGGTAGGACCGGCTCCGCCAGTTGCCCCGGTTGAGCCGGTTGAGCCGGTAGATCCGGTAGGACCGGCTCCGCCAGTTGCTCCAGTTGCTCCGGTTGTCCCTGTTGGTCCCTGACCTCCAGTGGCTCCGGTGGCCCCGGTTACTCCGGTTGGTCCCTGTTCTCCGGTTGCCCCGGTTGTTCCGGTAGAACCGGTAGATCCCGTAGGACCGGCACCACCGGTTGCTCCCGTTGATCCGGTTGTTCCTGTTGGTCCCTGTCCTCCAGTGGCTCCGGTGGCCCCGGTTACTCCGGTTGGTCCCTGGGTGCCGGTTGCCCCGGTTGCTCCGGTTACTCCAGTTGGTCCCTGTTCTCCAGTTGCCCCCGTTGCCCCGGTTGTCCCTGTTGGACCCTGGGTGCCGGTTGCTCCTGTTGCTCCGGTTGAACCGGTACTGCCGGTTGGTCCCTGACCTCCTGTTGCCCCTGTTGAGCCGGTTGAGCCGGTAGATCCGGTAGGACCGGCTCCGCCAGTTGCTCCAGTTGCCCCGGTTGTCCCTGTTGGTCCCTGACCTCCGGTGGCTCCGGTTGAACCGGTGGTCCCTGTTGGCCCATGGGTGCCGGTTGCTCCAGTTGCCCCGGTTGTCCCTGTTGGACCCTGGGTGCCGGTTGCTCCAGTTGCTCCGGTTGAACCGGTACTGCCGGTTGGTCCCTGACCTCCGGTAGCCCCGGTTGAGCCGGTTACTCCGGTTGGTCCCTGTTCTCCGGTAGCCCCGGTTGAGCCGGTTACTCCGGTTGGTCCCTGTCCTCCGGTTGCCCCGGTTGAGCCAGTGGTCCCGGTTGGTCCCTGTCCTCCCGTTGCCCCGGTTGCTCCGGTTGAACCGGTACTGCCGGTTGGTCCGGCACCACCGGTTGCTCCCGTTGAACCGGTTGAACCGGTACTACCCGTTGGTCCGGCACCACCGGTTGCTCCCGTTGAACCAGTTGAACCGGTACTACCCGTTGGTCCGGCACCACCGGTTGCCCCGGTTGAGCCGGTTACTCCGGTTGGTCCCTGTTCTCCGGTTGCCCCGGTTGAGCCGGTTACTCCGGTTGGTCCCTGTTCTCCGGTTGCCCCAGTTGCCCCGGTTGCTCCGCTTGGACCCGCTTCACCTGTAGCTCCTGTTGTCCCCGTTGGTCCAGTTTCACCTGTAGCTCCGGTTGGTCCCTGTTCTCCAGTTGCCCCGGTTGCTCCGGTTGAACCGGTACTACCCGTTGGTCCGGCACCACCGGTTGCTCCCGTTGCTCCGGTTGAACCGGTACTACCCGTTGGTCCGGCACCACCGGTTGCCCCAGCACCACCGTTTGTCCCCGTTGAACCGGTTGCTCCCGTTGGTCCCTGACCTCCGGTTGCCCCGGTTGGTCCCTGGGTGCCGGTAGCTCCGGTTGCTCCGGTTGAGCCGATACTACCCGTTGGTCCGGCACCACCGGTTGCTCCCGTTGAACCGGTTGAACCGGTACTACCCGTTGGTCCGGCACCACCGGTTACCCCGGTTGTTCCGGTTGAACCGGTACTGCCGGTTGGTCCGGCACCACCGGTTACCCCGGTTGCCCCGGTTGTCCCCGTTGGTCCCTGTCCTCCGGTTGCTCCGGTTGAGCCGGTTACTCCGGTTGGTCCCTGTCCTCCGGTTGCCCCGGTTGAACCGGTGGTCCCCGTTGGTCCATGGGTGCCGGTAGCTCCGGTTGTTCCGGTTGAACCGGTACTGCCTGTTGGTCCCTGTCCGCCGGTTGCTCCCGTTGAACCAGTAGAACCGGTACTACCCGTTGGTCCGGCACCACCGGTTGCTCCCGTTGAACCGGTTGAACCGGTACTACCCGTTGGTCCCTGTTCTCCAGTTGCTCCCGTTGCCCCGGTTGTCCCCGTTGGTCCCTGACCACCAGTTGCTCCGGTTGTCCCCGTTGGTCCCTGACCACCAGTTGCCCCGGTTGCCCCGGTTGTTCCGTTTGGTCCCTGTTCTCCAGTTGCCCCAGTTGCTCCGGTTGAACCGGTACTACCAGTTGGTCCGGCACCACCGGTTGCCCCGGTTGAACCGGTTACTCCCGTTGGTCCCTGACCTCCGGTTGCTCCGGTTGAGCCGGTTACTCCAGTTGGTCCCTGTTCTCCAGTTGCCCCAGTTGCTCCGGTTACTCCAGTTGGTCCCTGTTCTCCAGTGGCTCCCGTTGAACCGGTTGAACCGGTACTACCCGTTGGTCCGGCACCACCGGTTGCTCCCGTTGAACCGGTTGAACCGGTACTACCCGTTGGTCCGGCACCTCCGGTTGCTCCGGTTGTTCCAGTTGGTCCCTGTCCTCCGGTTGCTCCGGTTGTTCCTGTTGGTCCCTGAGTACCGGTTGCTCCCGTTGAACCGGTTGTTCCGGTTGGTCCCTGACCACCAGTTGCTCCCGTTGAACCGGTTGAACCGGTACTACCCGTTGGTCCGGCATCACCGGTTGCTCCGGTTACTCCGGTTACCCCGGTTGGTCCCTGTCCTCCAGTTGCCCCGGTTGAGCCGGTTACTCCAGTTGGTCCCTGTTCTCCAGTGGCTCCGGTTGAACCGGTTACCCCGGTTGGTCCCTGTTCTCCAGTGGCTCCGGTTGAACCGGTTACCCCGGTTGGTCCCTGTTCTCCAGTGGCTCCGGTTGAACCGGTTGAACCGGTTGTTCCGGTCGGACCCGCTTCACCTGTAGCTCCTGTTGAACCCGTTGGTCCAGTTTCACCTGTAGCTCCAGTTGGTCCCTGTTCTCCAGTGGCCCCCGTTGCCCCGGTTACCCCAGTTGGTCCCTGTTCTCCAGTGGCTCCGGTTGAACCGGTTACCCCAGTTGGTCCCTGTTCTCCAGTGGCTCCGGTTGAACCGGTTGTTCCGGTCGGACCCGCTTCACCTGTAGCTCCTGTTGAACCAGTTGGTCCTGCTTCACCTGTAGCTCCTGTTGGGCCTTGTCCTCCAGTGGCCCCCGTTGCCCCGGTTACCCCAGTTGGTCCCTGTTCTCCAGTTGCCCCCGTTGCTCCGGTTACCCCGGTTGGTCCCTGTTCTCCAGTTGCTCCGGTTGAACCGGTTGTTCCGGTCGGACCCGCTTCACCTGTAGCTCCTGTTGAACCAGTTGGTCCTGTTTCACCTGTAGCTCCTGTTGGGCCTTGTCCTCCAGTGGCCCCCGTTGAGCCAGTTGAACCGGTTGGTCCTATATCTCCTGTTGCACCAGTGGCTCCAGTTGCTCCTGTTGAACCCGTTGGTCCTGTTTCACCTGTAGCTCCAGTTGGTCCCTGTTCTCCAGTTGCCCCCGTTGCTCCGGTTACCCCGGTTGGTCCCTGTTCTCCAGTGGCTCCGGTTGAGCCGGTTACCCCGGTTGGTCCCTGTTCTCCAGTGGCTCCGGTTGCTCCAGTTGAGCCGGTGGTTCCAGTTGGTCCCATATCTCCAGTTGCCCCCGTTGCTCCGGTTACCCCGGTTGGTCCAGTCTGGCCTGTAGGTCCTGTCTCGCCTGTCGCTCCCGTTGCTCCTGTAGTCCCAGTCGGTCCTTGTTTTCCTGATGCCCCTGTCGCCCCCGTTGGTCCAGTATGACCAGTTGCTCCGGTTGCCCCGGTTGATCCAGTTGAACCGGTGGGACCTTGTTCTCCGGTGGCTCCGGTTACCCCCGTTGATCCGGTTGAACCGGTTGGACCTTGTTCTCCAGTTGCTCCGGTTGGTCCTATCTGCCCTGTTGCCCCTGTTGATCCTGTTGATCCTGTTGATCCTGTAGGTCCAGTTTCTCCGGTTGCCCCAGTTGGTCCGGCTCCACCTGTGGCGCCTGTGGTTCCGGTACTACCTGTAGGTCCAATATCTCCAGTTGATCCTGTTGTTCCCGTGGGACCAACACCGCCAGTGGCACCAGTTGTTCCTGTAGGTCCTGATTCTCCTGTTGCTCCGGTTACCCCAGTTGATCCGGTTGAACCGGTTGGACCTTGTTCTCCAGTTGCTCCGGTTGGTCCTGCCTCACCTGTTGCTCCAGTTACTCCAGTTACTCCTGTTGGTCCTTGAATACCTGAAGCTCCGGTGGCTCCAGTTGGTCCTGCCTCACCTGTTGCTCCAGTTGCTCCAGTTACCCCGGTTGGTCCCAAACCTCCAGTTGCCCCAGTTGTTCCTGTTGGTCCTGTTTCTCCAGTTGCTCCCGTTGTTCCTGTTGGTCCTGTTTCTCCAGTTGCTCCAGTTGCCCCAGTTGTTCCTGTTGGTCCTGTTTCTCCAGTTGCTCCCGTTGTTCCTGTTGGTCCTGCCTCACCGGTGGCTCCGGTTGAGCCGGTTGTACCGGTGGGACCTTGTTCTCCTATTATCCCCGTTGCTCCAGTTGTTCCAGTTGGTCCCAAACCTCCAGTTGCTCCCGTTGTTCCTGTTGGTCCTGCCTCACCGGTGGCTCCGGTAGAACCTGTTGTACCGGTGGGACCTTGTTCTCCTATTATTCCCGTTGCTCCCGTTGCTCCCGTTGTTCCTGTTGGTCCTGCCTCACCGGTGGCTCCGGTAGAACCTGTTGTACCGGTGGGACCTTGTTCACCTGTTGCCCCTGTTGCCCCTGTTGCCCCTGTTGTCCCTGTAGGTCCAGCTTCTCCTGTTGCTCCCGTTGACCCAGTGGCACCAGTTGGTCCAGCATCTCCTGTAGTACCGGTAGATCCTGTTGGTCCAGTATAACCAGTAACACCTGTTGCCCCTGTTGGTCCAATCTCCCCAGTTGCTCCCGTAGCACCTGTTGCCCCTGTTGGTCCAGTTTGGCCTGTAGGTCCTGTCTCACCTGTTGCCCCTGTTGCCCCTGTTGCCCCTATTGGTCCTTGAATACCAGAACCTCCCGTTGCACCCGTTGGTCCTATCTGTCCTGTTGCTCCAGTTGAACCCGTTGCTCCAGTTGCTCCCGTTGCCCCTGTAGGTCCAGTTGGTCCTATCTGTCCCGTTGTTCCAGTTGAACCAGTTGCTCCAGTTGCTCCGGTGGGACCTAAGTATCCAGTTGGTCCCGTTGGTCCTATCTGTCCCGTTGCTCCGGTTGAACCTGTTGTACCAGTTGGTCCTAAATCCCCAGTTACCCCTGTTGGCCCGGTTGGTCCAATAAAACCAGTTGTCCCCGTTGCTCCAGTTGCTCCAGTTGGTCCTAAGTCACCAGTTGTTCCCGTTGTTCCGGTTGGTCCAGCTCCACCAGTAGCTCCGGTAGTCCCGGTTGGTCCAGTTTGACCTATTACTCCCGTTGCTCCAGTTGCTCCCGTTGCCCCTGTAGCTCCAGTTGTTCCTGTTGGTCCAATCTCCCCAGTTGCTCCCGTTGCCCCTGTTGCCCCTGTTGTTCCAGTTGGTCCTAAATCCCCAGTTGGCCCCGTTGGTCCTATCTGTCCCGTTGCTCCGGTTGAACCTGTTACTCCAGTTGGTCCTAAATCCCCAGTTGCTCCAGTAGTTCCAGTTGGTCCCACAAAACCAGTTGCCCCGGTGGCTCCAGTAGTTCCAGCTGGCCCTAAATCACCTGTTGCCCCGGTGGCTCCTGTAACACCAGGGGGGCCTTCGATACCAGAAGCTCCTGTTGCCCCAGTTGGTCCAATCTGCCCAGTTGCCCCCGTTGCTCCCGTTGTTCCAGTTGGTCCAGTTTCTCCGGTTGCCCCAGTTGGTCCGGCTCCACCTGTGGCGCCTGTGGTTCCGGTACTACCTGTAGGTCCAATATCTCCAGTTGATCCTGTTGTTCCCGTGGGACCAACACCGCCAGTGGCACCAGTTGTTCCTGTAGGTCCTGATTCTCCTGTTGCTCCGGTTACCCCAGTTGATCCGGTTGAACCGGTTGGACCTTGTTCTCCAGTTGCTCCGGTTGGTCCTGCCTCACCTGTTGCTCCAGTTACTCCAGTTACTCCTGTTGGTCCTTGAATACCTGAAGCTCCGGTGGCTCCAGTTGGTCCTGCCTCACCTGTTGCTCCAGTTACTCCAGTTACCCCGGTTGGTCCCAAATCTCCAGTTGCTCCCGTTGCTCCAGTTGCTCCAGTTACCCCGGTTGGTCCCAAATCTCCAGTTGCTCCGGTTACCCCAGTTGGTCCCAAATCTCCAGTTGCTCCGGTTGATCCGGTTGGTCCCAAATCTCCAGTTGCTCCGGTTGATCCGGTTGGTCCTGTCTGACCAGTAGATCCAGTTGCTCCAGTTGTTCCAGTTGGTCCCAAACCTCCAGTTGCTCCAGTTGTTCCAGTTGGTCCCAAACCTCCAGTTGCTCCAGTTGACCCAGTTGGTCCTGTCTGACCAGTCGTCCCTGTGGTCCCTGTAGCTCCCGTTGGTCCCAAATCTCCCGTTGCTCCGGTTGATCCCGTTGGTCCAGTCTGACCTGTCGCTCCCGTTGCTCCCGTTGACCCAGTTGGTCCAGCAATTCCAGTTGCTCCCGTTGCTCCCGTTGCTCCAGCAATTCCCGTTGCTCCGGTTGATCCCGTTGGTCCAGTCTGACCTGTTGCTCCAGTTGCCCCGGTTGCCCCAGTTACTCCAGTTGGCCCTAAGTCCCCAGTGGCACCAGTTGCCCCGGTTGGTCCAGCAACTCCTGTTGTTCCAGTTACCCCGGTTGGTCCCTGTTCGCCTGTTGTTCCAGTTGCCCCGGTTACTCCAGTTGGCCCTGCCTCACCGGTGACGCCTGTTGCCCCAGTTGATCCTGTTGGGCCAGTTTGTCCGGCTACCCCCGTTGCCCCCGTTGCCCCAGTTACCCCAGTTGCCCCAGTTGCCCCTGCTGATCCGCCAGAACCGCTTCCTCCTGCAGAAGTTTGTACCCAGCTTGAACCATTCCAATAATAAAGTTTGTTATCCGAAGTGTTAAAGTATAGGGCGCCATTGCCAGCAGCAGTCGGAGCACCAGAAAAATTACCCGTCACCAGTTGTCCACTGGTTTTAATATTTCCGCCTGCCTGTAAATCTCCACCGATTTGGGCATTTCCAGCGGTCAGTATCACATTGGTGTTCGGAGATAATCTCAAGTTGGAAATTGCGGCAAACCCGCTGGCAAATCGGGTATAGCCACTGGCGATCTTTGGTACATCGGTTGAGGTAGCGGTAGTTAATCGTGCTGCATTATTGTCTATATCCCATTTGATGTTTCCTCCGGAAAAAGTAATTAAACCATGATGCCAGGCATTGGCATCATAGGCAAAAGTAGTTGAGGCCAACTGGCTACAGGTTGGAGTACATTTTTGTACCGTAATTGTTCCGGCAGGATTCCAGTTAAATTGATAAAATTTTGAACTGTCACTATTGATATTTGTCTGGACGGAAACTCCGCTTGAGTCGGTTTTAAAATCGAATTCCATCGTCGTATCTTTGGTGAAATCAAAAGTGACCGGGATTTTATTGCCATCTGTACCAAAGATACCCAAGCCCCCATCTTTGATGAGATTGTTTACTACCAGGGGCGTATTGACGACGGTGGCAGAAGAAGTTGCGTTTAGTATTTGTCCTACCTGGAGATTGCCGCCTACATAGGTATTGCCTCCGGCATCCACAGAAAATTGGGTAGTAGCAGGGGTTCCTGATGCCAATTGCAAGAGGTTATATCCAGAAGTAACAGCTGATCCTTCGCCATAGATAAGCGAGCCAGAGGCAATATTGGGATTAGTGATATTAGTGAAACCTTGTCCTTCTCCTGGTACGGTTCCGGTAAAATACATCTGCACTCCTCCCAGACCATCAGGAGCTAGAGTGATCGAGCCTCCACTTCCGGGGTTTGTTTGCAAACTCAGAGATTGTCCCTCTATGGTAAATTGTCCCGTGGTAGATGTTATAGTAGGGGAGGCAGCCGAAATGACAAGCTGTCCATATTTATCAATAAAAGGAATAGTTGCCACTTCTGCGGGGGATGCCGGAGGAAGTCCTTGGAGAGTTTCTGCATTGATCGCATATCCGACCGTAGCAATCTGTTGCCGAGGCGTCATCTCCTCATCGCCATTTACGGTTATACCAAGGAATGTATTCATGTTTTCCGAAAAAACAGTTGAGGGGATTTCTTCACCGCAGGTTGAACCAATAAGGGTAGAGAAAATACCATTTTGATCTGATGTGATAGTACAAATATCAGTGTTGTAAAGGACCTGACCGTTTGTCGATTGATCCCAAATCCGGAAGCGTATTTGTTGAGGTTCAGAGATGGGATTGCCGGAAGAGTCTGTCAATCTTCCCTGAAAATTCAGAATTCTAGCTGGCCGGACCGGTTCGAGTGGGAAAGCTTGAGGCTTTGGAACTTTTAAAAAAAACTGCTGATAGAAGCCGATGCCAACCGCTGTGGCAATAATTGTAGCAATCATCCAGCTGAAATAACGAGAGAGGGGAAGACGGGAAAAAGAATTGAAAATAGAAAATATGCGAGAAGTTTCTTTAGATTTAACTTCCTCAGATTTAATTTTTTCTAGGTAGCCTACTTTTCTTGCCCAATTGAAAAAACTTCGTCCACTTGACAGCTTTCTCTTAATTGAAGCACTACTCAGGTGAAGATCATCGTGGAGATAAATGGCAAATTTTTTTAAAATCTCGTCTTCATCAACTTCCTGAAACTCCTTAAGTGATTTATAATTATCGTTTCTGGTTAAAAATGTAAAAAACTGTATCAGATCAGACTTATAATTGCGCAGAGTGCTACTGGGTGTTTGGTGTTTTTCCAGAGTGATGAGAAATTCCGCGAGGAGAGGAGGCCAAAAAACCGTTGTGTCAGTTTCACTGACGAAGATAGAGGAGCGGGACGAAAGATAGGCGCGAAATTTTTGCAGGACCAAAGTAGTGTTTATGACATGTTTTTTAGTGAAACCTCTTTTGGTGAGCGTTTTCCCGAATTGCGTGATAATGGTTGGAATAAGAAGACTTTGCGGATCAGCATTTTTAATTCTATCAGGATAAGTAGTTTCTAGAAAGCGAGTTAGCCGTGAAAAGTCTGCTTTTAGACTTTTCACTACCATGCGGGAAATCCTCAAAGTATTGAGGAAAGCCACAAAATTAGCTTCAAAATTAGATAGATTACTAATACTATACCCCCCATCTTAGTTAAAAACATTAATAATAACTTTGTCAAGGGGTAGTTGATATGGTTGAGTAGTGGAAGGATGCAATCTAAACGATTATCTAAAACCTAAAGAAAAACGATTTCACGATTATTTTCACGATTTCCCGCAAAATTTAATTGAATACTTAACTATATCATTCTATTTCAATGACATTTTGAGTAATTATTTCTACCCTAGATATGATTTGATATAGTTTCGGACAAATAAAATTTTATAAAACGAAAATTTCTAAAATTAATAAAATGTAGAATTTTTACTAAGAAAATCAAAAAATAGCAGAAAAGGGAAGAAGGTAAAAGTCCAAAGTAAATATTTTTTCAATAAAAATAAAAATCTTCCACCCGATACAAATATATTATAAGGTTCAAAATTATATGATGATAAAATGTAGCACTTCATTAGAATATCTGCTAACGGTATGAGTATCGATAGATTAGAGAGATCTTATCACTTCAGTAAAATGACTGCTAAAATAACATTCAATCATAATTGGAGCAATATAACAACTTAATCTAATTATTCTATGTTGATTATAACCATTATAATCATTATGATTATTATCTTCTCTCCCACTTTTGTTTCTTGGTCATTCTATATCTAATAAAGTGCGACACAGAAGCTCTAATATTATTTACAAACTATAAGCTATATAAAAATACAGTATCTTAATCACGAATAATACAAGTCTTTTATTCCACTTAAGTTAAACAAGTTTTCTCAACACATCGCAAAGAAAGCGGTATAACCTCCTAAATTATGATCAACGACATGATCAATAATTAAATCTTGACTCTTGCAGCCCTAACGATCAAAATATAATCACATGCTACCTTTACTTCCAGCACCACATCAAACTGTATCTTCTGAGGAAATATCCGCCAAAGAAGTAATTAGGCAGTTCAGAGGGCACAATTTGTATCTATTTGGCGGGGTATTTTTTTCATTCCTAGTAGTGATACTCGCCCTGATAGTTTCCACCCAGAGAACTTCTTTTTGGGGCAGAGCTACCAGTGGTGGTGCCGCAACTTTTTCTCTTCTGTCGCTTGAAAATTCCTATATTTTTGCTTCGCCTATTAAAGCAGCTCCCGATGGTACTTCTGTTGTCCGCGTGACCGTGATTCTTTTAAACAGTCAGGGACTAGGGGTTTCTGGCCAGAAGGTAAGTCTCACTGTTTCTCCCGCAATCTCCGTGTCTCAGACGCAGCCAATTTCCGATACTCTCGGCCGAGCTATGTTTGATGTGACCTCAGAAACTGCTGGAAGTTATACCATAACCGCCGAGATCGCAGGTACTTCCTTACCGCAAAAGGTTTCAGTCGACTTTCAATAAATACCGCCAGAAGTGCTTTCCCCTTGTGAGTTTTTCTCTCATAAATCGCAAAAAGAATAATAGCGCAAATAAGCAAGAGGAGCAAAATAAATATTGGAAAAATATATCTTAGCCAGAATTCAAAGATGGAATTGATGCCAAAACTCAAAGTCTGACTTTTGATGGATGGTTGCTCTCTATAAAATGCTTTAGCAAACACTCGGAAACCCACCGGTTTATAAGTGGGTAAATTGATAGAGAAGTTACCTTTTTTATCCGATTTGATAGATATACGGGGAAGATCAGCAGCCTCTACACTGGGAGTGAATATATCAGCCAGGAAAGATGAGACACGGGAAACAAGAGTATTTTTTGGTATTTCAAAAAAAGAGATGACCACGTCCGTATTGGGGATTGCTTTGCCCAAAGCCGCTATTTTTTGCTGTTCTAAAATCGGTAGCCCCGAAGATAGAGAAATTGTTGGAGCAAGAAGAAGTGGTCCCACTTCAGATGGCGTGTTGGAGGAGGGGATTTTTATGCAAAGAGGCAGCCCAATTCTTTTTTCGGAATCGATAGTTGTTAGACAGATCTCTTTTGCCTCAGCGGAAATGGGAATTGCATTGAAGAGAAAATAGCCATCCCCCTCAGAAGTGGTTTGGGCAAAAACACGATAACTTTCTGCCTGGACAATGGAATATGATGAGGTGTAGCCATAAATCCGGATATCAGTTTCATAAGGAATGGTCGCCTTAACAGTTGTTTTTGCCCCGCTTTCAATCCCCTTAGCCAAAGTGGGAGAGGTTGATATAAAAAGAGACATTAAAGTAGTAATAAGATAGATTAATTTCATTTTTTCTTCCTCTTTCCTAACTTCAAAATAACTATTAATCCCAATAATATTATAATTCCCGCTTTCCAGGGAAGGGCATAGAAAGTAGCACTCTGACTTAGTTTTATTGTTCCTTGGTCTAGAGTAAAGTCAAGAGTGACTTTGTATTTACCCAAGTAAAATCCGGGAAGTCTCAACGTGGTTTGCGGTTCAGGTAAATTCTCAGCACTTTCGACGAAAATTTTTCTGGTTTGTCCAACCAGAATGACATTTGGAAAGATATTGAAACTCCCTTTGCCGATTGGACCCGTGAGAGTAATATTTCCCACCGATCGAAAATATGTATTACCGGTATTTTTTATATCTATATCGATAGAAAGAGGGTCAAAGGAATCAATAAATTGGGGAACTTTAAATTTGGTTACTTGGGCAGCTTTTGTTAAAAGTCCGGTTGAGCTTACCGTGATCAGGATAGGACTGCCGATATTTTGGGACAGTTGGGATTGGGAGGAATCGGCAGGTGGATTGGGTTTGGTAGAAAAGACCAGGGCTCTATAATAGTCTTTTTCACTGGTTGCGGAAGGGGGATTTAGGCGCAAAATCAGCTGCTTTGTTATACCTTTGGGAAGGAGAAACGGCTGGTTGAAAGAGAGATCGGTATTGAGGAGACTGATCCATTTTTCCAAAGCGGGAGAATTCTCCCTGATGCCAAGCTCATTTAGTTCAAGCAGTTTGGGTATCAAAATTACCGCGTCGCTGCCGTCATTAGTTATTTTGTACACTTGTGTTACGGATTTACCCGGTTTGATCAGGACTTCCAGGATTGGAGGGGAGATGGATAGGGATAACGACTGTGCTTTCGCTTGTCGTAAATAAAAAATAAAAAATAAAAAATAAAAAATTACAGAAAAAGAGATAAAAAGAAGACTATTTTTAAATTTCATATTCTAGATTCCTCCCATCGCCGTAAAGCTCAACACATTCTTGTATTGTCCCACCGGTTGGGTTTTGCTGATATTGACTTTCAGAGTCATGGTTGCCTGATCGACTACTTTTTTAGCTCCTGATTGCATGATGAGGATGGACTGTTCGCCTCTTCTTGTGGCGGGGAATGGTCGATAGAAATTTATCTTAGCAAAATCCACTGGTACAGTTCTTCCGGCCATGCGGAAGCCAAAGCCAAAGGTTGAGTTTTTACTCCACTCGGAAGCATTACTGTAAGTACAAGGGTTTTTCCCTTCATCACAAACCGTATCTGGGATTTCGGCTCCGGCAGTGGTTGCGAGTGGCTGGTTTTCCGAAACGCGAACAGTGTAACCGGGCATATTGCCGTTTGAGATGGTGATACGGATTGTTTTTTCCACCGGTATTTTGGGAGAAAGAGTGCCAAAATCGACAACACTTGGAGTGACCGAAAAAGAAAAGACAGCTCCAGCCGCACCATTCAGGAAGCCCGATTGGATGATGTATCCTTTGGAAGCAAAAAGGCCAGCCGTTGTCTGTCCCACTACATCTGATAGTTTATAGTTTTGCGAAGCCTTGTTGCCGCTCGTCATGTTGAGGTTTCCACCTTCAATTTTGAAATTCTGCGAATTCATATCTTGGGCGGATGCAGTGCCCGCGCCCATTAATATCGCCGTTATAACCGTTATAACGATTATAATAATTATTGCTCTTTTCCCCATCCTCCTCTATTCTCCGGCAAAACCGGGAAGTTGTCCAGAGTTGTATATGGTACTCCGCAAAATACAATTTATTCATGTGTTAAACTAATTGTGATATGAGACGGATTCCTCCAACAGTTATATTCTTGGGGTTGGTGAGTCTTTTCAACGACATTGCCTCTGAGATGATTTATCCCATTGTACCAATCTTTTTAACCACAGTCCTTCATGCACCGGTCTCGATTATAGGTTTTATTGAAGGGATCGCCGAAGCAACAGCCAGTCTTGGTAAATTTCTCTTTGGCTATCTCTCCGACAAAATTAAAAAGAGAAAAATTTTTGTCGTCGGCGGCTACGGTCTTAGCGCCCTGTCAAAACTTCTCATCGGTCTTGCCACAGGTTGGCCATTTGTTTTATTTGCCCGTTTTATAGACCGGCTGGGGAAGGGGATAAGGACCAGTGCCCGCGACTCAATCCTTTTGCAAAACACAAGAGCTGATAATAAGGGTTTCATCTTCGGCTTCCACAGAAGCTTTGACAGCGCAGGGGCAGTTCTGGGCCCCGTCTTGGCTTTAGTTTTGATGAATCTACTTCATGAAAATCTGCGCACCATCTTTTTTATTGCTTTTGTCCCGTCTTTGATCGGCGTTCTGCTTCTTATTATTTTTGTGAAAGAGAAGACAAAACTTAATACAACTAATTTAATAGCGGGTGACACGAGAGAGGGACTCCCAAGTCAAGCTTCACTGGCCTTGAGCCCGAGCGCAGTCGAGGGCGATTTTGAAGCAAGAACTTGGGATACTCGAGTGGCAGGACCCGCAAATTATAATATTCAAGAACCCATTTTGCGAAAAAGGCAAAAGCTGATAAACGCCTGGCGCTCCTTCAATCCGTCTCTTAAGCTCTTCTTTCTCGTCAGCCTCATTTTTGCCCTGGGCAACAGTTCCGACGCGTTTCTAATTTTGAGGAGTAAAGATTTGGGTCTTACAACTACATTAACTGTCGCCACCTATATGCTTTACAACCTCTCTCAAACCATTTTTGCCACACCCGCAGGCAGCTTGGCAGATAAAATTGGCGCCCGCAGGGTTTTTGGGCTCGGCCTGCTCGTTTTTGCGGCCGTCTATTTCCTTTTTGGCATCATCAAAACCTCGACTTTTCTCTGGTTTCTTTTTCCCGTCTATGGTCTCTATATTGCAGCAACAGATGGGGTATCCAAAGCTTATATTTCAGAATTTATTACCGAAAAGCAGTCAGGCACCTATTTTGGACTTTATCAAACAAGTATCGCCGTTGCCTCCTTTTTCGCCTCATTTATTGCTGGACTCCTGTGGAACAAAATCGGTCCGCAAGCCGCCTTCTTCTACGGCTCGCTCATGGCTATCTCAGCTTTTCTGGTTTTAGGTTATGGGAAATTAGCAAGGAGAATGTAAATCTGACGTTACTGACGTGACTTTAATCTTCCCAAGCAAGATTATTTTCTCTCTATTCACCTCCGATGTGTATTCCTATTGATATCATCTAGCTATTTAAGTTTTGCGATTAGCGGCCAGAAAAGCGTCACGAATATCAAAGTAAGCCTCGGTTTCTGACTTCAGATTTCTGCTTTTTGCTTTTTTATCGGCAGCGTCATGATCATAGCCAGCCGCAGAGTCTTCAGCCAGTTTATCGTTTACACCCCGCACAAGTGATTCCATTTCTGGTTTCTCATAAGCTGTTGGGAATAATTGCCCCAGTCTGGCGACGACGTTGAGCATAAACATTCGTCCCAGAGCCATTTCTTTGTTTGTATCCATTGATCGAAAATAATGCACCATGAGATAGACCATAAAGTCTTCTGCCTGGTTTTGGTCATCAATAATTTCTCCTAGGGGTGGGGGTGGTGGTGATATGGAAGAGCGTCGTATTGAAGCTAAGGTATATTCCTGATCAATAGTCATCAATAAATCGCAAATTCGGCCAACGGACAGAAGTTGCTTTTGGTTCAACGATCTTGTTCCCGGATGGACTCTTTCTGCCAGAGAGCCATATATGACTTTAAGCAAAGTAGCTTCCCGATGGTCTTCCTCTTGAGTGACTCTTCTGTGGAGCTCGCTGTAAGCAGCAGAGGCTACAACCGTATCATCTGAAGAAATAGCCGCAATGAGAATCTCATAAGGGATTTCAGCGACTCTTTTTGCTATTCTGGGGAATTCCTTGTCTTTCAATGTCAGTAAAAACGCTGTCCTGACAATTTCTTCATCAATTTGATCATCTCTACCCAAAAGTGAGGCAAGTGCTAAAATTTCAGCCGGTTCCATTTTTGCTAATTCAGGATCGATAAAAGCTATCCCATGTTGATGCTGTTCTATCTTGCTTCTTATAGCACTGATTATTCCTCCGCGGCGTCTAAAATCATGATCTTCTGCATCATATCTTGTCAGACCGGTCAAAAGGATACGCAAGGGAAAGACATGGGCCGTTATCGTCGCCCAGGCTTCGTGGTCAAAGATAAATGGAGGTTTTCTTCTCGCCGCCGGATTGGGATATTTCTGAATAAAGGGTGGTATGGCAGGAGCAGTATCTGAGGTGGCAGTGAACATATCAAGTAGTGCGATGTAATCGGAATCCCCACGGTACGGGTACACCCAGGCTCGAACTACTCTGTCGATTCTGTCATCAGAAGTTAGTTCGTACCCTTTTTTCTCCCAGCAAAAACTATGTTTAAAAGTTTGATATAATGCTTCAGGAGATAAATCTTGCAGTGGACCTCGAGCGCTAGGTTCTAGATCTCTTACTGTTCCGTTGAGTACATCACTTACTGATCCTGTACTCATTTCCCATAGCAACGAAGAAAAATCAGAAAGGCGACTTTCAGGTGGATAAAACATAGATTATATTTTTAGGCTTTTATAATGCTCTGGATAATACATGGTTTTCCTTCTATTGTCAATTTTCTGTTGGGTAATCTGAAGGGTAATCTAGATGTAAATCTGAAGTTACTGATTTCTACTACGGCTCGGTGATATCTCTCCGACAAAAGTTGGAATATTAGCCGAGGAGTTCTTGAAAAGTAGGCAATAATCTTGGATCTTCGGCAGCTTTCCATTCTAATAATATTATTGCCTGTTCCTCTGAGAGTCTATCCAGATATTCAGTTTCTGGATCATAATAGAGATATTTTCCTGCGGTTCCGGTATAACATCCCCGATCTGCGTTTAATTTTTTCCATACGCTTTGGACAAGCGTTCCAACCATTTCTGTATTCATTTGGCTTGTATAGCCTAGAGACAGTATAGCAGCCAGATTTACCAGTTTTGTTCGTGCTCTTTGGGCTTCTGCTTCCCGTGGAGTTGTGAGATAGATTTGTAACAGGTGTAATAGAAGCGATGTAGCATCTTGATCGCGGAGAAGTGCATCACGGATTAGTCCTTCTTTTGGAACATCTTTTATTGGTACCCTTAAAATTTCTTCAAGTCCATCAATCAGATTCATCGTGTTATCGAGACTGGCAAGATCGGTATCTGCCTCAGGACGAATTCTTCGGGCAAGGATAGGAACCAAAATCTCTGATACCTCTTTTGAAGAAATATGCTTGATGATCTCTAGAGTGATTTGTACCAGACTATTTCTGGCGGCGGAAATTTCTGGCCCAATCATGTCAAAAGATTCAAGTAGAGGAGAAGCATTTTGATTGACGAAAAGATACTGATATGTTTCTTGTAAGGTAGCATTATCATTATGTTCTGCCGCATAAAAAACACTTTTTCTTGCAGCCTCTGCAAGTCTTTGCGTAGCCACAAGCTGATTTTTTTCCCATTCTACTGTCATTGCCGCCTGATCGTTATCAGTTTCTGCTTTAAATGGGCGGCGGATAAATAAATCGACCAAAATCTCTCTTGCAGGAGTTAAGTGAGCTAAAAGATCAGTGAGATAACCTTCATCACGCGCAGAAAGCTCCCTGTGTTCAACTAAGCTTCCAAAAAAAGAAGTATCTTCTGCCGTATTTGTGGTCTTTTGCCAATCATTTATAAAAGGTATCATTTTATAAAAAAGTATCTCAGTAGTACCTCTATTGGTGGCTTCCGCCATAGCCGGGAGGAGAATTTTATCAATCATTCCCGAGGCAGAAAAATCTCTCAGTGCCAATTGGTCTTCCCAGGTAAACGCTCTTTTCTTACCCACAAGGTAATCGATAGATGAACCCCATATTCCTGTAGCTCTTTCAAGTGCTGATACCACTGCCGGAAAACAGCCTTGTCCGATTTGTTCTATTTCTATTGCAGGTGGTGACATAATAAATCGTCATCTGGGCAGGAGTAAGGGAATTATAGGGGAATTATACAAGAATTTCACACAATGTCAAAATTCAAAGCGGGAAAATGAAACTTTTATCTCTAAATATTTGGAATAGGTGATTGGGGGGGGAGTTTCCCTTCTTCCTGAAAGTATCCCTCCAACCCGAGGTGTTGAATAATTTCAGTAGTCTTTACAGCTGTATTTATAGATAGGTATAATACTTCAACCATACTATGAGAGAAGAAGAGAGAGAAGTGAGAGATCATATTGATCCGCAAACATTATTGAATATATATGCCCAGGCACAATTGAGGGCAACATCCGGACTCTCCTCTATATGCCGGAGGAAACTTTATCCTCAAAGGAGATAAACGATGTTAAACCTCGTTGACAATAACATCCATTTATTCTCTTCATACCCATTTTGTTCTCTTCAAACAAGAATTAACAATTAAATTAAATATTTGAAAAAATATCGCTCGAGCGTAAAAATATCAAGAGCGAATATAAAAGATTTAAGAAGGATTAAGAAGGATTAAAGTGTAAATCTGATGTTACTTTCGTTACTGAAGTCACTGACGTTACTGATGTTACTTCTTCCTACTTCTCATCTAATTTCCCCTCTCATTCTACCCATTATCTTGACTGTCTTCATCCTTTTTGAATCAGGGTAGAGGAAGTCCTGGTATCACACTATTCATTGACCGATATAGTATAATCGAAGCCTTATGAAGGCCTCTATAGAAGGTGGCACTGGTTTACCGCCAGATATTGCAGACCAAATAAGCTCATTAGCTCATGGTCTAAATCCTCACGCTGAAGAAAGACAGGGAAGGGGAAGCGCTTTGGAGATGATTAATCGAAATAGGATATCAGACGCTGAAGGCGCATTATTGGCAATGAAATCTGCATTCAGTTTTCGGGACTGGCAATCACTGGCGCTTTATCATCCCCATGGTTATTTCCCGAAGGAAGTTGACTATGCTAACAAGATGTATCTACTGCCGCAAATGATGAGCCCGATTTTTGGCATATCGATCGGTGAAGTTGCATTTGCTCATTATGTAAACGCCGCCTATCCATATCAGCCTGCACCAACTGTATTGAGCCTTGGTGCTGGCAGAGGCTATTTAGACCGGGATCTTATTGAACATACTACGGCTCCGGAATTTGATCTCCCGGATTATTCAATGTATGCCAGAGTGTTTAGAGATGATTCACGGTTTATTATCACTGACATCGGTGATCGTGCAATTGGCTACTTAAATGACCAATTACAGCCTCTATTGGCATCTTCCAAATATGCTTCAAGAGTGAGGGTGGAAAAATTAGACGCCCTTAATTTTACTTTACCTAGATCTCCTTTTGGGATTGTATATTGTAACGAACTGATTGACAGTTTACCTACAGAACCGGTTGTCGAAATCGACGGAAAGATGCATTCAGTAAGAATAAAACCATATTTACACTCGGATAGATCAAAAACTGGAGAAGCTATCACTCAAGAAAAAGCCCGGGAAATGTTTGACGCCAGAGAAACTGGTGATTTACGCTTTGAGCCGGTTTTTGTACCGATAGAATATGATACAGGATTACAGTCAAGAATAAATAAAATGTTTTCCGCCGTCCGGATTAATCATGATGATTTTAATGGTGTCTACCCAATATTTTGGGATTTGGACAGGATTTTTAAAAATATAAAAGCGTCCTTTGATCATGGTGTTTTTATAGTTATTGATTATCATTCTTCCGGGCGTGGGATGCATAATTGGAATCAGGCAGTAAATATATATAAAAGCTATAAATTCGGTGAAGAAGATATTTCCTTCCAAATCGATCCTCAGCAGGTTATTGAGGTTGGCGGCAAAGAAGGTTTTAGCTGTGATAACGGCGTTGATTTGCAAGAATTGCTTCAGCAATTTGCTCCATTAGCAATCAAAGATAAAGGAGCCATAGACAGATGGGTTTCACTACATCAGAATTACCTCAAAACGGATACAGATAACCAGATTCTGGGAGCATTGTCGTCCTACGCTTTCGGAATAAATTCCGCGAAACACTATAGCTTAATGGTATTTCACTTTTAACAGTAACCATCTGCCGTTACTGATGTTACTGGTGTTACTTTAATTCCTCCTCCACCAGCTTAAACGAGGCAGGTTTAAGTAATCGGGTGGGTAATAACGAGTGTCAGAAGCAGCATTGCCGACAGCTGAAGCTAGTAAAGAGCCAGCTTCTCGTTTATCACCCAAAAGAAAGTGAGGGTGACGGCCGAACCAAGTATCACGGTATGCAGGGCAGTCTTGCCCTGAGCGTAGTCGAATGGGTTGTTCATCAAAATTAGTATACAATTAACAATCAACAATTAACAATCAACAATTCCCCCTTTCTTTTTTGTCAGAAAGCCAGTTTGGGGAATTTTGATGTTACAAGAGATATTGCCTGTATCTTTAGATGATATTTACATTAATGGCATTTTGGGCACACGGATTATTAATTCGTCCGGATACCATCCTACTTCATGATCTTTTTTAATCACATCATCGTGTTCGAAAATAACATTTCCTCTTTCTGCTGTCTCCATCAAATTGCGTAAATCTTCAGCTGTTTGTCTGTATCGATCATAATCTGAGTGTGAATGTAAAAAAGATATTATCACGCTTGCTGCAATTTGGGCTAGCCCCGGCATTTCATACCCAAGCTGCCACTCAGGCAATTCTTGCCGCATCAGCGCAAGAGCTTTTTCCACCAAGATAGCAGGCTGAAGTTCTATAAAATCTCCTTCCGCACGGCGTGCTTCTTCTATTTGATCTTTCAATACATTGTCTAATACGGGTCTGATTTTTTGCAAAAATTGGAGACGTATATTTTCCCTCATTAGCGGCGTAGCAACTGCATATATGTCTACTGCAGTCGGCACTTGTTTGCTATGCCCGTCTTTGCTGGTATAAACATTCAGGCCCAAAAGCGGTATATCACCGTCAGCATCCGCTATGCCCTGATAGCTGTAAATTTCATCTGCCTTCGGTCGAATAGGACTGTTTGCTTTGATGCAATCAAGAATTTTACCGTCTGCGACTTCTGCCCATCTCCCTGCTTCAGCAAGTCTCCTGGGCGTCGCAATATCTCCGCCTAAGGCCGCGACGCTGAAACCTATTAGAAACGTGTCCAGTGCACGATAGTTGCGCTGAAATCCTTTTTGCATTTGAGCCTTAATCCTAAGTGGTTCGATTGCCAATCTAAACAACCATTGGTGATCAGAAATACCCATCGGCAATTCTTTTAGTTTGGATGGATGCGATTGTACATACTCCAGCTTGAGTTCCTGCATCAAATCAGGAGGAGAAGGAGGCACGGCTTCCGCAGGAGCTAAATGATCTCGTTCAAGTGGTGGTGCTGGCATAATTTTTGAGGCAGGATTGCGGATATGATAATACCAACACTTTTTCTTGTCAATAAGTAGATTTTGTCAAAAATTGAAAGGTGTTTATTTGCATATTTGATTATTGGCTTGTTTTTTCTGCCGTTACTGTTGTTACTTTAATTCCTCCTCAACCAGCTCTTCCTTCAATTCCTCTACTTTTTTTGATAGATTTTTTATCTCTTTTTTCTGGTTTTCTTCTTTTTGATATATTTTGCCAAAGAAGTATGCAAGTGGCGTCATGATCGGGAATGCTGCCAATTCGACCAATTGCATCCAATTAGTCAAATTGGTGGTCAAGATGTAAAAGACGATTAGGGTCGCAGATAAAACCAGCGGAATTACCGGCTCAAGAAGCAGCGACAGCTCAAAGAGTAAAAAATAATTTAAAAAAAAGAGCGGAGAAGTGATATTTCCCGTGGCAGAAACGATTAGAAGGATAGCAATGGTAGAAACGGTACTTTCTACCAGATGAAAAGTAACGGGTTTGACAATTCTATGAGTAATGATGAGGATGATTAGAAGAATAGCAGACAGCTGTAAAGAATAGTAGAAAAGTTTTTCATTGATCACCCAGAGGAAAGTCACGAGCGTGGCAAAAAGAAGAATTATAGCATGCAGGGTAGTCTTGCCCTGAGCCGAGTCGAAGGGTTTTTTATCCATTAGATAAAGTATAGCATGATTTTGCAGGAAGCTTGACAAATTATCATTTGCGAGTAATATTATCTAGACCAAATATGGCTAAAGAATATCAACCAAAATGGTTGGATAGACTAGCATTATTACCTGTTGAATTGGGGAATACACTGCTGGAGACTTGTAGGGCGATAGAGGAAAGGGCAGATAATGAGTTCAAAGATGATACAGAGACTAGAAAGTGGGTTTCAACTTATATTGGTCGAGTTGTAGGATCTATATTTGATTGGTGGGACCAAGACAATCCTAACTTAAGAAAGTTGCCCCTATCGGCACAGCCGTATACCCTTCCAGCCTGGCGCTTTGTGGTTGAATCACTTGTTGACGGGCAAGGTATACCGATAAATGAAAATGATTCCGAAAAAATTGGTGGTCTGCTTGATAGTATTAGTTATGTTCCTACAGTACTGTCTTCTGATATTTTTATACGGAAAGCTCATTTTCAAAAAGCCGATCAGGGTAGTTATTATATGGCATTGGTGCATAGAGAGTATATTCTTGCGAATGCTTCTTCGGCGTGCATCTCTAATCTTCCACAAATAGAACAATAAAACGCGGCCTTTAGTTAGCAGCAGAAAAATTTTCTCTACTCGCAGGTCAAAGGCCGCAAAATCTAGCTTATCAGGAGGAAAAAAATAAAGCAAGGGGTTGATTTGTCTCAATCTATGCAGTATAAATTCACTGTATTTTTATATATACTTAAGTTACTTAAGAAATTTATATGAAGTCTTTTTCAAAGTTCAAACCATCCGATTTCGAGCAAAAGTGGCAGGAGTATTGGGAACGTATGGGTGTCTATCAGCCGGATCTGAAAAAGGCTAAGCGTCCCTTCTACAACCTGATGATGTTTCCGTACCCCAGTGCCGAAGGTCTTCATGTAGGCAACGTCTATGCTTTTACCGGAGCGGATATCTACGGTCGCTTCAAGCGGATGCAGGGTTATGATGTCTTTGAGCCGATCGGACTTGACGGATTTGGCATCCACTCGGAAAATTACGCTTTGAAAGTCGGTCGCCATCCGGTAGAGCAGGCAAAAATTAGCGAAAAGAATTTTTACCGCCAGTTACATGCGATAGGTAACGGTTTTGCCTGGAAAAATCATCTGGAGACGTATGATCCGGATTATTACCGTTGGACACAGTGGATTTTTGTCCAAATGTTTAAACATGAGTTAGCCTATCGTAAAAAATCCCCGGTAAATTTTTGCCCCTCCTGCAAAACTGTTCTTTCCGACGAGCAGGTAATAGACGGAGCGTGTGAAAGATGCAAGACAGTAGTTGAAAAAAGGCAGATGGAGCAATGGTTTTTCAAAATCACCCGGTATGCCGAAAAGCTGCTGCAAAATACTTATAAAAAGGATTTTCACTGGACGGAGAAAGTCAAAATAGGCCAGAGGAATTGGATAGGGAAAAAAGAAGGGATAAATATTACTTATCCGGTAGTTGATAAAAATGGTAAATCTTTATTTTTTCAAGCGGGTGACGCGAGCGAGGGCATCCCATCAAGCGCGCAGGATATAGGTTCCGAGCACTTGTATGGGAACCGTGAGCGGCAGGACCCGCAAAATAAAATAACAATCACTTGTTTTACCACCCGCCCCGATACCAATTTTGGCGCCACTTTTGTCGTACTAGGTTCGGAACACCCGTTCGTCGCTTCGCTCCTAAATTCAAAATTCAATCCGCCAGCTGGCGGACAAAATTCAAAATTAAAAGAGATTAAAGATTACGTGGAGTCATCCAAGAAAAAGAGTGAAGCCGAGCGTCTCGCCGAAGGTAGAGAAAAAACTGGAGTGTTTACCGGATATTACTGCATCAATCAACTCAACAATTATAAAATGCCTGTCTATATTTCCGATTTTGTTTTGGGCAATGTTGGTACAGGTGCCGTTGTTGGCGTGCCTGGCCATGACAGGCGTGATTTTGAATTTGCACAGAAGTTTAATCTGCCGATTCTTCGAGTTGTGGCAGGAAAAGAAGGTGACAAATCAAAGATAGAAAGACGCGAACAAGTGCAGGAAGAGGAGGGGATGATGATAAATTCGCAGTTTTTAGACGGCATGGAAATTCATAAAGCCATTTCTGCCATGATGGATTATATAGAGAAAAAAGGTTGGGGGAAAAGAGTTACCACCTTTAAACTTCGCGACTGGTGTATTTCCAGACAACGTTATTGGGGAGCTCCAATCCCGATGATTAGATGTTCCAAGTGCGATTGGGTACCTGTTCCGGAAGATCAATTACCGGTATTACTTCCTCTGGATGTTGCCGATTGGAAGCCGGAAGGAACAGGAAAAGGGCCGCTGGCAAAACTTTCCTCATTTGTTAAAACCAAATGTCCCAAGTGTGGTGGAGAGGGGCAGAGGGAAACAGATGTTTGTGATACATTTTTAGACAGTTCGTGGTACTTTTTGAGATACCCCAGCGTTGGGAAAATACGTCATTCTGGGGAGGAGCAACGCGACGACTCCAGAATCCAGAGAGGATCCTGGACAAGCCAGGATGACAATAATCTCCCCTGGGATCCAGAAATCACACGGCGCTGGTTTCCTATCACCCAATATACCGGTGGTGCCGAACATACAGTTTTGCATCTTCTTTATGCCCGTTTTGTCACCATGGCGCTCAAAGATTTTGGCTATATAAACTTTGAAGAACCCTTTTCCAACTTCTACGCTCATGGACTTATCATTGCCGAGGGGGCAAAAATGAGTAAAAGCCACGGTAATATTATTATTCCCGATGAGTACATCAGAAAGTATGGTGCTGATACGCTTCGTACTTATTTGATGTTTTTAGGACCATTTGATATGGGTGGCGATTTTCGTGATACGGGGATTGCCGGTATGTATCGGTTCCTGGGAAGGGTATGGCGGTTAGCGTCGGAGGTCATTCTGGTAAATCCCGCAGAGCGGGATGCATCCAGAATCCGGAAGGGATCCTGGACAAGCCAGGATGACGAATTAACCCGCGTCATGCACCGTACCATCAAAGAAGTCACCGAAGATCTGGAAAACCTCCGCTACAATACCGCTATAGCCCATATCATGGAGTTTGTTAATGCTCTAACTGACACCCCACAACTCATAACCCATAACCACATCAAAAGCTTGCTTTTGATGTTGGCTCCCTTTACCCCGCATATGACGGAAGAGTTATGGGAGAAAATAATACATTTAGACTTAAAGACGGGTGACACGAGTGGGGTGGCGAGCGGCAGGACCCGTAAATTCAATTCCATCCATCTCCACCCTTGGCCTTCTTTTGATCCCAAATATTTGGAAGAGGACATAACTTCTAGAGTAGTTCAAGTTAATGGAAAAGTTCGTGATGTACTTGAAATTAATGTAAGCGACACTATAGAAGTAGGTGAGAAAGTATTTGTAGAAGAGCAAGCAAAAAAATCAGAGAAAGTACAGAAATATTTAAAGGGTAAGAAAATTCATAAAACTGTCTTCGTCCCCGGTAAACTTATAAACTTTGTAGTCTAGTCTCGACAACTTTTTATATTAATCTATCCAGAGTTATGCCGCTAAGATCAAATAAATAGCCGAATCTTGGATAGTCACTTATATTCTCCGAGTTAGAAAAAAGGGATCGTTTTTCAGGCGGGGGGAAAGGTTGAAATTCTCTTATGGCTGACATTATTTCGACATTCTTCAAATCACAAGCTGTTAATCCTGCCTTTTCCAAACCTGCTTCGTCCAATTCTGTATCAGATACGATAACGGTATTTACCGGCAAGACTGCATAATATGGGTTCGCTGCCGAAAACCTCTCATTTCCGGATGCTTTTCCCAGAAGAACTACAGAATGTGTTTTGCTAAACTGTTCTAGTTGTTCCATAAGTATTTTCTGCATTGGTACAGCTTTATCCGGTCCGTCTCTGACTAAAAACATTCCAAAATGAACTTGGTTTATCGCGCGTGCGTCTGAGGTTTGATATCTCATAGAAGTGACTCGCATTTTTTTGTCGCCATCTGTCACCAATGATTCGCCGACGATGTCAAAGGTTTCAATATCGGTTCCGATGAGGTAATGATCCAGGGCCAAAGCAGTTAAGCCTTTAGGGATGGACGTTAGATACCATCCGTCCAATAATTTGGCCAGAAGAAGATTAAAGAGAGAATTTCTTACTCTCCGGCTTTCCATTTCCGAATCGGCCATTATATCATCTGAGTCTATTGTCACTATATTATCGGCAAAGTAGGAAGCGGTAGAGAGATCTGTCGCGGCGCACGGATAAACAGCCAGGTCAAAAAGCTCCGGCCTTGCCGCAGCTTTTAAGGCTAATCCTGCGACAGCTTTATGAAGCGTAATCACTCTTTCGAGAGGATCCCTGATTCCCCCAAAAGGCACGAGATTTGGGCGTGCGGTTTCGATATATGTTGACACATTCTGCATTAGTCCATTCGACACAATATCAAATACGAAATGCATATTATCCCTTATGGAGCAGGTTCTTCTGTACAGTTCCTGTTCAGAAACTTGTGTGATCGTTACTTTATCACCACCGGATATAATCTCAGGTATCATAATAGGCTGAAATTATATCATGGTGAGGCAATCAAAGGCGAATTAATATATCAATACTTGACATCCTATAGTAATATGATGACATCTAATTAACGTGAATATATTTCAAAAAATCTTTCAATGCGATGAATATTTTGTAGTCTAAGCAAAATCAGGGACACGATAAAAGTTAAAAGTGAAAATGCAAAAGTCAAAAGTGAAGTAGAAGAAATGGCTAAAAAGTCAGATAAAGTAGGGAAGTACATTGCTGGTAAGACAATTAGGAAAACTATTTTTGTACCGGGAAAGTTGATTAACTTCGTGGTAATTTAAAATCCCTGCCCTGTACCGAACTTGTTCTGGTGCGGGGTTTGTCCCCGGGAGGCTGATTAACTTTGTTGTTTGACGCGTGATGACTTGATAAGTTGATTATTGGCTCTAAATCATTTAAGATACTTTTCTATTCACTATGGCAATTACTGAGACTGACAGATTACTTTCAAAACAGATTCAAACTATATTTAAACAACAAGCCTGGAAGGAGGGGGATGATTTTTTACCAAAAGATTTAGGAATTACAAATAAAAAATTAGGTCTCGTATTGTGTGTATTGGACAATATGCAATGTGTAGATAAACTGGCCGGAAAAGGTCAAAGAAGAGTCATCGGACAAATTCCCACCAGAGGAAATGTTGATGAATGTGTAGGCTGTGGATTTGTAAAATCATGTGTACTATTTGCAGCAACCGGCGAGGATGCGGAAGATTTAGAAGATTTTTTTTGATAGTTCCGAATATTAAATATAAAGATTATGCCACTAAGAATAGAAGCAGTTGAAGGAAGAAGAATAGAATTATGTGACGAAAAAGGAAGCTTCTCCTTTCCTGGAAGAACGCATGTTTTAGATGATGATAGTTTGTATGCGGTGGGTACCATCGACCCAGATGGTAAAAGCGCACATCTATTTGACGGCGTTATGGGGTATTCCGGTCCAGGCGCGCATGTTAATGGACAGGAATTAGAGCCAGGTGAAGACGCCGAAGGGCAAAACGAAGATCTAAAATATTTGGCCCTTCAGGCAAGAGAAAAAGAGCTTGCGTAAAATACATTTTCGTTAAATCCATCCTCAAAACTAATTTGAGTCTTCGGGCTAAGTTCTTTTCTTTCCCCCCTTTTTTAAATATTTATCCTTTTCGAGTATAATACTGAGAAAATATGCCGGGAACACATAGTAAAGAAGCCGATCAGGGTTACGGAAATTACGTTGACTCTTTTTTGGGAAATGCAATACCTTTGGGGGGAGGTAAGATGCAGGCTAGGGATGCAGAATCTATGTCTCCTCGGGCATTCAGCAGGTTACTTCAACGTGCAGGAGTTCCTGAATATTATAGCAAGGATAAAGTAACAGAGGACTTTCTTAATCACTGTGAAGAAATATCCAATACCATCAATAGCCACTTGCTCGGTTTGTCTGTCTGCCGTGAAGTAAGAAGAAAAGTAGAAGAAAGTCATGATCATGGTATCAATCATATACGAAGAATAGAGAAATGGTGGTATAAAAAGGCCTTCGGGCAGGACACAGACCTGCGTGTTAGGAAAGAGGTATTATATTTTGTTCCCTGCGCCGATCTGGCTATGCGATTTCACGATATCACCAAAGTCTTCTCCGGAGAGAAAGAGATGCATGATCAGACCTCAGCCCTTTTTGCTCTCGGATACCTGTCGAAATTATTCAAAGCGGTCAATGAAACTTGGTCTATACCAGCCGAGGACTGGGACAAAATCGTTTGGGGTACGGCTTTTCTCTGTTTTCACCATTCGGATCCTAAAGAGATACCATCTGTAAAAGATATATTAGATAAAGGCTTGTTTTATACCACTGATAAAGAGCCATTTGGTCTCAATGAAATCTATGATAAGGTCGCCGCTTTTCTCAAAAAAAGAGGACAGACTTTTGAAACCTATTTTCCTCCTTTTGTTTTAATCACAGAAGAACTTGAGGATATGAAAAAAGGAGATTTCAGGAGACCACCTTGGTATAAAAATGAGGAAATACAAGAGGTAGTTGATGATGATTCTGAGTCAGTACGAACGAGCATTGGTCCTTCTACCGGAGAAATTTTTCGTGATTTTGTTCAGGAAGAAAAAGAAGAACTGGAAGCCCTGAGGCTTCAGGCTTTTATCTTTTCAGCCTGCGATAAGCTGGATAGCAATTATCCGGCCGGTTTATCGGCAGCTAGGACGGTCCTGAGTGATCCGACTCGCCTTTTCTACTTAGACATGGGTCATTTTCATAAAATCAACGATGAGTTTGAAGCAAGGAAAAAAGATGGTGAAGGAGAAGAAGGAGAAAAAACCAAATGCGATCTCAACAGACTTCTTTATGAGATTACCAGGATAGAGGACTTTGGGGATGTGAAAGGGTTTCTAGGGCAAGCGATACCGACTACACTTGAAGAGAAGTCGAAGTTTTTACAAGAGGCTATACCTGCTTTTTTGAAAGGGGATTTCAGCGGATACATGAAGGCATATGATGATCTCGAGGCAAGAGAGATAAAGAATATGCTGAAGAAAGCAGGTTTAGGTGACAGAGAAGCCGAGTCTATTGCTCTTAATAAAGATTTTGATAACAGAGATAAAGAAGTAAAAATACTTCTCGCAAAGTATGTTTATGATCCTTTCGCCTTGGATTTTCTTTTATATGAGATTAATCAGGAAAGAGAGACAGTGTGGTTAGCGCTTGAGAGAAAATATCAAAAACTTGAAGGTCATGGTGAAACACAAGGTCAGCATATTAAAGATCTGCTTGATTTGGCAGTAAAACAGCAAAAAGCTACTATCCGCAAAATTCCCGGTTTTTCTATCGGATTGCCGGATTACAGCTATTATGTCCCAAATCTTGATGAGTGGAAACTCCAGTAATTATATCTTCACCCCCGGGGGTTGAAGATGACGTACTTTTCATGCTATCCTTTTATATAATATATGCAGGATTTTGATGATCGGATAGATTATGATGCGGATACTCTGAGTATTTTGGGCTTATATAAAAAGAATAAGCTCGTCTTTATCTTTTATTTTCTCATTGTTCTTGCCATATGGATTACAATCGGAGTACTTATCGGCATAATCTCTGCCCGAATTATTTAACCTCTTTTGACTCTTTTTCTCTATAGGTCTATAATCACGGCTGATTGGGGGAAATAAGTATGGATGTTTTAGGAAGTCTGGAACAGCGAGATAGATTAAACCAGCCGGATCGCAACGTTTATTATGTAAGCAGGAGAAATAAAGAATTACTGGATTATTTTAATGACGATAATATATGTTTTCCGCTCTTGGGTTCTGCGGCGCGTTTTGATGAAAAAGGAAATATCTGCTGGATTGAATACAGGAATTTAAAAGGAACAAGAGAGACATTGCTTGACCAAGGTTATGTTCAAATATCAACAGTCAACCCCCGAGTCAGATTAAACGCCCCAAATACCTTATACCAAAATTCAATAGGATTAGAGATTCATCGTCATTTATCTGTTGAAGATGCCATCCGTGCCGTCAGAGACCACATCCTGCCGGTAGAGAGAGGAAAGGAGAAATATCAAGTAAGAGCTGCTAAAGACTGGATACAGGAACTTTTGAAATTTTACTGCACCGGAAATTTTACCCGGATTGCTCCTGACGAGTTTAAAGAGGTAGAAGAATTAACAGTAGCTGTACTTCGCGAATTGGGCATAGAAGATCCGCACCAGCTGGTTAATGATTTAAAAGAACGGGGGTTTTCCTGGCTGAAACAAGCTGGAAGCGGCAAAGACAAAACAGGCAGAGAAAATTTTCTTGTAACCAGACAGGCGCTTGAGGCTTCTCTTAAAAGGATGAGGGAAAGGGAAAAAACTATAAATGAATTGATTATACGCAAATATCAGTTCATCCACGCCGCGCTTGAAGCAACTAGGTATACAGACAGGGAAATTCTTATAAGCGTTGCGGAAGAATTGAAGACAATGTCAGGGATAGTGGTTTTTAAATATCCGGGTAAAACTTATGATGAATCGACCATAAGCACAACAGTGGCGAAACTTGAGGACTTTATTGGTAGGCTCAAACTACCCCTTTTGAGGTGGTATCGTTCAAGAGGAAAGTACGCTGCAAAGGATCTGGAAGCTATTTGCGATAGGTTAAAAAGCGGAGGCCAAGCGACTGTCGGAGACGTGGAGAAACTGGCTCATGTCTGGGACTGGATAAAATATGATCTGGAGAAAGGCAGACAGGCTTATGAAAATTTGCCTTCTTGACGCGAAAGCGTATACTACAGGCATATGATGCAAGGGCAAGATACTGACGCATTGGGAATTAGCGGATCAAGAGAAAGAGACGATGGGGGACGACCCGGCGACCATATCCCTAGAAAACGTACCCCCGACAGAATAGTTTATCCGTCTCCACCAGAAGTTTGTAAACGTTGTATCGGACTTACAGACGGAAAGCATTTCCCGAATGCGCTTGGAAAAGCGGAAAGATATGGCCTTCTTGATTTGAAAAGAGGAGTCACTCTTAATCCAATAACAGGTAAAACTACAATAGTACCTGAACTACCTCAAGGAATAAAAGAACCTCTCCAACCAGCAGCGCAACCCCAGCAAAGTTAGTCATCTGAACATTTCAGTAGATAAATATCTCATTATCTTTCAGACCACGCAGAAGCCATATTAAGCCCAAAAGAGTGAAAATAAGTCATCTCGTTGGATGACGTCCGCGATTTGTTCAGGAGAAAGACTTCTCAATTGAACGATTAGCGCTTGGTCAAGCTTCCTTAAGTCATTTTCCTCGATTTGTGCATGGATTACTCCTCGTCTGGGTCTGGCGTCTCTATCTTCGTCAATTGCTCTAGCGATAATAGGGCTGATTTGCGGATAACCTTTCCTAAAGCTGGTTTTAATCTGTTTTACGCTTTGTAACGCAGAATCAAATATTTCACTTTTTCCTCTGGGTAAATTTCTTATCATCCGGGCGTAGTCCGCAAGGCCGTCTTTACCCAAAGCCCACGGACTAAGCAAGTTCCATCTTCCTAAATGATCGATAAACGCAGCGTAATTCTCATCCCCCAACAAACATTCTGCATCAGCTAAATTAACCGGATACGCATTAGCCAAAATGCGTATGACTGCCATCGGATTTTCGTCTCCGCATAAATTATCAGGGTCATCAGGGTTGGCAGTGAGAGCGTCTTGTATAGCGGTGGCAACCCATCTCGATTCCAAGTCAATAATAGCCTTATGTTGCAAAGCATTATCAACCAAATCAAACCACCTTTTCCTTACCATCGATTTGCCTGTAACAATTCTCCTTCTCTCATCTTCGAATTCCTTTTTCAATTTTTCCCCCCAAATGGCCGCAATTTCTTCGGTAGGTTCCCACGCATAGCCGATCATTTCACGCACTCTTTCAGTCAGTTCAGCTTTCTGTTTTGCCGGTATATCTGATTCTGAAGAATTTAACATTACTTCGGTTATTCCCATCAGTCTTTGGAAAAAAAGATGTGCATTTGTGCGATTGATTTTTTGATTATGGTTCAGATAGTCATGTACATGACTAAAATCAGGATCAAGGATGGTTAAAAGAAGCGCGGCACGGGAAAGAGAAGAGGAATCGGTTTGCGGACTTTTTTCTCCCAAACAGTGTTCCAGTACTGTGTTTATTCCGGCATGTCCGACGCTGTCAGCATGACGGGTGAATTTTATGATCGTGTCAATTTCGATTTCATCTTGAGGTCGGGTCTTCTCCTCGGAAGCACCTCGTGCGAGAAAAGATTGCAGATTAAGTTCAAGCGAAGCTTTTTCTGCATACGGTTGAAGCCTTACATTATCAAGAGGATTTATCCCCTTTGCGAGTTCTTGAAATCCTCTAGGAGAGATCGGAAAGGGATTTTCTTGTATATTTCTCATAAAAAATCCTGCAACTTCCGGCAGGGTGATGAATAATATACCACATTTCTTCCTTTTTTATCAATGGCGATGTCAGGAGCTCTATGCTGTTGGTATATATTTTACTACCTCTTTATCACAGGTTTTATGGAATATTCCTTCCCTTTGTCCAGGACCAGGAGGCCATATAGTTTGTCTATAAATGTCGTCTTCACCTACAGGAACTTCACAGTTACTACAATAATAAGGCATAATAGGTTTTGCCTCTTTTCTCGCAGCATCAGGAGCGCTTGATGGTTTAGATAGTGCTTCTTGAGGTACACCAAGTATGTCTGCAATTCTTCTCTCGAGATCACCCATTTGAATAAAAACTTATATTAACATATTTCAGGTATTTTGTCTCTTTTCCGCAGCGTAATCCCGGTTAAATCGGGAAACGCTGCTGGGACGTTTATCCGCCGATTGACGGATATTACGTCCCGTCCTCCTCCACACCATCTCAAAAGTTCCCGTTTATCTTAAAAGTAAATTCTTATCCAATTTGCAGTGTAGTACTTTCAGGTGTGAATAATTAGGCAGTCCCCATAAAGGGTGTTCTCTAGTACCATCTTGTGTAAGATCAATCAGGTGTGTAGGTAGACCCAATGATTGCAAATATTCATTTATCTGATTTATTTTAATAGTCCTGTCATTCCATTCTTTGAGAGTGTTACCTCCTCCAACGGTTACAATTAAATCAGCCTCTGGCGCAACTACGGTGGCAAGTTGATGGAAAAATGGTTTTTCTGTTCTTATCATTTCAGGAGCCAATCTAAGCATAGTGACTAATGTTGCGGGAGTTTTGATGAGGGTTGGAGTTAGAGATGCTTGGGCATCGGAAGTATAATAAATACTTTTCGGGAAACAAATTTTTCTGTATTGTCGGACCTCTTTTGTTTCAATTGTCTTATCCACCAGACATATTAAATCTGGTTTAGCAACAACTGCGGAAAGTAATTTAATTTTTCCATTGTCAATTTTGAAAGCAGGACTAATGTGCATCCCATCCAGTTCGTTAGTTCCTCCACCAGCACCTAGAGATAATTGGATCATATTTTCAGAATCTTGATGATATAAACCCAGAAATCGAAGCAGATTTACCAGTCTTACGGTTGAGGCAATATAAAGAAGATTTCCAAGATGGTGCCAATCTTCCTCTGTCATTCTTTCATGAATTTTATAAAAAGCACATTCGGTATTGACAGTTGGAGGAATTGTTTTGATAATTTCTGCGCCTCTCATACTGACGCAGCAACCTGTTAGCTTTGCTGCATAAAGGGCGTGCTCTCTATGTCTGATATTTAATCTATTCGTAAGAAAGTATGGAAGCCGTGGATCGGTAGCAACCTGAAGAAAATATTCATGCTCTTTTTCCCAGCCGGTACTAACAATTTCTTTCAAGATCTCGATGGGCGGAGTGCCATAAAGTTGATCTTTAGTTGGCATAATTTAAGTCACTAATTATATCAAAATATATAAAAGTATCCAACTTGTTGACTTCCACCCCATCTCAAAAAGCCGTTTTTACTTTTCTTTTGCGGAGAAATTTCGGATATTAAAGAAATTATTGGTGAGCCCTCATCCTTTAAAAATCGTTACAGACGAGCCCTTTTGCAGTTCTTGGGATAGAAAATGTTTGGTTTTAAATTCTTTCACTTGGGCTCTGATTTTGTCAGTTGAAGATTTTGAAGTTAATTCTACGATACTTAGTAAATTATTCCAGTCGTTCGGTGAAGATGTTTTTACCCGGGAGATTTTCTCCAGAGTTTCCATGAGGGTTTCCAATATTTCCCCTGTTTCGTCCGGACCGCTAGTCGTTGCCACAAATTTTAAGATATCGGCAGATAAAATAGTCAACGTCGCCCCGACTTGGGTACTGTCAAATTTTTCCAGCGGTAAAGAGTGAAAAATATTGGTTACAATATCTCTTTGATCTACATCGCGGAAAAAGAGAAAGGGAAGAAGATTTAAGGAGAGCTGGTAGGCTTGTTCCCTTCTTAATCTTTTCAAAACCTCTGTAAATTCTACTTGAGCCTCATTATCATTTAAGAGGAGTTTTCTTAAATTAGCTTTATCATGTACCCAGCGATTCAAAAATGAGTCGATAAAATCTCTGTCTTCTTTTCCGCGGGGGTCAATTTTCTGTTCCAAAACAATTCCTTTAAGCGCATGACCTAAACCTTGCGCGAATTGCTTCGCTTCCGCAGGTAAGTTTAAACCGGCCAAAATTTGGTCTAAGGCCGCAAATGTTCCTTCTCTGATTGCCGGCTCTGATCTATTTTTGTTACGTGTCGTCGGAAAGTCTATAGAAAAATCTTCCCAATCTTCACTTTGCAGAAGTCGCGAGACGTCTTCAACAGTTTTCGGCCGTTTTTCCTGCAGATATCTGACTGCCTGAAGAATTTTTTCTGATCCTAGACTGCGGCTGTTTGCGAATCTGGCGATAACGTCTTGGAAATCCGGATATTGATCGTTGTGGAAACCTTCGGCGATTATCCTCATCTGTTTTATAGTTATGGAATACTGTCCTTTCTGGAATGCTCCTCCGATCCTGACTCGTTTAAGAACATCTTTATCGGATATCTTAGCCAGCAGTAGGTAATCGAAAATTGTGCCTAAATTGCCTCCACTTAATGTGGTTATATCTCTGCACCATTGTTTTATTGCGGTAGCATCCGCTTCATTACCGACCAATTCCTTGCCCGAGCTTTTGAATACGGTCATTGTGAAAGCCTGATCGGCAGAAAGATGGTATTTGGAAGCAAATGGCGTAAGGGAGAAGGCTTTGTTGATCCAGCTGACCAATCTGACGAATTTTATTCCTTTGATAGAAGTTCCGGCAGAGATTTTTTTCATTAAAATTTCATATTCGGTTAATCCGTAATCAATCGCACATCTAAGTTTCGGCGGTTCTTTGAAGCCGTATTCTTTATATTGCTTCACTACTCCCCAAATTCTGTGACTGCCGTCCCAAGATTCGCAGGCTAGTTTCCCTTCTTTATCAAAATATGCAGCTAGATTTATCAACGAAGATTGCTTTCCGTGTTTATATCCTCTTTGTAATCCTTTTTTGATATCACCTAATACTATACCCCCAAGTAACATAGCTCTGTCTTCATCTATGACATCTTCAATGATGATTTTTCTGGGATCGAGGAATTCTTCCCTGTTATAGGGTTCTTCTCCTGGTTTTAAGGTCTCTCTTAAAAGTTTAGTAGGAGAAAGTCCTTCAAGAAATTCATCCCTATCATGTCGAGCCTGGCGTATCTCTTTTTCACGCATAGATAAAGGAGTATTATATATTACCTTGGCGGAAAATTCTATTTTTGCGACTGATAATTGCTTCTTATATGGCTCCAGCGTATAATCTCTGCTATGCAATTTAGAGAGTACCCGTCGCCGGATTCATTCTCCTTTACCGAACAGTTGCCTCCGGGATCGTCTTCGGGTGTTTTATACCACCGTTTTGGGGAGAGGAAAAGACCTGTTGGTGGCGGAGAAGGCAGGGAAAAAACAGACGTAAAATATCGGCCGATAGAGCTGACGCAAAATTCGGAATTCAAAATATATCTAGACCGCGCCGCGGATAGACTTCTGCTAAACATACATGGACAGGAAGAAGTGCTTTGGCTGAATAAAGATGAAGCAAGAGATCTTTACCGATATTCCCAAAGAGGAGTGACCAGAAACAACGTCAGAACGGTTGTGGAGATAAACCGCGAACTTCAGTTAGCGGCGATTCATTTTCAAACAAGGAAAAAGACGATACTCACAGACATTCATGTTGACATTAGACCAAAACCAAGACCAAAACTACGTAAAGGAGAACCCACAGAGGAGGAATTAGCTGAACTGGAAGAAGAAGTGGCGGAAGCGTCACAATTGGATGAAAAATCATTAATCCAAATTGCTGATTATGATGAAGATATTGATATTGATGTTTTGTTAACCACTTTGGCGCCATATCAACCATTATTAAAACTCCCTTTATTGACCGCATTTGAAGAAGTAAAATTATCCAGGGAATGGAAAATTAAACACAATAAGCCTGCTTGGGATAGGCTGGTTGGATCGAATTCAAGACTGGTCGTATCTTTGGCTAAGAAGCACATAGGCAGGGGAGTTGGTTTTTTTGATCTTATTCAGGAGGGAAATTTGGGTCTGTTTCGTGCGATAGAAAGGTTTGATATCTATAAGGGTTTTAAATTTGCCACCTATGCCACTTGGTGGATCAGACAGGCAATAACCAGAAATATTGCTGATAAAGGAAGTGCTATCCGGTTACCCGTTCATCTTTATGACAGAATAAATGAGCTTAAAAGAGCGGAAAAAGAAATTTGCCAGGAATATCCGCAAATTTTTGAAGGTTCTGATGAATTTATCAGATTAATTGGAGGAAAATTAGGAATTTCCGAAAAAAAAGTCAAGAAATTATTGCTATACAGAACCAGACAATTTCCTTTATCACTGGAAACACCTGTTGGTGAAGATGGTGATTCGACATTGGCTGATATGATTGGCGGTGATGAAGAAGAGACACAATTGGCTGTAATTGATAACCAACGGAAAGAGGATGTGAAAGAGATGATGGCATTTTTAAGTCCGCGGGAACGGAAAATTTTAAATTTACGCTTTGGTTTGACTGACGGTGTCGAATATGCTCTAGAGGAGGTTGGAGAAGAATTGGGTATAACGCGTGAAAGAGTCAGACAGGTTGAAGCAAAGGCTATCAGAAAATTAAAGCACCCGGCCCGTTCTCATAAATTGAGAGATTATTGGGAATGAAGAGGGAATGCGGACATAAACTTTATTTTTCACCCCCGCCATCTTCCACATAAATTGATTTTCGCGTCCCGGTGTGCTATTTTACACCTCATGACTTTAATTGAGATGGATGGTAGGGCAGAGATGGGTGTTTTATCTCCAGGTCATGCTGAAAGATTTTTTGACGTGAGCGCCGGTTTGCCGTTTTCCGCTGGTTTCCTTGGGAGCGTAAGAAATGAAGTAGCAGGTATCGGAATCAGGGAGATAGAACGCGATGATATCTGTGTTCTCCCGCTTGAACTGCAACGGGATTCTTCACCCCAAAGTCCACAACCTTCTTCTTTTGGATTTCTGGTTCTGGTTTGTCCATCTAACTTGAGAACTACAACTCCAAGAGTGAATTTCGAAAGGAATGAGGATGGAACGTTGTCTTTAGATTTACGCGGGATATTCCGTGGATATAACAGCGCAGTGGAACTTCCTCCACTCAGACACCTATCAGCAGATGATGCTTATTATTTCAACGGAGATGATAGCGCCAGAATTGTAGGAATTGAAGTTCCTGAGGACCAGATAATTATCGGTCAGCTTCCGGGTGATGAGAGTGTTGTATCTGCCCTAATTGTAGCAGTGGATGCAGAAAAATATGATGAGGCAGGAAATTCTTGGCACCCGGGTGCACTTAAATTACGACAAGTATTTGCAGGAGATGACGAAGTGTTTGTTGCCAGATCAGCAAGAATACCTGAATGGGTAGTACAACAAAAGGAAAGTACAATGACAAGGAGAGCAATAATTAATAAAAGACTGGAAGAGTTGGAAAGAAGAAACAAAGGTTGGAAAACAAAGGGAGAAATGGGGGAGTTAAGAACAGAATCAAATAAAGGAAAACATAAAAAAAGAAAAAACAGAGAAAAAAATGCCAGAGAAAGAAAAGGCAGAGAAAGAAAAGGCAGAAGATGGTAAACTTTTTCAGGATTCCCCTCTAAATTCATCCAATTATCACTTATTCTATCTTCCCCGCAGCGTAATCCCGATTAAATCTGGAAACGCTGCTGGGACGTTTATCCGCCGATTGGCGGATATTACGTCCCGCCCTCACCCACACCATCTCAAAAAGCTGTCTGAAATTTGTATACGGACTTCTTATGATTCATATGTGATATAAGGAGGAAGCTGTATAGGAGATTTTTTCTGTTTTTGTTCTTTTCCCTTTCTTTTTAAAACCACTTCCGGTTCTTCGGCGATACTCCAGAGGATTTCAAAAAGTTGCTTTTGCATGATAGCAAAAGTTTCGTTGTAGATCTCTACACCCACAATTTCTCCTTCAAACCAAGTATAGAAAGAAACGACATTGTTATAGATAAGAACATTGTGATTGATATTGACTTTCTCATATGGGAGGTAACGCCACTGGTAGTATTTAAAAACCCGAGTCTTGCGAGTCATCTCAACCGACTCCCGATTCAAATATTTATCATTATCGGAAATGATTTCTCGGCCATTTATTTTTCGCAAATATAATTCCTCTCTTATTTTTTGGGCAAATTTGCTGTCGGCAATATCATCATAAGTGAGGAAGATAAACCCCACGACTTCTCCCCTTGCCTTGGTCTCATTCCAAAGCTGTCTTTTTAGGCTGTCTTTGCCCCGATAGAAAAGCACTTTTGTGCCTGGTTGCTGTTTTATAGCCATTTCCTTCAGAAATGTCTTGATTTCCGGATAAAGATGCTCAAGAGTCTTAGCCTTTTCTTGTTGCTCATTAAAAAGGAATTCCAAATGAGTAAGATCAGCAGCTTTGGCAAGCTTTCTATTCTCCTCCACGATCTCCTCCACCAACCCAATCTTTTTTAGGTTTTCCAGCATGCGGTAAGTGTTGGTTCTTGGGATTCCGGTTACACAGGAAAGTTCAAGAATAGTCAGAGACCCTTTAGCAAGGAGAGTAAGATAGATTGAAGCCTCTTTCTGATTCAATCCAAGATTTTTCAAAAAATCAACTATTTTTTGGTTAATGAGATCTTGTGTGTCCACCATCTGGACAACAATTTTACAACATTCATATCTCATATTACAATCCCGGCCGATAGTAAATATACTTCGTCCTATAAGAGGACATAGACTATGAGAAAAAAATTTCAAAATAAAATCAGTATAGTAACTGGAGGAAGTCTCGGTATTGGCCGGGAGATTGCCATTAAACTTGCCCAAGAAGGAGCTATCGTTGGATTGGTGGCAAGAAACGTGGCTGGATTGAAACAGACGCTTAAAATGGTGGAACAGGCAGGCGGTAAAGGAGAGATTTTTCCTTTGGATCTAAGAAATGTTGCCGCAATTTACGATTTTGCCAGAAAAGTGAAGAAAAGATGGGGCAGAGTGGATATTTTGGTAAATGTTGCCGGGATTTATCACGGGAAAGATAAAGCTTATTATCATATTCCTTTTACCAACTATACCGCTTCCGAAATATTAAATACTTACGAGGTGGGGATCAATGCACCAACATTTCTATGCCATGCGTTGCTGCCTTTAATGAACAAGGGAGGCAGAATCATCAATATTTCTGGCACATTTGAGAGTGGCGCTGCCGGTTGGTTGCCTTACTATGTCTCCAAAAGAGCAATTGAAGACTTGACTGTTGGGCTTGCAGAGGAGCTCAGAGATAAAGCTATTCGAGTTAACTGTATCTCTCCGTCCGACACAGCCACTGAAGCTTATCAGAAATTTTTTCCTGAATATGTCAGTGAGGCCCAGAGTCCAGAAAGGATTGCTAAATATGTCATTAATCTTTGTTCAGAAAATAAAATGACAGGTAAAGTGATAGTAATTAAGAAAGACAAAAAGCCATTTGAAGGATATCATTTTTAACTTCTGTCCAGTACGAGCTTTTCGATCCTGTAAATACGAGGTTGAACCTCGTTGCGGGGTTTCCATTCTTTTTGGATTAGATTGACAATTTTTCATTCAGAATCTATAATTCTGGCTGCTGATTATGAACGAAGATGCTCCGGTATCTGTACCCCGTTTGCCCCAACCGCCCGAAGATAAAAAAGGCGATACTGGTGCAATTGCCAAAACACCTCAAGGAGGAGATGCTGCGAAAGGGAAAACAACCTATCAAGGAATCCCTCACGTAACTCTTGCTCCAGGTGAAATATCATCAGCGATTGCGCCTATTAGATCGGATGACGATAATCGATCTTCCGCAAGGGAATATTAATCCAAAAATCTCACATCATCTTCACGCTCCAGAAAAAGATGCAGCCGCCGCTTCGACCGCTTCAGATACGTATTGGCGGATTGATTCTCACTTCGTAAACCAAGTGGGATAATACATTTCTCTGACCGCTTCCGCAACATTCAGATTACCATTTCTTGTGATAATTATACGTTTTCCGCTTTTTGTCAGAATATCAGCTTGTGTTGGACTAGGAATAAGTAGAGGTTCTTCTCCCTCTTTTTCCAAAGTTTCCATAACTCTTTTACATTCTCCTCCGGTTGCCCACCCAAATATATCATTGTCATTTGCGCCTAGGAGTTTAAGCAGAGTGATAGCTGTAGTCAGAGGGACATCATTTATGTAGTTGACAAGCCAAGTAAGACCATGTATTTCCTTATATACATATCCCAGATTATTATCAATTTCTGTGCAATGGCGATTCATCCAGGTACTCTTAGCAAGAAAAGGGAAGAGGCTTATCATGTTTTCCTCAAGTTTCTGGAAATATGAATCTCCCTTTGGCCCGGTCCTCTTGTGTTTCCAGAGTGTAGCTGTGTTATCTTCGCGGTCGGCTATTTTCCCGTTATTTATAGTCTCTCTTAAAGATTTGGTCGATCTGGTAAATCCCAAATCCCAGATTCTCTCAAGAAGCCTATACATATTTTCTTTGGTAATATGAGCACCATCGTATAGCGTTTCGTCCATTTCCCTGTTAGTCAAGGCATCGATAAAGTAAGGGATCGATTCCGCTTCAGTCTGGGTATCAAAGATAAGATATCTATTACTACCTCTGTATTGAAGAGAAATAACGTAGGGAGGACCTTTGGAAAAATCAGAACCAAGATGAGCTATTTCATTGTCAAAATAGTCTTCCCTGGAATCATGCATAACTAATCCAGTAAGTCTTGTGGCAGTTTTCGCCTGGTTAAAAGGACTTAAAGCGTCAGTCGGGTGATATCCTCTTGGATAATAAGTATCAGACAAAACCAGAGTGGTTTCATGATAATCGATTATTTGAATCAGGGTCCTTAAAAGTGTTCTTGCTTCGTGGCAAATTTTCTTCTCTCCGGTATTTCTTGTTTCTTCTCCGTGTAAATCATCCATAAAATCCAATGCTGTGAATATATTATCAACAGAGTGTTTCGGCGCTTTATCCAGGACTGCCCTGACAATATTTTTAGTTCTTCTTATCAGATCATCACTGTTCTTTGCTCCGAAATATTTCAGCATATCGGCTGTTGCTGGTGACGGGTTCGGAATCCAGTCAGGTATATAAATTCCATCTAATATTCTGGGATACTTTTTCTCAAGAAGATCCGGTTGAAGTAGACACATATATGTCAAGGCTTGTGGATGATCCATCAGTCTATATGCTTCTTTTATTGGGTATTCTATATAATACTCCTGGTCTTCTGGAATTAAATGAATAGGAGGTTCCCATTCTGGGATTACTGCGGGAAGTTTTGGAGGAAATAACCGGTTGTATAATCCACGATGATAGTCGCTTATCAAACCTATTCGTTCCATAATAGGAAGGAATTATACAGGAAGAAGTAATGAAAGTGAAATATACTGTGCTTCGCCCGCTTCCGCTATTGTTGGGAAGATTTATCTAATTGATCTTACTCCTTTGGTTATTACGGTATTGGAGCAGAAAGAGGAGGGAGGGAAGTTGGGGGAGAGGAAGTGAGTTCTCTGGGACAATCCTGACTGTTTGTTCTATTTTTAGCAGCACATTTAAAAATTATTCCGTTGGTGGCTGAGGAATGAGGATTTTTCACTGGTTCACGCAAACCGCACTCAACGATCTTTGGATTTGCAGAAGGTCCAGGATCCACACAAGGTAACATTTCGTTTGTCATAAATGAAATTGCGTTCTAGCATATGAAGGTTCTAAAGTAAAGGAAAAGGACTTAATTATGAAGGCCGTAGTAATGAAAGTTACGAGGTTTCACCCCGTTTTTCTCGTTTATTCTACAATTTTCCAGAATGATCTATCTGCTGCTTCATGTTGTGATTTCAGCAGATCAGCAAAATCTTCCTGCGGTTTTGGACCAGTACCTTTACCTTCTCCTGACGAAACATAATGACTAGCGATGATATTGATTAATTCATGCTCCATAATCCTGTCGTATATATCAACATAGTTACGATAATTTTTTGCATTTTCATCCCATGTGCAGTCAATATTATTCAATATTGACATGGTTTCTTCGGGTTGAATCCATGCCGGAGTGCATGCTAGGGCGTTGGCGGTAAGACAGCCCCGACTGCATCTTGATCCTTGACAAAGTAAATCAATATAAATGGAAATAAGATCCGTGTCATTTATATTTTCCTGTTTTATTTTGTAATTTTTCTCTCTCAACTTCTGTTTAAGGGCACCTAGGATGGAATCATCTGATAAATAACCAGCTACAGCATCAAGATCAAGAGTCATCGGTTTCCCCGATTTGCATTCTATCGGTAAGGAAAGACCATTTGTATTGAAACAAAGAGCAATTTTCTCTCCATTGGAAGTATCTGGCCAGCGGACGACAGAATTTTTATTATTACAGTTTTGTTTTATCATTGTGTAATTTATATTAGTTGCTGGTCGAATAGCTACAGGAATTTGAGTCGGTATCAGTGTCGGTTTTGCCTGTGTATTTGGCTGATTAACAACTTGGTTTACTATTATCAGCTGTTCTTTGGGCACAAACTGTTTGCCTTCCGGATCGATAATATAATTGTCTCCACTTTCTCCAAAGATTCCCACGCAGTTGCCTCCGTTAACAGGATTACAGTTGTCAGGAGGGCAAAGGGTTGAGTTCAAGATTCCATCTATGAGCACATCTATATACCATCGGTCTGGAGTGCATTTTGCTTGTGCTATTGCCTTATTTGGAACATTTACTTTTGCTGAAGGAGGATTAGATAGCGACTGTGGATTTGGACAGGGTACGGAAATTGATATAGTGATTTTGTTGAAATACTCATTCTTGACGTGTCTTAACCATTTATAATAATTATCAGAGTCCAAATTCTTGAAATCATAGCTTTCGAATTGATTGATTACTTCATCTCTGCTTGTGTTGCTGTCCCCAAACCCACATCTTCGCAATATGCAGGCTAGTTTATCTTTGAATTGTTCTCTTTCTCTATTTCTTTCTTCAGAAGTACTTCCCTGTAGAGATAATACTATTGTGTTGTCAGGACATTGGGAATTAGTCTGTATGTTATTAGGGATAGAATCTATTTCTTCCTCTTCAGAAGGCACTGCCCTAGACAGTAAGCTTAGTGGTCCCGTCTTTGAATAGGTCAGAAACCCGATCAGAAAGCCCGTGAAAAAAATGCCTAAGGAAGAGAGGAAAAGCAATCTTCCCGAGGACAGGATATTTTTTCTCTTTTTCATAACCTCTATATAATTAGTGAAGCATAAGCGGGAAATGGAGTCAAGAAGACGGCGGTTTATAGAACTAGGTCTTAGAGGTGATATTTATATTTTGAAAGCATAGGGATATAATATTATATACTTATATGACTTCAATTGAAGATTTAGTTTCAGAGATAGACAAAATTAAAGAGCGTAACCGCCGTGTGGAGACGGATAAGGCTTGGGAAACCAGTTGGACGAGAAGGATAATTGTATCCACTCTGACATATTTTGTGATAGTCTTATTCTTTTTCTTTGCTGGTGTATCGAATCCTTTTGTCAATTCTATCGTTCCGACAATTGCTTTTGTACTTTCGACAGCCTCCCTGCCTTTTCTAAAGAAATACTGGTTGAAATATATCTATAGGAAGAACAAATGACCAACGAAGAAATCATCAGGAAACTAAAATCTTACTCCAACCCAAAAAATGTTACAGGAATGGCTAAGTTTGGGATAAATCCGAAAAATACGCTGGGAATTTCTATACCAATCTTGCGACAGTTAGCTAAAGAGATCGGGAAGAATCATTCTTTAGCTTTACAACTTTGGGATTCAGGTATCCATGAAGCGCGAATTCTGGCAGGTTTTATTGACAATCCCAAAGAAGTAACAGAGAAACAGTTAGAAAGCTGGGTGAAAGATTTTGACAGTTGGGATGTTTGCGATCAGGTATGCATGAATTTGTTTGATAGAACAGCGTATGCTTTCCAGAAAGCAGTTGAATGGAGCAAAAGTGATAAGGAGTTTGTCAAGCGCGCAGGGTTTACCATGATGGCATCTCTGGCTTTTCATGACAAGAAAGCTACAGATGAGAAGTTATTACAGTTTCTTCCGATTATAAAAAGGGAAGCAACAGATGAAAGAAATTTTATCAAAAAAGCCGTCAATTGGGCTCTCCGGCAAATTGGCAAGAGGAACAGTAGTCTTAATAGGCAAGCAATCAATACCGCCAAAGAGATATTAACTCTTGATACAAAGGTATCTAAATGGATCGCTTCTGATGCGCTTCGGGAATTAATCAGTGAATCCGTTCAAAAAAGATTACACTAGATATATGCATTAATAATAAGGGGTAAGAATATATATAAAAATTTATACATAAATAGCCTTAAAAAAATATACAAATCTATACATTAGATTCTTTTATGTTTACCAGCAGAGGCAAAATACATAGAAATCTCTCACAGAAGGAATTAGTGGCGAAAATATTGGCAAGGAAGGAAGGCAAACTTTCCAAAACCCAAGCTGTAGTTGTCTATACCGGCCAGTATACAGGCAGATCTCCCAATGACAGATTTATTGTTGATTCTCCCAAAATTCATGACCAGATAAATTGGGGGAAGGTGAATGTAGGGATAAGTTATACAGAGTATAACAATTTATATAAGAAAATAACTCAATATATCGCCTCTCTACGGGAACATTTTGTCACCGACTGTTTTGTTTGTGCTGACCTCAAATATAAATTGCCTGTAAGAATAGTCTCCGAATATGCTTATGCGGCTCTCTTTGCCACCCATCTGTTTATTAAGCCCCGAAAAGAAGAGTTGGTAAACTTTTCGCCGCAACTGACTGTATTTGCGATACCCAGTTGCCACGCGGCAGGTGAAAAAGATGGTGTCCGCTCAGAAGCTTTCATCATATTAAATCTAGAAAAAAACACAGTCCTTATTGGCGGCTCCAAATATTGTGGTGAGATCAAAAAATCGGTTTTTACCTGCCTTAATTATCTTCTTCCGCAAAAAGGGGTTTTCCCCATGCATTGCAGCGCCAATGTGGGCAAAGACGGAACAAGTGCTCTGTTTTTTGGCTTGTCTGGAACTGGAAAAACTACACTCTCTGCCGATTCCAAAAGAAGGCTGATTGGAGATGATGAGCACGGCTGGGGAGAAAGTGGCATTTTTAACTTCGAAGGAGGCTGCTATGCAAAATGCATCAATCTCAAAGAAAAGAACGAACCCCAGATTTGGCATGCCATAAGAGACGGGGCACTGGTTGAGAACGTAATAATTAAAGAAAATGGAGAGATGGATTTTGCCGATGGTTCAATCACGGAAAATACAAGAGCTGCATATCCCTTAACCTATATCCAAAATTCTGTTTTAGACGGTACCGCCGGTCATCCTAAAACAGTAGTTTTTCTCACCGCTGATGCTCTGGGTGTCATGCCCCCGGTGGCTATACTGGATGAATACTCTGCGATGTATTATTTTCTCTCAGGCTATACTTCAAAACTGGCAGGTACAGAGCGAGGTGTTATCGTACCTGTAGCAACATTTTCCCTCTGTTTTGGCGCACCTTTTATGCCCAGACAATCGATAGTTTATGCACAGCTGCTGAAAAAATTTATGAATAAATATAAGGCGAAAGCTTATTTAGTGAATACCGGCTGGGTAGGAGGTGCTTATGGAGTGGGGGAAAGGATTAGTATCAGACATACCAGAAGCATAATTACGGCTATTTTAGAAGGAAAAATAAATGAGGAAAAAGCAAAGCGCGACAAAATCTTCAACTTGCAAATTCCGGAAAATGTACCGGGAGTTGATGCAAAAATATTAAACCCGGGGAATCTCTGGAAAAATAAAGAAGAATATGATCAAAAAGCAAGAGAATTAGCTGCTCTTTTTGTCGAAAACTTCAAAAAATTCCAAAACATTCCCCGCAGAGTGATTGCCGCAGGACCGAAATCTTGATTTGCCCTCTTTTTCTTGATGTGTTATACCAAGGATAATGAGAGAAGAGATTGAGAATCTACAATCTAATCTTTCTCTATACAAAACTCCTTTAATCTTGGGCGGTATTGGAGCCGCTCTTTTGATTCTTGCGGTTGGACTGCTTTTGAAAAGCCAGATTACCGCTTCTGATGTGGTCTTTACTACCAATGCGTCTTCTTCTGCCGCAGTCAAGATTCGCATTGATGTCGCTGGAGCAGTGATTTCTCCCGGTGTATATGAATTCTTTGAAGGAGACAGAGTTTCAGACGCGTTAACTTCTGCCGGTGGATTATCGGTGGCTGCAGACAGAAACTGGGTGGCAAAAAATCTCAATCGGGCGGCAAAACTGGTTGACGGAGGAAAGATATATATTCCTTCGCAGATCGAGGAAAAAGTTCCCGCCCCGCTTAGCGGGACTTCTACGGGCGAGCAAAACCTAATTAACTTAGGTAACATAGGAGTTTCCGAAGGCAAGGTCAATCTTAATGCAGCCTCTCAAACAGAGCTCGAAGCTCTTCCAGGAATAGGACCCGTTTATGCCGGTAAAATTATCTCCGGTCGTCCTTATCAAAGCGTTGAGGAGTTGAAGACTCGTAAAATCCTTGGCCAGTCACTATACAATAAGCTTAAAGACTTGCTGACAGTCTATTGATCTGATAAATTATTGAACAACTATTATGTTAACCGGTATTCTCATCATTGTTGCGATTGGACTTTTAGCTGTTTTATCTCACAGAAGGTCCCGCCTGGAAAATAAGATCTATAACAATGTTCCTTTGAATGATTGGTTAGTTATCTTAGTTTTTCCTGTAGCGCTCTATCTTGGATGGTTCATAGTAGTAAAGAATATTTTGAACCGCCCCCAAATCACACGAGTGCCTCTTGATGATTTTGAAATTATAGCCATTACCATCCTTTTTATGGTGTATGGTTTTGTCGGCAATAGCATTCATTTTACCGGCAAAATACTCTGGCGTTACCTGGAGGCGGACAGACATCAGATGGCTTATAAAGTGAACGAAATGTTTCATGGAAAACTTTCTCATTATCTGATATTTCTAAATAGTCTATTTATCGCTTTTCTGCTGCCTATCCTGGAAATCAATCACCCGCTTGTATTACCGGTTACATCTTCTTATTTATTACTGATTTTGTTGGCAGGAATAATATTTGGCATCTCAGGCTGCAAATCCGTTTTTTATTCAAATGAATGGTTTGGTGGTTATAATAAGCCCTTATTTTACGTAACCATAATATTGCTATCTATCCTTATTAGTTTTATTAAAGGATTACAATTGAAATTTTCTCTTCATCCAGTTGCTCTATTTATTACCACCATGTTTGCCAGTGCAGTTACGACTTTTCTCATCCGTCAGTTCTTCATTTTCTCCAGGCTTAGCCAAAAAAGAAAGTTGCGCTTCCTGGCAAAAATTTTAAGTGTCTAAATGCCTAATCCTTTCATCTCTACTATCAACTCCCTCATCCCTGAGCCTCAGGCATCACTTCTGAACGGAATTTTATTCGGAATAAAAACAACCATGCCCAAAGATTTGTATAACGGCCTTTTAATTACTGGTACGCTTCATATTATTGCTCTTTCTGGAGTAAATATTTCCATTCTGACGAACTTGGTAGCTCGGTGTACTTTATTTTTGGGAAGAAAAATAGGCAGTATGGTAAGCATTTTTTTAATCATTTTATTCGTTCTCTTTGTTGGACCATCACCTTCTATTGTCCGGGCAGCTATTATGGGATCTTTATCACTTTTAGCAGTTTATTTTGGCAAACAAAGTTGGGGATTGCTAAGTCTTATTTTAGCATCAGGAACTATGCTTTTATTAGATTATAAACTTATCAGCAATATCTCTTTTCAGCTGTCATTCCTGGCAACTTTAGGCATAATCTTAGCAAATAGAAAGCTAGAGTGCCAGAGGCAGAGTGGCTTCATAGGTGAGCTAATTTTTTGGTTCAAAGAAAATCTCAAGCTCACTCTTAGCGCTCAGATCTTTACATTGCCAGTTATAGTTTATAATTTTCATCGAATTTCTCTTATCGCTCCGGTTGCCAATCTGCTGATAGAATGGATGATCCAGCCGATTATGGTACTGGGGCTGGTTACAAGCTTAATGGGTTGGCTCTGGCAGCCACTGGGGATTATTCCTGCCTGGTTTACCTGGGTGCCGTTAACATATCTTGTTACTGTGGTAGAATGGCTCGCAAAAGTTCCTTTAGCGTCAGTAAGTTTTTAATTTATAACTAATGTTTTCTAAAAAACACTTCGTTTTTGGTCTAATAATTGGACTGGTGCTGCTGGTTTCGTATCTATTTGCGCTTCCTGATGGAAAATTGCATCTTGTCTTCTGCAATGTCGGTCAGGGAGACGCCGCTTATATCCGTGCGCCGAATAATCAAGACATGCTCATCGATGGGGGACCGGATGATAAAGTATTAACTTGTCTTGGAAAACATATGCCATTTTTTGACAGGACTATTGACGTAGTCGTTCTTTCACACCCGCAGAAAGATCACTTGCAAGGTCTTCTTTCTGTCATTCAAAGATATAGTGTGAAATATTTTGTTATAGGAGTTGAAGGCAACGAGACCGAAGGGTATAAAAAATTGGTTGAACTGATAAAACAAAAGAATATTCCGGTAAAAAATCTTTATACCGGAGATCAATTTTCGCTTGGAGCGGTAAAAATGTCCGTTCTTTGGCCAGAAAAAACGTGGATAGCTCAACAACTTTCTTTATCATTAAGTTATTTAGGCAATCCACAAGTTCTAGGTGTTCAAACATCACGAGAGACTAATGACTTTTCCTATATCGTAGACTTGAGCTATGGTTCTTTCGACGCTCTCTTTCCCGGAGATGGCGATTCGCATATCCAGCCGGAGGTTATGAAGGCAGCCAATCTTCCCAAAGTAGATGTCTTAAAATTTCCCCATCACGGTTCAAAAACAGCCATGCTGGCGGAATTTTTAGATAAAATCAAACCAGAACTGGCAGTAATTTCTGTTGGAAAGAACTCCTACGGCCATCCCACAGAGGAAGCCTTAGAGTTATTAAGCAATAAAGCTATCAAGCTCAAGAGAACAGATATAGATGGAGATATTGAAGTGGTTTCCGATGGAAAAAGTTATTGGGTAAATTAGTTTACGAATTCTCGTTATACCACATCCAGAAGCGGAAGAGATGGCCGGCAACTGCTCTTTTCCATGGTGAACCAGAATTATAAGCTGTAGCTAGTTGTAGAGGTGTAAGTTCTCCATAAGTATCCAGCATATTGCGGTGATATTTACCGATCAGGTCTATGCATACTTCAGGCTGATACATCTCTATCGGATCACCGGAAAAACCAAGGCTTCTGGCAGTTGACAGTAGGATTTGTCCCATGCACAGGCTGGCATCTTGTAAGTCTGGTTCATAACGGAAAGCATAGGGATCGCCTTCTGACTCAGTCATGATGGTGGCATAAATCACTTGTGGATCAAGATTATACTTCTTTGAGGTCTCGTATATCAGATCTTTATATTCTGATCTAGTCCAAGATCTGTTATCTCCCACCGGTTCCTCATTCTTTTCAGGAGTAGGCGCGGGTGGGGGAATAACCTTCTCTACTGATACTTCTTTGCTAGGATCGATAGTTAAATTAGGTATATCAGCCTCTTCTATAATGATTTCACTAGTTTCACTGTAATTTTCTTCCGCAGCAAAAACCTCTCCCTTAAATAGGGAGAAGGCGATGAATATAACCATAAGAAAAATTATTTTTCTCATATTTTTTTATCGGGGAAAATATTATTTCCCCAAAGCAATCCTAACCTTATAGGGTAGAGTTACTTTAGGGAAACAATTTAGGAAGGAGGGAATTGTATCAGGCTATAGGGTATATGTCAAGTTGGTGACAAAATATTAAGGAAGTACGGTTTGAGTAAAATGAATCACTGAGGCGACAAATAGATTCCAAGTATTTTGTACAGTTTCTACGGTTTTTTTAACATCAATCAAAGGTTTTGGAGTAGGGGTAGGTGTGGGAGGAGTTGTGGGTGACGGATAGATTGGTGTGGGTTGATTGTTATCTACTGGAGGGGTGGAATTTGGAGGAATAGGAGTATATGTGGGTACGCCTGGTGGGGATGTGGGTTGAGAGGTTGTGGGAGTAGCTAAAGAGGGAGGATTGGTAGGATTCTCAGGCGGACTGGTAGGGTATTCTGGAGGAGTAGTGGGTTGAGGTGCTGATGGTTCGGTTAGTGGCGAATTTAAGGTTTTGCAGGCATCGGAATTTGGTGCAGCACAGGCATTGCCCGTGGCTCCGATTTTTGTTCCGCCATCACCAGCTGTTAATGCTGGTGAATCAGGTTTAAGATCCCAGTTAATTCCATAGCTCCAACCAATGTCTCCAAAAACAGTCGTATCAATGATTTCTGGGTCAGCAAAAGTAGATCCTTCGCAGTATTCTCCGGTAGCACAACCATAGGGCTGTCCGGGTGGGCCACCTTCATTACTAGGAGCCCCTTTCCAGATCATATTGTTGGCAATTTTAGATTTATTATTTGCGGCTATTTTTTCCGGACATTTTATTTCAATGCCCTTTCCGTTTGGATCAGGATATTCCGTATTGTAACCAGGTTGGGCTAATTTAATAATATTATTCACAAGATATGCAGTTAATTCTTCTCCACCACAGAGATCAACACTCAATCCTGTTCCACCTGTTGAAATAGTATTGTTGATCATGCGAATACTGGCACCTCCTCTTGAGATAACAGTTGCTCCTCCGCCGAAGATACTATTTGAAATAGCGACGCTTCCCCCGACAAACTCAGCGTTAGCGTTATCAATATCGTTGGTGGAAACATTCTTCAGAACGGCTTTTGAGTTTTGAAAATAGAACCCGGGTCTTAAGGTTTGCATGATTTGTATCCCGTCAATTGTAAAATTACCTCCCTGACTGCAGATACCTATATCCCAGTTTGATCCGTCAGGCTTATCGAATCCTCTGTTTTCACCGTATAATTTTGCTGGTCCTTTCAGAGTAATATTTTTCCCCCGCATATTCAGAAGACAGCGTTGATATTTAATTTGCGTATCAACGGTTGGTTGGCGGTTGGTTAGCGTACCGCTGACTTGTACAGTATCTCCCTCTTTAGCTTCATCCACGGCTTTCTGAAGACCTTCGCCGCCAACATAAGAGCAGCCAGTTGAAGCCTCAGGGCAAACTGTCACGGTATTCCCAGAGGCAGCTTTGGAGCGGATGTCATAATTTTTTTCAGCGGGACGGGATAAGATGAGAAGTATTAACGATAGAGTTAAGATAATAAGAGGAATAATCAAAAAGTAAGCCTTAATCTTCATTAACTCTATTGTAAAACTCAGAAGAAAAAATGCAAAGAGGATTAATTATGGTTTAGGACTAGCAATATTTGGACAACC
>Ga0315281_10000564_pt1 | contig 51638 bp, 42 predicted proteins | sample YL17G07_0_MG_FD_204540 | JGI IMG/M metagenome (GOLD analysis project Ga0315281, IMG submission 204540) | Sediment microbial communities from Yellowstone Lake, YNP, Wyoming, USA - YL17G07_0 | ecosystem: Environmental > Aquatic > Freshwater > Lake > Sediment | place: USA: Wyoming | collected...
TTTCATTTCAAAAGAGCTCGCTCTCGCGATCATCATCCCCATCACTTTGGCATTTTTCAGTGTCGATCTCGCCCGGTACTATCACACCCCAACGCGCGAATGGTTCTACCGATGGTTCGGATGGCTGCTGCGTAAACACGAGTCCGATGAAGTGAGGAAGCGGTTGACTGGTGCGACAAATATCCTCATCTCCGGCATCATCTGTATCCTGATCTTTCCGAAGATTATCATTGTCAACGCCTTCGCCATCCTTATTCTCTCCGACATCACCTCGGCGCTCGTCGGGAGGCGCTTTGGAAAGAAGAGATTCCTTCACAAGTCACGCGAGGGAGCGCTCGGGTTCTTCCTTGCAGGACTCGTCGTTGTGCTGCTCGCCCCCAAGGTCGAGGGCCTGCCTGCCGAATACATCATCGGTGTCATTGGCGTCGCAGTCGGCGCTGTTGTTGAATCCCTCTTCATCAAGATCGACGACAACATTTCCGTGCCGCTCGCCATTGGCTTTGTGATGTGGGCCCTCTACGCGTTCTTCCTTCCCGGCATTAGCCTCTACAAGATCATCTGAATCCCGGTCCGACGGGCCGGAAGCCTCGACATCCCCCAAAACAGAACTGAGGAGCCCTCGAGCTCAAGCAGTTACGACAGAACGCGTGAGAGTAGAAGACGTGGGAACGAAATACATAGCGGTGTGAGGTTATTAGGGGAAGAAGGGAAAAGAGCTCGTGGGAGAGTTGTACCTGCTCGCTCACCAGCGAACGCTAACAATTTGCGGTGCCCCCGATTTCCCAGCGTAGCGTACGAAGCCGTTTTTCCTACCGAACGCCACAAGATCCATGAGAACCTGAACATCCTGCTGACAGTACCGGATGATCTCATCGACCCGCCCCTCCTTCCACCATTTGAGGGAAAGCAAACCATCCGCAGTCTTGCCAACACCCAGCGTCGCCTTTGCGAGGGAGTCGAGGCGAAGGCGATGGCCCAGGATTTTCTTAAGATCCACAAGAATGTCGAGAGATTTTTTTTGAATGACGCGAACATCGCCATAGAAGCTGAGCACTTTCGAGTCGAAACCATCCCCATTGAAGCTCACGACGCGGTCGAACCCGGAAAGATATGTGATGAATTCGGGAATCGAAGGCTCATTCCACACCCTGAAGCCGTCACGCTCGCTCCACGAGACGGCAATAGCCACCTTCATCAGATGAACATTCCCCCAGCCGCCAACCTCTTCAGCTGAGCGTTGGGTTTCGACGTCATAGTAGACTTCGGATATGGGAATCAAGGCATTTCAACCCGGAAAAAGTATGAAGGCGATCCCCGGTCAATTCCCGATCTCAGGTCCATCTTCGCCTTCACTTCTAAGCTCACAAATCTAGGCACAACCGTACTCGGGCGGTGTGAAGTCCTTGTCAGCTACGTACACCACTTGACCAGAGACGGAATATCTTCCTTTGATCAAGACCCTGTACCATCGTCGGAACGACTCCACCAAAATCACAACCGCACAGATCATCACGATCACGGTCAGTGTGGAGTTGACGTATCCTTGCGCAGCAGTCTCAGGATTCGCCGTCAGTGGCAGGAAATTGTCCACGATGTTCAGCCATCCGGCGACGAGCGTGGTTGTCGAGACAAAGAGCATGGGAACGACCGTGACCCACACGTACCGGACTTTGCCGGCATTGATGATTGCACTCGAGGCGACCGCAAGCGCGACACCGGCCAACAACTGATTGGCCGTCCCAAACATCGGCCAGATCGTGCTGATGCTCCCCGCCCAGATGAAGTACGCCCACGCCAACACGACGATGCCTGTCGAGAGAAGTGCGCCCGGCAGCCAGTTGGTTCGCTCGAACGGTTTCCAGAGATGACCGACAAATTCCTGCACGAGGAACCGCGCGACGCGCGTGCCAGCATCGATTGTCGTCAAGATGAACAACGCTTCGAACATGATCGCGAAGTGATACCAGAACGACATCAACCCTCTCATCCCCGGTATCGATGAGAAGATCTGCGCAAACCCGACTGCCAGGGAAACGGCACCTCCAGGTCTACCTGCAACAACTTCTCCCACTTCCCGCTGAAGCTCTTCCAGATTTACAATAGACATTCCGAGAGCTTTGAATTTCTCCGGCGACAGATTGATGGCAAAGTAGTCGGCGGGCCAAAGTGAGCTCGCGGCAATCAACGCAATGACACCCACAAGCCCTTCGATGAGCATCGCGCCATAGCCAATCATCCTTGCGTCTGTCTCTCTGTTCAACATTTTCGGAGTGGTACCCGAAGAGACGAGAGAATGGAATCCCGAAATTGCGCCGCATGCGATGGTGATGAACACAAACGGATAGACTTTGCCCGGAATAATTGGTCCGCCGCCGTGGATGAATTCGGTGATCGCAGGCATCTTGAGCTCGGGCGCGACGATGAACACCCCTACGATGAGGGCAACGACCGTCCCAATTTTCATATAGGAGCTGAGGTAATCGCGCGGTGCCAGAAGCAGCCAGACAGGCAGAACCGCAGCGACAAACCCATACACGGCAATTGCGATGATGATGCCTTCTCGAGAAAGAGTGAAATACGGATCAAGGAACGAGCCCGGAATCAGACTCCCGAGAAAGACGCACGCAAGCACCCCGACAACGCCGATCAGACTTGCTTCACCGACTTTCCCTGGCCGAATTCTGTTCATCCAAAGCCCGACAAACAGAGCAATCGGAATGGTCATCGCAATGGTGAACGTACCCCACGAGCTTTCACGCAGCGCGTTAACGACGGCCAGACCCAGTCCCGCCAGCGCAATGACAACGATGACCAAGATGGCAATGGAGCCGATCACTCCAGCAAGCGGGCTCACTTCATTTCGCGCGATCTCCGCCAGCGACTTTCCTTTGCGTCGGATGGATGCAACGAGAATCACGAAGTCGTGGACTGCCCCTCCCACGCATACTCCGATCACGATCCAGAGAAATCCCGGCAGGTATCCGAATTGCGTTGCGAGAACCGGACCAATGAGAGGTCCAGCTCCCGAGATGGCCGCAAAGTGGTGGCCAAAGAGCACCCACTTGTTCGTCGGGTGGTAGTTCTGACCATCGCTCAGCTCGTGAGCCGGGGTTACGCGCGTCTCGTTGAGCGTGACGACCTTCGCTGCGATGAAGGCGCTGTAATACCGATACGATATTGCCATCATGCACAGCGCAACGATGATGAAGGGAAGAGCGCTCATAAGATGCTCACCTGTCCAGTGAGGGCACGGGGATTCAAGAATTGCGTCGGAAGAGCACGTGGAATCTCGATGAGCATACCGATTTTTCGTTAAACTATCAACTGCTTCACAAGACTTGCCACGTGCACGGAATCAACGGAAATGCTAAGATGGTAGGAGTGGAAAAGGGATGCGCGGGTTAGGGAACCTCCGGCGATTTCACGAGCCGAATCCCTCCACTCTTCATTTCGTCCAGGGCCTTCTGACCGTCACCGGGGTGAACATCCACTGCAGCAATTGCGTCGGTCACAACGTACGTTCGAAATCCCATCTTGTTTGCATCGAGCGCGGATGCTCTTACGCAATAATCCGTTGCAAGTCCGGTGACATAGATCTCCGTGACGCCTTTCGATTTCAGGTACTGCGCCAAATCCTCGCTCGTCGCTTCATACGCCGAGTATCCATCGTCTTTGTTGCCGGTGCCCTTGAGAAACACCTTCTGTATGTTCTTGCTCTGCAGGTTCGGATGGAACTCCGCTCCGTGCGTCCCCTGCACGCAATGAGGAGGCCATTTTTGGAAGTGAATCGTCTGCTGCGGGTGCCAATCTTTGGAGGCCACGATAACGTCAATGTGGTCCATCAGCCGGTTGATGACAGGCACGACTTTGTCTCCTTCCGGGACCGCGAGAGCGCCTCCAGGGCAGAAGTCATTCTGAACGTCAACGATTAACAGCGCTCTCATATCATGTTGCTCCACCGAATCATCTTTGCTGCTGAAACTCATCCACCAATTTCGTTCGGAGATTCATCAGATTCTGTGTGATGCCAACCTTGTAGATGTGTGGATATTCGAATCTCTTATGCTCAGGCGCCAGATGCGACAACCGTTCCTTTGCGTATTCTGCGCTCTGCTGCGGCGAGCTCTTTACGAGCATTCTTCCGTCCGCCATGACTCTCTGCATGATCGCTTCCGAGGAGCAGTGTTTCAGATTGCTCCGTTGTTCAGGGAAGAATGGATGGATGATGGTCTCCGGTGTTGGCTCGCCATCGAGCGCCACGGCGTCGGCGTAGAACAGCCCTTCGCCATTACGGAAGCGGAAGACCGTCTTGACACCAGGGAGCGTCAGCTTCGTGTAATTCTCTGAGAACTTGAGCCGTGGGATATTGTCAGACATGCTGAGTTTGTACACGCCATCGAGCGCCGCGGTGGTCTGCCCGGTGATCAGGCGGGTGCCAACCCCGAAGATATCGATCGGCGCTTTTTGATCTTCAAGAAGACTCCGGATCACATACTCATCCAACTGATTCGACACCACGATTTTCACGTACGACAGGCCAGCCTGATCGAGCATCTGTCGTGCGCGCTTGCTCAAGTAGGCGAGGTCACCACTGTCGAGACGAATCGCGATCAGTCGATTGCCTGTTCGCTCGAGTTCCTTCGCGACCCGTATCGCGTTCGGCACACCACTCCGCAGGGAATCATACGTATCGACAAGGAGTATGCATCGATCCGGATAGATTTCCGCATACTTTCTGAATGCTGCCAGCTCATCTCCGAAGCTCTGCACCCACGAATGCGCCTGCGTTCCGGAGACGGAGAAGCCATTGTGAAATGCAGCATACACATTCGAAGTCGCATCAGCCCCGCCGATAATAGCGGCTTTCGTCCCATGAATTCCGCCGAGCCCCTGCGCACGTCGAAGACCGAAATCGACGACACGCCTTCCCCCCGCCGCCATCTTGATCCGGGAAGCCTTTGTCGCGATCAGGGATTCAAAATTCAGGAAATTGAGCAGGAGTGTCTCCATTACCTGGGATTCAATAAGCGTCCCCTCGACGCGTAAGATCGGCTCCTGGGGAAATACGATCTCTCCTTCCCGCACAGAGGTGATCGTTCCACCAAACTTAAACTGCTTAAGATACTCCAGGAACGAATCCCTGAATCCCAAACCCTTCAGATAGTCAAGCGTATCTTGCCCGAAACGAAGGTCTTCGATGATTTCCAGAACGTCCGTGAGGCCAGCGAACAGTACATAGCCGCCATCGAATGGGTTCTCTCTGAAGAAATAGTCGAAACAGCTCGTCGTGCTCGCGCGTCCCGACAGGAAGTACCCTTGCGCCATCGTGAGCTGGTAGAAATCGGTATAAAGCGCGGCGTGGTTGTTCAAAAGATTCATAAATACTCGACCTGCTTTCTGTCCAAATCTTCTTCCTGCATGGATCGAACTGAGCTAGTGCCGTTCCAACCAAATGATTGAACGCTAGCATCAAGTTCTATATAGTTGGAACGAGTCCCGCTCTCCGAGCGGGATGCCTCTTTGCTGTATTAAAGATTTGGTTGCAGAGGCGCTAGAAAGCGTTTCGGATAACGCGGATATCAGCTTTTCCGTGATTAAACGTGATCGCAACCACGTCGAACCTGCAGGCCCGTTCCTCGATCTGCCGCTCGAATAAGTAGCCCTCGGCGACTCGTTTTATCTGTTCCTGCTTCTGCGGCGTGATGGCATCCTCGGGCGGACCAAACGCATCAGATCTCCGCGACTTCACTTCGATAAAGACGAGCTCATCACCATCTTCTGCGATCAGATCGATCTCGCCCCGGTCGAACCGGTAATTGCGTTCAATAATCCGGTACCCGTTTCTCTCGAGATGCTCGGCGGCCAGTTTCTCTCCCCTCGACCCTTCCCTCCTCTTGTTCACGGGCATGACTCCTCTGCAGCCGGCGTCGTCACCGTCGATGTGTGGAAACTCCTGCGGTGGATCTCACACAGACCGTTGTCCCGAATCGCATCAAAATGCCTCTTCGTTCCGTATCCTTTGTGCCGGTCAAACCCATACACCGGGAACACCTCGTGGTACTCTCGCATCAGATGATCTCGCGTGACCTTCGCGATGATCGATGCGGCCGCAATGGTAAATGATCGTGAGTCACCGTGGACAATGTTCTCATACCGAAGAGCGTCGTGCGTGAAGCTATTGCCGTCCACTAAAACGATCCCCGGTAAGAGGCTCAACCTCTCGACAGCTTTCCGCATCGCAAGTATCGTGGCTTGAAAGATGTTAATCCGATCGATGACTTCGTGACTGACGATGCCGACGCCAACGCTCAGCGCTTGTTCGTAAATCACATGATAGAGCACTTCTCGCTTCTTCTCGCTCACTTTCTTCGAATCGTTTACCCCATCGAGATAGAGGTCTCTCGGGAACACGACCGCTGCTGCAACGACTGGACCTGCGAGCGGCCCGCGTCCCGCTTCGTCAACGCCAGCGATAACCTCGATCCCTTGATCCCAGTACGTTCGCTCGATGTCGAGCGAAGGACGTTGTGCGGACCTTTTGCTCATGATGGTCTGGCTATGCAGTTCTATGAACCGACAAAGATGGCGATGAGCCCGACGACCATATTCAGTTTTAAGATAAGACTTAGCTTGTTCAAATTCGAGGGACTTCGGTCCCTCCACATCGAGTTCAGAACATAGAGGAGGGCAACATTCACAACGGTAACGATGATGAGGTAGTCAATGGTATAGAGGCCGCTGGAATACGGAAGGAACGTTGCCCCGACAAGCAGGATGATCGTCAACGATGCCAGCATCAACGCCGGCTTCGCGCCATATTTCACAGGCAGAGTCTGAGCGTTCCCCCGTGCATCCCCCTCGAGATCCTCGACGTCCTTGACGAGCTCACGGGCAACGTTGATAAGAAATGCGAAAAGTGCGGGAAACCATGAGCGCTGCGCATTTCCAATTGCGACGGCGCCATACACAAATGCAAGCCCCGTGTCAACGCCGATCAGCACGTTCCCGACGAGGACAATCCGCTTATAGGTCCGGTTGTAGAAATACAGCGAGACCACCCAAAAGAGCGCGATGGAAAATGTGATCGGACCGAGATAAGCGCTCACCAGAACGCCAGCGGTGGATGTCACTCGCCATATCCACAGCGCTCCCTCCGTACGAGCAGCCCCCCGGGGCAAGGGACGGGCGGGCCTGTTGATCGTATCGATGTCCAGGTCGAAGTAATCGTTCAGGGCATAGCCCCCACCCGCAATCAAAGCGCCGGCCGACCCAGCAAGAACCACGACGAGCCAGTCCGCAACACGCGCATCAGCGAGGACCGCCGCAGCCGCTATCGTCAGGAAAACGATTCCGACATTCAGCGGCCGGAGAAGCTCGACATAAGCCTTGAAGGTGCTAGAATTCATTGATCAGTCGTATGTGCAGTTTTGCCGTGCTAAAGGTGTCGCCTTGTCCAAACGCCAGACTCACACCAAGAAGTCCTAATGGAGAACCCAGCCGCACGCCAACACCGTATCCGAGTTTTGTCTGCTCGTTCTCCTGCAAACCGACCTCCCGTTGTTCAGGAGTGAACACGTATCCGGCATCGACAAAGCCGAACACGTACGAACGCAATCCCACAAGGAACCGATACTCAACGTTCGACCAGGCGACACGTGAGCCGAGAAATTGCGCCTCCCGATACCCGCGAAGCGTGTTGGCACCCCCGAGCCTGAAGAGATCACTCAACTCGATCGCCGCAGTTCGGAAGTCCCTTGCAGAGACGGTCAGTGCGAGCACCTGGCGATTGAAGAGAGAGGCGAAGTAGTCGAGATCCAGAGTGAGCCGCTGAGTCGCATTGCGTGTCTCCACGGCCGGCGGAACGGGCTTCGTTATCGCTTTCACACCGGTGTGGTATTCAGTTCGATATCTGAAACCTTCCGTTGGAGTTGTCGGATCATCACGCGAATCGAACGACGCGGAGACGCCAAAACTCGTCGCGTGGCTTTCGCTGATCACTCTGGACCCGTAGCCCTCGCCAGGGAAGACGTTTGACTGAGAAAACGAGAGACCGACGCTCCAATCGTCGGCTACCATGACGTCTGCACCGAGGGTGTACTGACGATGCACATAAGTCGAGTCCTGCTTTCTCTGGTAAAACCCAACCTCCGCATTCACCGGATATGTTGCTACCCAAGGCTCTCGATAGCGCAACTCAACTTCCTGTGTACTCTGGTTCTCACGGTACCAACGTGCGGAAAGGCTACGCGCCGTTCCAAGAATATTCAGAAAATCCACGTTGAGCATTCCTGTGAAGTACCCACTACCACCGGCAGCGCTCGAAGGAACATACCCGACGATTCCGTCGAGGCGATTGGGATTCCCTTCAGCCACTCTCAGGAGCAAACCAGTGGAGCCGTCGGCGTTTACGAACAGCTCGGGAAGCGAGACAGACGAAAAGAGCTGCAGTCGTTCCAATCGCCGTTTAATCTTCTCGGCCTGATTTCCTCGGAAGAGTTCTCCTTCAGCGACTCTCGCCTCACGCAGAATCACATCCGCTTTGGTTGACGTGTTCCCTTCGACGCGCAGAGTTGCCAGCTTCGCTAGATTCCCCTCGATCACGTTCAGCACGACAGTCACACGCACGCGCTCGGGCTCCTCCAGGAAGGAAATATCCTGAAACTCGATTTTCGTGAGGGGGTAGCCATTGCGCTCGTAGAGCTGCAACATTGAAAGAATGTCTCGCTCCAAAGCGCGCGGGATAAATGGCTTGTCCGCAGTTGTTTCAAGCGATGCGCGGAGCTCATGTTCATCGATCGACTTCACGCCGATCAATCGCACCGAAGAAACCACTGCTGGCTTTCCTTCCTGAAGCCATATCGAGAGATCGATCGTATCGCTGTCACCCGCCAAGACAGTCGACAACGAATCGATACGGGCAAAGGGGTAACCTTCATCGACATAGCGGGCAACGATGCGCTCCAAATCCGAGGTCAGAAACCGACCGCCTTCCCTGCTCTCCATCCATGCCTTAATGTCTCCATCGGAGAATGCCCGATTCCCAACGAAGGAAATGGAGCGAAGAACGCGCTTATCCTCTGCTGGTGCATTGCAGACCACGAATTGCGCGAGCACTAATCCCAGCGCTAGATAACGCAAAAAGCCAGGCGAAGCATCCCCCGCTCTGGCTTTTCTGTCGGATATCGTCAGCATCACACTCAGCGAATCCTTCCCCACAAGTCCGTCGTGGGATATCGTAGTCGGTAATCGCCAAATCCGGTCTCATCAACGAAGATGAATTGCCGGTTAGCTTGATAATAGTACCAAATCTCGTACGGTTTCGTATTGTATTCGAAGGGGTGCCGCTCGATGTTCTCCGGCGGACCAAAGCGAATATAGACCATTCCCATGTCGGTCCTCCAGCCGTCCAGGTAATGTTTGAAGTTCTGGTTAGCGTATTCGACGCGCGAGTAGTACTCGTCCATCAACTCATTCCGCGAAGTCTGCGGATCGGGATCACGCTTCGACCAGAACTCCAGGAACCTTTTCCTTTTTTCTTCTGGATCAGTCGCTTCGCGAATATATGATAGCTCGGACTCGCGAGCGATGTAGATAAGCTGATCGATCGCCTTGTCCAAATCGAGGATAGCGATCGGAAGGTCAACGGAACGCACCGTAAATGTCCGAGAGGTCGTCGCTTTAGCCTCTTTGAGGGACGCCAGTGAGCGATTCGTGGGAACAGCGTCGATGGTCAAGAAATAAGAGCCCATCGGCAGATTCAGGCTGTCGATTTTCAGAAAGATTTGCGTCCTGCGCCCCGTGACCGCTTCGCTTTGGCGGCGTTTGAACATTTCTGTCTTCTTGAGATTAAAGACTCTCCACGTCAGGTCCAATGAGTCGATCTGCCGTGGGGCATACCCCTCAACAAACAGGAAGAACCCATCAGAGGTCCTGCTGATATTGCCAGAGATGTTCGGCACGATGCTTCTCCTCTCGCCCTCTGTCGAGAGACGGCTCACAATCATGATTTCGCTCAAGCTAAGAGAGTCCTTGGGGAAATCAGTGACCAGCAGCGATCGTCGCGTCTGCGCCATTTTACGAGATTCCTGATCTCGCACCTGAACGGTCATCTGGTAGTTCCCCGGATCCGCTTCGATGCTCCGCTGGCTGAGGCTGTAAATCCGATTCGACGTGGTCTGGGCAAAATCGGTCACCCGCACGTCGACACTCCATATGTGCTCGTGTGCGAGTTGCTGCGCCAGCGTGTAGATGCTGATCGTCACCTCGTAGCGTCCCACAAAATACTCACCCTCCTTGAGAAATCGGATTTCTTCGTGAGGTACCTGCACATAGGCGTCAATGCGAGACTTGCCTGGTTGATCCGAGGCGTAGCTGATCACATCAAAGTAGAAGGTGGGACCAGCTTCCAGCTGAGGATTTTGCATCTCAACCTGAGCACGTGCCTCGCCAAGACACCAAACCAACGACGCTCCCACCAACGCCAGCGTCCGAATCCCGTTCATCACGTTCATACACTGCCTTCCTTCCCTCAGAGTTCAATGACTGCTATCGTGTAACTCTCCGTAAAGATCGTATTCCGTCGCGTCGACGATTCGTGCCGAGACAAAGTTGCCTGGCGCCAGGCCGCCGCTCCGCCGCACGTAAACCTCCTGGTCGATCTCCGGCGCATCCCACTGAGTCCGTCCGATAAGGAATTCACCTTCGCAGCGGTCAAACAGCACCTTCGATGTCGTTCCAATCATGGCCTGGTTGCGTTCGTGGGAGATCTCTTGCTGGATCTGCATGACGCGGTCCCTTCGTTCCTCTTTGACCTCTCGTGGAACCGGATCACCCAGTCCATAGGCCGACGTGCCCTCTTCCTGGGAATACGTAAACACCCCAAGGCGGTGGAACCTCATCTCTTTCACAAAATCGCACAACGCTTCGAAGTCTATCTCAGTCTCGGTTGGATAACCAACGATCAGTGTGGTTCGGAGGGCGATATCCGGCACGGCCTCCCGGATCGTCTGGAGGAGCCCCCGCAACGCTCGACCGCTGATTCCGCGTCGCATTGATTCCAACACATCGTTTGAAGCGTGCTGAATCGGGATGTCCAGATACCGACAGAGCTTGGGCGAGTCACGGTACACGTCTAAGATTTCCATCGGAAACTTCGTGGGGAATGCATACATCAGCCGGATCCATTCTATGCCGTCGATCGCTGAGAGCGCCCTCAGTAATGCATCAAGCCGTCGCTCGCCGTATAGGTCGAGCCCATAGTACGTAGTATCCTGCCCGATCAGAATCAGCTCTTTGACCCCTTTGGAAGCGAGGCGACGTGCTTCGTTGACGACGTCATCGAAGGGCTTTGTCCGATGCTTCCCGCGCATCAACGGGATCGCACAGAATGAGCAGGGATGATCGCATCCTTCCGAGATCTTTAGGTAGGCAAAATGTGATGGAGTGGTGAGTCGTCGCTCGCCCAGCAGCTCCTGCTTGAAGTCCCCTCCCAGCTCGGTCACTACCTCCTTGAGATGATGGGAGCCAAACAACGCATCAATATCCGGGATCTCCTCAGCCAACTGTCTTGCGTAGCGCTCGGAAAGACATCCCATCACTACTACTTTCTTGAGCTTCCCGTTGTTCTTGCGCTCGACCGCCTCTATGATTGCATCGATCGACTCCTGTTTCGCCGCTTCGATAAACCCGCACGTGTTGATGACCGCGATCTCCGCTTCGTCCACGTCCTCGACGAGGTGCGCACCGTTCGAAGCCAACTGCCCGAGCAGACCCTCGCTGTCGACGATGTTCTTCGAGCAGCCAAGCGTAATAACGCTGATTTTCGGACCCTGGTTTGTTCTCATTCCCGCCGCAGGTTTTCTCACGACAACACAACGAAATCAATGTAAAGATACACAAAGGGTGCAACAAAAACCAGGCTGTCAAACCGATCGAAAACGCCACCGTGGCCGGGAATGATTGAGGAAGAGTCCTTGACCCCCGCATCGCGCTTGAATCGCGACTCCACGAGATCACCAAGCTGACCGAAGATGCCGACTATCCCTCCGAGCACGAGAGCGTTCCCCAGCGTGAGGTAGTCGAGTACGAGCGCTCTCGCCGCAATCATGGTAAGCTCGGCAAAAACGAAGCCGGCAATCGCGCCCTCCCACGACTTCTTCGGACTGACACGCTCGAAGAGCTTGTGCTTGCCAATCCACATCCCTACAAAATAGGCTGCCGTATCGCAGATCCAGATTGTCGCAAACACGGAAGCCACCGTGTATCCGCCCCATCGAGTAATCGTCTGCAATTGACCCTCGTCAGCGAAGCTCGCCGGAAAGAACTTGTGCACTGGAAAACCGTACGGAAAGAGTTCGCGTGTTGAAATGAGCGTCCCGAAGAATAGCGAAATGACAAACACACCCAGCACGGTTGTCGCGAGATTCAGAGTCGGCGATCCCTTGCGACGGAACAGCTCAATGAGCAACACCACGATCAAGAAAACGAGCTGAGCGACGAAGAGGAATTGCAGCTGAGAAAACATTGACAGGTGAACACCTCGTGCTTCGAAGAAACGGAAAACATCCACTTGCAGACGCTCGTAGATGAAAGCTCCATTGACCACAAAACCGGCAAGAATGCCCAGTGTCTTGAGTGGGAACGCGCCCTTGTGCTCAGCGAGCGCGTAAAACTCGTGGAGTGACAATCCCGAAATCAGCGCGACAAGCGCGAAGAAGAGATACCCACCTTCCATCGTGAGCCAGAGAATGATGGGAATGGCGATTGCCGCGACCAGAACCCGCGTTGGAAGGTTGCCGAATGATGAGTTCGCCACGCGTTATCCTATGCTAGTGAAATGATCACCGTTCATTCCGTCGAGCAGGTGCAGCTTCCTTCGTGGAAAGGAAGAGTGTCTGCAATGTGCTTCGATCATTCTTCGGTTCCCGTCTGGACGCCGCTCGTCACACGCAGGTACGAGGAGAAGGATACGACAAACAGCGCAATGAAGAGAAACAGCTGAGCGATGATGGCAGGCGTATTGATGTCGGGGCCTTTCGATGCTCCAATAACCATCTGATCGTCCATCTGAAAGTAGGCCACAACAACGGCGATGACATTGTTCAAAAAATGGACGGTCATAGCCAACACAATGCTTTTCGAGCGCATCCGCAGGTAGCCGAAGTACCACCCGAGTCCCATGAGCGGTACAATTGCGAATGGATTGAAATGAAACGCACCAAAAATGATCCCTGTGATGAGGGCCGCACGTGCAGGCCGCAGAACTCGCTCAAAACTCGTCTGAACCAGACCGCGGAACAGGAGCTCTTCAATAATCGCTGGGGTTATGGCGACGACGAGGATGACAAACAGGAGTTCCGGCAGGCTCTGTGCCGAGACGATCGTGCGGAACATCTCCTCGATCATTTGTTTAATCGGCTCAATCACCTTCCTGAGATCTTCCGGGAGGGGAATGCGATCTTGAAAAAAAAGATAGATTTGAAAAGACTCCTGCAGAAAGAGCAATCCCAGCGATGCGAAGATCGTCTCACTGACCTTCGGCATTCGCCATGGAAAAACGGCCGAGAACTTCCTGTCGAGCAACCGGGCGAACAGCAAAGTCGGAAGGAGGAGAAAGAGAGTCTGTCCAACCAGCGTGAGACTCCGGTGCTGCATGACGTTTTCGAGCGTCACCTTCGTCCCCACAAGGAAGAATGTCAACGTTCCACCGACGACCTGGTAGAGGATGAAAATGACAACGAGGCAAGTCAAAGCAAACGCGATGGGCGACAAATTGTTCCGCTCGATGAACGAGGGTTCCCGTGCAGGTACTTGCGTTTCGGTGGGAGTGAGATTGGTACGATCGTTCATAACCTGTCAGACTCTGTCCAGTCTCGACTTGATCATGGCTGCCAGCAGAGGCACCATGATCTCGTGATGTCCGGTAAAGGAATACCCTCTTCCGTGAGGCTGTGTCGGCCGCTCGACGACGTTCATCTGCGGTCGGTAGTGGCGAATCATGTCGAAATTCGCTGTGGTGAATCCTTTCACCGCATAGCCGAGATTTCGTGCTACGGTAAGAGCCTTGAGAAAGACCTCGGGCAAGATGACAGCCGAGCCGATATTCATCACAACCCCTCCGTTTCTTAGATCCTTGACGGAGTTGGCAAAGATCTTGAAATCGCGAAACGTCATTTCACCCGTCGCTGCACCATCCATCGTCGGTTGTTGATGCACGATGTCGGTCCCGATGGCGGCGTGAACAGTCACCGGCACATTCGAGCCATAACACGCCGCGAGAACACTCACCGACCGGTTCCGGGCCTTCAGGGCGACGATCTTCTTGGCCAGAGCCTCACCGTAGCCATCATTCGTATCCGCAAACGATTTGACCAACGCTCGGTTGATGAAATCCCCGGTTTCCTTCGACATGCCGAATTTCCCATCGAGGATGTTTTTTGCGACATCTTCAGACGTTTTCCCCCACATCGCCGTCTCGACGTCGTGGATCGCCGCCGCGCTGTTCATTGCCACGTGCGTAAGAATGTGTCGTTCGACCAGATCGACAATAATCGGTGACACGCCAACTTTGATGACATGAGCCCCCATCATCAGGATCACGGGCTTGTTTCTCTTGCGCGCGCGAACAACATCTTCGACGAGGTCCCGAAGATCTTCCGCGACCAGAATACGCGGAAGTGAATCAAGAAACTGGCTCAGTCTTGCTTTCCGAGGCTCGACGACGCGCGCAAAATCTTTTGGAGAAACTTTGCTGATGCGATTCTTGATCGAGAGCGTCTTGATGCCGGCAAGGGGGAGTTGTTTGAATTTCGACATGCTCAGCCTATTTGACTTTTGCTTTGATGGGACCGATAACTCCGGAGTACTCACGGAGCTCTGCATCGATAGATCCGATGATGATCTTCGTGGAGACCTTGATAGGGATCTTTCTTTCGTCGTCGGTGAGCCAGACGAGGACCCGACCCTCGCTCTTAAACAATCCTCCTTCTTTGATCAGCGGTTCAAGGATGATGCAATCGTATGTTCCGGCGTCGACCTCAATACGCTGGCGCCCAAGGAACTTCACTGCGAGGGAATACGTCGAATCCTTGTAGAAATTTTCCAACATACTCTTCTGACCGATCCGCGACGCCGAATAATCCAGAGTCCTGATGTAGTAGAACGCTGAAACGACGTCGTGCACGTACGGAGGGATCGGATAGTGCTTGTCTTCAGCATACGCAATGTTGTTCACCTGGTCAAACACAGCGCTGAAATCGCGCTTGTACTTCCCTTCCCGCACCGTCTGGACAAACTTCCACGGAAAAAGTCCCGTGACATCAAGCAGTGTCTCGTACCGATCTTCAACTTTGTAAATCCACGAGAACGTCGGCGTGGAATTCACAGTGAAGAGGACTTGATAACACGGCCGACCGAACATCGTGTCCGTTTTAGGGATTGTCATGACAGCTTCGCCAGCGGTAAAAAAGCCGTATCCCACATCGAACACCAGCCGCTCTCCCACCCCAAACGCAGACTGTGGGGCAAACCGAAGCGAGACTTGACCACGATCCAGCGCGTCTCGAGGCTGCAGCGCTTTGACCGCCATTGAATCCTGAGCCTCAAGCAGCGCAGTCGCGAGCACAGCCCATACTACCGAAAGTAAACAAAGTTTCCTCATTAGTGTGCGCGCAGCTCTCTGCCTCTTGCGAATGAATTCACCAGCCTGTGTGCGGCACTCCGCACTTGCTCAACGGTGATCTGATCCATGCACTCATTTCCCTGACACGGTCCCCCGTTGCATCGAGGGCACAGAGCGTTGTCCGCTACAAACACGACTTTTTTCTCAGTCAGTGGACCCCATCGCGTCGGACTGCATTCACGGATCGGCGGATAGAAGCCGATGACCGGAGTGCCAACTGCCGCGGCAATGTGCAGCGGGCCCGTTGAGTTTGAAATGAAGACATCAACTGTGCGAAGAAAGGCGGCCAATTCCTTCAACGAGAGCCGGCCAACGAGGGGAATCGCCGCACCTCCCGCAACAACGATCACATTTTCGACAAGGGCTTGTTCATTCTTCGCACCTGTCACGATCACTTGATAGCCGTCGGTGCGAAGGGCTTTTGCCAAGGCCCCGAAGTTCTGCGGGCTCCAATCCCTCGCCGATCCGCCACTACCCGGATGCAGCACGGCAACCGGACTGGAATTCTCGATACTGAGGCTCCTCTTCACATTCTGGGCGGCCCGTTCCGCCTCAGCACCAATAGCCAAAATTGGCGAGGGAACCGTTTCACCCTCACACCCGATTGCTTTCAGTAATGCCAGATTGTACTCCGCTTCGTGCTTCTCGGCTGTTCTCCGATGTTCATAGACCCTTCTGTTGAACAGAAACGAATACCAGCGATATCCCGTTCCGACTCGCACCGGAATGCCCGCTAAGAACATCAGGAGCGAAATCCGAAGTGTCGGGTGCGCAACAACGACCAGATCAAATCGGTGGGATCTGAGTTCCGAGAGCAAAAGGAAGAAAGGTTTCGGCCTCCCATCTTGGTCGTGCACAAGCGGTTGATCAAGACCTGCGTGACCTTCTGCGAGCTCCATGGTGTACGACCGAAGAAGCATGGAGATTTTGGCCGGAGGGAAAGAGGAACGCAGGACGGTAACCATCGGAAGTGAAAGAACAACATCACCGATCCGGTCGGTTCGCACGAGGAGCACGTTCTTGAAATGGCTTTCTTTCACCCCTGAGAGCTCGATGTTCACTCGTCAATATACGGGAAGGTGCTCTCAGTTTCAAGAAAGGAATGAGAGTGGCGGGGTTGAATCAAGGGGGTCAGAAGGAGGACGTAAGATGTGAGAAGGAAACGAGCGAGCGCGTGGGAACAGGACGCCTGAAGGTGATATTGCAGTGAGAAAAAAGGAAGCAAAATCGTTGGGAAGATGACGAACGACAGCGAGCAGCGATCGTATGAGGAGAGATCAAGACACAAAGACTTTGGCGACTTCCAGCAACAGCGACGGCTGATTCCAGACCGCAGTCCTGAAAATCCCACCCACGGTTCGTTTCTCTTCGGGCAGCTTGCAGGCATTCTCGCAGAGTTTGTTCAACGTCTCATCCGAAAACTCGTAGATAGCTTCTTTGATCCGATAGAACACCTCGTGCCGCCAGCCGAGACGCTTGTGCCAGCGCTTTTCATACTCCTTCAGATGCGAGCGATCGTCCTTCTCCAGAGCCTCCGCGGCAACCTGTCCGGCAATCATCCCACCGATCATGCCGCTGATGATACCGCCCCCAGAAACCGGATTGACCTGGTGCGCAGCATCTCCAACCAGCATGACGTTGCCTTTGACGATCTCATCGCACGTCTTCGCACAAGGGACACCGCCTGCAATTCGAGTGAGAACTGCCGCGTTGGGGTACTTCTTCTCGACAAATTCCTCCAACCATCGGATCGCTGCCTTCTGCTTCGCACACTCGACACTGATCCCGATACCCACGTTCGCTGAGTCCTTCCCCTTCGGGAACACCCACAAATAGCCCCCTGGAGCAATCTTCTCGCCAAGATAGAAATCAAGGATGCCTTCATCAACGGTTACGCCCGTGAGCGTCATTTGAGCGCAGCTTTCCATGTCGCGTATGTGGCACGTCGTGTCAATTCCCGCCCATTTCCCCACACGACTCTCAACGCCATCAGCACCGATGACGATCTTAGCACGAAGATCGACTTTCTGATCTTGTACCAGAGCACGCACACCCGCAACCTCTCCGTTGGACTTGATCAGGTCATACGCGTAGGCTTTTGTCACGACCTCCGCCCCTTCCCTGGCAGCTACTTTCGCCAACTCGTAGTCAAAGATCCGGCGTTCAAGGACATAGCCGATTCCATCCAGCCTCGGGACAATTGAGTTTCCGTTGGGAACAACAATGCGAAACTTGCTGACAGTCGCGGCGATCCATCGCGGATCGGGTTCGATGAACTGAACAACGCCCTCATGGCTGACCGCTTCACCGCATCGCACCGGATAGCCGACATCCCGGTCTTTTTCTAGCACCAGGACGGATGCCCCGCCGGCAGCCGCAAATCGAGCCGCCGTGGAACCCGTGGGACCGGCACCAACTACTATGACATCGTAGATATCCTTCATATCAGATAGAAAAGGAATCAAAAGGATGGTGGGTATTCCTGCGGAAGCGACACGGCTTTCGGCAGATGCTCGATCCCCTCGCGATGGAACTCGATCACTTCCCAGGGGCAGGCCCAAACGCACTTCCTGCAGTTCGTGCACCGCTCGTCAATGATGCGGATTTCCGCTTCCAACAGTTCAATGGCATCCTCGGGGCAAACGCCGACGCAGCAACCGCAGAAGTCGCACTTCCCCGGGACGATGTGGATCATCAAAGGAGTTGTGCGTGGCAAGTTCGGTCTCAAAAGTGTTTGATGCGATTCGTTTTACGACTCTTGCTAAAAATAGTGAGAGGCTGCCAGAAAATCAACGAGCTCCAGTATTGGTGCGTCGCCGATTCCCTTCGAAGAACACGAGCTAAGCCGACTTGAAGAACTGCGAGGTCTCCACCTCCATCAGCTGTCTCATCAGGTCCTGGTGACGTTGAACGATAGGCATGGTATCCTCGCCACGTTGCGACGCTTCCTTCAGAAGTCGCTGGTTTTCGGCAACCTGTTTCTGCAAGTTTTGCTTTTTCAGTGCAACGATTGCTCCGCGCGCAATCGTCCAGGCGTCGGCCTCCTCAAGCTCTGCCTCCTCGTTTTGCCACCTCTTGCTGATCTCGTACTTACTCAACACGATGTCGGTGATGATGCTCTTCAACTCGGGATTGTCGATTTCGTGAAGAAGATCGGTCACATTGACGGGACCCCGCTCATCGAAGCGCGACAGCAGCAACTCGACGATGGCTCTGATCTGAGGTGACGCGAGCTCAGAAATCGTGATGTAGGAAAAGATAAAATTGATGAGATCCGATTGGTGCTCAAGGACAAGCTTCAGGATGTCGCGCTCGGCAGCTGGGATTTCAATCCGTTGCATCGATACCGCCGACGCACCACCATCGGAAGTTGTGTGCGCGCGCAAATCCTGAGCTCCCATTCCCACCGTTGTCCTGGGTGCAACGCGCGCGCTCTCACCGAGCCAGCGGTCCAGCTCCCGATACAGGACCGACTCATAGATATCATACTTCGATGAGACATCTTTGATGTAGAAGTTGCGTTTCAACTCATCCTTCATCTTGGCAATGGATTGGACGATGGAGCGGACAGCTTGTGCCTTACCTTCCGGCGTGGTGAATGCGCCCGAGCGGAGAAATTGCTTCGCCTTGAAGTCGATAAATGACACTGCCTGCTGTGCAAGATTCAAGAACTCCTTGCCTCCAAACTTCCGGACAAACGAATCAGGATCCTCTCCTTCCGGAAGCTCCACAATCGTCACATCAAGGTCCTGTGCAAGCGCAATATCCATTCCTCTTACTGTCGCGTTCGAGCCGGCAGAGTCAGCATCGTAGACCAGGGTCAACTTCTTGCAGTATCGGCTGATCAGTTGAACCTGTTCCTCTGTCAATGCCGTGCCGCTCGACGCAACGACGTTGTGAATCCCGGCCTGATAGAGCGAAATCAGGTCGGCATATCCCTCTACCATCAGGGCATTGTCTTCGGAGCGAACGGCATCTTTGGAATGGAAGAGCCCGAAAAGGATCCGGCTTTTGTTGTAGATCGGAGTCTCCGGCGAGTTGATGTATTTACCGAGCGGGTCGTCTTCTCGAAGCTTCCGTGCACCAAATCCGATCACTCGCCCAGACGTTGAAAAGATTGGGAACATCGCACGGCCGCGAAAGTAATCGTAGTCTGTTCCGTCGTCCCGCGTGCGGATCAGTCCCGCCTTCAGGAGATCATCGCGACTAAATCCTTCCTCCTTTGCGCGTACGACGAGCCCATCCCAGGAATCCAGGGAATAACCGAGACCGAACGCCCGGATCGTCTCGTCTGAGAAGCCTCTGCTGTGGAAGTATTCGAGTGCGCTCCTGCCTTCGTCGGTCTTTGTGAGATTGTTGTAGAAGTGGAGGCCGGCAAAGCGGCACACGTTGTACAGGTTCTCGATTTCACTCTGTTGTTGCTGATCGAGATCCGTGTAGGTAATGGTTATCCCGGCCTTTTCCGCGAGCGAGCGAACGGCTTCGGTAAACGACACCTTTTCAAACTCCATAACAAAAGTATAGACATTCCCTCCCTTGCCGCACCCGAAACAATGGTACACCTGTTTCTCCTGACTCACCGTGAAGGACGGGGTTTTCTCCTGGTGGAAGGGGCAGAGACCGACGAAGTTCTTCCCTCGCTTCTTCAGACGGACGTGCTGCGAGATGACATCGACGATGTCACTGGAAGAGCGGATCTCCTCAATTTTCTCAGGTGGAATGCGCATATCTGCGTTCAATGTAGCCAAATCTGGAGGTACAAGCAAGAACACCCTGGTAGGTCAGACATTCTTGTCTGACCATTAAGGACAAACAGGAATGTTTGTCTCACCAATAAAAAAACCTCCTGCTCTTCGTGAACAGGAGGGTTCGTGTCGCACAACTAAACGAGCGAAGTAGGCCGGCCAGGCTGGCCGACCTACATAGCCCGTGTTAATACATATCACCGCCCATGCCGGGATGCGGCATCGAAGGGGTCTCCTTCTTCTCCGGCTTCTCAACCACCGTGGCTTCGGTAGTAATCAGCAGGGCCGCAACGCTTGCTGCATTCTCCAGGGCGATACGAGTCACCTTCGTCGGATCAATCACGCCCGACTTGATCAGGTTTTCGTACTGCTCGGACTGCGCGTTGAACCCGAAATCATCCTTCCCCTCTTTGACCCTGTTCACGACCACCGAGCCTTCGAGGCCTGCGTTCTGAACGATCCAGCGGATCGGCTCCTCGAGCGCACGACGGACGATATTGACGCCGATCTTTTGATCATTGTTGTCCGTCTTGACTTCATCGAGCTTCTTGATGCAGCGGAGATACGCAACGCCACCGCCCGGCACGATCCCTTCTTCAACAGCAGCGCGGGTTGCGTGGAGAGCGTCCTCAACACGAGCCTTTTTTTCCTTCATCTCCACTTCCGTCGATGCACCGATCTTCAAAACCGCCACACCGCCGGAGAGCTTAGCCAGACGTTCCTGGAGTTTCTCCTTGTCGTAGTCGGAGGTCGTCTTGTCGATCTGCTGCTTGATCTCGTTGATCCGCTTCTTGATGTCCTCCTTCTTCCCGGCACCCTCGACGATGGTGGTGTTGTCCTTGTCGATCGTGACGCGCTTGGCAGTGCCCATATACGAAAGCTGCGCATTCTCCAGCTTGAAGCCCTTCTCCTCCGAAATCACCGTGCCACCGGTGAGAATGGCGATATCCTCCAGCATTGCTTTCCTTCGGTCGCCAAAGCCGGGGGCTTTCACGGAGCAGACACGCAGCGTGCCGCGGAGCTTGTTCACCACGAGCGTCGCCAGCGCCTCGCCCTCGACCTCTTCCGCGATGACGAGGCTGGACTTGCCTGATTGCGCAACCTTCTCCAGCAGGGGAAGAAGATCCTTCATCGCGCTGATCTTCTTGTCGTGGATCAGGATATAGGGATCCTCGAGGACCGCCTCCATGCTCTCGGCGTCAGTCACGAAATAGGGTGACAGATACCCCCGGTCGAACTGCATGCCTTCCACGACGTCCAGCGTCGTCTCCGTTCCTTTGGCCTCCTCGACGGTGATCACGCCGTCCTTGCCAACCTTCTCCATCGCGTTCGCTATCAATTCGCCGATGGCCCGGTCGTTGTTGGCAGAGATCGAACCGACCTGCGCGATCTTCTCCTTGTCGTCGCCGACGGTCTTGCTCATTTCTTTGAGGCCCTCGACGATCTTCTGAACGGCGAGGTCGATTCCGCGTTTCAGGTCCATCGGATTCGCGCCGGCCGTGACGTTTTTCAGTCCCTCGCGAACGATCGCCTGCGCAAGAACGGTCGCCGTCGTGGTGCCGTCACCTGCGACATCGGAGGTCTTGGAAGCGACTTCACGAACCATCTGCGCCCCCATGTTCTCGATAGGGTCGCTCAACTCGATCTCTTTTGCAACCGTGACACCGTCCTTCGTGATCGTCGGTGCACCGAATTTCTTGTCGATTACCACATTGCGTCCTTTCGGACCCAATGTCACCTTCACTGCATCTGCAAGTTGGTCGACACCACGCTTGAGAGCAGATCGGGCTTCCGATTCATAGCTGATTAACTTTGCACCCATTGCTATCTATCTCCTTTCGTCAGAGGTTACTTTTTCGGCATAATGGCAAAGATATCGCTCTCGCGCATGATGAGGAGTTCCTCACCATCAATCGTGACTTCAGTCCCTGAGTATTTTCCGTACAGCACGCGATCCCCGACTTTCACTTCCACCGGAATTTGCTTTCCATCGTCGGAGACCCTTCCCGGACCAACTGCAATCACTTCTCCCCATACCGGCTTCTCTTTCGCAGTATCCGGGACGATAATGCCACCTTTTGTCTTCTCTTCGGCCTCCGATGGCTTCACAACGACGCGATCAGCCAATGGCTTGAGGGTCATAGGAATTACCTCCTTTGTAAGTTTAGGTGATTAAAGAACTTATGGAAGGCTACTGAGTATTAGCACTCCTGATGCCAGAGTGCTAACAATATACGGCAAATGCCCGCTCTTGTCAAGAGGATTTATCGCCTTCAATGATGAGGACGTATTCGCCGCGGGGGGACTTTTTGGAGAGTTCGTCGAGCACCGACGCGACCGGGCCTCTCACGATTTCCTCGAATTTCTTGGTCAATTCGCGAGCCACGACGATCTGTCGGTTGCCCAGGTACAACTGGATTTCTCCCAGCGTCTTCAGGACTCGATGGGGGGATTCATAAAGGATGATCGTTCTGGCCTCCAGACGGAGGGATTCGAGCTTCGTTTTCCTCCCTTTCTTCTGTGGAAGAAACCCCTCGAAGACAAAACGGTCGGTGGGTAAGCCGCTGGCGATGAGAGCAGAGATGAACGCCGTCGGTCCGGGGATTGACACAATAGGAAGGGATTGGGATAGCGCTTCGCGGACAAGGTAGAAGGCGGGATCCGAGATTCCCGGCGTGCCAGCATCGGAAACCACAGCGATGGAGTGACCATCCAGGAGCTTTCGGATCAGCTCGGGTGCGCGCTGTCGCTCATTGTAGCTGTAGTAGCTCACCATCGGCTTGGTGATGCCGTAGCGATCGAGGAGGATCTTCGTCTTGCGCGTGTCTTCGGCTGCGATCAGGTCGACAGACGCGAGAATCTTGACAGCGCGATACGTGATATCCTCGAGATTACCGATTGGCGTCGCCACGAGGTAGAGCGTCCCTTGTCGAACCTTCCGAAGGTTCCCCACGCCTTCAACCAGATCTTCGGAAGGTTCCTCCCCCCGACCCTTCCGAAGGTTCTCCGTGCCATCGATCGGACCTTCGGAAGGTTCCCCAGCCCGTGCTTGAACAAATGCCCGATATTCCTCGCCATCTTTGAAAAAGGCGTCTCTGAGAGTTAAATCCGTTATTGTGGATTCTTGCAGCCCACACCACACGGAGAAATCTGAGAATTCCCATGCTTCCGGTTTGTCAGCGAGGTGGGCCTCAACGGGGTTCATGTGAATATAGCGAATCAGTCGCAATGCATATTCGTCCGCATGAATATGCTTTGCTTTGGACTTTGCCTCGAACAAAGTTCCAGAGTGTTTCCGTTGAAGATTCACGGCTAGAACGTACGCATTGAAAACAGTCTGCAAGAACTTTGATATTGAACCTCGAGCTTCTTGCTTCAGAACAAGGTGATAATGGTTCGGCAGGAGGCAATAAGCCACCACTCTTATCCTGTGATGGGCGGCGTGCTTTCGGATCAGACTGAGAAGGTATTGGTAGTTTTCTGAAGAGAAGAATATCGGAGCCTTATGCGCACCTCGATTGTAGATGTGATAGTATTCTTCGTCTGCAAATTTCATCAGATGGTGGCCCTGATAACCTTCGGAGGGTCGTGATCATTCGAGATAAACCCTCCGAAGGTCTTGTTCAATCTGAGGAAACCATCCGAAGGTCTTGATCAATTCAAGAGAACCTTCGGATGGTCAGGCTAGGTTCCCCAATCGCGGACATATCGAAAATCGACATCAATGGTGCGGTAGGAGACCTTTGCGATGAGAGGGAGGCGACGTTTGAACTGACTTTTCTGAATGAGTGATTTGACCTTTTCGATGAAATCCCGCTCGAAGCCCGATTCCAGGAGCTCCTGGTCCGATCGCCTTTCATCCACCATATGATAGAGCAAGGAGTCAAGGCGGGCGTACGTGAATCCGAGTTCACCCTCATCTGATTGGCCTTCCCAAAGGTCGGCGGTCGGCGTCTTGTCGATGATCCTCTGCGGCACACCGAGCTTGCGAGCAAGCTGCCAGACTTGAGTCTTGTAGAGATCGCCGAGCGGATTGAGACCGGAGGCAGTGTCCCCGTAGAGAGTACCGTACCCGACCATCAGTTCGGTTTTGTTGCTCGTACCGATTACGAGCGCCCTCTCGCGGGCAGAGATATCGTACAGCACGATCATCCGCGCCCGAGCCATCACATTGCCCCGTCGAACACGGTCGGTGACATTCCACTGATCACAATACGCGTCGACCATCGGCGAAATGTCCACGACTTCAGAGCGGATGCCCAACTTCTCTACGACGAACTGGGCATCCTTGACACTCTGCGGGCTGCTCGCCTTGTATGGCATGACCACGGCCACGGTGTTCTCCTTGCCGAGCGCTTCGGCGGTCAGATATGCGCTTACAGCTGAGTCGACGCCGCCGGAGAGGCCGATGATGCCTGCGTGAAACCCGGAACTCTGGGTCTCATCGCGGACAAACCGGACGAGCAGCTCCTTCACGATGTCGGCGTTCAGCTCGAGACCGCCTTTCGGATCTTTCGGAACAGATTCCACGCTCACTCCTCACAATGATTGTGCAAACTCGGATTAATCTCCCTCGCTGATTTCCTTCAGGGCTCCCCGAATTATCCCCATGCCCTCGTCAACTTCAGTCTTGGTCAGATTGAGCGGAGGGCGGAACCGGATTGAGTGATCGCCACAGCCGATCAGAATCAGCCCCTCATCGTACGCCTTGCTCCTCAGCTGATCCCTGCTCTGCGCAGTGTCCAGATCAATGGCGCAGAGCATGCCCCGACCGCGTGCGTTGGAAACCAGACCCGGAAACTCCTTCTGCAGCTCTTCCAGGTTCAGCAGGATATGCGCGCCGACGTTGCGGGCATTCTCCACGAGCTTTTCCTCCTCGATGATCTCCAGAACCTTCTGGAACCGCACCATATCCACGAGATTGCCGCCGAATGTCGAATTGATTCTGCTCGGCTTGTGGAAAACGTTTTCCAGCACGTCATCAATGCGCTTGCTGCACATGAAGCCGCAGATTTGTGTCTTCTTACCAAACGCCATCAGATCCGGTTTCACGAAATACTCATGCGCCCACATCTTGCCGGTAATGCCGATGCCCGTCTGGACTTCATCGAACACCAGAAGGATATCGCTTTCGTCGCAGATAGTGCGCAATTCGACAAAAAAATCCTTGCGAAAATGGTTGTCCCCCCCCTCGCACTGAATCGGCTCGATGATCAAAGCAGCAATATCGTCCGGGTTGTTGATGATTGCCTGTTTGATCTGCTGAATCGCTACAGCCTCTGCCTTCTGGACGCGGGCGAGGTTCTCTTTGTTGAGTGGGAATTGGATCACCGGATTGTGGATTCGGGGCCAACGGAATTTTGGGAAATAGTTGGTCTTCGTCGGATCTGTATTCGTCAAGGAGAGCGTATAGCCGCTCCTTCCGTGGAACGCCCTCCTGAAGTGAATGACCTGCCTCCCCCGCTCCTCCGTGTACCCCTTAATGAAATTCTTCCGCACCTTCCAATCGAATGCCGTCTTCAGTGCATTCTCGACGGCCAGAGCTCCCCCATCAACAAAGAAGAGGTAAGGCAAGTAGTCTGGCATCGCGATGCGTGCGAACGTCTCCACGAATTCCGCCATCTCCACGGTGTACGCATCTGAGTTGGAGGTCTTGTGGACAGCTACGTAGCCAAGCTTTTCGAGGAACTCGGGTGTGGTCATCTTCGGGTGGTTCAACCCGACAGTACCGGAAGAAAAAAACGTAAAGAAGTCCAGATAGCGCTTGTTGTATCGCGAATCATAGAGGTAGCTTCCCTGGCTTCTTCTCAGATCGACAACCAGATCGAATCCATCCACGAGCATATGCTTCGAGAGCGTGGCGTGAACTTCCGTGGGAAGGATTTTGACTGGGTTCTTCGTGGTGGGCTTTTCGGGCGCCCGACTCGATTCAGTCTTCGTTGGAACCTCTTTCGGAACTGACGGTGCAGTTCGCTCAACCTTTGCAGCAGTCGTCTCGGACATAAGTCACCATAACGTTATCCTGGGTTGTGAGATGTTCGTTATTGAATCCCTGAAAGACTCTCACGACTTCAGAAGAACTCTTGGTGCTCGTAGAGCGAGATAATGTACGGACGACCGATCATTGCCTACTTCTCGACGTTATCTATTTGAGCGCGTTGCAGTTTGCCGCTGTAATCCACGTAGACGGTCTTCCACTCGGTGAAGAAATCATACACGGTCCACCCTCCCTCACGATGTCCGTTTCCGGTCTCCTTCACGCCGCCGAACGGCATATGCGCCTCTGCGCCAATGGTGGGACTGTTGATATACGTGATTCCGGCCTTGATATCGCGAATAGCCTGATAGGCATTGTTGATGTTTTGAGTATAGACGGACGAGGAAAGACCGTACGTCGTGTCGTTGCAAATGTCGATCGCTTCCTCAAGCGTCTTCACCTTGATAACGGACAGCACCGGCCCAAAGATTTCCTCGCGCGCCACGCGCATGGTGCGTGTCACGTCGCCAAGGATGGTGGGCTCGTAGAACCAGCCTTTCGACAAACCGTCACCGCCGGCTGCTTTTCCACCCGTCAGCAGTTTCGCCCCTTCCTGAACACCAATTTTGACATACTCATCAACCGTTTCCCGCTGTTTCTCATTGATACACGGTCCGACATCGGTGTTGTCCTTCAGCCCGTCGCCCAGGCGCAGCTTTTTCGCCGATCCGGCAACCATGGACACAAACTTGTCGTACACTTTTTCGTGCACAATAAGTCGGCTCGTCGCGGTGCATCGTTGTCCCGTCGTCCCAAAGGCACCCCAGAGAACGCCCTCAAGGGCGAGGTCAAGATTGGCATCGTCCATCACAATCTGAGCGTTCTTTCCTCCAAGCTCCAGCGAAACCCGCTTCAGTGATTTGCTGGCGATTTCGGAGATCTTTTTCCCAACAGAGGTCGAGCCGGTGAAGCTCACGAGATCGACATCCGGGTGCTCGACCAGAGCGATTCCAACTTCCGTTCCACCGCCGTGCACGATGTTGATGACCCCGGGTGGAACGCCTGCTTCAAGCAGGATTTCAACGAGCGTTGTGGCTGTTGCAGGGGTATCCGATGCTGCCTTGAAGACGACTGTGTTTCCACATAGGAGCGCGGGGAAAATCTTCCATGTTGGGATGGCCATAGGGAAGTTCCACGGCGTAATGATCGCCGCGACTCCGATGGGAACGCGAATTGCCATGTTGAACTTGTTGGGGAGTTCGGAAGGAACGGTATGACCGAAGAGCCTCCTCCCCTCAGATGACGCGTAGTATGCCGTGTCAATTCCCTCCTGCACGTCACCGCGAGTCTCGAGCAGAACCTTTCCCATCTCCCGCGTCATCTGACGGGCGATTTCCTCCTTGCGTGCCGTGAGAATGTCGCCGACCTTGCGCATAACATCCCCGCGCTTTGGGGCGGGAACCAGTCGCCACGAATCGAACGCCTTCTTCGCGGCCTTGACCGCCTCGTTCACATCCTCTTTGGTGGAGAGGGGAAATGTTCCGATGACTTCATCCCAGTTTGCCGGATTCCGGTTTTCGAAAGTTCTGCCGGATTTTGAATCAACCCACCTACCGTCAATGTAGTTTTGGAACTTCTTTGCCATTTGTCTGGTCTCACTTTTCTCTGTAAATGGTGCTTCGATGACCTACGAGTTCAATCACAATTACGCCACGTTTCCGATCAAGAGAATAGATGACTCGATAGTCTCCAACCCTTGGTTTGAATTTGTGTTTAAGTCGTTTTCCCTCTAGTCGTTGATGTGGGATTTCGTCGGAATAGACTGAAAGGCATTCGATCTTCGCCTTTATCGCTTGCTGATCTCGAACCCCGAGACGCAGAACATCGTGGAGCACCTCGGGCAGATATTCGATCTGGTACACTCTCATCGCTTTGTGAGCTTAGACCAAAAATCGGTGTGCGCAATCCTTTTCCCGCCACGACGGGTCCGAAAAAGACGCTTCGCAATCTCTGGTCGAACGGTGAGGCCCTCGTCCACATCAAAGTAGTCCGCTAAGATCTCCATCCTCTTTCCCACCAATTCGTCCACATACTTCTTTATGACTTTTTTCTGGGTGCGTGTGAGAGTCGCGCGCTCCGTTGCGAGAGCCATCGTGAAACCTCCTATGCTAGTTACCCAATCCTACCTTGTCAAATATGTAGTCCACGTGCTTGAGACTTCTTCGTGGATCAAAGAGCTCATCCAGCTCCGCTTTCGAGAGATGTCGTGTGACCTCCTCCCGCTGCTCCAGCAATTTTCCAAAATCTTGACCGTTCTTCCACACTTTCATCGCCTCTTCCTGCACAATCCGATAAGCGTCCTCGCGCTTCATGCCCTTCTTCGTCAGCGCCAGCAAGACATCCTGGGAAAAAATAAGGCCGTGTGTTCGGTTGATATTCGCCTGCATATGATCCGGATACACAAGAAGCTGCTCGACGATTTTAGTGAACTGTGCGAGCATATAGTCCAGGAGAATACAGCTGTCAGGGATAATCACCCTTTCGACCGATGAATGGGTGATATCGCGCTCGTGCCAGAGGGCTACGTTCTCCATTGCAGCCAGGGCATTTCCTCGCAGAACACGCGAGAGTCCGGCGATGCGTTCGCACGTGATCGGGTTTCGCTTGTGCGGCATCGCCGAAGATCCCTTCTGGCCCTTCGAGAAGTACTCTTCCACCTCGAGCACTTCCGTCCTCTGCAGATGGCGGATTTCCGTCGCAAACTTCTCGAGTGAGCAGCCGCAGACAGCCAGCGTGTTCATGAACTCGGCGTGACGATCCCGTTGAAGCACCTGAGTTGATATCGGTGCGGGCTTCAGGCCTAGCTTTTCGCATACGTAGCGCTCGACGAATGGATCCAGGTGCGCATACGTTCCGACGGCGCCAGAGACTTGACCAACGGCGATTGTCTGAAGAGCATTCTTCAGCCGGTCGATGTTTCGCTTGGTCTCTGCGTACCAGAGCGCAAATTTCAGTCCGAGCGTGATCGGCTCGGCATGAATCCCGTGAGTGCGACCGATCATCGGCGTATGCTTGAACTCACTTGCCCGCTTCGCAAGGGCTGCCTTCAGCGCTTCCAGGTCCTTCAATAGCAGCTCCGCCGATTGCTTCATCTGGACTGCCAGCGCGGTATCAAGCACATCAGACGAGGTCATGCCAAGGTGGATGAAGCGCGACTCGGGTCCCACATATTCACCGACGTTGGAAAGAAACGCGATCACATCGTGCTTCACTTCATTTTCGATTTCAAGCACTCTCTCAACGTCGAACTTCGCCTTGGACCGAATGACACCGACGGCCTCTTTTGGAATCACGCCAAGCTGCGCCTGTGCCTCACAGGCGAGGATTTCAATCTCAAGCCAGACTTCAAGCCTATTCGGGTCGTCCCAGATCTTGGCCATTTCCAGGCGTGTATATCGCGCTATCAAGGGGTCCCTTCCCGGCTTAGGAAGATTTCTGTTCGAGTTTCAGTTCGAGGTCGAGAATTTTCTTCTCGCGATAGACTTTGAGTTTGAGGAGATCGCCCGGACTTGCGTCACTCAGGATTGCGAACAACTCCTCCTCCGAGTTAATCTTGTCGCCGTTGACCTCCAGAATAATGTCCCCAACCTTGATGCCCGCTCGTTCGGCTGGACTTCTCCTGTCGACATCGCTCACAATGACTCCTCGAACCTCAGACAGGCCAAAGGAGCGAGCCACGCGTGCATCCACGGCCTGTGAGTCAAAGCCGGTCCAGATGTCACGAACCACCTTCCCTCTCTTACGGAGTTCCGCGACAACTTTCTTCACCTTATTGACTGGAATGGCAAAACCGTATCCTACGAACGCCTGGCTTACGCCTCCGGTGAAGATTAACGTGTTGATCCCAATAACATCCCCGTGGCTATTCACCAGCGGTCCGCCGCTGTTGCCACCGTTGATCGCAGCGTCGGTCTCAATCATGTCGCGATACACGGCGTTGTTCTGACGTCCGAGATTCATACCGACGGAGCTGATGACGCCGACAGTGACCGTCGGCTTGTCGTTGATCTCGAATAGACCAAAGGGATTTCCGAGCGCAATTGCCCATTCGCCGATGACGACATCATCAGAGGTTCCAAGATTTGCGTAGGGCAGCTCCTTGCCGTCGACCTTCAGCAGAGCAAGATCGGTGAGAGGATCTCCTCCGACCAGCTCAGCTTTCATCCTGTGTCCGCCAACGAACGTGACGGTGATCTCGGAAGCGTTCCCCGCGACGTGATAGTTTGTGACGATGTAGCCATCGGGCGAAATGATGACGCCGGAGCCCAGGCTCCGCACTTGATAACGCTGAGGGCCCATGAATTGACGCCAGAACGGATCATCCCCGAAGAACCGCCGGAACCAAGGATCGACCTGAAGGATTCCTTGCTGTTCTCGAATCTCCGTTACATTAATACCGACCGTCGCTGGACTTACTTTTGCAACAGCCCGAGTGATGGCGTTTTGCCTCGAGGCCGTGATCTGGTCCAAATCCTGCGAGGGTTTGTCCTGGACGCGAACAGACGTCGGAAACGCCTCCTCGAAAGAAACAGCGTGACTCCCTGTGACCGAAGCTGCCTCTGACGGCCTGATACTGTAGCCGATCCCGATGCCAACCGCAAGAGGTACCAGCAGAATCAGCAAGATTGTCGCGAATGATCGCTTCATAGACGTACTACTCAAAAAATGTTGAATGAGATTCCTTACAGATTATCCGCTTTCGAATGTCTCCAAACCTCAAGAACGACGTCGAAGTGGGCCAGCAACAACTGTATGCTCAAGATGCACGCGAAAAAAACGAATATCCCTGCTTCAACACTTCTGACATTCAGTTGACCGACCCATCTCCATGGAAGAACCCCCACTATGGCTGGTGTGAACAGAATTGCGATAAGATTCGACGTAAGAATATCCCGTCGAAACAGCCTACCAAGAAGCCAGAGCAAGCACCAGACGACAGTATAGCTGAACCCCAGCAAGAACAATCCTCCAGCCGTGGTGGCAAGCCCCCGGCCTCCCTTGAAGCGCAGCCAGGCAGGATAGGTCTGCCCGGCAATGGCCCCGAACAAGGCGACGGCTTGCGCCGAAAAGGAGTCATGGGAGATCAACATTGCGCCGTAAACCACAACCAGTCCCTTCAATGCGTCCAAGACCCCCACCAGAATTCCTGTGGTCTTGGACTTCGTTACGCTGAACGCATTGTAGCCCCCAATCTTGCCGCTCCCGATTTCCCGGATATCGACATTCGCTCTTTTCTTCACCACAAGGTAGCCCGTCGGAATAGAGCCTATGAGATACCCGATAACAAATATGCCGAGAAGCTCCAGCACGAGAATGGAAGGCTTGGTGAATTCCTATGAACGTAATTCATTGAAAAATTACTGAAAAGGCTCACCAGAAGCAAGGTAATGGACTGGAGAAAGGGGCCTCCTGGAGCCCATTAAAAGCAAAAAGGGCAACACAGAATCGGCTGCCCTCCTCCTCATTGCCATAGGTGGAAAGTTCCTGAGAGAACTCTACTCTCCCTTCGCGTCCCTTGTCATTAAATCCTGCGTCGCCTGGCGTGAATCCTTTCCTTCAAACAGTACTCTGTACACTTCTGTCATAATCGGGAGTTCGATGTCGAACTTTTTCTCGATGTCTCGCACGGACTTCGCCGTCGCCACGCCTTCTGCGACCATCACCATTTCCTTAAGCACATCTTCAAGTTTTCGACCCTTTCCCACCTGTTCACCAACGTAACGATTGCGGCTGTGACGGCTCATACAGGTGACTATGAGATCGCCGACACCCGAGAGTCCGGCGAATGTTCGAGGCTGCGCGCCGAGTTTTACGCCGAGACGGGTGATCTCGTAGATCCCACGGGTCATGATGGCCGCCTTTGTATTATCACCAAAACCCGCTCCGTCGCTTATTCCCGCTGCGACTGCGATGACGTTCTTCAATGCGCCACCGAGCTCAACGCCTCGGATGTCCTCGTTGACGTAGACGCGGAAATATCGCGTCATAAAGGCTTCCTGCACGATCTTGGCCGTTTTGTCTTTGAAAGAGGCTGCAACGATCGCCGTTGGGATCTGGCGGGACACTTCCTCAGCGTGACTCGGGCCGGAAAGAATTGCCAGGTTCTCGCGTTTCTCGTGCTGCAGCACGTCCAGCAGCACCTCTGACATCGTCATCAGCGTGGCGTTTTCAATACCCTTGGCAACGTTGCAGATGATGGTCCTTTTAAGATCGAGATGGGCAATCCTCTGAATGACCGACCGCAGGAATTGGGAGGGAACGGCAGCGACAATCAAGTCCTTGGAATCTGACGCCTCCTCGATGTCGGCTTGGATTCTGAGCGTTGGGGGAAGGGGAATACCCGGAAGGAACTCGTGGTTTTCGTGCCGCTCTCGCATCGACTCGGCTTGCTCGGACTTGTATGTCCAGAGGGTTACATCGTGGCCGTTGCCAAGGAGAACCAGCGAGAGCGTGGTTCCCCAGCTTCCTGCACCGAGAACGGTAACCTTCATGGAACTGCGCGTGTACTTCTATGTGTGGATTTCGTCGTCCGGCCAAATCCCGACCCGCTCTCTACTCTGAGAGTTGTGGGAGGCCGGAGATACCCTACTGAGAGATGGCGTTGGTATCGCGCACTCTTTCCCGAGTGAGCCCCGTAATTCTCTTCTCGGTCCCCTCAATCAAGCGCTTGATATTTTGGCGGTGGGAATACACCAGGAGAACGGCAACAGAAAGGCTGAAGACGATGAGCGTCCTGTAACTGTGAATCTCGTCGCCAAAGATATTGTGACGCACAAACAAAGAGAGAGGAAACGCCACCGCGGCAGAGATCGAGCTGAGCGAAACCGTCTTGTACCCCCAGAACACGATGAGGAAAACAGCCACGGAGATAGCAAACTCCGTCGGTGCAATACCAATCAGCATGCCTGCTCCGGTGGCGATGCCTTTCCCTCCTTTGAAGCCGGCGAATACTGTCCAGATGTGACCAACGACGGCGGCAGCGCCGCAGATCATCTGAATAATCGTGAAATCATCAAACGGCGTCTTGTTGTAAAACGGGAGCGTTGGGTCCCAGAACAATCGTGCAATCAGCACGGTTACGATCACTGCGTTACTGGCGTCGACGACGGTCACCAGAATACCGGACTTCCATCCAAGCACGCGAAACACGTTTGTGCCCCCAGCATTGCCGCTCCCCTTCGTACGAATATCAAATCCGTGTTTCCACTTGGAAAGCATGATGCTGGTAGGAATTGATCCTATGATGTAGCTCAGGAGGATGACGATCGCCAAATTGAGCATTCAGCGTAGGCCTTTCGATTCTCTTCGGAAAATGAATGAGTAAAATTAGGGACTTCGTCCTTCAGAAGCAAGGAATTTCAGATACCAAGACTCCAGGGCAATCAAATAAGCCCTTTGGCCCTCCAGCGCTCGAGGATGAGTCGCCCGAGTTCCAGATCTTCCTGGGTCGTAATCTTGATATTGTCGTAGGATCCCTCGACGATCCGGGCTTTCACACCCATGTGTTCGAGCAGTCCGGCTTCGTCCGTCGAGTAGAATTTCTCTTTCTTTGCTTTTTCGAACGCCTTCAGGAGGAGTGCAGCCTTGAACGCCTGCGGTGTCTGCACGAGCCAAAGCGCGTTTCGATCGAGCGTCTGGTCGAAGAACTCGCCTCCTGCCGATCGTCGAATCGTGTCCTTGGGCTGAACCGCGAGCACCGCCGCATCATACTCTTTGCAGGCTCTGACGAGATGGGATATTCTCTTCGATTCAACGAATGGCCTCACGCCATCGTGCACGAGAACGATATCCGGTGGCCGGAGCGGGAGTCGCTTCAACACATTGTACACCGAGTCCTGACGCTTCTCACCGCCGACGGTGATCTTGCTGACTTTGTGAAGCCGATAGTGAGACAGAAGCGTCTCCATCTCAGCGATGGAAGGCTCGGGCACTGCCACAGCGATCTCATCGACGTCAGGACAATGCTCAAACCGCTGCAGCGTGTGGACAATGATGGGCCGATCCCTGAGCAGAAGGAACTGCTTCTTCACAACTCCTCCAAGCCTCGTGCCGGCACCTGCGGCAGGGACAACTACGAAGACTTTTGGTCGACTTTTTGGCATGCTAGAAATGGGTGGAACCTACTGCTCCGGTCTTCACGCTGCCGGACACATGTGGAGATCGCGCTTACAGGATCAACATACCATCACCAAAGCTGTAGAAGCGATACCCCTCTTTGATTGCCCGTTTATAGGCGCGCATGATGAACTCGTGGCCTGCAAACGCGCTCACCAGCATGAGGAGTGTCGACTCCGGCAGATGGAAGTTGGTGATGAGCTTATCCGCGATTTTGAAATCATACGGTGGAAAGATAAACTTGTCCGTCCATCCTTTCGATGGTTTCAAGTGGCCATCAGAAGTCACGCTCGATTCCAATGCGCGGCACGTGCTTGTTCCTACCACAACGACACTGTGCCGCGTATCGATGGTCCTGTTAATGACGTGAGCGGCCTCAGGCGAAATCTCGTAGTATTCGGAATCCATCTTGTGCTTCGTGAGGTCCTCCACCTCGACCGGACGGAAGGAACCCAGGCCGACATGGAGCAGGACGGGGACGGTTTTCACCCCTTTGTTCTCGATCCTCTTCAGGAGCTGCTTCGTGAAATGGAGTCCGGCTGTGGGTGCTGCAACTGCTCCCAGCACCCGGGCATAGACGGTCTGGTAGGAGTCTTTGTCCTTATCGGTCGCGTCGCGTTTGATGTAGTACGGCAGGGGCGTGATGCCGATTCGTTCGATGATCTTGAAGAAGTCACCCTTGTGGTTGAACCGGACCGTTCGCCCACGCGAGGTGGTATTATCGATCACCTCGCACCAGAGCTTGCCATTGTCGAAGAAAATCTTGTTGCCGATCCGAACTTTACGGGCGGGGTCGACGATGACATCCCAGATGTTCTCCTCAGCATTCAGCTCCCGCAGTAAGAAGACCTCGATCTTGGCGTTCGTTTTCTCCTTTTTCCCAAAGAGGCGTGCCTGAAAGACCTTGGTCTCATTGACGACCAGGCAGTCACCCTTGTTCACATAGTCCACGATCTCGTAGAACCTGTGATCTTCAACAGACTCATCGGCACGATTCAGCACCATCAGTTTCGAATGATCGCGAGGCTTTGCCGGGTACTTTGCGACAAGATTGCGCGGCAAAGGATACTTGAAATCAGAGAGCTTCATCTCTCTTTACCTCTCCTTGTGAAGTGATGTGGATCGAGGTGCGATCCGATGTGCTTCTTGCATCCTTGATAAGCCCGCCTGCCGATCCCGCGCGGGAGGCAGGCGGGTGAATTGATCAAACGCACGGATCTCAGCGTTTTCGAGTGGCTTTGCGCTTGGATGTTTTTTTGGCCCGCTTCGATGCACCACGCTTGCTTTTTGCTGCTGGTTTGTCGTTCAGAAGAGCAGCCCGCGCGGCTGCAAGTCGCGCAATAGGCACCCGGAAGGGTGAGCAACTCACGTAGTTTAATCCGACGATATGGCAAAACTCAACGCTTGAAGGATCGCCACCATGCTCGCCGCAGATGCCGATCTTGAGAGTGGGGCGGGTGCCCCGTCCCTTTTCAACGGCAATCTTCATCATTGCGCCCACACCTCCACGGTCGATGACCTCAAAGGGATCTTTCGGATAGATCTCCTTCTCGACGTACGGAATGAGGAACCGTCCGGCATCGTCACGGCTGACGCCCAATATTGTTTGCGTCAGGTCGTTGGTCCCGAAGCTGAAGAACTCCGCCACGCCCGCGATTTCATCAGCAGTAATGGCACCGCGAGGAATCTCGATCATCGTCCCGACGAGGTATGGGAACTTGACCCCCTGCTCCTTCATCACCTCTTCAGCGACGCGGCGAACAATAAGCGCCTGATGCTGGAGCTCTTTGACGTGTCCGACGAGCGGGATCATCACTTCCGGCTCAACAGGGACGCCGCGCTTCTTCACTTCGGCAGCAGCTTCGAAGATTGCGCGGGACTGCATCTCCGTGATCTCCGGGTAGATGATGCCGAGCCGACAGCCGCGGAACCCGAGCATCGGGTTGAATTCGTGCAGAGAATCGACACGCTGCTTCACCTTCTCATAGGAAATACCCATCTGTTGTGCCAACTCACGCTGAGCAGGTTCCTCGTGCGGTACGAACTCGTGGAGCGGGGGGTCGATGGTACGGATCGTCACGGGGCGTCCGTTCATCACTTCGAAGATACCGACGAAGTCTTTACGTTGCAGCGGCAGGAGTTTCATCAAAGCTGCCTTCCGCTCCTCGACCGTGTCGGAGAGGATCATTTCACGCATCGGACCGATCTTTCCTTCGCCGAAAAACATGTGCTCCGTGCGACACAACCCGATCCCTTGCGCACCGAATGCAACCGCGTTCGCGGACTGATCCGGCAGGTCGGCGTTCGTGCGAATCTTGAGCCGCCGATACTTGTCGGACCATTTCATAATCGTCTCGAACACCTGGTACACGGGCGCATCCTTTGGATCCAACGTCTTTTCGATCATGACCTGCAACACCTCGGAGGGCCTCGTGTTCACCTTTCCGTTCAGAACTTCACCTGTCGTGCCGTCAATAGAGATCCAGTCGCCTTCCTTGACGACCTGACCGTTGACTTTCATCGTATGAGTTGAGTAGTCAATGTCCAAAGCGCTGCAGCCGGCCACACAGACTTTCCCCATCTGGCGAGCGACGAGAGCAGCGTGAGAGGTCATTCCGCCGCGCGCGGTGAGAATTCCATCTGCAGCATCCATCCCCTTGATGTCCTCAGGAGACGTTTCGATGCGAGTAAGGATCACGTGCTCACCGCGTTTGGCCCACACTTCCGCGTCGTGCGCGTTGAACACAACGCGCCCCGTTGCCGCACCCGGTCCCGCGTTCAGCCCCTTGGCCAGCAGCCGACCCGCTTTGGTGGTTGCTTCTTTCTCCTTCAGGTCAAAAATGGGTCGCAGCAATTGGTTGAGCTGATCAGGATGGGTCCTGAGAAGCGCCTCCCGATCCGTGATCAGTTGTTCCTGAACCATATCGACGGCGATCTTGATTTCTGCAAACGCGGTCCGCTTGCCGACACGGCATTGCAGCATGTAGAGCTTTCCCTGCTGGATAGTGAACTCGATATCCATCATTTCACGGTAGTGCTTCTCGAGGATCTTGCGAATCTTCTCCAGCTGCGCGTAGATCTTCGGATTCTGCTGCGCCATCTGCGCGATCGGCAGCGGTGTTCTGATGCCCGCAACGACGTCTTCACCCTGGGCGTTCATCAAGTATTCGCCGTAGAAGACATCTTCGCCAGTGGCCGGATCACGGGTGAACCCGACGCCCGTGCCCGAATCCTCTCCCATGTTGCCAAACACCATAGTCTGGACGTTGACCGCAGTCCCCCACCATTCGGGGATATCATAGAGCTTCCGATAGGCAATTGCGCGGTCGTTCATCCAGGAACCAAACACGGCTCCAACGGCGCCCCACAACTGATCCATCGGATTTTCCGGGAAGTCGTACCCCGTCCGTTCCTTCACCGCAGACTTGAAGCGCACGATGAGATCCTTCAGGTCGTCCGCGCTCAACTCGGTGTCGAGATGTACACCTCTCTCTTTTTTCTTCTGCTCGATAATGGCTTCAAACGGATCAATATCATCTTTGTGGACCGGCTTCAGACCGAGTACAACATCTCCATACATCTGTACAAACCGGCGGTACGAATCGTAGACAAAGCGCTCGTTGTTCGTCTTGGTAACGAGCCCTTGGACAGTCTCGTTGTTCAAGCCCAGGTTCAATACCGTATCCATCATACCGGGCATGGATGCGCGTGCGCCTGATCGAACGGATACCAGCAGCGGGTTTTTCGGATCACCGAACTTCATTCCCATGGCTTTTTCGACTTTCGCCAACGCGGCTTCAACCTCCGCCTTCAAAGTCTTGGGGTACGTCCTGTTGTGCTTGTAGAAATACGTGCAGACCTCCGTGGACGCAGTGAATCCCGGAGGAACCGGCAGTCCGATATTGGTCATCTCCGCAAGATTTGCTCCCTTGCCGCCGAGCAATCCTTTCATTTCGGCAGCACCCTCAGCCTTACCGCTGCCAAAAAAGTAGACGTATTTGGTTTTCTTTGCCATGTTCGATTTCTCTCTTTATTTCTCGATGGAATGTGCTGATGTGGATGATGCGTTCTTGTTCTTTGAGTACTGGATCTCTTCCAAGAATCTCTTTGCGATAGTCTTTGACGCTGGATTCTGAGGATCTTTCATGCGTTCCGGATGCCACTGCACCAGCATCAGAAACGGCATGCGGTCCTTTAAGATCCATTCGGCTGCTTCGATCACCCCGTCAGCCGACGTTGCACTGGGGATGAGACCGTTTCCCAACCGACCGACTGCCTGGTGATGCGAGGAGTTCACCGTGAGCTCTGTCGCCCCCGTTATCGCACCAAGCATCGACTGCGTCTCAACCTGAATGATGTGCCCGCTGTCGTATCCTTCCTTAGGGGAGTGATTCTCGTATCCTGATGAGGGAAGATCGAGGATCAGCGAGCCGCCCAGGTAGACGTTCATAACCTGCATACCTCGACAGATTCCCAGGATGGGCAAATCTGCATCGAGCGCCCGTTCGATCAGTTCAAACTCAAATTCATCTCTTCGCTCATCTCTCTCGTTCACCCGTGCGACTTCTCCAGCCATCCCATAGTAGCGGGAATGCACATCACCTCCGCCAGTCAGAAGTAAGCCATCGACCTTGCTCATCTCGTTTGCATTCTGCTTTCGGTACGAGAGAGTCACGAACTCGACACCCGGATCGAACCGATGAATCCAGTTCGCATAATGGTCGGACTTCTTCTTCGATCCCATCGTGTCCGTCATGCCCATCCGCACTGACTCGTCATCCTTTCTCTCACTATTTTTCAAAATCTTGCCAGGGCTTGCGTCAACACCTGCTCGCCCGCAATCACATTCTGCTCAATTTCGACGTAGTACACTGGATTTCGCCCCACGAAATCTTTCACCTCTGACCTCGACCCGCTCAGGCGGGCAGCGTCCTTTTCAGTCGTGACGATGTAATCAGCTTGCGCCTTCCGCGCTGAGTCCTCCACTGACTTCACATCCTCGCTGGTGAAGCGATGATGATCGGCAAATATGAGATGTTTCTTCACGTCGAGTTTCAGTGAGGCAAGCGTAGTTTCGAACCCTTCAGGGTTCCCGATACCCGAGAATGCCACAACGCGCTTGCCGCTTAGGCTTCTCAGGTCGACACTAAAGCCCGACGACGCCTTCTTAAACGCACTGACCCGGATTTGCATGCCCACCAAGGGTTTGTCGAACCTGTCCCGAAGGCGCTGTTCTGCACGATGAAAGTGCTCTTCGTCATCGCACCGCGAGACCACAATGATGTCAGCGCGCTGCAGTGCGCTGAGCGGTTCCCGTCGATTTCCTGCCGGAAGCAATCGGTCACCGAGCAAGACTTCGTCTGTCGATGCGATGACAATGTTGAGATCTCGGTGGAGGTACCGATGCTGAAACCCATCATCGAGGATGACGATGCCAGCGCCGAAGTGCTGGATTGCATGTCGCGCCCCGCGCACCCGCTGTTCATCGACGATCACAACAACACCGCGGAGTTTAGAAGCGAGCTGCGCCGGTTCATCTCCTGCCGCATCTGCGTCCGCACACACGACGCTCCCATTGCTGACGACGAGGATTCCGCCGCTTACGCGTTTGTACCCACGGCTGATGATTGCGACCCTGCGGCCTTGTTGAGAGAACCGTCTGGCAAGCAACTCAACGAACGGCGTCTTGCCGACTCCTCCGGCAGAAATATTCCCCACCGAAATGACGGGAACGGAGACTCTCTGCGTTTTCAAAATCCCGATGTCAAAGAACAGATTGCGAAGCGCCCCCCCTGCGCCATAGAGATATGAGAACGGAAGCAGAAGTGCGCGCATAACGTCAGGCAGAGGCCACGTGAAGAATCCGCTCGGCAACGCGGTGCGATGCACCGATTTCCCCAAGCCTCCCCTTGACCTTCGACAATTCTTCTCTGATCGTCCCAAGCAGTCGCTCGTTGCGAAGGATCTTCAACGCTTCCTTCGCCAGGTTCGCGGCAGTTGCCTGATGTTGAATGAACTCCGGCACGATTTGTTTCCCGGCCACGATGTTGACCAAGCCGATGTTCTTCACCCGAATCAGCGCCCGGCCGATGATGTACGTCGGCCACGACGTCTTGTAGACAACGACCATCGGTGTTCCAAACAACCCGGTTTCCAGCGTCGCCGTGCCAGAGGTGACAAGCGCGAAATCCGCATGGTCCATCACCTCATACGATGCGCCCGTGATGAGATGAACGCCGTCAAGATTGTAAAACGTCTTGAAGTACTTCTCCTGCAACGTGGGCGCAACCGCCACTGCGATTTCCATGCCCTCCTCCTGAGCTATCACTCGCGCCGCCTTGAGCATCTCCGGAAAAATCATCTCGATTTCCTGCTTGCGGCTCCCGGGCAGGAGCCCGAGAAGTCTTTTCTCTGGATCGAGGCCGTAGCGCTTGAAGAAGCCTTTTCGATCCAGATCAGATTTCAGGACTTCCAGAAGTGGGTGCCCGACGAATTCCGCGTCAACTCCCTCCTTACGATAGAGGTCGACCTCGAACGGAAAGATGACAAGCATCTTATCAACGATGCCGCGCATCTTCTTGATCCTCGATTTATGCCATGCCCACACCTGCGGACTGATGTAGTACACCACCTTTGCGCCGCACCGCTTTGCCGTCGCGGCGAATCGAAGGTTGAACCCCGGGTAATCGATCAGGAGGACGACCTCAGGCTTGCGGTATCTCAACACCGACTCAAGCGTTCGCTTCACCGATTGAATTACCGGGAGATGCTTCAGCACCTCCATGAAGCCCATGAAGCTCAACTCATTAACGTGATAGATGAGCTGCATTCCCTCGCGTCTCATCTTGTCTCCACCCACGCCGAACACTTCGACCTTGGGGCTCAGTCTCTTCAGCTCGCGGATGACGCCAGCGCCATGAAGGTCGCCCGACGCTTCACCTGCTATGATCATCACGCGTTCCACCATGGATCAGCTCCGGTACCAGATGACTGCGAGAATGACGAGAACGAGTCCGATAGCCTGCAGCGTCCGCGTTTCCGAGCGCAGGCCTTCGCTCCATTGAGGCTTCTGCCTCTCCTGCGCAGGGTGCGTGTAGCTTGTCAGTCGCGGAATGAACCGCGGCACGTTTTTCTTGAACTCCAGGTACGCTGCTCCAAATTCCTTCTCGAGAAACTCTTCTTCAAGCGAGACGATCAAAGCGTATTGGAACAGAAAGTACGCCAACGCAACCATGGGCAACCAGGGCACGAGCGCATTCGACATGACGCCGATCCCAAGATACAGTGCAATATTGCCGACGTACAATGGGTTTCGAACATGCGCATAGGGGCCGGAAACAATGACTTCCGGAGCTCCAACGCTGCCCGTTGCCCGCGTGAGGCTCCCCGCATACGCCACGCCCCAAAAACGAAGCAGCTCACCGAGGAGCACGAGGGCAGCCCCGATGAGCATTGTCACGACTGTCGGCTTCGCGAAGGTGACCATCGCGAGTAGAAAGGGAATCGGGGTATATCCCCGGTATCGAAACAGCTTTTGTCGAAAATCGCTCAATGCGGTGGATCCAGTCACGAGACCGCGGCCAGCACGATCATCCTTGCATGAAGGCTTCGCGCCGCGCCATTGCTGCCTCACGGCGCTGCTTGATTCGTTTCCTTTGTAAGATCTGCTCCAGCCGCCGACGCACATCTCCAAAATGACGGAATTCGTGGTACGAGATGTTCTGCTGCTGGCAATATTTGATCAACCGTCGCTTTGCAAACACAATGTCTGCAAAGCGCACGGGACAGCGATCGGAGATCCCATCGCCGATGTAGACGATAACATCGTCATCCGCCGACAGTGTAAGGAGATGATTCCGTTTGCAGTTGGCACACCGGTCGCATTCCGAATCGCTGTAGGGAAACGACGGAACCAATGTTGTTCTGGAGCCAGTCTGCACAAAGTCAACGTGATTGGCAAAGAACGGGATGCGATCGAATCCTTGGCGGCGAAGGATCCGCTCGACGTAGAAATCCAGACCGTCGCTCAGAATAACGAGAGGGATCTGACGCGATTCGCAGAACTCGACAAACTCCTTGAAGTACTGATCAAGCGAAAACTGCTCAATGAACCGCTCAAGCTCTTGCGGCGTGAGACTCTCGACCGCCGCGCATTCCTCCTGAAGGCATTGCCGTGCGTTGATCGCGTCACTCAAGTATCGCTGGACAATCTCAACAGCTTTCTCTCCGGCGAACGTTCGGAAGAGCTGGTTTCCCACATCCTCGGAAGAAGCCGTTCCGTCGAAATCACAGAACACTCGCACCATCGCTCTCGATTCAGCTCCTTCCCGTCACGCGGCCACTACCGCCTCATTGAACCGCACCGACACCAGCTTCGAAACGCCTTCCTCCTCCATCGTCACGCCGTAGAGTGCGTTGGCGGATTCCATCGTGCGTTTGTTGTGCGTGACGACAATGAACTGCGTATTGTCCGAGAACTTCCGCAAGATACGGGTGAAGCGATCGATGTTCGTATCATCCAGCGGTGCGTCGACCTCGTCCAGTATGCAGAAGGGGCTTGGTTTCACCAGGTAGATCGCGAACAAGAGCGCAATGGCCGTGAGTGTTTTCTCGCCTCCGGAAAGCAAATCGATCGACGTCGGGCGTTTGCCGCGCGGCTTGGCGATGATCTCGATTCGAGCTTCCAGCGGGTCAACACCGTCCTCTAGCCTCAGGTCGCACTCGTCGCCTTCATCAAACAGTCCCTTAAAGGTCATGATGAAGTTTTCCCGGATCTTCCCAAACGTACCCAGGAATTGCTGCTGGGCGGTCGTGTTGATCTCCTCGATCGTTGCCATCAATGTCTGTTCTGACTCCACCAGGTCCTTCCGCTGCGCATTCACGAAATCGAGACGCTCCTTTTCGCTCTTGTATTCATCGAACGCCGCAAAGTTCACGGCACCGAGGGCCCGGATTTTCTCCTTCAACGTACGGACCTCTTCTCGAGAGGCGTGAAAGTCGAATGTCTCGTTATCCTCGAACTGCTGGAGCTGGAGCTCGAGTTCAAATTCCTCCTTCGCGCGCACCTTGAGGTTTTCCGCCTTCATCGTCAGCTCCTGGATCTTGATCTCCAGGTCGTGCGCTGCCTTCAACGATCCTTCGTGCTTGAGTCGTTCGTCTTTGAGCTTCATCTCGATCTCGTGCACCTGGCCTCGCTTCGATCCCACCTCCTTCTCCGCCACCTTCTTCTTTTCGGCGAGGACCTCGAGCTCGGCGTGGGCAGCAGTCAGTTCTCCTTCAATTTCCTTCATTTCCTGACCAAGCTGGTCGATTTCTTCGCGTGCGGCGAGAATATCTGCCGAGCGCTGCTCGAACGTTGTCGCCAGCATCTTGAAAGTGGATGCAGCGTGCTCAATGTCCTGCTGGATACTCCGCTCTTCTCCTTTCAGGGAGAGCACGTGGACATTTGCCTCGTTTGCGACGCGCGAATATTCTTCCCACAGTGTCTCCATCGTTTCGAGCTCACGTGTGGCGACGCCGAACTGCCGCTCCGCGTCGGCCTTGCGCTGCTCCAGTCCCTCGATGGAAGGCATGAGCGTACTCAGTTCCTGTTCGAGAGCTTCGATCTCCACCCGAAGCCGTTGCGCTTCGGCTTCGTTCCGGTCGGTTGTCTCAGCCGCCCGCTTCTTCTCGAACTCGAGCTGGGCGATGCGGATCTCGACCGTTGTCATCTGCTGCTCGATTTCTTTCGCCTCCTCGAGGAGCTGCTTAACGTCTATATGGTTCAACTCGTCGTTCTTCTCATCGGTCTCCTGCAGCAGTCTCTCCCGCTGACGCTCCAGTGCGCGAATCTCCTCGCCCAACTCCTCGAGCTGCGAGCGCTGGCCGATGTGTCCCCCTTCGTCAAGGCGGACGCTACCGCCTCGCAGCACGCCCCTGTTGGTGACAATCTCACCATCGAGGGTGACGCACCGAATCCCCTTTTCCCGTCCGACCATTTGCCGCGCAACATCGACGTCGGCCACAACGAGCGCGTCGTCGAGCAACACCTGATACAGCCCCCGATAGTGGTCGCTTGCGTGGACCAGACTCCCCGCCCATCCGATGACCCCGGGATCGCTATAGATCGGCCGGTGGTCCATCAGTTTCGGCAGGCGATCAAGGCAAACGAAGGTGGCCTTCCCTTTTTGGCTCTTCTTCAGGAACTCAATGGCTGCGTACGCTTGGTCGATGTTTTCGACGATCACGTATCCAGCGGTCTCGCCCAGAGCGGACTCGATCGCGATTCGGTAGCGTGGATCAACCGTTGCAGCTTCTCCAACGGTGGTCTGCACGATGGATTTCCAGTCGTCGCTCGTGACGAGATACCGCGCGCCTTCTGAGTATCCGTCGAAGGTCTCGACGAGCCCTTTGAGGAGATCCATCTTCGCGTGTTTGCGTTCGATGATGCTGCGGAATTCGAAATCCCGATCGCGCAGCGCTTCCAGCTCCTTCTGCAGCTCGACTTTCCGCTCCTCCATCTGATGCACGCGTACTTCGGCCTCGGCATGCTTGCGACGCAGCTCGCGGTCATCCGCGGTGAGGTGCAGAACGAGTTCGGAGTTTTTCTCAATCTCTTCGCGCGCGAGCTGATTTTCTTCAGCAGTGTACTCGATTCTCCCCCGGAGGTTTTCTGCCCGCGCCTTCGCCTGTCCTTCGCGGTTCCTCAACTCTGAGATCTCATGCAGCAGACTGATCACCCGGTCCTGATGATCCTTCATCTCGGTCTTCTTCACATTCAGCTGCTGCTCAAACTGATCGAGCTCAGATTTCTTTTGGCGGTAGGTTTCCTCCGCCGAGGTAGTCTTCTGACGCACGTCGCCGAGTTTGACTTCCAGCTCCTCCTGTTTCTGACTGAGATCTTCCTGCCGCTGGCGGAGCTGGATTTTCTCTCGCTCGTATCGCTCGATGTTGGTCGCGAGGGAGCGCCGTCGCTCAGTCGAGGTTGCCACAATACGCTCGAGGTGATGAACGCGCGATTGCTGGTTGGTCAGGTCCGTCTGAATCTCGGACATCCGGTCTTCGTGTTCAGACATCTCAGTCCGGAGCACATCCAGCAACGCCTCTTCCTGAGAGAGCCCGACATCAATCTTGGTCTTTTCCGTGACAGCCTGGCTGAGCTGCTCTTGGAGAGGGCCAATCTTCGTCACGATGCTCGCGTATTCCCGGGCGAGCAGGTTGACCTCAAGTGTCTGCACCTGCTTTGCATACTCGTTGTATCGTTTCGCCTTGTGGGCCTGCCGTTCAAGAGAGTTCACGGCCTTCTGAACCTCGTGAACAATATCGCTCACGCGGGTGAGGTCGTGTTGGACGCTTTCGAGTCGCCGGTAGGCCTCCTTCCGGCGGTGCTTGTACTTCGTCACACCGGCCGCCTCCTCAAACAGTCGTCGTCGCTCGTCAGCATTGTCGCTGAGGATGGTCTCGACCATTTTGAGCTCGATCACCGAGTAGGCGTCGGACCCCATGCCGGTGTCCATGAAAAGGTCCCGAATATCCTTTAGGCGGCACAGCGACTTGTTGAGGAAGTACTCGCTTTCGCCCGAGCGATAGACACGGCGGGTCACAACCACCTCGGTGTACTCCGAGGGCAGAATGCCCTTCGTGTTCTGAATGGTGAGGGCGACCTCGGCCACGCTCAACGGCTTGCGGTTTTTCGTGCCGTTGAAAATCACATCCTCCATCTTGTCGCTGCGAAGCATCGTGGGACGTTGTTCACCCAGGGCCCATCGGATGGCGTCGACCACATTCGTCTTGCCGCAGCCGTTCGGACCCACGATGGCCGTGATCCCAGAATCAAACGTCAGGTTGATTTTCTGGGCGAAAGACTTGAATCCGAAGAGCTCCAGCTTGGACAGATACATTACCCGAGGCTCCGCGCCATGTGGATGATCAGCTGGATGTAGGCTGTGATGGCATAGCTGCTCTCGTAGTAAATGAACAGCCCTGCCGCTGCAAGCACCGTCACCGCAATGCCTCCAGCGTATGCCTTTGAGCGACTAATATCATAGATCACTGAGGCACCCTTGAGCACGCGCAAGAATGTCCAGAGAAGGAACGCCAAGATGATCAGGAAGGTGGGAAGAACATAGAAATCGGTCTCCAGAAGCTTGAAAAGCGCCATGCCAAGTGGACTGAGCAGCACCAGTGGAAGCGAGCCCCACACGGCGATGGCAAACGCGTGATACCAATACACTCGGGTCTTCACCAGCATCGAGAACAGCTTGATGAGGGCCGCCGTAATGGGATACCAAGCAAGGAGAACGATGGAGAATACGAGAATGCCTTCAAACGGGTTCCACGCTGCTGAGATCAACCGTTCCTTGAGAGCATCGGAGACAAAGATCTGCGTCAGGACGTAGTCGGCAAAGGTATCGGTCCTGTAGCGATACAAGATGCCGGAAAGCACGACACCAAGCGTTACAGAGACAGCAACTGCGACAATCAACGTCTGCGGTATCGACGCTGTCCGCACGTCTCGCAAGTCGGCATAGAAGTTGTACGAGCGGAGAAGGGCGCGCTTGAAGGTCTCGTTGAACCGCCGGTTATAGTGGTAGAGATACGCAAGGACGAAGATCACAACGAACCCGCACACAATGTGAGCGATAGGGAAGGAAGCGCGATAGCGACCGATCGGGAGGGCCGTCGTCTTTTCTCCATTGTACAACCTCCTCACGGTCTCATACGCGACCCGCTTTTCGCGAGCGAAGCTCACCAGTCCCACCGGATGGACATAGGGATTTCCGTTGTTCACAGAGAGCAGGGGCCGATCTCCGCGCCAATCCGCAAACGAATCAATGAAGGACCCCGCGATATTTGCCTCCTTCACCACGGCGTAGAACCTCTCGAAGAACCGTGCTTGCGCTTGCTGTGACATCGGATCGCTCCAGCCGTTACGGTTATTCGGCTGCACGTCTTTCCCGTACGCAAGCACCATCACGAGTCGGGAAGGATGATCATTCTTCCACGTGAGAATCGAACTCTTGAAAGACTTCACATCTTCCACATGGAGATTCAAGCCCGCGATATCCACCTGATCGGAACAGACATCGCCTGTGAGCATGCGCGAACCGAAATAGATCGGCCGATCATCGAGTTTCCGGATCGCGCCAATCATCCGTTCAACATAGCCCCGCGCTCGTTGATCTGCGGAATCAAAATCATCGCCGATCCCCCACGCCAGGACACACGGATGATGCACATCCCGCTCCACCATTTCGGCCGTCATCCCTTCCGCGAGCACCTGGAACGCCTCCTGATCGAGTATCTCAGCCGGAACATTCCACGCGGGGATCTCCAGCAGCGCAAACAAGCCGTATCGGCTGCAGAGATTCAACAGGTGAGGGTGCGGCGGGTGAAACGCAAATCGAATTGCGTTCGCGCCCATCGTCTTGATGAGCACGATGTCTTTCTCCATTTGCTCATACGTCAACGACGCGCCGCGGCTGGGCGAGTCTTCGTGCCAGACGACACCCTTCAACACCGCGGGCTTGCCATTGATCACCAGGAGGTTCTTGGCGACATCGATTCTTCTGAAGCCGATCAATTGCTCGAATTCATCGATGACGCGGACCTGTTTTCCCAGTTGGAGGAACAACCTCGCTTTGAGGGTATAGAGGTCGGGACTCTCAGGGCTCCACAAGCGTGGCGATGGAACGGAAAGCGATGACTGGACTTCGTGGTCCCGATTCGGCAAGATGCTGACTGGTTGAGCAGAGGACTGGCCCATCACGCTACCGGAATTCCTATCAAGGAGCTCCAAGGCGAAGAGAACTTGCGCGGAGCGCAGCAATGTGTTGAGAGTATCGCCTGCGCTGTCAGTGACCTTGCTTGTCAGCGTTGCGGTGACATTGACGATTCCTTGAGTGAGATCGCCGCTCAGACTGCTGTGCGCCAGCACACGATCGATCCACAGCTTGGGTGTCACCAGCAAGTAGATGTCGCGAAGGATTCCCCCGTAGTTCCTCCAGCCCCAAATTTGTTTTCGGAGTGGCAGCGTCGAGCGGGCGCTCAGAGTGTTGGTTGCGATAATCTTGATCGTGTTCTCGCTGCCGAGCTGAAGCGAGTTTTCCGGCAGGCCCACCTGCATCGTCGTGTACCCACCTACATGCTTTCCTACGAACACATCGTTGATATACACCTCGGCGTCGTGATTGATCCCCAAAGCGACCAACTCAATCGCAGCGGATTTCAGAGTCGCTTCATCGATGGTGAACTTCCGCAAGAACGTGAGACGTCCGCGATAGTCGAATGAACTTGGAACCTTGACGTCTTTCCACGTTTCATTGTCAGTGGAATACGTCCACGTGCCGGCAAGATCGATTTTTCTCCGTCCGGGAGAGTCAACGTGCAGGCTCGCTTCAATGCCCCGCAGCGTAGATTGCCCGTTCTCGTAGACTCTGATCTGGCCGGAAGCGCGCTGGCCCACGAAAAGGAGGAAAACCAGTAACGTTAGGGGAGAAAACTGCAGGAAAGTTTGGACTTTTCTTGTCAATTCTGTGTGTCGGCTGTACAAGGAGAAAGCCCGGACAGCAACATTGAATCGTCCCAAAAGGCTTGCTCGGGAATATAACACAGAAATGGCCAGAAATCAATGGGAATTATTGATTTCCCACTTTCGAAACTGAGGGTAAGTGTCAAAATTTCAACAACTTGGGCGCCTCAATTGAAGAAGAAGGCTTGAAATGTGTGAAACAGGCCAGATTTCAAAGGTTGTTCCACGATTTGTGCAAATTGCTAGCGGGCCGCCGCTTTCACGATTGCAGCGAAGGAATCCGCCTTGAGGCAAGCGCCGCCCACAAGCGCTCCGTCAATATCAAGTTGAGAAAGCAGATCTGAGGCATTGTCTGCTTTCACGCTTCCGCCGTACTGGATGATGAGTCTTTCTGCAGTGGTCGAACTATACAATTCGCTGATGAGGCTCCGAATGAGGAGGTGGACCCCCTCGGCCTGCTGAGGCGTTGCATTTCTGCCCGTCCCAATCGCCCAAACCGGTTCGTAAGCAATGATGAGCTTTTCGACGTCGGCGGCGGAGAAGTCTTTCAGGACACCCTTGACTTGCGTCGTGACAACCTGATGCGTGATATTCTTCTCTCGTTCCTCCAGCGTTTCTCCGACGCAAACGATGGGGATGAGACCTGAGGCAAGTGCCTTCTTGACCTTCTTGTTAATGAATTCATCCGTCTCGCGGAAGTATTGTCGGCGCTCCGAGTGACCGAGAATGACGTACTGACAGCCGATGCCTTTCAGCATCTTCGCTGACACCTCTCCCGTGAACGCTCCCTCGTCCTCGTAATACATATTCTGTGCACCGAGTGCAATCGGTGACCCCTGGAGAAGCTGTTGGGCGGTTTCCAAAGATGTGAACGGCGGACAAATGACGACCTTGACGTTGGTCAATGAAAAGTCGAGCGCTTTCTTGAGACCATTGATGAGTTCTTCGGTCTGATGAACATCCTTGTTCATCTTCCAGTTACCCGCTATGACTTTTGGGCGCATGGGATTCAGTCGATGAGTAGATAGGTGGCTTAGTGCTTGCGTCGATGCAACAAAGGGCCAATTAGCGCATGAGTACTACTTCTTTAATAGAGATTTCTGCAATCCGTATAGCATCGCAACAATTTCGTTAGCGAGGTTGGACAACTCGCTATGCGTTGTTTCCGTGACAAAGTCGTTTTCTAGAGCAATATCAAGGCATCCGAGACACTCGAAACCCGACCGAATCGCGTAGTCCAGAAATCGCGAAAACTCCCTCTTGCTCGAATTGCCCGCACCTTCAGCAATATTCAGGACAATGGAATCGGCAGCCCTCTTGAATTGCGAACTGAGCCCGAACACCTCCTCCTTCGGGAAGCGCTTAACGACTTGCCTGGCAGCCTTGGTGAACAGCAGAGCCTTTCTGTATACCTTCAGATCCTTGAACCTATTCATGGTACAGTGCCCCTCCGCCACTTCATTACTCCACTACTCCATTACTCAACTTCTCACATTCTCCGCTACTCACTTCTTCATTGCTTCTAACTTTCTGCGCAACACCTCATTCACAATCTTCGGATTTGCCTTCCCCCTGCTTGCTTTCATCGTTTCACCGACGAAGAATCCGAACACCTGCACCTTGCCACTGAGGTATGTGTCGACTTGCCCTCTGTTGTTCGCAAGTACCTCATCGACGATCTTTTCAATCGCAGAGACATCGCTCACCTGAACGAGTCCTTTCTTCTCCACGATTGTTCTCGGCGATTGCTTCGTCTTGAGCATCTCTTCAAACACATCCTTGGCAATCTTGCCGCTGATCGTCCCGTCCGCAATGAGGTTGATCATCTCAGCAAGCTGTGCGGAGGAAATCGGAAAATCGTTGATAGCGATCTTCTCCGTGTTCACAACGCGCAGGACATCAACCATCGTCCAGTTACTCGCCAGCTTGTACTGCTCGTCGCTTTTGGCGCTGAGATTCCCGATGACACCCTCAAAGTAATCCGCCAGTGCTTTTTCCGAAGTCAGAATGTCAGCGTCGTAGTGTGGAATTTTGTACTGCGTGACAAAACGATCGCGCCGCTCAGTGGGATCTTCCGGAAGCGACACTCTGACTCTATTGATCCATTCATCGGCAACCAGAACCGGGACAAGATCGGGATCAGGGAAATAGCGATAGTCGTGAGCTTCCTCCTTCGAGCGCATCGCCACAGCGATGCCCTGCCCAGGGTCCCAGAGCATCGTCTCCTGCACAACGTGCTCTCCGCTCTCGATCAACTCAATCTGACGATTGATTTCGTACTCGAGAGCTTTCTCGACGAACCGGAACGAATTCATATTCTTGACCTCAGTCTTCGTGCCGAATTTCATCTCGCCTTTGCGGCGCACCGAAACGTTCGCGTCACAGCGAAGGCTCCCTTCTTCCATGTTGCCGTCGCAGATCCCGAGGTACGTCACGAGCTGCCGGATCTTGTAGAGATAGAGATATGCTTCGTGCGGCGAGCTCATGTCCGGCTCGCTGACAATCTCAATGAGCGGCACACCGCACCGATTCACATCGACGAGCGTGTCAACG
>Ga0315281_10000565_pt1 | contig 51635 bp, 35 predicted proteins | sample YL17G07_0_MG_FD_204540 | JGI IMG/M metagenome (GOLD analysis project Ga0315281, IMG submission 204540) | Sediment microbial communities from Yellowstone Lake, YNP, Wyoming, USA - YL17G07_0 | ecosystem: Environmental > Aquatic > Freshwater > Lake > Sediment | place: USA: Wyoming | collected...
ATACTCGAACCTCCTTTACGAAGAAGGTCAGAGTAGGAAAATCCTCCCGACCGCGTCCAGCTATAGTAAGATTTTTAAATGGCAAGATATATGCCCTTTCAGTAAGATTTTAGATGGCGCGATTCGCCTCGTTGACAACGCCGGAGAAGATGTCTATAGTATCGCCTGCAATAAGAAGTCTCCATGAAACGCGGCTGGTTTGTCTTCATGCTCTTGCCGATCATCGGCCTTTTTGTCTTCGGCCAGAAAGAGCCGCCCATCGTCACCGTGAAGGTCGTTTCGTCCGCCGCTTCATTCCAACCCGGGGGGACCTATCGCCTAACTCTTGAAGTCAATATCCGCGCGCCCTATCATATCAGCGCCGAGCAACCTTTAGACGAATTTCTCATCGGGACGACGGTCGATTTCAAGCCGCAGTCCGGCGTGATTTACAAGAATGTGGCGTTCCCCCAGGCCGAAATGAAAAAGCTCGACATCTCGGACAAACCGATGGCCGTTTATGAAGGTTTGATCAAGGTGGCGGCCGAGCTGACATTAGCCCCGGATTTTAAGAACAAAGAGCTGGCCATCGAAGGGAAGCTCGGATATCAGGCCTGCGACGACCGTCTTTGCCTGCCTCCCACGGACGCGGCGTTCAGCAAGAAAATCGCTGTTGCGGTTGAAGTCGCCGCCCCGAATGTCCTGACACAAGAAACTAAAGCTAAAAAAGACGAGATTCAGAGCGCGACCGAACAAAAAACAGACCAAAGTCAGGCAGGTATACGTCAGACGACTGCGCCGAAAGACGAGGCTAAAACGACATCGAAATCCTATGAACAAAAATCCGCCGGACTGTCTGAGGCGCGAAAAGAAAAAGCGGCCACGATCGGCGAGGGCATCGCCGGGAGCATCAAAAAAGAGACGGGCAAGCTCGAAGGGAAAGGGCTGCCGCTCGTCTTCATCCTCGTCTTTCTCGGCGGGCTGGCGCTCAACCTGACTCCCTGCGTTTATCCTCTTATTCCCATCACCATCAGCTATTTCGGCGGCCAAACGCAGGGAAAGAAGGGAAGCCTCGTCGTCCATTCCGTTCTCTATATCATCGGCATGGCCGTGACGTACTCGATCCTCGGCGTCATCGCCGCGTTAACGGGGAGCCTGTTCGGCGCCGCCCTTCAGTATCCTCCCGTACTCATCGCCATCGCGACGATCATGATCATTCTGGCGCTCGGCATGTTCAATGTCTATGAACTGCGCCTGCCTGTGTTTCTCAATCGGCTGGCCGGCGGCTCCCGGAAAGGTTTTTTCGGGACGTTCTTTATGGGCCTTACCGTCGGCATCGTCGCCGCGCCCTGCATCGGGCCGTTTGTGTTGGGCCTTTTGACCTATGTGGGCGACAAGGGCAACGTCATTCTCGGGTTCTCGTTGTTTTTCGTCCTGGCCATGGGCCTCGGCGTTCCGTTTCTTCTGCTCGCCATTTTTTCGGGCAGCTTGAGCCGCTTGCCCCGCTCGGGCGCCTGGATGGTCTGGGTACGGACGATCTTCGGCTTTGTGCTTGTCGGCATGGCCGTCTATTTTCTGCAGACGCTGTTGCCCAGTCCGCTCTTCTATCATCTCGCCCTGGCGCTGACGATGCTCGTCGCCGGCGTCTATCTGGCCTGGATCGAGCCGACCAAAACGCCGGGCAAAATATTCCTTTATGTCCGCAACATCACCGGCGTCGTCCTCTTGGGGCTGGCTCTTTATGTCGCCGCCACCGGAATTCAGGGGTATTTAGATGAGCATGTTGCGGCCAAAATCCGGATGCTTTCATCGGACAAAAGCGCCGCCGCGAAAATCGATGCCGTGGAATGGTTCCCCTATGCCGAGGATAAAATCGCCGAGGCCGGCCGCTCAGAGAAACCCGTCTTCATCGATTTCTACGCCGACTGGTGCATTCCCTGCAAGGAAATGGACAGAAAGACGTTTTCCGATCCGGAGGTCATCGCGGCCTCCAAGAGCTTTGTCATGCTCAAGGGGGATTTAACGGCGGCCGCAGATCCGCAGACGAAAGTTCTGGAGCAGAAATACCAAATCCGAGGCGTACCGACGCTCGTTTTCCTGACATCGGACGGCAGGGAAATCGCTGAGCTTCGGGGGGCAGGCTTTGAGCCGAAAAAGGATTTTCTTCCGAGGATGAAGCAGGCGCTCGACCTGAATAAAAAAAAGGAATAAAGACCAAATGTGTCATTGCGAGGAGCGAAGCGACGCGGCAATCTCATCCATGTCGTTGCGAACCATTTTGAGATCGCCACGCTCCCTTCGGTCGCTCGCGATGACAACCAGGAGCTAACATGAAAATCCGGGACCTTCCGTTCACGGTCACAAACTGGGATGCGCTTCCCTCGACCGAGCATCGAGGCGAGACCGGGACTTCTTTTTGGCGGACTTTCGAAGCCGGAGATCTTCGGGTGCGCATCGTGGATTATTCGTCGGGCTACCGGGCCGACCATTGGTGCGGCCGCGGCCATGTCCTGCTTCTTTTGACCGGCGAGCTTTTGGTCAAATTGAAAGACGGCCGTGAATTTCAGTTAGAGCCGGGGATGAGCTTTCAAGCCGCCGACGATGAAGCCAATCCCCACCTCGGCTCCAGCATCAAAGGCGCCCGCGTCTTTATTGTCGATTAAGGCCCGGACGCAGGAGCTCTTTTCTTAAGAGCCTTTGGCCGAGCGGCCGGCGAGCTTCCGCGGGCCGCGTCGGCAGGATGCCGCGGCGAGCGCCGCGATTAAGAGACAAACCGCCGCCAAGCTCCTTTTTGTCATTGAATGAAGCCCCTCCGCTTCAGGAGAGGTTCGACTTTGGGCTCCCGGCCGCGGAAGCGTTTATAGAGGGTCATCGGATCGTCCGTATAGCCCCGCGCCAGAATATTCTCACGGAAGCTCAGAGCCGTCTTCTGATCAAAGAGGCTCGTTTCCTTGAAGGCCTGGAAGGCGTCGGCGTCCAGCACTTCGGACCAGATATAGCTGTAGTAGCCCGCCGAATAGCCGCCCGAGAAGATATGTTGGAAGTAGGGGCTCCGGTAGCGGACGACGATTTCGGGAATAAGTCCGATCTTGGCCAGCGAAGTCGATTCGAATTTCAGCGCGTCTCGCTCGGCGGCCTCCGCGAGCGTGTGCCAATCCATATCCAGGAACGAAGCGGCCAAGTATTCGACCGTGGCGAAGCCCTGGTTGAACAAGTTCGACTTTTTAATTTTGTCTACAAGAGATTGGGGAATGGGTTCGCCGGTCTGATAATGTTTGGCATAACTCTTGATGACTTCGGGATCAGCCGCCCAGTTCTCCATGATCTGCGACGGGAGTTCGACGAAGTCGCGCGGAACGTTTGTGCCGGCCAGCGCTTCATAAGTGCATTTGGAGAGGAGATCATGGAGAGCGTGACCGAACTCGTGGAAGAGGGTCTGAGCTTCCTCGAATGTTAAGAGCGACGGCGTATTGCCGATCGGCATGGAAAAATTGCCGTTGTTGGAGACGAGAGGTGTGACCTTCTGCCCGCCGCGCGCGGACTGAGTCCGGAACGTGTTCGACCAGGCGCCGCCGCGCTTGCTCGCTCGCGGGAAATAATCCGAGTAGAGAATCCCGACATGCGTGCCGTCGGCTTCCTTAACCTCGAAGACCTTGACCTCGGGATGGTATTTCGGGATGTCCGTCCGCTCGACGAATTGGAGGCCGTAGAGCTTGGAGGCGACGGCAAAGGCGCCGTCCCGGACGTTTTCGAGCTTGAAGTAGGGCCGCAAAATCTCATCGTCGAGGTCGTATTTAGCCTTTTTGAGCTTCTCGGCGTAATACCACCAATCCCACGGCTCGAGCTTGAAATTCCTGCCGTCCCGGTTGATCAACGCTTGAAGATCTCGGGCCTCGTTCTTGGCCATTTGGAGGGCCGGCGTCCAGAGCTGGTTCAGAAGCTTATAGACGTTCTCGGGTTTCTTGGCCATGTTCTCTTCGAGGACATAATCGGCGTGGGTTTTATATCCCAGAAGATTGGCCCTCTTAATCCGGAGCGCAGCGATCTTGCTGAGGATGGCCTTGTTATCGAATTCGTTGTCGTTGTTCCCGCGGTTGATATAGGCTTTGAAGATTTTTTCACGCAGTTCGCGCTTTTCGGAGTTTTGGAGGAAGGGAATGAGGCTCGGCTTGTGGAGGGTGAACAGCCACTTGCCGTCAAATCCCTTTTCTTTGGCGGCCTTGGCGGCTCCTTCGACCACGGACGGGGGAAGACCGGCCAGGTCTTCTTTTTTATCGATGACGAGGGCGAAGTTATTGTCTTCCTTGAGGACGTCCTCACCGAATTTTTGGGTGAGCACCGAAAGCTCCTCGTTAATCTTGCGGAGCTCGGCCTTCCTTGTATCGTCCAGGTTCGCGCCGGCCCGGACAAAATCCTTGTAGAATTTTTCAAGAAGGCGGCTCTGTTCGGGATTCAGGCTGAGCTTATCCTTCTCCTCATAAACGGATTTAACGCGCTTGAAGAGTTTCGGATTCAAGGCGATATCGTCCTGATGTTTGGCCAGAACGGGCGCCATGTCTTTTTCGATCTTTTGGAGGCCGTCGCTGGTATTGGCCGAGGTCAAACTGAAGAAGACATTGGCAACTTTGGTCAGCAGAGCGCCGCTTTTTTCTAGGGCCTCGATCGTGTTGGTGAACGTCGGGGATTCGGCATTAGCGACGATAGCCTCGATTTCCTTTTTTTGCTGGGCCATGCCGGTTTCGAAAGCGGGCATGTAGTGCGATTCCTTGATCTTCTCGAACGGCGGCGTCTCAAAAGGCGTGCCGTAGCCGCTGAAGAACGGATTCGCCTCCTGCGTCGCGGCCGGAGGCGGCGTTTCTTTCTTGGAGCAAAAGCTTGTCATGAGAGCCAGGGTGGCCAAAAGGATAACGGTTTTTTTCATTTCGAACAACTCCTTTCTTAAATGCCCGCCTGTCGCAGGCTTTTTATATTTTATAATGTTGACTTCAAGACTTCCAGGAATTCCGCTAAAACCATGGCCGTCGCGCCCCAGATCTTGTGATGGGCGAAGGCATAGAACGGGACGTCGACGGCTTCGCCTCGAATAGTCCATGTTTCCCGGCGAATATTCCGGGGGTCGAGGAAATGCCTCAGCGGAACTTCGATGATCTCCGCCACCTCGTCCGGAAACGGTCTGAACAACAGAGACTCGTCCGCCGCCGAGACGACCGGATAGATGCAGTAATTGCTGGGCGGTATATAGAGCGGGGTCAGAGTGCCTATTATTTTAAGCTTTTGCGAGGGGACGCCTATTTCCTCCAAGGTTTCTCGGAGGGCGGCTCGCTCCGAGTTTTCGCCAGGCTCGAATTGCCCTCCCGGGAAACCGATCTGGTCCCGGTGATGCAGGACGGTGGCGGTCCGGCGGGTTAAGACAAGCCGAAATTCTTTATCGCGCGGAAAAATGAGCAGCATAACCCCGGCTTTTAAACAGGTCTCTTCGGCTTCGGTATGAATTCTTTGGCCGGGGCGGGGATGAGGAGCCATAGTGAGCTGGGCCTTCAGCCCGGGCTTTTTTTGGTTCAGCCTCCTCTTGAGTTTTATGAGAATAGAACGGTCGTCCATGAGCGGGTGTTCTATTTTGACCGATTTTTCCTCGGAAGACAACAGACTAGAAAAAATCGGAAGCATATACAGTCTCTATTTCCGGGTGTTTTCGCTTATTGAAAACAACGAAAGACAAGAAGCCGCTAGATGTTCCAGCGATAGGAAACTTTCAGCAGAAGGATATTATCTCCCGGCGCAGTCAGCAGGTCGCCCAGGTCGCGCCGGAGCTGGAAATCGCCGGGATGGGCGTAATCGGCCCGGTTTTGGGTCCAGACAAAATAAAGCAGCGAGCCCGGGAAATACTCCCAGCGCAGGACGACCGTGCCGCGCAGGGACTTCATGTTGAAATCGGGGTTGCCAAATGAAAACGTGGGCGCCGGGCCGTCGCCGTCCGGATCTACGGTATAGCAGCCGTCGGCATAGCTGATCGTCGACCTTCCATCGCCGTAGATGTTATAGGCGTAGGTTTTGGGTCGGGCGAGTTCCTTGAATTTGTCGTATTTGCCGACGCCGATGAACGGCTGGAGGTAGGCCTGGAGCGTCAGCTTCGGCGTGAACGTCCAGTTGAGCCGGATCTCCGTGGCCAGGATCTTCTTGTCGATGCGGCCGAAAACGTATCGCGTCCCAAACGTGTCGGTCATGAAAGCGTCTTTGACTCTGGTCACCCATTGGATCTCGGATGTCTCGCGGCTGTACGACGGGCCGATGGACAAACTGAGGTTGGGTCTAGGCTTCCAACGTAGGGCCGTTTCGAAGCTCCACTCCGTGCCGTCGCTCGGCCGCCGGTAGACAGTCGTGAAGCCTTCAAGGACGACCGGTTTCCGGCTGTCGGTCGACAGCGAAAAATTGACTTGCCAGCCTTTAGGAATGAGCGCCAGCGGCCCGCCCCGTGTCAGATTGTGGCTGATGGTCTCCGGATTGTAGGCATACATGACGTCGAAGTTCCAGAAGTTCTTGAATGTGCCATTGGATTCGATCAGGAATCCGTCCCACGTCTTGTTGCCGCCGAAGTCATAGCTCCGGAACACGGCGCCAAGGATGAGAGCCTGCTGGAAGACTTTTCCCGGCTTGGTCCACTGATATGCGGGAAGAGCCTGAATCTGAATGATGTCCGATCCTCCGTATTGAAATCCCGCGTCATTGGGATTGAACCCGGGTGAAAGCGCGCCCGCGGAGAAGAGGAAGAGAAAATTTCCATTTTGCTTGGTGAGGTTCAGGCGGCCGCCCCATCCTGAGAGCGACGTGGCCCCGGGGTTTAACGAGACATGCGTCGCATCGGGCCGCTGGAAATAGTGCATGGAGGAGGACTGCAGCCGCAGGATGTCCATCGAACTTCCTTCGATCCGGGTCCCGCCGACCCAGCCGCCGATGACCCAGTTCCGCTTCTTGTCAAAGAAAGTCCAGCCGTCCGCGGCCAGGCTGAAAGCGTTTTTATTGAGAATGCCGCTAAGTGTATCGGTCCGGAGGTCGCGCATAACACCCGTGGCCATGAATCCAAAGCCGTGCTGTCCCTCTTTGATGTCCTTTTGCGCGCGCAGCACGCCGTAATAGGTAAAAGGCTCGATCTCTTCCTGGAAGCGTGAGCCGAACGAGTCGATCTCGGCGTATTCACGGGCGGTCAGGGCGTTGATGAACCCGACGTTCCAGCCGCCGAGCTTGCCGGTGACTTTGGCCGCGCCGAGGATCGTCGAGCGGTCGGGGGCGCTCATATAGCCGTTCTGAGTGACGTAGCCCTGCGGGGAGCGACCGATGCGGCGGCTGTAGAAAAAATCGGGCGAGGGCCAATTGATGTTGGCGTTCATATAGACTCCACCGCGTCCGAAGCCGTTGAAAATTGAAGCGCCCTCGATGAAAAAGGGTCTCTTTTCCTCATAGTAGGTCTCGTAGGCGGAGAGGTTGATGACAGCCGGATCCACTTCGACCTGCCCGAAGTCAGGATTGACAGAAGCGTCCAGCGTCAGGTTGCTCAGCAGGCCGGCCTTGAAATCGAATCCCAGGTTGCCGAGATATTTATAACCCTGCTCGAAGGGATTTCCCTGCTCGGCCGGCCGGAACTGAGCCTGCCCGACGGAGTAGGGAATGACTTCGATGTGCCTTCCCGGGTTGATGCCGCGAATGCCTTCAAGCCGGGCGAAACGGGAGACGAAGGCGGCGTCGCTTTTCGGCACCCAGGAGAAGCTGACTTTCTCGTTCTTCCGCTTGATGACCCGTATGAAGTTAACGCCCCAGACATACTCATCTTTCTTCGGGAACCGGATTTGGTGGAAAGGAATTTTCATCTCCACAGTCCAGCCCTTACCGTTGATGACGGCTTTCGATTCCCAGACACCGTCCCAGGACGAGTCCTCTCCGACGTCGTTCGATAGGGCCTCGTCCAAGATCGAACCGGCCGGATTGACGCCGAAGAGAAAGCCGGTCCGTTTGTCATAATAAGGATCGATGGCAAAGTAAAACCAGTCGGAATCGATCTGGGAGTCCCGCCGTCCCAGAAGGCTCTTGATTTTCTTGGGATCGGAATCATAGCAAAACGCAGCCACGTAGAGGGCCTTGTCGTCATAGGCCACCCAGACATGGGTCTTTTCGGTGGCCGGAGCGCCGTCTTGGGGATCGTTCTGGGTGAAACCATCGCCCGGCTCGCCCTGCCAGATTTTTTCATTCAGGAGTCCGTCGATCGTAATGGGCTCCTCCGCCCGGACGGCACGAACGATTTTTTGCTCGGGAACCTTTTTTTCTTGAGGAGTCTGTTTATCTTTCTTGTCTTTGGCCGCAAGACCGAACGGCAACATGAGCAAAATAAGCAGGATGGCTGTTTTTTTCATATATATCTCTCCTCGCGTTTTCTATCCAAAAAGCATTTCACATATATATACGGATGCAAGCGGCGGATGGTTGCTTTTGGGATCAAACCTGCACTTTTGTTATTTTCCCGTCTTGGCCGGCGACCGAAGCGAGCCTAGCGACTTCAGATGGCTTCATCAGGCATGATTATGAGGGAAACAAAAGACCATGCGCCGGGTCGCCCCGCTGCTTTGCGCCAAGTGCGGCGGTAAGATGCGCGTCATCGCCTTTATCACCGACTTCTCCGTGGTGGACAGGATCATCAACCACCTCAAGCTGACTTTTGTCGCGTCTAAGCCTCCGCCTCCCCGGATTGCCTATCAGGAAGTCTTGATGGCCGCCGAAGCCCCGGCCGAATATTTTTTATAATCTTCTCTTTGCCCAGGAGGAGAGGTCCAGCTGATTTCCGGCGTTTTTTGAGCTTCCCTGCGGTTTTGAGCCCGCTTCCGCAATTTTTTAGCTCAATTTGACATCCCATCATGTCATGATTTATTATCCCGGACGATGAGACGAGAGAAAAAGGAGGAGCGTCTATGAAAACATATCGAAATGGAATGCTTTTGATTCTTATCGCGTTGACGGTCTCTTGTTTTCCGATGAGAGGTCTCATCAAGACGGATTCGTCCGCCAAAAACGAGATCATCATAACGAAGGAGCTCAAGAAGCTTTTAGCCGAAAATCCTAAGCCCAAATTGGTCGTGCGCGTGCCTAATCCTCCGGCCAACGTCACCGAAGCGGATAAATTCAACGTTTACGTCAACATCGTGGAGAAAACGTTCATCCAGCGCGGTTTTACGCTGCGAGACAGGGCGCTTTTGGAAAATATCCTCAAAGCCGGAACATCGGATTACAGGACCATCGGAGAGAAAATCGACACCGACATCATCATCGATATCCTGTCCCTGAAGTTCGACCTTCCCAACAAGGTCACGACATTTTTCAATAAAACCCGGAATAAGCAGGATAAATTCCTTGCCGAGAATATGTACGTGGATTGCCGTACGGCTCAGCTGGAATGCCGGCTGACCATCGTCCAGAAAGGACAGCTCGGAGGCATGTTCACGTTCTTCCTCTCGCCGTGCGATTTTTCGGGAATCGAATTCATTTTATCCCCCAATAAGGATTCCCTCTTCTGGCCGGGAGGGCAACAATCGGCAAAAAGCCTTCTCGTTCCCATCGATACCGACGAGGAGAGGAGCGTCGTGACTAAAGCCATGACGAATTTGCTCATCGACCAGTTATTGGGGGGAATCGAAAAGGATTTTGCGAGAGCCAGAGATCTCTATATATCCAAGCAATATCCTCAGGCCTTTGAAATTCTCTCCGAGCTCATAAAAAAAGATCCTAATAATTTTAGATATTATGTCTTTACCGGAGCGATCCTGGCCAAACAGAGGGAATTCGAAAAAGCGGCCTTCGAACTGGATAAAGCGCTAATGAACGCGACGACGCCTTTGGAAAAGGCCGCCGTCTATTACGCCTATGCCATATATCATGCTCTAAAAAATGAAAAAGAGATGGCCTTTTCCTACCTGAAAAAATCTTTCGAGGGGGGAATGACCAATTTTCAATACGTTCGAACTGATGAAGACCTGTCGAGCATCAAGAATTCTCCCGAGTTCGAGCGCCTGCTCCGGGAATACGAAAAAAAACTGAAAAACTAATGTTAACGCATTAATAAAAGTGACATCCCCGTTCGGGCGGCGCTTAGGCCGTCCTCAAGCCCCCGTAGAGGAGGGGGGCCCGTCGGCTTTTCCGACGGGGGGAACCGACGGGACTGGTTCCTCGGGGTCCGGGGGCTACGGACGGGTTAAGCGCCGCCTCTAGGTTGTCACCTTATTTATTGCGTTCATATTAGAATCATCCCCCTCCGCCCAAAAAGCAGGCGAAGTGCGAAAAGCCGTAGCGGCCGTCATCATCGGGGCTTGCGCGCTTGCCGTTCATCCGGGAGCGCGGGAGGCTGAAGCCGGACCGCCGCGGCTGGGCCGCCATGATCCGCAAGGTTTATGAAGTCGACCCACTGCTTTGCGCCAAGTGCGGGGGCAAGATGCGCGTCATTGCCTTTATCACCGAGTTCTCGGTGGTGGACAGGATCATCAACCACCTCAAGCTGACTTTTGTCGCGTCTAAGCCTCCACCTCCCCGGATTGCCTATCAGGAAGTCTTGATGGGCGCCGAGACTTCGGCCGGATATTTTTTATAATCTTCTCTTTGCCCAGGAGGAGAGGTCCAGCTGATTTCCGGCGCTTTTGGCGCCTTGGATGGTTTTATGGATATACCCTGCGCCCCTAAGTATCCTTGACATCTCTTTGAGCCGTGATTTATGCTTCCTCACGATGGTTGGAGGGGTAAATGGGCACAAAGATGCTCACTCGGCCAGCTCAGCCGAAAATGAAATTCTTATCAACTGAACTCCACCAATTTGACTTGATAAAGCATTTTTGAACCGATAAACTTCATTCTGTAAGTGCGCAAGAGCGCTTACGTTTCAATATGGAACACCCAAAGACGTTGAAAAAACAGAACTATTTGAAAAAACGGATACACCAAAAAGGCGCGTGGCCCGTCGATATAGTTGGACACCATGAAGCATGATCTGCCACCAGAAAACAGTGATGCGCACCAGCGGCTCGCGGCGGCCTACAAAAGCGAAAAGCCGCGACTCCTGGCCCGTTTGCGTGCCGCCGGACGCAGCCTGGAAGAGGCGGAGGATCTGGTGCATGACGTCTATGCCGAAACGCTGGAGCGCCTGCCCCTGGTGGCCGGCATCCGCAACCTGCCGGCCTGGATCAATTCACTGTTCACCTGGCGGCTGATCGATGCCTGGCGGCATGAGAAGGTACGTAAGGCCTCCGGTGAAACCGATGTGGCCGAAGATACCCTGCGGGAAATCATCAAAGGCGCAGGACTTGATCCTCTGGAAGCTTATGTCAGGGACTGCCTAGTGGATGCCCTCAACGATGCCCTGCGTGTCCTGCCTCCGGCCCAACGCCGGGTGGTGGAAGCCCAGGTCTTCGGCGGCCTGACCTTCCGGGAAATTGCGGCGGCCACGGGGGAAAGCATCGACACCCTGACGGCGCGCAAACGTTACGCCTTGCGCAACCTTTCCCGTGCCCTGCGGCACTGGATCGACCAATGAATGACCACAACGGGCGGTGGCCCGAATCGATAATTTTTCCGGGACACACCCGGGAGGAGGCAGAAAATGTCGGATCATGAGAATGCTCACAAGAACAGGCCGGATGATGCCGGCCTAAACGGCGCGGAGAAATCAGGAGCATCGAGCAACCGTCCCGAACGGCAACAGGGACATGGCGGTGAATGTGCTCACTGGGGCTGGTGGGGAGACCGCAGCCGGCCCCAAAAAATACTGATCGGGATCGGTTTTGGCATCGTGGGAATCGGCTTTCTCTTTCTCTGCGGCTTGGTCGTGATGCTCCTGTGGAATTGGCTGATGCCGGACATCTTCGGACTCAAGCGTCTGACCTACTGGCAGGCCTGGGGCTTGCTGATCCTGTGCCACATCCTCTTCAAGGGCTTTGGCTCGGGGTACAGGGGCGGCTGGAGCGACCGGAGGCGCCGGCGGCAGCTGCGCCGCTACATGCGGGAGGATCAGGTTACTATGGAGGAAGCGCATGAAAGCAAGTGAAGAATGGGCGTACGGATCAAAGCCCGGGACAAGCGCGCCGTCACGGCCGCCTGAATGAGCCGCGTCTATGAAACGTGGCAGACGGGGCCAATCAAATTGGAGGAATACTCATGAAAGCGATTGGATGCACAAAATTCGGCCCACCGAAAATAACTGAACAAGACAATAAAAATAAAAGGAGAAAAAAATGAATTCAGCCAAAAAAACCGCACGAGTTGCGGGCTTACGGTATCTGTTGAAGGTTTCGAGGTATTGCTTCCTTCTTGCCGTCGCAGGCTGCCTGCTCCTGGCGCAGTCCTTGCTGGCGGCAGAAGGAATCAAGGGCAATCTGGTCGATGTCAACTGGCTAAAGACAAATCTTAAAAATGCCGATGTCCTGATACTCGATTCGTCACCCGCTCAGAGCTACACAGCACAACACATTCCCGGCGCAGTCAGCGTCGACCTGTTTACCTATGGTGCCCAGGAAATGCCGGTCGCCGATATGGAACAACTCTTCCAGTCCTGGGGAATCAGCCCCGGGAAAAAGATAGTATTGTACGATCAGGGCGGCACCATGGGGGCCACCAGGCAATTTTTCTCCCTCTTATATTACGGCTTCCCCGCCAAAGACCTTTTCATTTTGGACGGAGGGCTTTTCAAGTGGCAGAAGGAAGGATTGCCGGTAACGAAGGATATTACACCTGCCCCGAAGAAAGGCTCTTTCAAAATCAAGAAGCTCAACGAAGATGTGAAAGTCAAGCTGCCGGAATTCCTTACCGCATCCGGGGACCCGGTCAACAATGTGTTGCTGGAAGCACTTGGGGCCAACTGGCATTTTGGAGAAGTCCTGGCCTTTACCAGGGCGGGCCATATCCCTAATGGCATCCTACTGCCCAGTGCCGACTTTTACAATCCTGACAAGACCTTCAAATCCGCTGAAGAAATAAGGAGAATGCTGACCTATTTGGGCATCAGGCCTGAACAGCAGATCTACACCTATTGCGGAGGCGGAGTAGCCGCCAGTGTGCCGTTTTTCGCCCTTAAGTTCATATTGAATTACCCCAAGGTTAAACTTTACACGGAATCCGAGATGGGATGGCTGTCCGATGAAAGAGAACTCCCTTACTGGACATATGATGCCCCGTTCCTGATGAGGGAAACAAACTGGCTGAAGTTTTGGAGCAGCCAGATGATAAGGACGTTCGTAAGCACACGCGTCAGCATCGTGGATGTGCGGCCTGCAGACGCATTCAATCAGGGACATGTGCCTTTTGCGCTTAACATCCCTGCAGATGTGTTCAAAAGCAATATCACCAATCCCGACAAGCTGGCTGAAATTCTGGGTCCGGCCGGCGTCAATGCGTCTCACGAAGCGGTTGTAATTTCAGGCGCAGGGTTGACCACAGACTCGGCCCTGGCGTTCGTCATGCTGGAGAAACTGGGGCAGAAAAAAGTATCTGTCTTCATGGACTCCATGGATAAATGCGCACAACTTGGTTTCGCCGTGACAAAGGATGCAACCGTTGTGGGCCCCAAAAAGGCCCCCCGCGACGTATCCATACCGCCCAGCACTTATCCCGGGAATTTCCGCAAGGGCGTGATCATTGCGGACCCGAAAAGCACCCAGGGACTTTATCCCAAGGTATTTATTGCTTCGGGTAAGAATGTGCCTGCTAAAGCTCAGGACGGCAAAGTTGTTCATGTCCCATACACGGATCTTCTGAATGCCGACGGCACGCCCAAAGCCGCGAAAGATATCTGGAACATCCTGGCCAAGGCCGGGGTCCCGAGATATGCGGAGCTTGTTTGCTTCTCCGATGATCCCGGTGAAGCGGCAGCCAACTATTTTATCCTCAAGCTGATGGGCTACCCTGATATAAAGGTGTTGGTGATTTAACAGTTATTAACACTCTTGTCCACCTCATGGAGGCCGGAAAGGTAACACCGGTCATCGACAAGCGTTACAGGTTGAGTGAAGTGCCTGAGGCTATCCGGTATCTGGAAGAAGGGCACGCTCGAGGAAAAGTAGTAATAACTTTGGAATATAACAACAAAACCTAACTGAGAAGAAATCTATATTAGGAGGAAATGAAATGACAATCAGCACTATCGACGAGTCACAACACAAAGCTGCAAGAGTCGCTGGATTTACTTCCCTATTCACGATGGCGATTGTGTCCTTTGCTTATCTTGGTATCCAGGCCCGTCTGATTGTCGCGAGCAATGCTGCGGAAACCGCTCGGAATATTATGGCGCACGAACGACTATTTCGTATCAACATCGCCTGCGACCTGATTTACTGCGCAGGCGTTGTAGTACTACTCACAGCCCTTTACGTGATTCTCAAGCCGGTAAATCGGAGTCTTGCCTTGCTTGCGGCATTTTGCAGGCTGGTATATGCCTTGATGTGGGTTGTTATTGCGCTCAATCTTTTTGAGGTTCTGCGGCTCTTAAGTGGCACTGATTACTTGCGAGTATTTGAAACAGATCGATTGCAGGCCTTGGCGAGGCTATACCTCGGCACACCCGCGTATGGCGTTGGCTTGCCGTTTTATGGATTGGGATCCGCGGTTTGCAGCTACCTGTGGTTTAAGTCGCGCTATATCCCTAGAGCATTGGCTGCCTGGGGGGTGATCTCGTCTGTATGGTGCGTGACGTGTGCTTTCGCTTTCATCATTTTCCCCGACTTCGCCAAGACAGTTAACCCGTGGTGGTTCGATTCGCCTATGGCTAGTTTCGAAATGGCAACGGGTTTTTGGCTTCTGTTTAAGGGATTAAGGCCATCTGGGATGGCTGAGCCCGCTGTTGCGCTTCGCAAAGCGGGTGAGCGCGACCGTTAGTCGTCAAAGACACCGTGACGATGTCGGGAGTGCAGTACATTGCGAGTGCCGTTACATGGGGTCTGGTCGGCCGGTTCCTCATGGCAATCTCAAGTTGGGATTTCGCGCAAGGAGAACTCCAGTCGAGGCTGATGATGCGAGGATTGTGGAGGGGAGAAAGCTAGCTGAAACACCTGACCGAAGTCGGAATTCTTGGCGGCATCCTCGTCGTCGGGGTAGTGCTCTCCGCCCGTTTCTTCAGGTGGGAATAGATTAACCTGGCGAAGTCTTTTCCTCGTGAAGTTCTTCAAGAGTAAATACGACATCTCTAACACTCTGATTATCAACATGTTCAGATTATCTTTTATAATCTTCTCTTTGCCCAGAAGGAGAGGTCCAGCTGATTTCCGGCGTTTTTTGAGCTTGCTTGCGGTTTTGAGCCCGCTTGGGCAATTTTTTAGCTCAATTTGACATCCCATCATGTCATGATTTATTATCCCGGACGATGAGACGAGAGAAAACTGACGCAGGCATGTTCACTCAGCCCGCACAGCGGAAAATGAATTTCTTATCTTTTTTAAGAATAAGCCGATTGCTTATTCCACTGTGTTTGGCCTCTACAGGGTACGCCCAAATCCAAACAACCGATCCTTTATTTACACGCATACCACTTGCTACGCTGATTCCAGAAGCGTCGAAGCTCTCTATGGATTCTTTGGAAGTAACACCTGGCAGGATCACACCCAAAGTGGCAGTTCTGTTACACACAAGCTACGAGCGTGCAGACTATAAGAAGGGATGGAATATTGCCTGTTTTTCGATACCCCAAATCCAGGCTTCATACGCATCTGAGGTGAAGACCATAGTATGCATCAACGAGGAGAGGTCTGTTGTCGGAACTTATTATAATGGAAGCGTTGGTTATAAGCTTAATTGGAATGTGCATATTCTTACGTGGCCTGAAGGTCGATTGATTTTTAAAGGATCAATGAGTGGAAATGATCCTCCTTTTATCTTATACAGGGCCACAGGCAGTTCTCCAGTTTATGGTTCAGAGCCACGTGGAGACTTCTTTAAAACCATTAGGGAAATAACAGACACTCCAGTCCCTGTTTTTGCCGATGTGGGTGACGCAGGCATCGTCACCTTTTCCACTGATGGAAAGTTCTTGACTTCAGCTTCAGAGGATCGCAACAAAACAATCGTACTTTGGGATGTAGCAACATGGAAGGAAGTGCGCACACTCACAGCGCATAAAAACACTATAGACGGCATAACGTTTTCGCCGAATGGAAAACTTCTTACATTGGGGATGTCGGTCGACACGATTAAGCTTTGGGATATAGCAACAGGGAAGGAAGTGCGCACACTCCAAGCTTGGGCACATAGCTGGGCCTTTTCGCCGGATGGAAAACTTTTGGCATCAGGGGATGCTTATTACGGCATTAAGCTTTGGGATGTGACAACTGGCAAGGAAATACGCATGATTAAAGTACAGGGATATAACCAGAGATACGCCATAAACAGCATAACGTTTTCGCCGGATGGAAAGCTTTTGGCATTGGGGGGTGAGGATGGGGCGATTAGACTATGCGATGTCACAACAGGGAAAGAGCTGTGGCAACTTGTCGAGACTTCATCTTCCGTAAAGAGTGTGGCCTTTTCGCCAAATGGAAAGCTCCTGGCATCAGGGAGGGGTGATGCGACGATTAGACTCATAGATGTGGCTACGCGAAAAGAAGTGCGTGTGCTGAAATGGCACACGGATTCCGTAAATAGCGTGGCCTTTTCGCCAGATGGAAAGCTTCTGGCTTCAGGTAGTAGTGAAGGGACAATAAGACTCTGGGATTTGGCTTCACAAGAGCATTGACTATGGACTTCAAGTCGATAGAGAGCGAAATGGTTCGAAATAAGGATGGCACGGCTAAGATAGTTAAGAACAAAAACATTCAGCCCCGCCAAGCTGACTTTTGTCGCGTCTAAGCCTCCGGCCTATCAGGAAGTCTTGATGGCCGCCGAAGCCCCGGCCGAATATTTTTTATAATCTTCTCTTTGCCCAGGAGGTGAGGTCCAGCTGATTTCCGGCGTTTTTTGAGCTTCCCTGCGGTTTTGAGCCCGCTTCCGCAATTTTTTAGCTCAATTTGACATCCCATCATGTCATGATTTAATATCCTGGATGATGAGACGAGAGAAAACTGACGCAGGCATGTTCACTCAGCCCGCACATCGGAAAATGAATTTCTTATCTTTAAAAGAGTTTTTGTTGAACGAACTTCTTCGCGGTTTCGGAAGAGCGAGGGTAAACTCGTTTTTGATTTATGATGGAATTTATGTCCAGTTGAGACTTTTCTTTAACATAGCCCGCCCTTAGAGCATCAAAAAAAATGATTTTCCAATTTTCTTTTTCGTAGTAGTTTTTGAACAAAGGCGATGTCATTTTGTTGTGGAGTTGCGCTTCTCTTTCTTCGGGCAAAATCATATATTTGGGTACAGTTCGATCTACGTTCGATCCTCTCAGCAGCGCGCTCATCAGGCTGGTCGTTGATTCAACTTCGAATGACGCTTGAATGCTTTTTCCTTTAAGCCAAAGCACGTCGATGTTTTCAATAACTTCCTGGTTTTGAGCATTATCTACCTTGAGTTTTTGCACAGTCATTAATTCAATTAAAAGCTTACCTTGGGATAAGATACTTAAGTCTTTTTCCCGCTGTTCCCGTTTCCCTATCCAGATTTCATATCCATTTTTCTTACCTATCGCCGCTAATATGGCAATCATCTCACTGTGTTGGCTGATCCTCTGCTGTATTTCCGGTTTTAAGAGCCAATATCCGCCCGCAACTGGACGAGCATAAATTCTTAAGGCGTCAAGAATGCTTGTACTATCCGACGTTAAAGAATTAGGAAATTCCGTACTTACAGCATCCCACACTTCAGTAAAGGTCACTTTTCCTTTTTGATTTAATTTTCTATATACCGTTTGTTCAACTCTTTCAGTTAATGGAATTTCATTTAAATGTGGAACAAGGGATGTGGTTTTAAACCACCACAACTTGCCTTCCGCCCCTCCCTTTTTTGCTGGCAGAAGCACGAATTCTTCATCGAGATGATTTTTTAAAACTTTGTTTATGTCTAGTCCCGTATGAAGACTGGAGAAATAGCCATGCTTGGCCAATATTGGATCGATATAATTAATGATGATTGTGTACGGAGTAGGTTCAGCCCTTTCGGCAAGCAAAGCAATAGTGGATTCTACAACGATGTTCTCAAAACGCAATTCATCGATTTCTTCAGGTTTTGAGGCGATTGTCTTCAATGAAGGCTTCACGAATCTTAAATAAAAATCCCCCTGGGCCGAGCCGAAAGGTTGGAGCAGCGACTTGGCCGATGGCCTTGCGAGTTCCTGGTGGTGAATTTTATGAAATTCGAATCCTGAGAAAACGCCCGCTCGAATCGTGGCATTCCTGACTTTAAAAGTCGGATTATGAAACGTAAGAGTCAGGTAATGTTCTGGTTTCAAAACCTTGAACATATTTTGAAAGCTGGATGAGAGGAGCGAATGATACACCGTGAAATTTTTATTTTGTCTTTCATTCCTAATAATTTCATTGGCGAGGACGCCTTTAAGAAAATCTTTATCTAATTTCAGCCAGCAAATCCACATATAGGACAATTCGCTGAATTGAATGGAAGAATCGTAGGGCGGGTCGGTAAAGATATAATCAATACAGTCTTCGGGCATGTCTTTCATAAGATCCAGGCAAGAACCAGTATAAATAAAAATATCAAATTCATTTGACAGAACATCCTTAAAAGAAGACCCAATTTTTATTTTTTTAAAAAGCATATTTGCTTCTGCTTTCGCTTTTAAAAGGCCTTGATGACCGCTAATGGCGCTAGCGAATTTTTCCCAGACATTTTGTTCCATGAAAGGGCCCGAAGGATACCAATAGCTATGTTGCGTCCATGCGGAACTAAAAGGAGTGAAATGCGCTGCTTCAGAAATCGGATTCATGCGCGAACACAAATGGACCATGGAGGAAAAGCCCAGTTTAAGAAAATTTTTTAGCTCCTTTTTAGGTTCTTCTTCAATTGCTTTCATAAGAACGGCGAGAGCTTTTAAATTGCGTTTTGTGAAAAGCTCGTCGACGGAATTATATTTCTGCTTTTCCTTAAAAGGCATTCCATTCGGATAATAGAGCGGATTTCGAGGATACCATTCTTTAATCTTAGACGCTTGAATTTTTTTCAGGAGCGACTTGTCTTTTGGCTGAAGATCGCATTGAGCTCTACAGCTATGCCCGCATTTGGGGCAGGAGGAATATCGAATTTCAAGACATTGGTTATTTTTCCAAATAGCGCAAGTAAACGGAAACTGATGGCCGCAGTTTCGACATTGCGTGAGATAGAGGCTCTCGATTTTATCTTTTGCTTTACTCTCTATTCTTTTAAATGCGCTAAATAATTCAACTTCATGAACGGGCTTAATGGTCAGCCGAATAATTTCCGTGGCAACGGGATTTAGATCACAAACAATCGCTTTCCTTCCGTTTTTTAAAGCCTCCATGGCGGTAATGCCGCTGCCGGCGAAAGGATCAAAGACAATTCCGCCCTCCGGGCAATATGTTTTTATGAATTCCGCAACGACATTCCAGGTCTTTCGGGACCAATATTTATGCCAAACATACATTGAGGTGTGGGCCAAAGGCGGGATTTGGCGATTGAGATGATTAAATTCCGGTTTTGTAACTTTCGAGATCGAAGTGTCTGTTTTTGACCCAGCTAACTTATTCTTTTTCAAGCGCTTTTACGACCCTTCTAGCGATTTCGAAAGCCGCAGCTATTCTGACTATTTTAACGTCCTTTAATCCTTTTATTTTTGCTAGATCAGTAAGTCTCTTTCCCATAAGCCCGGCGATAGAATAGTAATTGTTTAACAATTCTTTTGCAATATTTTGGGCTGATTTTCCTCTATATCCTGATCCAATAAGAATCGTGAGAAGCTCTTCGTCGTTTAAAGTGGCCGGACCAAGCTCAATAAGTTTTTCTCCTGGATGTTTCCATGCGTTCACGGAGTTCTTCCTTTTTTGAAGTCATTATCGCAACAGAGTGCACTATTAAAAGACGATATTTAGCTGGGGATTCACTCATTAAAGTTTGAATCTTTGACGTATTTCTAATGATATCCGGGGACAGACACGCACCTGTCAGCGGATTAAGAGAAGTTCTTTCTGCGGAGTGGACAGCCATTCCGCGCCGTCTTTGGTCACGACGACCATCTCTTCGATCGTGACCACGCCGCGGCCTGGAACGGTCAGGCGCGGCTCGATCGTGAAGACCATGCCTTCCTCGAGGCGCTGGAACGGCTTCTGGGCATACTTGTCCCACTTCGGGCCGAGGAGAGCGGTCCCGTCGTGCGGGAAGCGGCCGACTTGATGACCCAGCGCGTGCGGGAATTCATCGTATCCGGCATCGGTTATGATATGCCGCGCGATAGCGTCGATATCAAGGCCCCGAAGGCCGGGTTTCATGGCCCGCTTTGCGGAATCAACGGCCAGGACGATGGTCGCGAATCCTTTCTTCACCTCAGCCGGAGCTTCCTTCTCTCCTTCGCCGAGCACATAAAAAGTCCGCTGCAAGTCCGAACAGTAGGCCTTCACCTTGAGGCCGAAATCCATATTGAGGACATGTCCCCGCTCGACTTTGCGGTCGGTCGGCGTATAATGCGCGGCCGCGGTATCGGCCCCCGTGAAGACCGCCGGGCAGGTCGACTCGCCCCAAGCCAATCGGAGCTTTTGTTTTTCCACTTCGGCCAGCATGAAAGCGGCGATTTCTTTTTCCGTCCGTCCGGGCCGGATGAATTCGGCGACTTTCCCAAATATTTCTTCGGTCCTGCGGATGGCTTCTCTGATGCTGGCGATCTCCGCCGTCGTTTTCCGTTCCCTCAGCGCCGAGACGATTTTTTCGGCCGAAACGAGCCGGTCGGCCATTCCGATTTCCGAAAGCGCCTCATGGAGCGTTAAATACATGCCGTGGGTCAGGCCGTCGCAGATCTCGCTGCCTTGGGAATAGTTGATGCCGATTTTGGCCGGGCTGAGGTTTTTCATGTAGTCCAGGAAGGGCTCTTTAAACCCGGTCACGAATCCTGTGACTTCATTGTAGGCGCCGGTTTCCTCGATCGTTTTTTGGTCGTAGAGCCCGACAATAGCTTTAGCCCGTCCGTCAGCACTGATGATGAACGAAGAGTGCCAGGTGACATCGCCGGGCGCAAGATAGGCCAGCGTCGGGTCGCCGTTGATCTGGCTTTCGCGGGTGAACGTGATCCAGCAGTCGATGCCGAATTCCTTGAGCAGGCCGACGGCCTGTTTGATTTTTTCTTGAATTAAGGTCATCGATGGACTCCTATATTCCAATCAGGTGGAAAACCTTTTCAGCCTCTTCAGAAAAACAAGGACGAGCGCGGCCGAGACGGCCAACAGCCCCGTGAGCAGCAGGAAATATTCATGATGGGCGAGAGCGCTATAATATTTTCCGAGAAGACCCGAGCCGTAGCTACCGGCCGCCGTGGCCGCATACCAGCCGCCCGCGAGCGGCACGAAATAACAGAGAGCCAGAAAGATGCCGTAGGTATCGCCCTTTTTCGAGTCGGGCCAGCCCAGGACCTTGTCCATATAGAGGACGAGGATGGCCATAAGCGTATAGAAACCGAGCCGCTCCCACATTTCGGTGAAGAAGATAAAGGCGAGTCCTCGGGGATGTTTTTTCAACACGGTGCTTTGTATCCTAATGAAAACGCAGGGGAATTTCAACCTGCCTTTTAAACGTCCGTTCCTTGACTTTTTCAAAAGGCGGGCCTATACATAGGCCGAATGAACGCCAATCGAAGGGTAGTATCCATGACAATTCGAAAACAGGTTTTCTTCAAGCGATGCATGATCCTGCTCGTTTTTGCCCTGGGGGTTTGCGCCGCGAAAGGCCTGGCCAAATCCGAGATTCTCGTGGGCCGGGATTACCTGGCCCTCAAAAATGAATTTTTTTGGAGGACCTTCAGGTTTGATAAAGCCGGCTTCTATACGACGAGCTATAGAAATCTCGCCGCGCAAAAGGAATACTGCCCATCCGCTTCCGATGAATTTGCCTTTGCGATCGACGGCCGGGAAGTGACGGGCAGCCCTTCGTCCAAGAGTTTTTGGTATGACCGTCATACCGTGGACGTTTCTCAGCCTGGCCGCAGAGTGCTTCATATCGAGCTTGTCGGCGTCCTCGGTTCTCCGGCTGAAAAAATATCTGTCGGACTGGACTATATTTTTTATGACGATTCGCCCTTCCTGCGCAAAGGGCTGACGATCGCCAATAAATCGGACAAGGAAATCGCCATCACCAACCTTGACGTCGAACGGCTGAACCTGATTGCGGTCAGTCCGCTTTTGACCGAAGTCCGCTCGAATCACGGCCAGGATTTGACGCGGATTCCTTACAGCGGCGGCTACAATGATTCTGTTTTGCTGGTTTGGAATCCGAGGCACGAACAGGGAATTTTGCTGGGAAATGAAGCCTTCGGCGTGTTGAAACGGACCGAGGTCTATTTGAAACCGCAGCGGATCGCAGTCGGGCTGACGCGCATCGATCAGCATTATCCGTTTAAAAAATTTCTCGCCCCGGGCGAGAAATTCACAGCGCCGAGGACGTTCGTCGGCTTCTATCAGGGAGAAAAATGGCAGGACGCCTTTGAAGGCCGATACGCGGACTTCGTCCGAACCAAGCTCGGCGTCCGCTTTTTTGAAAAGAGAAACTATCCCTTTTCCTTCTATAATTCCTGGGAGCCGTGGCACGGTGACATCAACGAAAATCTTCTCAAGGAAGCGGTCGATGCGGTCGCCGGAACGGGTTTCGAGATATTTGCTATCGATGAGGGGTGGGAAGACGCGCTGGGCGACTGGAATCCAGATCCCAAAAAATTCCCGAACGGCGTCAAGCCGCTCTGTGATTACATTATTTCCAAAGGTATGAAGCCGGGACTGTGGTTTTCCATCGCCACTATCTTTGCCGACAGCAAAATTGCGCTCCAGCATCCCGAATGGGCGATCAAAGATAAGGACCGTAAGCCGGCGAATCTTCACCAGATAGGGCCATGGAACGGCCATGACATGGTGACCATGTCGCTCGGCACCCCCTGGTATGATTACAACCTCCAAAAAATCAAGCAGTATATACGGACATGCCGGCTGGCGTATGTCAAAATCGATTTGGCGGCCGCTTGTTCATGTTATGTCCAGGATTATGACTATGCCGGCGATTATGAAGCCAAGCCTCCATTTTACAAAGACCGGGAGAGCTCATATTACGCACTTTTCCAGCGCGTCCAGGATTTCCTGGACGATCTTCACCAGGCCTTTCCCGATGTGATTCTAGACTGCACCTCTGAAGTCATGGGCCGATGCAATCTCACCGATTTCGCCACCATCCAGCATGCCGACGTAAATTGGCTTTCGAATTTCTCCTGGGACTCGGCTAAGGGAACGCTCGAAATCAGGCAGCTGAACTATGACCGGGCCCGGGTCATCCCTCCGGCCACGATATTCATCGCTAATCCCTCCTTCGAAAAAGAAAACAGTCTTTATGGCTTTTTCTCCATCGCCCAGTCCATTCCCATCATGCTCGGCGACCCCCGAAGACTGACGGCGGAGAGGAAAACCTGGTACGCCAAATGGCTCGCCTGGTTCAAGGAGATGGAACGCAAATACAGGTTTTCGGCTTATTACCAGGTTTCCGATGTCTTCGATCGGCCCGCGTTTTCCAACTGGGACGGCTGCTATAAATTCAATAAAGAACAGGAAGGCGGGGTGCTCTTCTTTTTCAGGAATGATTCTCCTGACGCCGAGCGGACATTTCGAGTCTTTTGCTTGAATCCTGGTTCGACCTATAGAATCTATTCTCCAGAGCTCGGAAAAGACATCGGAGTTTATAAAGGTCGGGATTTAATCGGGAGCGGGCTTAAGGTCAGGATCGAAAAACCTTATACGGCTCTTGTTTTAGGAATCGAAAAGATAAAATAGAAAAAAATCCTAGCCCGGTATTCGCAGTTCTTTAAGCAGCCGGGGCTCGACGATGCCGTCTTTTGTCCATCCCTGGAGTTCGTAATACGCATCCAAAATGGAATTGTAATAGGCGGGATCGACAGATTCGCCTTGATGCGCCCCTTTTGTCAGAGGCGCGGTCAGCTTCGGCGGCACATAAGCATCATAGACGCGGCTCCGACCCTGTCGATTATTGATGTGCCGTTCCAGGCTGTAAATCCTCCGGCCGCAAGACTTCATGGAATCCGGGATATAATCGAATCCCGTCAGCGCATGATAAAGCGAGAGGAAGAGATCCGAGGCGATGTCCTCCGGGAAAAAGTCGCACAGGCCCATGGAGTCGACGAGCGCTTTCCCGGCCTGCCCGGCCGTGACATAGGCGGCCACGTTGCCCGCGCCCTCGAGCCCGCCCTCTTCGGCCTGAATGGTCCAGGCGTAGGTGTGGTCGCCGCGTCCCCGGTTCGATGTTCCGTAGGCCGTGAACATGCCGGGAAATGCTTTTGGCTCGATGCCGGCATAGCCCAGGCCGCCGAAGGCGGTCGTGACACAGCGGGCGATCTCTTTGATGTCGGCGGCCGGAAAGCTCGCGGCGACTTCGGCGATGACGCGGTCGGAATAATTCCCCAGCAGCCGACCGAGGGCGTCGGATTGAGAGGCGATGGCTTTGAGCGTCCGGATCATGTCCGGCGCGCTCCCGAAGATCGGCGCGCCCGCGTATTTTTTCAAGTATCCTTTTTCATTAAGGTCCATGGCGCCGGCCATGACGCTGCCCAGAGTCATGGTGTCGATCCCGAGCTCGTTGCACAGGTAATTCAGGTGAAAGATGGCGTCGCGGTCGAGGATGCAGCAGTTGATCCAGAGGGCGATGGTCTCGAACTCGGGCCGGACGCCGCTCCCCGCGTAGTGTGCTCGTCCGACGTCGGCTGATCGCGTGCACATGACATGCCGGCAGCGGTTGCAGACCTTGTGCTTTCCGGAAATTTCGAGAAACGCGTCCGTCCCGATCTTGGCGTAGTCGGCGGGATCAAACGAGCCTTCGTCGAAATTATGCCAGGGCAGGTAGCCGCCCTCTTTGCCCAGATATTTTCCGTTGAACGCCCGGTCCAGCCACCAGGTCGTGCCTGTGGTCGGCCGGAAAGACGCCGTCCACTTGGGATCGCCGACGTGGCTTTTGACCTGAGCGTCGATTTCTTTGGCCAGCTTTTGAAACTTGTCTGCATGGAAATAGGCGACGGGCTCGCGCCCGTAAGCCGTGATGGCCATAAGGTTTTTAGAGCCGAAGACCGCGCCGGCCCCGCCCCGTCCGAAATTTCGGTGATGGTCGCCGGTCAAACAGGCGAAGGGAACATGATTCCATCCGGCGGGTCCCAGGCAGACCGTCGAAGAGCCGGCGTATTTCTGGGTGAGATAATCCGTGATGGCCGAAGCCGTCCGGGCCACTTTTTTCCCGTTGACGGTCTCAAAAAGCTCATCCTCGGCGTCGAAGATCTCGATCTTTCCCTCCGCGGCGAGTATGCGCGCGGGCTTATCGGCCCGGCCGTCGATGATCAGATGATCGAGCCCCGCCCTCTTGAGCATGTTGGGGAACAGCCCGCCGGCGCTGGCATGCGTGATCAGGCCAAGGAGCGGTTGATGTTCGGGGACCCAGGGAACATTTTCGGGCGAGCGGGTCAGGGGGCTGATGAAAGAGCAGGAACCGCGGCCCGCCGTCGGAATCGCTGTATCGTTCAGCGCGCCCGTGCCGATGACGATTCTGTTTTCTGGCGCCAGCGGGTTTTTGATCGGACCGGTTTTTCGAAGATGATCATAAATCAAACGCGCTTGAACGCCGCGGCCGCCGACGTAATCCCGATAAATAGCGGGATCGGCCGCTTCTAGGGCAACTTTGCGGTGCGTGAGATCGATCCGGGCCCAGCGGCCTTTGTATCCGAAAAATCCGTTCTCCGGAACCGCCATGATGACTCCTTGGAAACGATTTGTGAATAAAAAATATCGGACAGGGCTTTGTCGGTCATGCGAAGCATGGACAAGGGAATTATATGGAGATTGAAACAAAGAGGCAAGACGAATGTCTCGATTGACGGAAAAAGAAATGCTCACATTGAGAATCGGCTATTTTCAAGTGGCCGGTTTCTGTGGTAGTTTAAGATCTTGATGATGATGAGGTTTTTATGAGATTCCTGGAGCGGATGATCGTGGCCAAATAAAAATATCTGGGGGACATGAGAATTCTTGTCCCCGATTTTTCTTTATGGTGGACGAGGTGCGGCATGAAGATCAGGATTTATCAAATCGACGCCTTCACGGATAAACTCTTTGCCGGCAATCCGGCCGGGGTTTGCCCTCTGGACGCATGGCTGCCGACGGATAAAATGCAGAAGATCGCCATGGAGAACAATCATTCCGAAACGGCGTTCTTCGTCAAAGGGAAAGACTGTTATGACATTCGCTGGTTCACTCCTGCGGTCGAAGTCGACCTGTGCGGGCATGCGACCCTGGCCGCGGCCTACGTCATTTTTCATTTTGAGAAATATTCCGGCTCGGTGATCGAATTCCATTCACGCAGCGGATTGTTGAAGGTCAAAAAAGATGGAGATGAATTGACCCTCGATTTTCCCGCTGACAAGATCATGAGAGCGGTTTTACCCGGAGAGCTGAAGCGGGGATTAGGCTTGCCGCCTGTGGAGACGTATAAAGGCCGGAACGATTATATGCTCGTTTACAAGACACAAAAAGAGATCGAGGACATGACGCCCGATTTTGGCATCATCGCCAAAGCGCCGGCTCGCGGGACGATCGTCACGGCCAAGGGCAATGACGTCGATTTTGTTTCGCGGTTCTTCGCCCCGCAGGTCGGGGTGGCCGAGGACCCGGTGACCGGCTCCGCGCATACAACATTGACTCCCTACTGGGCCGGCAAGCTCGGAAAGACCGAGCTCACCGCGATGCAGCTTTCCAAACGCCGCGGCTGGCTGAAATGCCGGCTGGCCGGCGAGCGCGTCGAGATTTCCGGACAGGCGAGGGCCTACATGAAGGGCTTCATCAACGTCGATTGATAGAGCGCAGACTTACCAAACCGTCTTGAGCGATTCCTCCCAGTTCTCAGGCCGGAGGTGGCGGAGGAAGTAGTCCATCGTCAGCTTGGCGAGATGCTGCGCGTTATAGCCGCGGATGCGGTGCTGGTGCTCGGGATAAAACATCATGTCGAAACTCTTGCCTTCTTTCTGCAGGGCGTCGATGAGATGGATGGTGTTGCCCGGATGGACGTTGTTATCGATCGTCCCGTGGGCGAGGAGCAGCCTGCCCTTGAGATTTTTTGCATACGTGAGCGCCGAGCCTTTTTCGTAGCCGTCCTTGTTGGCCTCGGGGGTGTGCATGTACCGCTCAGTATAAATCGAGTCGTAGCTGTGCCAATCGGTGACCGATGATCTTGCGACCCCCACCGAGTAGACGTCCGGATAGCGGAGGATGGACAGGCAGGTCATGTATCCGCCGTAGGAGCCGCCCGTCATCCCGACGCGCGCGCCGTCGATATAGGGCCGCTCACGAAGCTGCTTGACGGCCGCGGCTTGGTCATCCACGTCCACCTGCCCGAACTTAAGATAGGTTTCGGTCAGATGCTTTTTTCCTCGGCGCGTCGTCCCCCGGCCGTCGAGCTCCCAGACGATGTAGCCGAGCTGGGCGAGCTGCGCTTTGGGGCCGACCGTCTGGTAGATGTTGCTGTTTCGATGCGACGGGCCGCCATACACCTGGACGTAGAGCGGATATTTTTTGCCGGGATTAAAATCGGCCGGCTTGAACAGGATTCCATAGGTATCGGTCTTGCCGTCGGCCGCTTCGAGTTTCACCAATTCCGGCTCTTGAAGGCCGAGTTCCTTGACCCTGTCGATATTGGTCGTGGCCAGCGTCTTGATATATTTCCCATCAGCCTGATAGAGTTTGACCGTCGGCGGGACCGTAAGCGATGAGAAATTATCGATGTAATATTTTCCCGCGGGGTCGATTGAAACCATGTGCGTGCCGGATCCCAGGGTCAGGCGCGTCAACTTCGTGCCGTCGAACTTGACGCGGCCGAAATGCGCGTCCAGGCCGACATTGTCGGCGATCGTGAAATAAATCCATTGGTTCTTTTCGTCGATGAGCGTGATTCCTTCCGCTTCCCATTCGCCTTTGGTCAGTTGGCTTGCGAGCTTGCCCGAGAAATCATAAAGATAGAGATGTTTCCAGCCCGTTCGCTCCGAGCTCCAGGTGAAACGTTTATTGTCGTCGAGCTGCCGGAAGTCATTGTGGAGGTTGATGAAGCACTCTTCCTCCTCGGCCAGCACCGTCCGGACGTCTCCGGTGGCGGGATTGGCCGCTTTGAGCTCAAGGCGGTTTTGGAAGCGATTGAGCCGCTGGAAAAACAACTCGCTCGTATCATTGCGCCAAACGACGCGGGTGATATAGATGTCCGGAGAGCTCTCGGTTTTCATTTCCGTGATCTTTTTCGTGGCGACGTCGGCGACGAAAAGTTTGACGATGGGGTTGGGCTTTCCGGCTTTTGGATATCGTTCGAGCTCGAGCGTCGTCTCAAAAACGGGTTTGCGGTCGAGCGGCGTCAACTCGTGGATGATCGGGAAGTTATAAACGTTGCGTTCGTCGAACTGGAGGTAGGCGATCTTCTTCCCGTCCGGAGACCACCAAAAAGCATCTCGCTGGTCCAATTCCTCGGGATAAACCCAATCCGTCTGACCATTCATCAGCTCTTCCGATCCGCCGCTTGTCAGCGGCTCCTCTTTCTTCGCCTCGAGGTCATAGATCCAGATGTCATAGTTCTTGACGTAGGCGAACTTCGTGAAATCCGGCGAGTATCCAGGCGGCGAAATCATGTCGCCCCCCGCGAAGCGGGCCATCATTTCCGGCGGAAGGGCAAGGCCGGCCTGTAGAACCTGGCCGGCCGGCCGGTCCAACTTGCGCATCGATTTTTCTTTGAAAAAATAAACAAATTCGCCGGTTGGCCCGACGGTGAAGCGGATGCCGTTGTTTCCGGACAAGTATCTGAACCTTTCAAACGGCAGGCCGGCGACATTCTTCCCGGCGAGCTTGTTGTACCCGGCGACGATGCTTTTTTCGGTCTCGGGATCGAAGAGACGCACTTTTTTTTCCGAGACGGGATCCACTTTATAAAAGACAGTTGTTCCGGCGGTTTTGTCCGTTTCCGCTTCGAGCCAGCCCAGGCCGTCGGGAAGCCAGGTGACCCGCTGCGTTCCCGTCGTCTTTACGATCTCGAGTTTTGACCATTCGTCATAGAGCTTTTTGCCGCGGAGCTGGGGCGCCGCCGTTGCGGGAAGGATCAAAAAAAGCGATATGACGATGACAGCCAGCCAAGATGATAGACGTTTCATGGTTCCTCCTTTTTTCATCGAAAGTCTTCTCGTAAAAAAAATGGATTAAAAATGGCAGGACAGAATAATGATAATCCACTGGGATTGAAACCATCGGTCATTAAATGGATTTATATTTTTCCAGGGCGAAAATGTCAAGAACCGGCAACGTCGGCATGTTGTGAATCATTTTAGCGAATTATTTTCGACTGTCAAAAGAATCGGCGCGGTCACAGGGGCCTAAATTGGCTTGACATCATTCGGCGCCGGTATTAAATTCCCCAGTATGAAAAAAATATCGTTTGTTCTCGTTTGTCTGCTATTGGTTCAAGCGCCGGGTCTTTGGGCGTCCCAGCAAAAACCGCTGGATGTTCCTTACGTCCCGACGAAATACCCGATCGTGGATGAAATGCTGAAGATGGCCCGCGTCGAGAAAGGCGACGTCCTCTATGACCTCGGCTGCGGGGACGGCCGCATCGTCATCGCCGCTACCCAAAAATTCGGAGCCCGGAGCGTCGGCATCGACATCGATCCCGAGCGGATCCAGGAAAGCCGCGAGAATGCCGCCAAGGCGGGCGTCGAGAGCCTCGTCCGCTTTATCGAACAGGACCTTTTCCAGGCCGACATCCATGAAGCCAACGTGGTGTCGCTCTATTTGCTTACCAGCGTGAATCTCAGGCTGCGGCCGAAACTGCTCAGGGAGTTGCGGCCGGGAACGCGGCTTGTCTCCCACAATTATGGCATGGATGAGTGGAAACCCGATCAATCCGCGGTGGTTAAGGTTGACGACATCCCCCACGACGTCTATTTTTGGATCGTCCCGGCCAATGCCAGCGGGACCTGGACATGGACCATGGGAAAGCCGGCGGCAAAATGGGAGATGCATTTGGAGCAGCATTTTCAACGTCTGTCCGGGCAAGCTGCGGTCGACGGTGCTTCTCTTCCCCTGAAAGAAGTCAAGCTCAACGGGGACCGGATCCGGATCGTGCTGGAGCATGCCGACAAAGGGGACATTACCGAGCTCGTGCTTGAAGGAAAAGTCGAAGGACATTCCCTCGGCGGAACAATTAAAAGCCGGTCCGCCGGAAAAGAATTTGCGGTCGATTGGAAAGCCGTCCGCAATCCGGCGACCGAGAAGCCGATTGACGCGGAAACCGGGAAAAATCAGTTCTCAGTCCATTGATCCTTTGTTTCATCGAAAGGATCATCCATCATGCCGACGAGAAGAGAATTTATAAAGAATTCTGCAATCATAGCCGGGGGTTCGATTTTGCTGGGAAGCCCGTTTAGGCGGGGGAGTGTCCGGGAACGTTTTGAAAAAAGCAGGGTCATTTCCGTCGCGGCCGAAGACATGCTCAAAGAAGGAAAGTACAATCCCGAGGCCGTTCGTAGGGCGTTTAGAACAGGCTTGAAGGAAATGACGGGCCAAGGGACGCTCGAGAACGCCTGGTCTTCCCTGTTCTCGCCGAACGATGTGGTGGGGATTAAAATCAATTGTATCGGCGCCCCGAAAGTATCCTCTTCACTGGAATCGGTCAACGAGACGATCGCCGGGCTCAAAAGCGCGGGAGTCAAAGAGAATAATATCATTATCTGGGATCGGATGGATCGGGATATTGCGAGAACGGGACTGCAGATCAACAAAAGCTCCAAGGGAGTTCGCGTCCAGGGCACTTCAACGGAATGGGAAGGGGTCGTACCGTGGCTGGAAGGGTATGATAAAAACGTTTATGTTTCGTTCGAAGACGGAACTCTTAAAAAATATAAAGAGCTCGTCAAACGAAATTTTACGAAAGATGGATCGCATCGGGAGATATTTAATTCTGTTGCCTGGCTGTGGATGCTCATCCAGCAAGGAAACGAAAAAGCGACAAAATACAGTGCCGACATCAGACGATTGTACACGGATTACAGCGATCGGGAAGGGATAAAAAAAATCGCCGAAGACGTGGCCGACAAATTCAATGATCTGAGTATTGAAGACGAGGAAAAATCGTGCTTTTCCAAAATCGTGACACAGGACATCACCAAGCTGGTCAACATCGCCGTGCTCAAGCACAATGAGGACAGCGGTGTAACGTTGGCGACCAAGAACATCGCTTTGGGCGTGACCACAAACAAGGTCCGCTTTCATATCGATTACTGCACCAAGGCCATTCCGGAAATCCTCAGCGCGCCCTGTCTGCGGAACAAAATGGTTTTGCATATCGGCGAGGCGGCAAAAATATCGACGGTCAGTGTCGCGGGAGCCCAGATGGCCTATGATAACCGGATTTTTTTCAGCCGTGATCCCGTGGCCATGGATAGAATCGGACTCGAGATTCTGGAGGGGAAGAGAAAGGAATATCATTTAGAATCCATCCGAGAGATATCGACCCATATCGCCGCCTGCGCGAAGAAAAGACTCGGCACCGATGATCTCACGAATATCGATCTGAGGGAATTGCGAGCCTAAAATTTTTTCATCATAGACGAACGCCTCTCCTTTTCCGTGATTCCTTAAAATTTTCAGTGCCGCCCCTTTTTGAATTCATTAAACTTGCGGAATTGGAGATTTTTTCCTTCCTTTGACGTTTGATTGCCGCCCGCCGATATGATAAAAGTAATAGGAACATTTTAAAGGATTTGAACTATGCCCGAGGAAATCCCGAAACACTACGACCACGAGAAATACGAGACGCTGATCTACGAGCGCTGGCTCGAAGCCGACGCTTTCGCCGCCGTCCCCGACGCGCGTCGAAACCGCTACGTCATCATGATGCCCCTGCCCAACGTCACGGGAGCCCTCCACATGGGTCACGCCATGGACAATATCATGCAGGATCTGCTCATCCGCTGGCATCGGATGATGGGCGAAAATACGCTCTGGATGCCCGGCACGGACCATGCGGGAATCGGAACGCAAGCGGTCGTCGAAAAACGCCTTTTTGAGCTTGAAGGAAAAACCCGGCACGATATCGGCAGAGAAGGGCTCGTGGCGAGGATTCTGGCCTGGAAAGATGAGTACCGGGAACGCATCATCCGCCAGCAGCAGAGCATGGGCTGCTCCTGCGATTGGAAGCGGCAGCGATTTACGATGGACGCCGTTTGCACCCGGGCGGTGCGCGAAGCCTTTTTCCGGATGTTCCGCGACGGGCTGATCTGCCGTGGGAACAGACTCGTCAACTGGGACTGCCAGCTCCAGACGGCTGTTTCCGACGACGAAATCATTTATGAAAAGGTCCAAGGGCATTTCTGGCACATTAAATATCCGATCGTCAATCCGAAGCCCGGCGAACCCGCCTATCTCACGGTCGCGACGACGCGGCCCGAAACCATGTTGGGCGATACGGCCGTAGCCTGCCATCCCGACCCTGCCGGAGAGCTCAAAAAACAAGTCCGCGCTTTGAAAGAAAGGATAAAGAGCGCCTCGAAAAAAGAGCGTGCCGATCTCGAAGTCGATCTGGAGCGTGTCGTGGAGCGGCGGAAGACGCGCCTCCCGCATCTTCTGAAACTTAAAGCCATGGCCGAGCAAGGCCGAAAAGTTTTGATGCCTTTGCTTAACCGCGAGATCCCGCTCATCCTCGACGGCTGGGCCGATCCCGCGCTCGGCTCGGGATGCGTCAAGATCACGCCCGGCCATGATCCCAACGATTACAGTGTCTGGGAACGCCACAGAGACAGGATCGGCGTCATTAATATTTTGAATCCGGACGGGACTCTCAATTCCAACGCCGGGCCTTATGTCGGTCTCGACCGCTTCGCCGCCCGCAAAAAAGTCGTCGCCGATCTCGAAGCGGGGGGCTTGCTCGAAAACATCGAAGACCGGGAAATTGAAATCGGCCATTCAGATAGGTCCAAGACGCCGATCGAGCCCTACATTTCCAAGCAGTGGTTCGTCCGCATGGGAGATGTCGAAGGCGGCGTGATCTGCGGCGCGGGGACAAAAAAAGAGTTTCGCGCGGCGGGCCTTGCCCAAGCGGCCATGGACGCCGTGAATGAGAGCTATAAATCGCCGTCAGGCCTGCGGCTGACCTTTCATCCCGACCACGCGCGCTACAGCGGGACGTACAGGAGTTGGCTGGCCGAAAAGCGCGACTGGTGCATCAGCCGCCAGCTCTGGTGGGGCCACCGCATTCCCATCTGGCACGCCAGCCTCGCCGGCGCCGATCTCGCCGGGGCCGCGGCCTCGCTGCCCAAAGCCGAAAGCTCCGAGCTCTATGTCTGGATCGCCGACAACGAAGGCCGGCTTTATAATACGGATGACATCCGTAAGCTCGACCCGAACGGCCGCTACGATCTATTGATTTCGCTCAGGGATGAAAAGGCCGAGGCCAAGCACGCCGCGGTCCTCGATGCCGCCGGCTTTAAACAGGACCCCGATGTTCTCGATACCTGGTTCAGCTCCGCCCTCTGGCCGTTCAGCACGCTCGGCTGGCCCGATCCGGAAACGGCCGAGCTCGATGCGGGGCAGAGGCCGGTTGGGATCACGGACCGCCGGGAGGACTGTCTGAATTATTACTATCCCGGTTCATGTCTCGTCACCGCCCGCGACATCATCACACTCTGGGTTGCGCGCATGCAGCTCATGGGACTGTACTTGCTGGGCGATGTCCCGTTCACCGATTGCTTCATCCACGCCAACATCCAGGACGGCAAGGGCGAGAGGATGAGCAAGAGCAAGGGCAACGGCATTGATCCCGAGGACATCATCGAAAAATACGGCGCCGATTCGATGCGCTACGTCATCTGCGATATGCAAACTGGGACGCAGGACATCCGGCTACCGGTTCAGGCGGTTTCGCCTTTCAGCGGCGAGCCCGTGGACTTGGCAACGGCCAAGCACGGCCGGAGCATTTTCACCTACATCTGCCCTAAGACCGGCAAGGAATTCGACGTCCTGGGAACCATGCCCGACCTGCCGATGGCCAAGATTATCAGCGACCGGTTTGACGTGGGGCGCGCGTTTTGCACCAAGCTTTGGAACGCGGCCCGCTTCGCCCTGATGAACTTAGGCGAGCAGGAGTTTATTCCGTTCAGGCCGGCGCAACTCGCCGAGGAGGACCGCTGGATTCTATCGCGGCTGTCACGCGTCATCGCGGACGTGACGGAAGCGCTTCACGCCTATAATCCTTCCGCGGCCATAGGCACAGCGCGGGAATTTTTCTGGGGCGAGCTATGCGATTGGTACCTGGAGTTCATCAAGCCGCGCTTTAAAGACGAAGCTTCCGCTCCGATGGCCCGTTCGGTCCTGGCGCTGGCCTTGGACCAGGTGCTGCGGCTTTTTCATCCCTTTGTCCCCTTCATCACGGAAGTTCTTTGGGAGCGGCTCAAGGCCCAGTGTCCGGTCCGCGGGTTGGATCGGGCGATTCCTTCATCGCCGCTTCTGATCTCCGCTTCTTGGCCAGCGCCCAAGCCGGAATGGGAGGATGACCGGCTTGAGGCGGATTTCGCCCTTCTCCAAAATGTCATCCGGGGAATCCGTGAGATCCGATCGCTCCATAACATTCCGCCCAGCCGGAAGGTTGATGCGCTTATCAAAGCGGACGGACGATCGGCGGCCATTCTGCGACGGATGAAACAGCTGATTGTGCATCTGGCCTCACTTCAGCGGCTGGATGTGGCCGCGGACGTGAAGCGTCCGGCGACAGCCGTCGCCCAAGTGGTCGGCGATGTGGAAATCTATCTGGCCGGCCTCATCGATCCGGAAAAGGAACGGAAGCGCCTGGAGGCGAAACGCAATAAGCTCAGCGAAGACGTCAAGAAGACGGAAGCGCGCCTCGACAACGAAAGCTTCCTAACCCGGGCGCCGGCCGATGTCGTGGAGAAAGAAAGGCAGAAGCTTAAAGACCTGTCCGCCGAGATCGACCTCATCGACGCCAATTTAAAAGTGTTGTGAATTCGATGACAGACACCGAGCTGCCTAGAGCCTAAGACGATTGCTAAAAATTGATCAATTCCTTGAGTTTGACTTTTGGCTTGAGTTAGTATTTTAGCCTCATCTCATTTGCCCTCGTTCTGTCTCGTGCCATGTAGTTCTGCAACGGAAGCGCTCGCGCCTGCGTTTAATTTTTAGATGGAGTGAAAGGAGTAACACATGGCTGTGAGACCTCGAAACGCGGGAATCGCATTTCTGTCAATTTGCGTTCTGGTGATGTTTAGTTTTGCGGGGCAGAGCGGAAAAGAGGAAGCGAAACCTCTCCTGCCCGAAACGCCGGCGGGACAACGTGTCCAGGCTTTTTTGGCTGCTTTTAACAGTGGTCAAGCCTCCCAACTGGAGCGCTTTTTCAGCGACAATATCAGTGCCGCGGCCGCGAAGCAAATTTCCCCGGCCGATCGGGCCGCGCGATGGATGCAAATTCACGGTGAGATCGGGAGCATCAAGCTGAGAAAAGCAGAGCCTCCTTCCCCTGATTCCTTGGTTATTTTCGTCCAAGGCGAGCGGGGACAACTGGTTCGCATGGGTTTCCGCTTCTCTCCAGCCCCCGAATACTTCCTGAGCGGAATTACTATTGATGAAGCAAATCCCGAGGACCTGGCCGGTCCGCTCCCTTCAATGAGCCGACCCGAAGCCCCGGCCGCGATCGAGAAGGCGGTCGACCTGTCCGCGGCGGCCGACGAGTTCTCCGGCGTCGTGCTTGTGGCGCAGCATGGCCAACCGTTGTTCCTCAAAGCCTGCAGATTCGCCAATAAGGAGTTCGAGGTGCCCAACCGTGTCGATATCAAGTTCAACTTGGGATCGATCAACAAGCTTTTCACCCGGCTGGCCGCGAGCCAGCTCATGGAGAAGGGAAAACTCTCCCTTGACGACAAACTCGGGAAATGGCTAGTTGACTACCCGAATGCGGACGCCGCGGCCAAAGTCACAGTCCGCCATTTGATCGAGATGCAATCCGGCATCGGAGATTTTTTCGGGAAGAAATTTGAAGAGACGCCGAAGGATGTCTTCCGCCGCAATGCGGACTTCCTGCCGATGTTCGCAGACCAACCTTTAGCTTTTGAGCCCGGCACGCAGCAGCGCTACTCGAACGGCGGCTACATTGTGCTCGGCGAGGTCATCGCCCGCGTGTCGGGGACGGATTATTACGACTATGTCCGGAAGAACATTTTCGAGCCGTCCGGGATGACGAACACCGATTCCTATGAGGCGGACGCGCCTGTGCCGAACCTTGCCGAGGGATATACGCGGAACTGGGACGGCAAGGAACACCTCGGCAGTCCCCGGCGCAGGAATATCTACACCCGTCCAGCCCGGGGCAGTGCCGCCGGAGGCGGATATTCCACGGCGGAAGACCTTTTACGTTTCGCGAATGCGCTAACCTCGGACAAGTTGCTGTCACCCGTCTTTACGGACTGGCTTCTGACGGGGGCAGAGCCGTCCAGCCCGCAAGAAATCCCGAAAGAACCGCGCACTCAGGGTGGGCTGGGTGTCGCGGGCGGCGCGCCGGGAATCAATGCGGTGCTGGAATTGGACCGTGAAACCGGATTTACTATTATCGTCTTGGGGAATTACGATCCGCCCGCAGCCATGGATGTGGCAAAAAAGATCCGGCGCCTCCTTGGCGCGATTAAAAATTGATTAGCCCTGTTCTTTGAGCGGGAAAGCTTGCCTGCGCGTTCCAAAATGGAATTCGACAGATCTAAGTCAGATTCATAAGCTAAAAAAAACAATTTTTACTAAAGGACTCAATTTCGTTTTCGGGGATTTTTTTCGTCCTTGACTTTGACAGCCGGCTGGAAATATGATTTCCGGCGATAACCGACCTCGCCTCTGGTCTTAATGACAGGCTAAGCTACGCGATTCAGAAAAAGAATTTCCTGTTCCTCAAGGGAGAGGAAGAGAGGATTACCAATAAAACAAGCTAGAAGGAGGTGGTTTCATGGGAATCATAAGAAAAGGGAGATCTGATTTTCGATGGCCGCTATTGATCGGGGTAGCAGTTTTGCTGCTTGTCTTATCCGTCCACGGTGAGCCTCAGACAGCGACCGTCAAATACCTGGAGACGGAGGTCATTCCGTCAGAAGAGGACCTCGTCATCGTCCGCGGGGCGTTCGAGATCACCGGCCCGCGGGAGCGCTGGTATACCGTCTATTTCCAGCTTCGACTGGACGCTCAGACACCCTTAATGTCGAAGAGCGACAAGGGCGAAAATACCTTCGTGAAGCCGTGGGGAAGTATCTTCACTCCCGGGAATGTGAAAACCGCGCGGTACACAGACTGCCGCCTAAGTTTGTCGAGAAAGGAAATCGCGAAAGCGAGCAATCTTCCCCGGGGGAAAAGGACGGTCTTATGGGCCGTGTGCGACATCTGGGACGATTCCGCGAAAGCTTACCTCGGCTCCGGCTGGGACGCGCGAGATCCATTGATCGTCTCGGCGGATGACGCCGGCAACATCGTCAAAATCGAATCCTTCCATATAGCGCCGTTCGCTCCCAAAGAGAATAATGATTCGGCGAAGATCGACGCGAAAGAAGCAACACTCTCCCTCCGGAATCTGAAGCTGAAACCCGACGCCAAGCTCTATCGGGCCGTCGGGTCTAAGCTCGAGCTGTATAACATCCTAATTGCGGGAGACAGTCAAGCTGAACTGGAAAGCCGGAATCGCGGATTTTTCTTCGAGCCCATCGATTCAGCCGAAAAGGCCGCGGAGTTGGTCAAAGTCGGTTATCCCGGCGCGGTGATCATCAAGAGCGCCGAGCAATACCGTGCGATCGTCAACGCTTTGGAGGCCAAGGGCTGGGAATCCGGTGAGGACATGTCTAAGGACATGCCCGCGTCCTACGGGATCGCCGTCACTCTCGGACCTGACCTTGGATATCGCGTCCGGATGTTGACCATTGACTATACGGATTTATGGAATCTCGGATTGCAAAATATCATGTTCCGGGAATTCATGGTGTCCCCGGACGGCCGGATCGGCATCGTCAAGGAGATCGAATGCGTTCGCGCCCCGGAGCCGGAGACAAGCCGTCCCCCCGGCTGGACCCAGCTTCTTCCCCTGAATCCGAAGCCGTACAACGAAGTCCTGCGGGCCGTGCTGACGCCGGAGGGAACTGAGACGATTCCAAACGTGATCCTAACGGACGTCAAAGTCGCGATTCCGCGCGCCTGGGAGGACTTCGTGCGCAGTTATCTGAAATTCGACGAGTGGCCGGACAAGCTTCGGCGCAATCCGTAGCGTTGAATTTCCGACGTCTGAAAATGCAACCTTGCAGGACGATCCGTCGATCTTCGGGCAAATCCCATTCGGTCGCCCCGCCCAGTTTCTTCAATTGTTCGAGGATCTGAGTTTTTCGTTCGTTCCGTTGCCTCGTCATCTCGGCCTTTGACAGAAGGCTTCTCTTTTCGCCGAATTGCGACATCCTTGACATTCCCTATCTTCGGAGATAATGTTCCTCGAAAGGAGGTGTGCATGAGCGCACGATTCACGGAAAAAACAATTCTCCTCCGGGCCCTTGCAATCCTTTTTTCCCTATTCTTTCTGGGCACAGAGATGGCTTGCCGCAAACAGGAAAGCACGGAAAGTACGGGGCTTGGCCAGACTTCCCAGGGAAAGCTTTCCGTCAAAGACCAGGAGAAGCTGGCCGAACGCCTCTATTCGCAGATGTCTAAAACGGATAAGTGGGAAATAGACACATTCCTCAAGCTTCACACCCAGGTGATCGAGCAGTGTCCGGACACGGAGTCCGCGCAGGAGTCTCTATGGCGGTTGTCGAACCTTTATATGACCGGGACGAGTAGTGAACCGGACTATCCCAAGATCGCCGAACTTATGGAGAAATTGATCAGCCGGTATCCGAATTCCCAATTGAGGCCGTTGGCCTGGAATAGACTTCGTGTCGCTTATGAAGGCACGAAGAATTACGCCAAAGTGCTGCCGTTGTACGAGGATAAGATTTCCGCGACACCGGGTTTTTTAGATGATCCGCAGAATGCGGCCGATTTGCTGGCCTACGGGAAGGCCCTGGCTCAAACGGAACATGCCGAGAAAGCCAAGGAAATCTACCGGAAAATCATCGGCTGGAAAGACAAAATCGATTCCTGGATGATTGATAATGCCGTGGAAGAGATGGAATATCTCAGCGGCGGGAGAAAGAACGTCATTTCTCCGGAAGATGTTGTCAGGGTCGTCATGGATCTTCCTGAAATGAAAAACCTCAACGAAGAGTATCAAAAGAAGGGCTGGAAGCTCATCCATGAAATCAACAAAAGCCCCAAGCTCGAAGACGGACGCTGGGTGCCTCCCTATTATATAATCGGATTCGGAAGGGATGAAGGCGGTTCGTTCAAGCAGGAGATCTCTTTTCAGGTGGATTGTTTTAAAAAAGCGATCCAATGGATCAATACCGGTTGGGAGGATATGTCTCTCGAGGAATGGCGGGGGAAAAAAAAGAAGTAGCTGAAAAATAAGGAGAGGATAGGAATTTCGTTTTCGTAGCCACAATAATTCTCTCCTTTTTTATCGCGCAATGCTTAAGCTGACGTCCCGACCAAAAGATATCACTCGGCAAGAATCGCTGTCAATAGCTTAAAAACGAAAAAGACGGAAGCGCACGGAAGAGGATTTGAACCTCTGACTTCTACCGTGTGAAGGTTACGCAAAAAGGGGAAAAAGCGGAAAAAATAAGGGATTTCTCCTGTAACGAAGCGAAATTCCAGGGTTTCCGGATTGCGATATTTTTAGAAATTTTGACGGATTTTTTGACTTCTCTCGATATTTTTGGGCACACTTTGGGCACAATTAGAGAGGTCGCATCGAACCGAGCTTTTGCTATTTTTTTTAAAAGCATATAATAATTTCGCTCTGAGGGAGGGGAGCCTTCTATGAGAAAAAAATTGGCTTTAGTGCTTCTTTTTTCTTTGTTGTTTTCTTTTTCTTGCGCCCGGCAAAAGCCGGCCGAAGCGCAAGCGACGCTTGTTTTCACTCACACCACGATCGTCGATACGGCAGGTGGCCCGAATCAGAGGGACATGACGGTGTTCATCTCCGGCGACCGAATCACGGACATCAAGCCATCTGTCAAAGCTCGTCCGCCCAAAAGAGCCCAAGTGGTTGATGCCACGGGAAAATTTCTCATTCCGGGGCTTTGGGATATGCATATCCATTGGTATGATGCCAGGTACCTTCCACTTTTCATAGCAAACGGTGTCACGGGGGTGCGGATAATGTGGGGGATTCCTGACCATTTTAAACAGCGAGAAGAAATTTCCAAAGGTTCGCTTATCGGTCCGCGTTTGATTATCGCCAGCCCGATCATTGATGGGCCCAATCCGGTTTGGGCTCGTTCCATTAGCGTCTGTAATGAAGCTGAGGCGCGGCAGGTGGTCAGGCAAGTGAAGGAAATGGGCTACGATTTTGTCAAAGTATATCAGCTCCTGCCCCGAAAGGCCTACTTTGCCATTGCTGATGAATCGAGAAAACAAGGCATTTTCTTTGCCGGACATATACCTTCGTCTATCAGTGCAACTGAAGCCTCTAATGCAGGGCAAAGAAGCGTGGAGCACCTCGGTGGCATGGGGCTTGGCATTTTATTGACTTGTTCGAACAAAGAAGAAGAATTGAGAAAAGAAAGAGAAAAAGCCTTTAAAGGTTTCTCAAGACAACAACCTCGCACCCTTTCTCAATTGGAAGCTAGTCGAAATTTCACAGAAAAAGTCCTCAAGACCTATGATGATAAAAAAGCTTCAGCATTATTCGCCCTCTTCGTCAAGAACAGCACATGGCAGTGTCCAACGCTCACAGTCCTGAGAAGCTACAGGTTTCTGGATGATAAGAATTTCACCAGCGACCCACGCCTAAAGTATATGCCCAAAGCTGAAAGAGAATCTTGGGAACCAAAGAACAATCCATCTGGCCCCTCTAACACCGCAGAAGATTGGGCCATCGGGAAAAAGGTTTATCAGAAAGAGCTTGAGATTGTCGGTGCTATGCGCCGGGCGGGCGTGGAGTTGCTCGCCGGTACAGACGTTTTGAATCCTTTCTGTTTCCCCGGATTCAGCCTGCACGACGAGCTGGGACTTCTCGTCGAGGCCGGATTGACGCCGATGGAAGCCTTGCAGGCTGCTACATACAATCCGGCGAAGTTTCTTGGCATAACGGATTCCTTGGGCACGATCGATACAGGCAAGATCGCTGATCTCGTCTTGCTTGAAGCTAATCCGCTTGAGGATATTGGCAACACCAGGAAAATCGCCGCTGTTGTCGTTGGCGGAAAATATTATCCGCGATCCACTCTGGATGAGATGCTGGCGAAAATCGAAACTCTGGCTAATCAAACGCCGATTGCGGAGGTGATGCTCAAAGCTATAACGGAAAAAGATGTTGCATCAGCCATCCAACAATATCGCGAATTGAAGCTGACTCAACCCGATGCTTACGATTTCAGAGAGGAGGGACTGAACTCCCTGGGTAATCAGCTTCTCAAGATGAAAAAAAACAAAGAAGCGATCGAGGTTTTCAAACTCAATGTGGAAGTCTACCCCCAATCCCCTAAAGTCTATGACAGCCTGGCTGAAGCTTATATAATTAATGGAGACAAAGAGCTTGCCATCAAAAACTACGAGAAATCACTCGAACTAAATCCTAAGAATACGAACGCAGCCGAGATGTTGAAGAAGCTCAGAATAAAATAAGAGAAGAGCGCACAGATATAATTTGGATATTCAAAGCTAGGTTTAATTCGTAGTTATCCAGGAGGCAGAGAGATACCGAAAAGCAAATCTAAAGATATTGGAGGCACAAAAAACATTTGGGATGAACGTGCCAAGAATTATGATGCGTATTATGAAACTTTAGAAGGTGCTATCGAACATTATCTAGATTGGGAGTTGTTAAAGGGACAGCTTCCCCGAAATAGAAAGGCCAGGATTTTAGATGCTGCCGGCGGTACAGGTCGAATAACACTCCTTTTGGCAAAGAGGAGGTATTCGGTGACTCTATGTGATATATCTCCCGGGATGCTTAAAAGGGCGAAGCAAAAGTTGCTTAAAGAGGGCGTTCTGAATAGGGTAGAGATAATAGAATGCGACATCTGCAAGCTTCATTTTGCGGACGAGAGCTTCGATTTTGTCCTCTGCTGGGGAGGAACGATTGATGCCCTAAAAGAACTCCTCAGAGTGACAAAGAGGGGAGGTAAAATCTCTATATTTCTCGTGAACAAATATCGTGCTGCAATTAATAAATTTCGCGAAAATGCAAATTCTGCTCTGGCCATGCTCAAATCAAAATATAGTTATGTATATGATAATGGAGAGAAACACATGGCGATCAGCGCGGAAGATGCAAAAGAGCTCTTTGAGAACAAAGGAATTAAAGTCATCGAAATCTACGCTGTTTGCGGCATGTTGGAATTTCTTTCTGTCCTAAAAGATGTTCGAATATCTCGCACTTGGGATAATAAATTCTTCAGACAGATGACTGAAATATTATTAAAACTGAGCAAAGAATCTTCTGTAAAAGGATTGTCCAGACACTTGGTTCTGTATGGAGAAAAAGTTTAGGAAAAGAAAAGATAGAAGCCAAAAAATAAGGTGGTGGGCGATAGAGGATTTGAACCTCTGACTTCTACCGTGTGTAGACGGCCACAGACGAAGCGAAAGCGCAGAAAAGACGTAGTTCTCATGTACGATACCTATCATGACTTGAAAGATGGCGAGGCTGTATTAAAAGAATTGCACCGGATATTGAAGCCAAACGGAATTCTATCTTTCAGCGACCATCATATGAAGGAACAAAACATCCTGGAAAAGGTCGCTTCTGAAAACCTCTTTGTCCTATCCAAAATAGGTAAGAAGACTTACAGTTTTGCAAAACAAGGTTAGTTGGCAAATAAGGCAGCCAGCTTAAGAAGTTATTAATTCCTACAGCAGAAGGCCTCGCTGATTGAGTTTAATTTTGGCTATAAAGATCGGATTTCGCTCGAGTTTGTGTCGAGCCTTTTACAGCAACATTTTTCTTGTCGAATATCTATTCCGTGGGGAGCTTTCATCATTGTAAATGGATATATGGGGATTAGAATGAAATTGCTAGATTGATTTTTTTTTCCTTTTGTAGTATTCATAATTCAAATAGGAAAAGAAATGATCAAGAAGGAAAAAAAGCTTCTTAATCTTTTATTCCTTTTTTTCTTTTTTACTGTTATTCTCTTCATTAATTTTTTTCACACCGAAAAAACAATTAAAAAAAGTGATTCCTGCCCTGCTTGTCATTTCCAAAATTCCTCTTTCGCAACCCATACGATCAATTTCTTCGTCCATCCCCAACTCTTTTTTCTTGGAATCTTCAAGCTTTTCGAATCCTTCAATTACGATGCCTTCTTTTCTATAAACCTTTGGCCCCGAGGCCCGCCTCAAGTATAAGTCAACCTTTCCTCCTTCTCTCACTTTTAATAATCAAATTTTATATTGATAATCTGTGGAGGTTAGATGGCACCGAAAAAAATAATATGGATCTTTATTCTCATGTCTGCGACAACCGGCATTTTCTGGGCTCAGGAAACACGAGAACATGCTTTATCATTAGAGCAGTGCATAACTCTAGCCCTCAAGCAGAATCCTCTTCTCCTTTCTTCCTTGGAGCAATACAAGGCCTCCTTGGCCCGTGTCAACCAAGCCCGGGCTTTTGCTCAGCCGACAATAAATTTTGACTCAGATCTGCAGCCGAATGTGTTCAATTTCAAAGAATCTGGGGAGTCTTATTTCGGCTTTAGCCAAACCGTAGAATTTCCTGGGAAAAGATTGGTGAGGGGAAAAATAGCTTCCAGAGAATCTGATGAGATTTTATCCGAGATAGAGCTTTTAAAGCTCGATATCACCTTTCAGGTTAAGCAAGCATTCTTTGCTTTGCTGTTGGCAGAGGAGAAGTTCAAGTATGCTAAGCAAGATCTTGAGCTATCTGAAGATTTTTTAAAAAAGGCGGAGCTCAAACAGGCAGCCGGGGATGTCGCCAAAGTAGAGGTCTTAAGAGCCCGTGTTGAAGCCTCAAAGGCAGCCAATGCTGTCAAGGTCGCTCAGAATGAAAAAAGGCTGGCAGCGGCAATGCTAAATTTTCTTCTTGGCCGGAAAAAATATGAACCAATAGAAATACAGGGTGAGATAAAAAGACCTTTCGTCACTCTTAACGTTGAGGAATTAAGGCAAAGAGCCTTCTCCTTTCGTCCTGAGATAAAAAGAATAAATTTCGCCTTAGAAAAAGAGGAATTGAAGAAAAAGCAGGCTTATTTGAGCTATTTTCCCGATTTTAACCTAGGCATCTCTCGACACAGAATCGTGGGAGAACAAAAGACATGGGATTTCACACTTTCCTTTCCCATTCCTCTTTTTTTCTGGCAGCCCAAAAAAGGTGAAATCGCCGAAGCTGAAGCGAATATCCAATCTTTGATAAGAGAGACGGAGCATCTTAAAAATGTGATCAGCTTGGAAGTGGAAGAGGCCTACACCAATGCTTTGACAGCCAGCAATCAGATTAAGCTCTTCGAAGAAGAGATACTGACTCAGGCTGAAGAAGTCTACAATATGTTCCTCTTCAGCTTTCAGGAAGGAGAAATTGGCGGCATCGAATTGATTGAAGCCCGGAGGACTCTGATCGAAGCCAGAAAAGCCTATACCGATGCTCTTTACAATTATAATGTGACGATAGCTGCTCTTGAAAAATCAGTAGGGCGAACTCTCGAAGGAGGTAACCATGATTAGAAAATTATTTTTGTTCTTTTTTCTCGTCTTTTTGCTCTTTACCATAAACTGCACAAAAACGGCTGAAGAAGGGGAAAAAACGGGAGCCGCATTATCTCAGCAAAAGAGAGAAAGTTCACAAGAGGCAGAAAAATCGGCGGGGGGAGGGAGATCGCAGAGAGAAGATATTAAGGCTGATGATCGAGAATTCGGTAGACACGGCTACGAAAGGAGCTTGGGCAGAACCTGGGGAAGAATAAATATTGTCAATCTATCGGATGCAGAAAAAAAGGCGATAGAAATAGAAACTGTAGTTGCTTCTTATAAATCTATGACTTCTCAACTCCAAGCTATGGGAAAGATCCTGGCTCACCAGCTCAGAAAGGCGATTGTGAGTTACGCCTTTCCGGCCAGGATTTCTCAGATTCATGTGAGAATAGGGGACTGGGTAAAACTTGGGCAAGTACTCGTTACCCTTCAAAGCGAAGAAGTGGGAAAAGCCAAGTCAGAATATTACAAGGCTGTTGCTGATTATGAGCTAGCCAAGAGCAATAATGAGCGGGATAAAAGGCTCTTTGACCGTGGGGTCGGGGCCCAAAAGAACCTATTGACATCCGATGCAGAGCTAAAAGTATCTCAAGCCAACCTGAATGCTGCAGAGAAAAAACTTCATGTTTTAGGATTTACTGAAGCAGAAGTAAAAGCCATAGCCGAAACACACCAAATCAATCCTACTATAACCCTCTTTGCTCCAATAGGTGGGAAAATTATCCAAAACAATGCAGTCTTAGGGGGCATGATCGATCAATCTACAGAAGTCCTGACTATTATGGATCCCGGCTTTCTTTGGGTCGACGCCGAAATTTACGAAAGAGATATCTCCAAAGTGAAGATGGGTCAAAGCGTAGAAGTTACAGTTCCCGCTTACCCTGATGAAATATTCGCCGGGAAAATCTCTTATATCAGCGATGTTTTGAAGGAAGAGACACGGACAATCACAGTTCGCACTGAAGTTGAAAATAAGGGCTACAAACTCAAGCCTGGCATGTTTGCCAATATTAAGATCTTTCTCAACCAACAGAGTAAGGCTTTAGTGATTCCCAGAGAGGCGGTCTTAGATGATAAAGACAATAAAATTGTTTTTGTCAAAAAGGAGGGGAATTTTTATGCCCAGCTCGTGGAGATAGGAACAAGAGATAATGATTATGTTGAAATTATTAGAGGCATCCAGGCAGGAGAGGAAATCGTAACCAGAGGAAATTATCAGTTGAAATCGAAGCTCTATGATGAAATTCTAAAAAAGGCAGGAGTCCATTGACTAATAAGCGGTGCCAATCGATAAAAACGATTAGCTGAAAGATTTTTGATGGAGAATTATCGATGATTGATCGAATAATTGATTACGCCTTAAAGCATAAATTGCTTTCTCTTTTTCTCATTCTTCTTGTTTCGATTTGGGGAGTGATTGTTTATCTTAGAATCCCCAAAGATATCTATCCGGACCTCAATGCGCCTTTAGTGACGATCATTACTGAGAATCCAGGCATGGCTTCTGAAGATGTAGAGAGATTGATTTCTTTTCCTCTTGAGAGCCTGATGTCGGGGGCTCCCCAAGTGACGAGAGTAAGGTCCGAGTCGACAACCGGCAGTTCAGTCGTAACCGTAGAGTTTGACTGGGGGACGGATATCTATCTTGCCCGGCAAATTATTTCGAGCAAACTCGAGCTTATAACAGGACGCCTTCCCCTCGGCACAACTTCGCCCATCCTGGGGCCGATCTCATCGAGAATGGGAGAAGTCTTCGAATTTGCGGTCATCGGCGATAACACGAATCCAATCGAACTCAGGTCGATAGCTGATTGGACTATTCGCTACAGGCTCCAGGGCGTCCCTGGAATTTCTTTCATCATAAATCTTGGGGGTTTTGTAAAACAATTTCAGGTTTATTTAAAACCCGAGATGCTTAAAAATTATAATATCACTATCAGCGATGTCAAAGAAGCCATCGAGAACAGCAACAGGAATTTTTCGGGCGGGATCATCACCAAAGGTGCCCAAGAAATCTTGATCAAAGGAATGGGTCGAATCGAAACCCTTGATCACATCGATAACACGGTCATCGCCTCCAGGAACAACGTTCCCGTCTATGTCAAGGATGTGGCTGAGGTCAGAGTCGGCGGCAGATTCCGAAGGGACGCAGCGAGTCATAATGCTAAGGAGGCCGTTTGTGTTACGGTGGAAAAGCAATATGGTGGAGATACTTTAACGGCGATAGGCAATATTAAAAGGGCCATCTCTCGGATTGCCAAAGACCTTCCGTCCCATATTCGCATTAAGCCGTTCTATGACCAGTCTAGACTAATCCTCAAGTCCATAAATCATGTTGAGCTATCCATTCTGGAAGGAGCGATTCTTATCATCTTGGTCATGGTCTTTTTTATGTGGAACCTGAGGAGTTCTCTTATCGCTTCGCTCACCATTCCTTTTTCCATTCTCATCGCCCTGATTCTCATGGACATCTTCGGAATAAAATTGACCGTCATGTCTATCGGGGGGTTGGCCATTGGGATCGGCAAAATGGCTAACGGGTCGATCATCATGGTTGAAAATATATTCCGTGTGCTAAAAGAAAAGAAAGGCACGGCACCTCCTATAGAATTAATCTCTGAAGCCGCCAAGGATGTGGGAAAATATCTTTTTTCAGCGAGCTTGATCATCATTCTGGTCTTTTTGCCTCTCTTAACTCTTCAGGGCTTGGAAGGAGCCATGTTCCGGCCAACGGCTTTTGCAGTGGCAGCCGCCCTTTTTGGCGCTATGTTGCTGAACATCACGCTCCAGCCCATTTTGGCCTCAGTTTTTATGACCGAGAAGCATTTAAAGGACGGGCGGAATCCTGTTAACGAATTCTTGCAGTCTAAATATCAGAACATCCTCAACAAGGCTCTCCAGCACAAAAAAATAATTATAGCCATATTTGCATCATTAATTTTGGCGGCTCTCGTTTCCTATAATTTCCTGGGAAAAGAATTTGTGCCTCCCCTGGATGAAGGCTCCATCATGGCCTCGACGGTCATGCTCCCCGAGACATCGCTCGAGGAATCAATCAAAATGGGAACTCGGATTGAAAAAATCTTCCTTTCTTTTCCTGAAGTCGTCTCTGTCTCTAGAACAACTGGCACAGCTGAGGCTTCGGAGCATCTTCACCCTGTCAATCACAGCCACTACAACATAGAGCTTTCGCCTCGAGAGAAGCGAAAAAGGGGATTTAAAGAAATCACAGAGGCCATGCGCAGGGAGCTGGATAATCTGCCAGGCATCGCCTACATTTTTGAACAGCCGATAGCCAATAAATTGGCAGAAATGTTAACCGGGACGGAAGGGCAGTTATCAGTGAAGCTCTTCGGACAGGATTTAGGCATTCTTAACGAAAATATTGAGGAAATAAGGAATGTCCTGGCTGAGATTGAGGGGGTGGCCGACCTGCAGATAGAGCAGACTTCAGGTGTTCCCCAACTGATGATTAAATTGAAAAGAGAAAAACTGGCCCTTTTCGGGATTTCAGTAAGTCAGGTGGCCGACACGATCGAAACGGCTTTAAAAGGAATCGAGGCCACCGATGTTTACGAAGCCGACCGGGTGACTTCTGTGCTTATCAGACTCCCGGAAGAATACCGGAATGACGAAGAAGCTATCAAAAACCTTCTGGTCAATGCCCCAAACGGGGAAAGGATTCCTCTCTCTGAATTGACTGATATCACAAGAGGCGAGGGGCCCCAAACAATATTCCGTGAAAATTTGATGCGGCGGAAGATCATCCTTTGCAATGTGGTTAAACGAGATATCGGCAGTTTTGTCGAAGAAGCCCGTCAGAGAATTGATCAAAAGGTTTCTCTGCCTGCTGGATATTTTGTGACATTTGGAGGTCAGTTTGAAAGCCAGCAGAGAGCCCTGCATCACCTGACATTGGTCATGCTTATTGTCATTTTGATCATATTTGTTGTTCTTTTTTCCTCCTTTGGCTCCATTTGGCAAGCTTCTTTAATCATCTTGAACATCCCATCGACTCTGATCGGAGGAATTTTAGGCCTTTTAATAGCGGGCCAGACGATCAACGTCTCATCGACCATCGGTCTTATCGCTCTCTTCGGGATATGCGTCCAAAATGATATTATTCTTGTTGCCAAGATCAATGATTTTAGGCGCCAGGGAATAGCTCTCAGGGATGCTGTGGTCAAAGGAGCTTTAACAAAATTCAGACCCATTTTTATGACAGACATGGTGATGATAGTCGCAGTCCTGCCTTTGGCTTTGATCGTTACCACGGGATCGGAACTCCATCGTCCTCTAGCTGTCGTATATATCGGAGGGTTCTTTTTTGCCATACTCTTACGGCTCATCGTCGTTCCTGTCCTCTATGAAACGCTGGCTAAATTGAGCAAAAAATAAATCGAGCTTGTTTTCTCAGGCTCGGAACAAATATCATAATTAAAAAGGAGGTAAAAAAATGCTGTCTCAAATCCCATTAGACCTTTCGAAGGCTAAAAAAGATGACATCAACAAGGAGATTTTAAGAGCAGGCATAATAGCCGAGCTCGACGCCATCAACCTTTATGAGCAGATGGCTGCTTTGACCACGAATGAGAACATAAGGAAAATCCTGCTGGATATAGCTGGAGAGGAAAAGACTCATGTCGGTGAATTCCAGGCGCTTCTGCTCAATGAAGATAAGGAACAGAAACAGGAGCTTGAAGAGGGAAGGAAAGAAGTCAAGGAAATAACAGGAGAATAAGCGAAATTGCTTTTCGGGAGCAATAGAGAAGTGAGCATTCGTGCGTCGGTTTTAACTTTATTACTAGAGATGCAATTCCGGTCTTTGTCCTTGAGGAGGAAATCTCAGGATTAAATAATAAATACCAGAAAATATTTGATTTTCCGAGCTGCTAAAATATAATTATTTCAGTTCTTAAAACAGATTTCCCTTTAAGAATTATTTTCCTGTCGAGGTAATGTCTATGAAAAAATTATTGGTGTTAATTGAATTGGTGGCTATTCTCGGAATTGGTGTATTTCTTCAACCAGGCCAGGCGAAGTATCACCTCATCATCGATACGGATTGCGGTTTTGACGACCTGCGGGCCATTTTGATGTTTCTGGCTGACCGCGAATTTGAGGTGCTCGCCATCACGACAAGCGAAGGAAGCCTGACTCCCTATGAGGGATTAATAAAGATTCGTGGGCTCCTGAAAACTCTTTATTATGAAGGTATCCCCACTGCTGCGGGACGCAGCCTGGATATTCAGCCGCCGCCATGGCGCAGCTTCTGCCTGAACATCCCGTGGGGAAAAGAAGGTCCTTCCCCTCCAGCCAATTCGTCAAGCGCCATCGACTTACTTTCTTCTGCTTTTAAGAATGAAGAAGAGAAGGTCTGGCTGGTTTGCTTGGGCAGCTTGACCACAGCCTCGGATTTTTACACCAAGCATCCGGAAACGAAGGACAGAACAGAACAAATCGTCTGGTATAATGATGCCATCGGCGCTTCTGAAGGGTTCAACTATACGATCAATAAAAAAGCTGCAGAACGAATGTTTAGGTCAGGCATAAAAATTGATGTTGTAAAAGCCCGGGATCAAAATCCTTTAAAATTGGATTCTTATTTCGTTGAAGAGTTGGCGAAGATTAAGACCCCTTGCGCTCGCATCCTTTCTGAATCTTTTAAGTCAAAGGAGATTCAAGGCAAAAAGGTTATTGATCATTTGATTCTTCATGATGACCTTGTGCCTCTTTTCATGCTGAGTCCTAAAATTTTCGTGTCGGAGCGAAATGGCAATATTTCCTTGAACTCTCTCCAAGACGAATCCGTCAGGATAACGGCTCTAGAAACAATAATTAAAATTTTATCCCTTCAAATGAACACAGAATGCCAGGTGTTTGTCCGATTCCCGGATGATCCAACGCTTTTTGCTCCTGATATCAGGCCGTACATTCCTGAGATTATCAAAAGGCATGGGGAGTCGGAATGGCGAGCTGGAGTAATTACAAATGAACTTCATGGTCATCTTGGCATTTATGCCATCATCGGCCTAAAAATGGGCATCAGGGCGAGAGAATACTTTAATCTTGGAGTTGATGACATGGCTGTTTTGAGTTTTGCAGGCCGAAAGCCTCCCCTGAGCTGTCTCAATGATGGGCTTCAGGTGGGTGCGGGCGGAACCCTGGGACATGGATTGATCACAGTCAGTGACGCCCCCCAGTCAAGACCCGAAGCTATTTTTAATTTTAGAAATAACAAAATTAGAATATTCCTGAAGAAGGAACCGGCAGAAATGGTCAAAGCTGCTATCTCAAAGGCTATCGATTTGTACGGCAACCTGACTGAAGCATACTGGGATGACGTCAGGAAGCAGGCCATAAAATTCTGGCTCGAGCTGGACAGGCACAATATTTTTGTCATAGAGAATATTGAATAATAACAACGAGCGGAGATCTTCCCCACGACAATATCTTTTACTCTCTCTTTAGTGAGAGGGAATTCTTTCATGAAAAGGAATCCCTTGATCACGCCGGTGGGCTGTCCCTTAATTCCTGGAACGTGGTGTAAATGAGGCGTCAATCATTCTGCAAAGACGAGGGATACCGTTCCTAAGACAATGCCGGAAGCAGTTTTCCACACCTCCCGATTCTTATAGCAGGAATGATCAG
>Ga0315281_10000566_pt1 | contig 51604 bp, 51 predicted proteins | sample YL17G07_0_MG_FD_204540 | JGI IMG/M metagenome (GOLD analysis project Ga0315281, IMG submission 204540) | Sediment microbial communities from Yellowstone Lake, YNP, Wyoming, USA - YL17G07_0 | ecosystem: Environmental > Aquatic > Freshwater > Lake > Sediment | place: USA: Wyoming | collected...
CCTCCCCCAACCCCTTACAGGGGGTTGGGAGGGGAGTTTGAGGGGAGGGCGGGGGAGCCGCGCTCCCCCGGCCCTCCCCTCAACTCAATCCAACCTGCGCCAAAGTGGCTATTGGAGGAAGTGCGCCAGGCCAGAAAAGGCCGGGGCGCGGCGCTGATCTCCGAGACCAGCGGCCTTCTGACCCACCTGGGTTTGAACACGGTGTGCGATGAGGCCCGCTGCCCCAACCGGGGAGAATGTTTCTCCCACCACACCGCCACCTTCCTGATCCTGGGGGAGGTTTGCACCCGGGGCTGCGCCTTCTGCGCCGTGAAAAAGGGAAAACCCTTGCCGCTTAAGGCAGACGAACCCCGGCGCCTGGCCCGGGCGGTCTCCCAGTTGGGCCTGCGCCACGTGGTCATCACCTCGGTGACCCGGGATGATCTCCCCGACGGCGGCGCGGCCCACTATGCCCGGGTGGTGGAAGCGTTAAGGGAGCATTGCCCCGGCGTCCGGATAGAGCTCCTGGCGCCGGACTTTGGTGGGTCCAAGGAGGCGCTGGCAACGGTGCTGGCCGCCGAACCGGATATACTCGCCCATAACCTGGAAACCGTGCCCCGGCTCTACCCGCAGGTGCGGCGGGGCGCGGATTACCGGCGTTCTCTGGAGGTTCTTAAGCAAGCTAAGGCAATTTCTCCCCGGATCATCACCAAATCCGGCCTGATGCTGGGCCTGGGCGAGGAATCTATGGAAATCAACGAGGTGCTGAAGGAATTGCGTGCCGTGGACTGTGACATGCTTACCCTGGGACAATATCTATCCCCCTCCCTGCACCATGTCCCGGTGGCCCGCTACGTCAACCCGGAAGAGTTTGAAGGCTGGCGCGAGCGCGCCCTGGCCCTGGGTTTCCAGAGCGTGGCCGCCGGGGCCCTGGTGCGCAGTTCCTACAAGGCGCCCATCTTCTTTCAGGATCTGAAATGACCGCCTGGCGATTCCTGGACACCGGGGCTTTATCCCCCGCTTGCAACATGGCCATTGACCGGGCCTTGCTGGCTCTCCATGCCAACGGCAAGTCCCCGCCCACCCTGCGTCTATACCAGTGGCGGCCGCCGGCCGTGTCCCTGGGTTACTTTCAAAAGCGACACGACCTGGACCTGGAGGCCTGCCGGCGCCTGGGTATTGAGGTGGTGCGGCGCCCTACCGGCGGCAAGGCCGTGCTGCACCTGGATGATTTGACTTATGCCGTCATCGCCGGCACTCCCGAGGGGATGCCTTCCGCGGTCACCGCGGCCTACCAACTGATCGCCCAGGGCCTGCTCCACGCCTTTCGCCTTCTGGGGATCGAGGCCCGAATGGGGCGGGAGCAGGGAGACTCCCTGTCCACGGACATCTGTTTCCTCCGCTGTGCCCGGGGGGCTATCGTCTATCAGCAAAAGAAACTGGTGGGCAGCGCCCAGACCTGGCACGCCTCTTCCCTGCTCCAGCACGGCTCCATCGTCGTCCGGCCCCAGGTGGAGACCTGGCTTCGCCTGGTGCGGCCTGAAGGCGAATCTCCGGCGGCTTTGCGGGCCAGGCTCGCCGACCGCCTGACTTCCGTGGAGGAAATCCTGGGGTGGACGCTCAAACTGGCGGAGATCAAGGAGGCCGTGCGCCTGGGCATGGCCCAGGCGCTGAAGGTGGAGTTGCAGCCGGGCGAGCTGAGCGCCGAAGAATGGACCCTGGCCCGGGACCTGGCCCATCAGGAGGAGGAAAAGCCAAATGTCCCAACCGGACATCACCCAGATTTCTCTGGGAAGGTTCATGGTGGGCATCACCGGCCTGAAAGACGCGGTTGAAGAGGTTAAGGCGCTCGAGGGGCGGCCCGATGAGGAAATCGCCCAGGCCCTGTTTGATAAGCTCAAACCCCGCAACTACATTCCTGCTTCGGCCCAGGAGGAATATAAAAAGGCTTTCTTAAAGGAATTCAAAAAGGCCCTGGGCGAGAAGGTGGTAGAGGAACGCACCGGCTTGAGCATCAAGATCCTGGGTCCCGGTTGCCCTTCCTGCGAGCGGCTGGAGCAGACCGTCATGGAAGTGCTCGTGGAGCTGGGCCTTCCGGCGGAGGTGGAACACGTTCGGGATATGAAGGAAATCACCGCGCTGGGAGTTTTTGGCACCCCGGCGCTCCTGATCAACGACGAAGTCAAGGCGGTGGGTCAACTGCCCACCAAGGAAGCACTCAAGAAATGGCTGGCAGAGGCCTAGCCTCCAGAAAAGTAACCAGGGAGAGGATGATGAGAGGTATTGTCAAGACCATCAGCATTATTTTTATGACGCTGGCAGTTCTGATTCTTGAGTTTTCCGGGCCCGCCGCTTCCTATGGAGAGCAGGCCAAGCTGGCCCAGGTTATCTATATCACCTTGACTAAGGCCTGCAGCTGCACCCTGGAACGCTGTCAGGCCGGGGACGCGGTGGTGGGAAATGTGTTTAACGGCCCCCGGCAGGGTCTCCTCAAGCGCATTGATTATGCCACCGACAAGGAGACGGCCAAAGTTTATATCCAGAAGTATCGGGTCACCCAGGCGCCGGCCCTGCTGTTTCTGGATGCCCAGGGCAATCTGCTCTGGACGAAAGCCGGGGAATTGAACGAGAAGGAAATCGCCGACAAGCTTTCCCAATTCGGGGGCTGATGGGGCAGCTTAAAGATTGAGATAGCATTCTCAAAAAAGTAACAGGGGGAGGATAAATGCTGAGAGGACGAGTCAGCGTCATAGTTTTCGCGGTTTTGGCGATCTTGAGTGCGGCTGGGTTGACCCACGCCGAACCGGCCAGGTTAAGCCAGGTGGTGTATATCACCAGGAGCAAGGCCTGCGGCTGCAGTGCAGAGCGGGTTAAAGTCGCGGATAAGGTGGTCAGCCAGGTCTTCAGCGGCCCCCGGCAAGCCCTGGTGAAGCGCATTGATTACGATACCGACCGGCAAGCCGCAGTGCCTTATATCGGCCAATACCGCTTGATCCAGCTGCCGGCCCTCCTGTTTCTGGACTCCCAGGGCCACCTTTTGTGGAGCGCTATCGGCGATGTGGAGCAGAAGCAGGTAGCTCAGAAGTTGGATCAACTCGGCGGCTGAGCCGCATGGAAAAGAGGTGAAAATAACTATGAAGAAATTGCAGGTCTTGGGGCCGGGTTGCCCCAAATGCGTGGAGCTCACGAAGCGTACGGAAGCCGCGGCCCAATCTCTCGGCGGGGACTATGAGGTGGAGAAGGTGACCGAACTGAGTAAGATCATGGCCTTTGGCATCTTCACGACGCCCGCCCTGGTGGTGGACGGAGAAGTAAAGGTGGTGGGCCAGGTGCCCAGCGTGGAGGAGATTAAAAAATTGATCTCCTGAGGAGGGCCGCGATGCTGAAGGTCTTATTCCTTTGCACCGAAAACGCCTGCCGCAGCCAGATGGCGGAAGGTTTGGTGAACCACGACCTGGCCGGGCAGGTGAAAGCCTTTTCCGCCGGGGTGCGACCCAGCCGGGTCAACCCCCGGGCAGTCCAGGTGATGGCAGAGCTGGGCATCGATATCAGTCATCACCGCGCGAAATCCGTGGACGACCTGGCCGGGGAACAGTTCGACCTGGTGATCACGGTGTGCGACCAGGCCCGGGAACAATGTCCCCTGTTTCCCGGAGAAACCGAATTCATGCACGTCGGTTTCCCGGACCCGGCCCGGGCCACCGGCACCGAAGAAGAGATCACGGCGGTCTTCCGGCAGGTGCGGGAGGCCTTGCGGGCTGAATTGATCCCGCTGCTGCGAGAGAAGGCTAAGTCGCTCGAAGCGCTCTAAATCCGGGCCGCGGGCGCGGCCGGCCTTAACAGATTTCGAGGATTAAATGACTGATCAGAAAGAGGCGGCGCATACCTGCACCGACCCGGCTTGTCTCCATGGCGAGGCTCCGGAATATCCCCCAGGGCCGCCGCGCACCTGGAAGATTTATCAATACCCGGTAACCGGTGGCTTACTGAGATTTTTCTCCTGGTGGCTGGTTTTTTTCGGCATCTACGCCAGCTCTTCCGTCTGTCCCTTTTGCGGCACGCCCGGCTGTCCGGTGGGGGTGGGGGCCGCCGGCATCATGGGCGGCTTTTTCGCGGCCCTGTGGACGTACGGCAGAGCCTGGTTAGATCGCCTCAAGGCATTAACTGGGCGTTTCGGCAGGTTCAAGAGGGGGCGACATGTTACTGGGCCGGATTGATAATTTTGACATCTTCCGCCCGAAAATGGACTCCACCAAGGAAGTCCTGCACGCCATCGCCACGTTCCAGGCGGACATCTCCCCATCTTTCCCCTATGTGAACGCCGAATTAGGCGGCTGGGACTATGATCAAACCAATCAGGTGCTCCTGCTCAAGCTGTCGGACGGCAAATGGATCACCCTGCACCCCCATAAAATCGCCATTCGCGGGGCCAGGGACATGGAAGAGGCCCAGGCGCTGCTCGCCTGGGTTCAGGGCCAGATCAACGACATCTATGAGCGGCGGGAAACCATCACTCCACGCTACGTGAGCCAAGCCGGCCTCAAGATCATGGAGATTTTAAAGCTCCTGCCCATGACCAACTGCAAGGCCTGCGGCTACCCCACCTGCATGGCTTATGCTGCGGCCCTCAGAGAAGGGGAGATTCGCCTGGAGGATTGCCCCCCGTTATGGGAAGACAAGTACCGGGAAAAGCGAGAAAAACTCGAAGCCTATCTTAAAAGCTACGGCTGGCGCGCCCTGGATGAATTTTGACATCCCTTTGCATCAGGGGGGCCAAGCCCCCGGGAGCCGAAATGTTACTGGAGCAGATCAAAAACTACGAGATCTTCCGGCCCAAGTGCGACCATAGCAAGGAAATCCTGCACGGTATCGCCACCTTCGATGCGGATATTTCCCCGGTCTTCCCCTATCTGAACACCGAACTGGGCGGCTGGGATTATGATCGCGACAACCAGGTGCTTCTCCTCAAGCTGTCCGCCGGCAAGGGATTCACCTTGCAACCGCACGAGATCGCCATCAGGGGGGCCCGGGACATGGAAGAGGCCCGGGCCCTCCTGGAGTGGATCAAGGGACAGATCAACGAGGTCTACGAGCGCCGGGAGAAGATCACGCCCCGCTACACCGGCCAGGCGGGCCTGAAGGTCATGGACATCTTGAGGCTGCTGCCCATGACCAACTGCAAGGCCTGCGGCTACGTCACCTGCATGGCCTATGCGGCGGCCTTGCGAGAGGGCGAAATCTCTCTCAACGACTGCCCGCCCCTGTGGGAAGAAAAATACCGGGAAAAACGGGAAAAGCTCCAGGCCTACCTGGAAAGCTTCGGCTGGCGGGCTCTGGATGCGGAATAGGAGCAAGAAGATCTATGGTTTTCAAGATGGCCCAGGCTTTGATCTGGATATTACTGTTAACTTGTACGCCACTGGCGGCGGGCACCATCGGGCCGAAAGCCCAGGTCCCCGAAACCACCTATGATTTCGGCGAAGTTTTCGAAGACGTGAAGTTGACTCACACTTTCGACATCAAGAACACCGGCGACGCCCTCCTGGAGATCAAGGATATCGACTCCGATTGCGCCTGCACCGCTGCGGACTCCGACCGCCGCATCCCTCCCGGCGGGGTGGGCCGCATCACTCTGACCATCGCCCCTTACTCGGTGCTCCGGCAATTCACCAAAAAAACCAAGGTGTTTTTTAACGACCCCGACCGCCCCATGGTGACCCTGAGCTTGAAAGGTTACGGCAAGCCTTTTATTGAGATTCAACCCAGCCACATCGTCCGCCTGCGGGGCAAGCCGGGAGAGGACCTCCGGGGCCAGGTGCGGTTTACCTCGCACCTCCCGGTTCCCTGGGAGATCAAGGAAGTTAAAACCAATATCCCCCAATTCATCGACGTGACCGTGAAGGCGGAACAACCAGGCCGGGTGTATGTGGTGGAGGTCCGCAACAAACTGCGGGAAGCGGGCAATTATGCCGGGCTGATTGAACTTTTTACCACATCGGAAAAAAGGCCCCGCCTGATCATGCGGGTGTTCGGCGAACTTTCCATCCCCTCGTCGCAAGCCCCTTGAGGAGTATCTTCCCAACAGTGCCGGGAAAAAACTATCATTCATTGCCAGACAAAAAGAGAAACAGATCATGAAACGAAAAATTAAGGCCTTAATCCAGCAAGCCATTGATCAAACGATGATGTCGGGGGAATTTTACCTGACCATGGCCAACCTGGTGGACCACCGGGAGACCAAGGAGACCTTCCAATACCTGGCCAAAAATGAAGGGGCGCATAAAAGGTTTTTCCAAAAGATTCTGGACGAAGAGGTCTGCCCCCTGGAAGTGCCAGTGCCGGACGTGCATCTGTCAGAGCTAATAGAATTGCCACACATCGCCAGGGCCATGTCTCCGAAGGAAGCCCTGGCCCTCGCCATCAAACGGGAGGAGGCCTTGCACAAGTTTTACAAAAGTTTGGAAAGCCGGCAGCCTCCCGGGGAGGTCAAGAATTTTTTAAAAGAAATGGCCCTGGTCAAATTGGAGCACAAGGACAAGCTGGAATACATTTACGATGTCGTGGCTATGAACCGTGAGGAGAGAAGGCCATGAGCATTTATACCCCCGAGATCATCGCTTTTTGTTGCCGGTATTGGAGAGGGACACCATGAAATACATACGAAAAGAGATTGCCGATCTCATCCGCGAGGCCATGAACCAACATGAACTGGCCCGGGATTTTTATCATCGCATGGCCCACCGGGTGTCTCATCCGGAAACCCGGGAGACCTTCCATTATCTGGCCAAAGAGTCGGAAGAAAACAAGGCCCGGCTGCATCAATGCCTGACGCCGGAAGGCTGCCCGGTGGTGCCGCCGGTGCATGACGCCCACCTGGCCGAGCACCTGCAGATTCCGGAAATCACCGAAGATTTGTCCCCCAAGGATGCCCTGGCGCTGGCCATCAAGCGCTCGGAAGGGCTCTGCCGGTTTTACCAGTCCCTGGTGGAGATGCAACTTCCCGGGCAAGTCCGGAACTTCATGGAATATATGGCCAGGGCGGAATTAAACCACAAGGACAAACTGGAATATCTTTACGACAACGTGGCCTTTCCGGAAGTGTGGTAAGGCCTGTATGGGAAGCGGCTGTGGGAATTAAGAGGGAAAAGCTATGAATGCCGGATACACTCCCAAGATCATCGGTTTTTGCTGCCGGTACTGAGCCTATAGCGCTGCGGACCTGGCAGGTTCGATGCGGTTGCAGTATCCCCCGGAAGTGGAAATTATCTTAATGCCGTGCTCGGGGCGGGTGGATATCATTTATCTACTCAAGGCCTTTGAGGCCGGCGCGGACGCCGTCTTTGTGGCGGGGTGCCATGAGGGGGAATGCCATTATCTCACCGGCAATCTCAAGGCCAAAAAGCGGGTCAACAAGCTGAAAAAGGACTTAGCCCAGATGGGGCTTGAGCCGGAACGGCTGGAGATGTTCAATCTCGGCTCGGCTGAAGGGCCCCGGTTCGCGGCCATCTGCCAGGAAATGTCGGAACGGGCCCATAAGCTGGGTCCCAACCCTGTAAAGCGGGAAGCCCGGTCCGCCTGGCTTGCGGGTCAAAAAGCGGCCGGTGGGGTCCAATAATTATTTGCGGCTGTTGCCAGACCAGTTCTTTAGACAGACCTTCTGTTAGAGGAAAGGCCATGGCGTGGGTGCTCTTTTTCTGCCTCCTTTCGGTTGTCGGGACAATGGCGGCGACCGGGCTGATCCTGGCCCTTCCTGAACGGCTCAGGATGCCGCTGGTTTCCCATCTCGTAAGTTATGCCACGGGCACCCTCCTAGGCGCCGTGTGCCTGGGCCTGCTTCCCGAGGCCCAGGAAAAGGCCCCGCCTTCCCTGGTGCTCCCCTGGTTTCTGGCCGGTCTCCTCACTTTTTTCCTCATGGAAAAGCTGGTGTTGTGGCGTCATTGCCATAAACCGGAGTGCGACGTGCATGCCAATCCCGGGCTCTTGCTCATGGTGGGAGACGCCGTCCATAACTTTATGGATGGCGTGATAATCGCCGGGGCCTTTCTCCTCGCATTCCCCCTGGGGGTGATTACCGGCCTGGCGGTGCTGGCTCATGAGATTCCCCAGGAACTGGGGGATACCGCAGTCTTGCTGGACAGCGGATATTCTCGAGGGAGAGCTCTTCTGTTAAATCTACTTTCCGCGTTAACCATATTCCCCGGCGGTTTTCTCGCTTTCTACTTCTTCTCCCATCTGGAGCAGACCTTGCCCTATATCATGGCCTTCGGGGCCGCCAGTTTCCTTTACATCGCCCTGGCCGACCTCATCCCTGCTCTGCACCGGCGCCTGGGGCTCAAACATACTCTTATTCAACTGGCCCTCATTTTAGCCGGGATCGGCACCATCCGGCTGCTCCATTTCCATCCGCACTGACCAAGATAAGGTGGTGTAGGGAGATTTTTATGCTGAAGATTGAAGACCTCTGTGTCGCCATTGACGGCAAGGAGATATTGAAAGGCGTCAACCTGCATATTCCCGTGGGTGAGACTCACATCCTGTTCGGCAAAAACGGCTCCGGGAAATCCACCCTGCTTATGACCATCATGGGTTTTCCCCGGTATACCGTGACTCGGGGGAGTATCTGCCTGCGGGGACAGGACATCACTCATTTTCCCACCTACGAGCGGGCGCGCCTGGGCTTGGGACTGGCCTTCCAACGGCCCCCGACCATTCGCGGGGTCAGGACCCAAGACCTTCTTGCCGCCTGCGCCGGGGCCAAATCGTACCAGTCTTTGGTGGACCAGTACGATTTTGCCCCCTTCCTGGACCGGGAAGTTAATTACGGCTTCTCAGGTGGTGAGATGAAACGCTCTGAACTTCTCCAACTTCTGGTGCAGAATCCGGCCATGGTGCTCTTGGATGAACCGGAATCGGGAGTGGACCTGGAGAACCTGGAGGTGGTCGGGGAGATCATTGGCCGGCTGCTGCAGAAAGACCGACGCCGGGGTCATCGGGAAAAATCAGGACTGATCATCACGCACACCGGCTTCATCCTTGATTACCTCAATGCCGACAGCGGCTATATTCTGCTAGACGGGAAAATCCCCTGTCAGGGCAATCCCCGGGAAATTCTCCAACACCTCAAGAAATACGGTTATGAGGAGTGCGCCCGATGCCTGAGATAAAAAACCGCGCCGCCAGGAGCCGGGATAAGAAAGCTGCTCTCGGCATTGACCTCGATCTGGAGGAGTTCTCCAGCCAAGGGGGCGACTGGTCCTACGATCCCGATTACCGCCAATTCTCTCCCGAATGCCGCCGCGGCTCTGACCAGGCTCAGCAATTCTTCATACCGCAGGATTTCCGAGGCTGCCAATTCCCAAGCGCGCCTGTAGGTGCAGTAAACGCACCTGAGATTGCAGCGGTCCGTGATGGACAGGCGCAGATAATTGATCCGGCGCGGAGGCGATGCGGCCATTGTCGTTTCCCTATTCAAAAGAGTTGGCCATTTAGATCCGTCAGATGCCCTTCCCGAAGGGGCAGTGGGGATAAGCGCACCGGGGGCAGTCCCGGCACAGGCCTCCGTGCCCCAAGAGGGCCAGTTCTTTTTTGCCGATCCTCTCCCCCGACAGGATGCGGGGCAATACCAAATCCAGCACCGTCACTGGGTGGTGCAGCGCACAGGCCGGTACCCCCAGCAGGGGCGTCTCTCCCAGGTAAGCCACCAGGAACATGGCGCCCGGCAACACCGCGGCGCCGTAATGAACTTCCGTGGCTCCGGCCTGGCGAATGGCGTGGCGGGTGACATCATCGGGATCGACGCTCATGCCGCCGGAAAGGAGCAGCAGATCGCAACCTTGTTGCAACAAACCTTGAATGGTCCGGGCGATGGCCTGAGCATCGTCCGGGAGAAAGTCCACCACCGCCACTGCCGACCCCAGGGCCTCCACTTTCCTGGTAAGAATCGGGGCGAAGCGGTCCTGGATCAAGCCATGATAGACCTCGTTGCCCGTAATAATCAGGCCGGCCCGGGCCTGTCGCAAAGGAGCCACGGACAGCACCGCGCCGTTTTGGCGGGCAATGGCCGCGGCGCGTTCGATGGCGGCCCGTTTCATGATCAGGGGAATGGCCCGGGTGGCCGCGACTTTCTCGCCTTTCTTAACCGGCATGTGGTTGTGCAGAGTGGCGCACATGACCTCATCCACCAGATTGAAGGCGGCCAGAGCCGGGACGTCCACCTTGAAGAGGCCGTCTGTAGAGGCATACAGGTCGATCTTGCCTTCCCGGGGATTGTTTTCCCAGCCGACCCCGTCACCGGCCAGGGCTTGCGCCAGGATGGCCGCCGCCTCATTTTCGTGGATTTCATCCTCCGCCAGGTCGAGAAGATAAAGATGATTCTTCCCCAGGCGCTGCAAGCGGCAGATATCATCCTCACATATGGTGTGTCCTTTCCGGAAGGCCGGTCCCTTAAACTCACCGGGGCGGATCTCGGTGATGTCGTGTGCCAGCTTGAGGCCCACGGCCTCTTCCACTTTCACGGTTTTAATCATTTCTCTTCCCCGCAATCTCAACCGGCCAAACGCGCAGGCCAGATGAGTCTGAGTCAGTCAGCTTGGTGGGGTCAGGGTTGGCATAAGGCGACCAGTTCATCTCCGGCCAGGCGATCTCCTGGGCTCCGGTAAAATAGGCCCCCAAGGCGCAAGGGCGGCAGTAGACGAAGCCGTTTTGCCTCACTTCCCGGTTATCCCGCACCACCTGCCCGCACTTCATGCAGACGGCTTTTCGGCGGGTGGGGCCCGGGAGATCAAAGGGGGTGAGGTCAACCTTCACCTCCTGGACGCGAAACATGACGCTGTCCGGCATGACTTTGTAGGCTGTGGTTTGCTGCTGACGCTGGTCCGGTTCGCCCGGTGCGTAAAGGGCCGCCAAATCCCGGGATTCTTCGGTGGAAATGACCCGAAAGGCCTTATTGACCTTCAGATTAACAAAGGTGGCGGCCATGATGCCGTAATCCACGAACTTGAGGGACCGCCGCCCCAGCTTGGCATTGGTCACAAAAGCCACGGCGTCGCCGGTGCAGCGGTCCATTTCCACAAAGACGATGAGTTGTTTCAGTTGGGGATACGTCGGCGGGGCCGCGAAATCCAGGAGCCGCAGGCCCAGCATGGCCATCCGCACCCCCACCACCTGGCCCGGGCAGAGATGGCCGTGGGCCGCCACCGACCCGGCCAGCAATTCCTCAAAGGTTTGCACCGAGGGTTTGGTATTTACGGATTTCTCCATCTCGTTAGTCTCCTGTATCAGACCTTCACCAGCTTCACCTGGCTCTGGTAAAACACGGCGCTGCCACCCACCAGATCAATGAGGCCGGTATTTTTCAAGACCGGGTCCACCCGCATGGCGGCGTTGGCGTGAATCCCGGTGGCCCGGCGGGGGTCGCCGGGGACGCTCACGCCATCAACGACCACGCTGCCGGCCCCGTAAGCCCAATGGCCATGGCCCAGGGAAAAGGCCACCACCCCCGGGCGCATCCCTTCCCGGACCCGCACGGTGCCGATCATGGGTTTTTGGCGGCCGGAGCCCAGGTCCCAGACCCCGGCTTCGTTGCTGGGGGACACCACCCGGGCCCGGTCGCCGTCGGATAGCCCCAGACGCCTGCCGTCCGCTACGGAGATTTCCAGGAAGTTCTCGGGGTAGAGAGCCAGCAGCCAGTAGTCGGGGATAGTCCGGGACTTGCACCCCATTATCGGTTTGTAGGTGATGAGGGTCATATCGAAGCCCTTGGCTTCATCGTCCAGCTTGCGTCCCAGGACATCCACCGGGCCGTCCACGAAGTCGGCGTAAGGCAGATAGGTCTGGCCCGTCATGGCGTTTTTGGTGGTGGTGAATTTCTCGAAATAGATCCCTACCAGTTTGCCGTACTGGTTGGCCAGTTGGTCGCCCTTGTAGGCCTGTTGATAGCCCTGGAAGCGGCCGCCGCGGTTCAGCACATACACCACCCGGGGCCACAACTCCTCGCCGACCACCGCCTGCCAGCGGGCCGCGTCAAAGACGGTGGGCGGCAGATGCCGCCGGCCCTTCTCGAAGATTTTGATTTCCTCGGCGCCGGCTGCGGGGACCTTCTCGGAGCCGTCGGGTTTATCGCCAAAGGCCAGGTTAGCCACCATACGCAGGTACAGGTCTTCGTCCCGCTTGAAGTGCAAGCCGGCGCCGAAGGCATTGTCTCCGAAGCCCGGCAGCTTGAGTTGCTCGGCCAGGGCCAGGAGCAGGGATTCCACCGACAGGGGCATCGCCCCGCCATAGACGGTCACGGTGTCATTCAAGGGCGGCGAGACCGGCTGCCGGACGGGCCCCACCTTGGGGGTCACCGAAGGATGCGAGCCGGGGAATTCCCAACGCTCCAGGTACGTCAGGTCCGGGAAGATGTAGTCAGCGTACATGGAGGTCTCGCCGATGGTGATGTCGGAGGCGAATATTAAAGGAATCTTCTTGGGGTCTGAGAGGATCTCGATAAGCTTGTGCCCCGCGGGCAGCGAGTACACCGGCGTGCCCATGTAAATCAGGAGCGCTTTGATGGGATAGGGGTAGGCGTCGCCGATGCTGGGGATGGCTTCCTCATAGATGTCACTGGAAAAGGGATACCAGGGGCGCCTGGCCGGATAGCCGCTGAAGATGGTGGTCTGCTCGTAGGCCTGACCGTGCCGCACCATGGACACCCCCCAGGACTTCAGGCCACCGGGGAGTTGGGTCACATCAAAGGGCTTGCCCGGTTTGTGGCCGCCGGCATCATAGGTAGTGGCCTTGGCCAGGCCGCCCTGCCAGTCATGGTTGCCGATCAAGGTGTTCAGGGTCATGTAGACCAGGACGTTATAAAACCCGGAGGTGTGCTGGGAGACCCCGCGATGCACGTCGGCCACCGCCCGCTTGCCGTGGCTGGTGAATTCCCGGGCCAGTTCGACCAGGTCCGCCTCCTGCACTCCGGCGGCCTCGGCCCACTGGGCCAGGGTCCTGGCAAAGGTGATCTCCCGGTAAATCTGCAGCACGCTCTTGACCTTGCCGCCCTTCACTTCGGTGTCTACCAGCAGGTCGCCTTCCATCGGCTCGGTGTCGCTGTTGGGGTCGAAGGGCTTGAAGTTGCCGCCCTGAAAGACGACGAAGGGGTCGAGTTCCCACTCGCCGCCGCCCTCTTTCCTGGGGCGCTTTTGCAAGGGGAGGCCCAGGTCCGAACCCCTTAGGAAAGCCCCCGGGGTGCCGTCTTGATTGATCTTGACCAGCCAGACGGCCTGGGTCCAAGTGGGCTCATGGTCGGCCTTGGCCGCGGCCTTGTTGGCATTGGCCAGATACCGGGCGTCATAGCGCTGCTTGTCGATGATCCAGCGCATCAGGCCCATGCCCACCGCCGCCACGCCGTTGGGCCTGACCGGCAGCCACTTCCAGGCCCGGGCCGCGGTCTTGGAGCAGCGAGGGTCCACCACGGCGATCTTTAGGCCATTGTTGATGAGGCCGTCGGTGATCTTGGCGCCGCGCAGGGGCGGTCCGTAGTTGGCCTCGTAAGGGTTGGCGCCCACGAACAGGATAAACTCGGCGTTGCCCGTGTCGCCCTGCCAGTAAAATTTCGTGCCGTCGTCCCACTTGCCCTCGTCGAACTGCATGCTCATGGCCTTGCAGGTGAAATAGAGGGACCCCTGACAGACAGTAGTGTGGCCGTGGACGTTCACCGATCCCAGGGCCCCGCCGCCGAAGCGCTTGAACAAATCCTCCCGGCCATGCTTGGCCCGGCCCCAGAGCAGGTAAAACTGGTTGTTCTTGGGTCCCAGGTCCGGGTGGTCCGGGTCGATGAGGTACTTGAGATTGGCTTCGTGCTTGGCCTTGAAGGCGGCCAACTCCATCTTCTTGGCAGCCACCTGAGCCGAATCTTCCGCCAGTTCCTTGGCAATTTTGGCATCCCGCAGCATGCAGATGTCTTTCAAGCCCGTGACGTTGCCCTCGCCGAAGAGGTTGCCGCCCGCCGCAATCTCTTTGATGGCCTGGTCAAAGGGGATGGTCTGCCACTTGTTTTCGCCCCGCTTGCCGGCCCTTTTAAGGACCTTGACGATGCGGTAAGGATCGTACAGGGTCTGGATGCCGGCCTGGCCCTTGGGGCATAAGGCCCCTTCCATGATGGCCGCGTCCGCAATGGCAGTCTGATAGTCAATCTGGGGCGTCAGGGTCCAGGGGCTGTAAGGGTTGCCGTCGATCTTGGCCACCATGCCGTCCACGATCTTGGCTTTAATGCCGCACTGGGTATTACACTGCTGACAGGCGGAATAGAGCTGATTTTCCGGCAAGTAGTGGGCGTAGGCGTCCCCGATGGGCAGGCTCAGGGTCGACCAATCAGATTTGCCGGCGGCCTGGGCGAACCCGGCCAGGTAGTGGGAGGCAGCCAGGGAGCCGCCCAGGAAGGCGGTGCACTTCAGGAAACACCGCCGGTCCATGCGGGCGTCGATAATATCTCGGAGTTCCTCAATGCTGCTGAGTTTCTTATTAGACATGCTCTTCCTCTCCTTTTCCTGCCGCTTCCACCGGCAGCCAGCGCATACCTAAGAAGAAGGTCAGTAGTCCCAAAGACAGGACCCAGATGCTCACCAGCCATTCGTTGATATTGGGCACATAATCCGTCCGTAGTCGCCGATGGAAAAAGGCGTTCTGCAACCCTTCCAGCTTGTACACCGCCAGGTCCGGAATCAGATAATTCAAACGGACGGCAAAGAAAGTGACCAGAACCAGAAAACAGGCCCAGGCCACCGCCCGGGAGTCGTTGGGACGGGTAATCAGGATGTACATGGGGATGGCGCTGCCGATGAGCAGATGGACAATCCAAAAGGCCCACCAGAAGGGCCCGAAGGCGATCAGGTTCAGGCTGGTGACAAAATTAGGGACTTTGGACTGGTAACCCACAAAGAATTGCAACCCCTCTAAAAAAAGGAAGGTGGCCAGCAAGGCCAGAACTATCCGCCCCAGGGGTTGCACCAGCTCATCCTTAGGATGGAAACAGTAGGTCAGGAAGGTGATCAAGGCGCCGCCCGAGAGGAGGGCGGCCAAGATGAACAGGAAAGGGGTCATAGCGCCGTTCCACAAGGGCCGGTTTAAGAGAATGGCGAACACCGCCCCGTGCATTCCAAAAAACAACAGGCCCACCGGCATGCTGAAATAAGAGAGAGTACGCACCCGGCGATGATCTTGCTGTCGATCTTCTTCGTTGTAAGAAGTGCGGCCGAAAGCCAGGAAACGGAAAATCCTCTGACCGGGTTTGGTCTTATCCTGGGACCAGGCTATTAGTTGCTCCCGTAACAGCAGGTAAAAAGTCGGCAGGTAAATGGCCCACATGGTTACAATGAAGACGACCAGCCAGAACAGCATGGAGCCGAAATTGGGGCTGAGCAAAAACCTGTAAACCCTCAAAGGGTGGCCCAAGTCCAGGGAGATGATGATGAACTCGCACATCAGGGTGACCAGCAGGGCAAATACGGATAGGGGACCAAGCGCTGCGAAGAGCCTGATCCTGAACCCATAGGTCATGACGGTGACGATATAGGCGCCGGCGGTTAAACCCAGGAAGAACAGGTCGAAAGCCACCCAGAGGCCCCAGGGCACGAAAGAGCCGTAATCCATGTATTTATGGCCATAAAGCAGCCGGGCTCCCATGCCCCAACTGCCGACAATCAGCCCCAAGATGGCCAGGAGGACGATGTATCTTGAGTTTTTTTCAGTGAGCATGAGTTTCTCCTTCCCTTACCGCAAGTAATAAACGGAAGGTTGCGTCCCCAATTCTTCCTTTAACCGGAAGACTCGGGGAGAGCCGATCATCTCGAAGACTAGGCTTTGGGGATCGGTGCGGTCCCCGAAGATGGTGGCCCGGCCGACGCAAGTGGTGGTGCAGGCCGGCAGCATGCCCACCTTCAAGCGATGCAGGCAGAAGTGGCATTTGCGGGCATTGCCCACCGGTGAGTCGTGGTCGCGGTCGGGCCATTTCTTGCCGTATTCCGTGGCCGGGTGCGCCTCATAGCCATTGGCCGCCGCCTTCTCACCATATAGTTTGCCCGGCAGTTCCGCGGTGGCGGCGGTGTACCACTCCCCGAAATCCGCGGTGCGGGCGGCGTAAGGGCAGGCCACCAGGCAGTAGCGGCAGCCGATGCAGCGGTCGTAGTCGACAATCACTACGCCTTGTTCGGTTTTCCAGGTGGCGGTGACCGGACAGGCTTTGACGCAGGGAGGGTTCTGGCAATGTAAACAGGGGCGGGGAATGAAGCGGCGCCGCACCTGGGGGTACTGGCCGGTTTCCTCCTCCAGCACCACGCGGTAAACCACACCGGGCGGGAGTTTATTTTCCGCCACACAGCCGATGGTGCAGGCATGACAGCCGATGCACCTGGCGATGTCGATGACCATGCCCCATTTGACGTCTTTGGGGTCTTTCTGCAAGGCCCGCTTCAGGTCCCGCTGCATCCGGACCAGGGGGTCTTCTTGAGGCAAATCCCTTCCCATGTGCGCCTCCCTAATACTTAGATATCCGACTTCAGAGGCTCTGGGAATACCGCTTTCAAGTTACCCAGAGCTTTGGTCAGCTCCACCATGACTCCCAATCCTTCCTTGGCTTCCTGGCTCCTCATCTTCCAGAGCAAGCCAAAGGGACCCACGGGCCGGGTTTCTTCCAGACTAACCAGGCATAGGACATCCATGAACCTTTCCATGAATTGGATGAATTGCGGGTTGGAAAACTTCTTGACCATGCCGTGCATGCGCACGAAGCCTTCGTCGATAACCTCGATATCTTCCGGGGTATAATTCGAGGCGAGCTTGGCGTACATGTTGAGAATAGCTCCACCAGCCGGAGCACCTGGTTGGGGGTATAGTCCATGGCCTGCACAAAAGGGCAGCCACTGCCGCAGCTCTGGCATTGGTAACAGCGGTTGAGGTCGGCGCCGCTGCGCTCTCTGACCTCGGCGGCCAGGGAGTGTTTGACTTTACCGGCCTCTTCCATATCCAGGTACACTGCATCTTGCCTCAGTGGTTGAACCTTGCTCATGAGTGCTCCTCACCCTCCTTCTTTCCTTGGGTTGGCGAGGCGGCGGCGGCGTTTTTTTCCTGATAATTGTTGATGTCCAGGACCAGGGCGTCGGCTCCCAAGTTGGAGCAGTGCATCTTATTCGGGGGTAGGCCGCCCAGGGCCTCGGCCACCACCTGTTTGGTGATCTTCTGGGCTTCCGCCAGCTTCTTGCCTTTGGCCATCTCGCTGACGATGCTGGATACGGCGATCGCGGCCACACAGCCGAAGGTCTGAAATTTGACATCGGCGATGACGTCATCCTTAACCTCGATGTAGAAGGTCATCATGTCGCCGCACACGGGATTGCCCACCTCGCCGACTCCGTCCGCGTCCTCGATAACCCCGGTATTGCGAGGATTGCTGAAATGTTCCATTACCTTCTCAGAGTACATGCGTGAACTCCTTTTTTGCCGCAGCTCCGGCCTTCTTCACCAGATCGGCCAGGGTGACGGATTTTAGTTTGTCGAACATGGCCTGGGAGGCCTCTTTCCAGATCAGGCGCGTCGGGCAGGTTTCGGCGCGCCGGCAGACTTCGGCGTGCTCGGTGCATTCCACCAGGCTGGCGCCATCCTCCAGGAGGGCGACGATCTCTGCCACGGTGATCTCTTCGGGCGGCCTCGCCAAGATGTGGCCTCCTTTGGGGCCGCGCACCGTTTCGATGAAATGGGCCTTCTTCAAAGGGATGACGATCTGCTCCAGGTACTTCACTGAAATCTCCTGGCGCCTGGCAATGTCGCCCAACTGGACGGGCCCCTGATTGTAACGCTGGGCCATATCCAGCAGCAGCCTGGTCCCGTACCGGCTTCTGGTGGACAGCTTCATCTTGACCCCCCTGAAACGGCCGCCATTTTCTTGTGCCATACCGGGGAAAATGACCGGAGCCGCTCCACCGCCTGGGGCAATTCGCTCAAAACGTAGTCCATCTCCTCCTCCCGGTTGTCCCGGCTGAAAGTGAAGACAGTGGAACCCTGGGCCACGTCCGGGCGAAGGCCGATGGCGCAGAGGGTGGGCGACACCTTGAGGGCTTTGGAAGCGCAGGCTGAGCCGGTGTTGGCGTAGATCCCCTGGCGGTTCAGCATGAAAAGCAAGGCCTCCCCTTCGATACCCTCAAAACAAAAGCTGGCATGCCCCGGCAAACGCTCTTCCGGATGGCCGGTATAGATGGCCGCAGGAATGCGGTCCATCACGCCGGCCACCAGGCAGTCCCGCAAAGTCTTCAGGTGTTGCGCCTTGGAGGCCAACTCCCTCCGGACCATTTCGGCTGCGACTCCCAGGCCGACGATACCCGGAACGTTTTCGGTGCCGCCCCGGCGGCCGTTTTCCTGGATGCCGCTGTGAATCTGGGGCACCAAGCGCACCTTAGGACGGAAGTAAAGCGCCCCGATCCCCTTGGGCGCGCCCAGGGCCGGACCGGAAAGGGTGAGGAGATCCACCTGCATGTCCTTGACATCGATGGGGACGCTCCCGGCAGTGGCTACGGCGTCGGTATGAAAAACCACCCCGTGCTCCCGGCACAAGCCCGCCAGTTCCCCGATATGCTGCACCGTGCCGATTTCGTTGCTGGCGTGTTGCATGGATACCAGCACCGTGGCGGGGGTTAAGGTCTGGCGCAGCCGCTCCGGCTCCACCTGGCCGTAACGGTTGACGGGGAGAAAGGTCACTTCGAAGTCATGGAATTTTTCCAGGAACCGGGCGGAATTGAGGACCGAGTGGTGCTCGATGGCGGAGACGATGAGGTGCCGGCCCTTCTTCAGGTTGGCCAGGGCCGCGCCTTTAATGGCCAGATTGTTGGCCTCGGCCCCACAAGAGGTGAAGATAATGCTGTCGGCCGGGGCGCCGATGAGTTCGGCCACGCGAGCCCGCTGTGCCTCAATGGTGTCTTTGACTTCCGCCGCCAAATCATAAACCGCCGAAGGATTGCCGAAGCGCTCCTGAAAGTAAGGCAGCATGGCTGCCAACACTTCGGGCCTGACCGGGGAGGCCGCGGCATGATCCAGATATACCCTTTCCATGGTCCGCCTCAATGAACCTTTTTGATGTAGAGCTTGTATTGGTCATCGTCTTTATCCTCGCAGATGCCGACGAATTCCTGGCCGTGCTTGGCGCACCAGGCCGGGATGTCCTCCAGGGCGCCGTCATAGTCGGTGATGATTTCCAAAACTTGCCCTTCCTTCATATCCTTGAGAAACTCGGCCGGCTCCAGCAGGTGCATGGGACAGACTCGGTAGACCAGGTCCGCCGAGGCATCGGCTTTGCATTCGGTTAGGAATCTCATCGCCTTTCTCCATAAAGGCTATTAGAACTATATATATTGTTAATATAGGCAATATAACCTTGCTGGAATCAAAGTCAAGGATTGCCGCTGACATTTTCTCGGGGTAAGAAATTCCAGACTTTATGGAGAGCGGGGGCTGGCGAGGCAGCGCGGCAAGAACCGAAAATCTCGCTTGGGACAGGATGCAATGGCCAGGAGGCGCTTGGCGACTTACGCCTCCCCGAGACCGATACGCTGGAATTTCCCGAGGGTTCAAGGAAGCGCTGCTAATCCGAGGAAAATCCTCTGTTAGGATACAAAGCCAGTCCATTAAAATTATTTCTCAGTCTTTGGTACCCAGCCGGTACCCAAGGAAGGGGTATGTGCAATCCGCTTAACAAATGGTACCCAGAATGGTACCCGGGAATAAAAAGAGGTCAGCCGAAATAGCTAACCTCTTGATATCAATGGAGCCGGCACGGGGATTTGAACCCCGGGCCTGCTGATTACGAATCAGCTGCTCTACCGCTGAGCTATGCCGGCCTGCTTCTATTTTAGCCGCATCCCACCTCTTTGGCAATGCTCATCGCGGGTCAGAAATGCTTATTTTCCAACAGTTATGGTGGCATTCCACGACCCAAATGCGACCTTTTGGGATTGTCATCCCATCCTGGTCTTCTTTAATACCAAGCTGCACCCAAACAGGTAATTTCTCTTGCAGGGGCAGACCCGCGTGTCCGCCCAGGGCTACGGGCGCACACATGGGTGCGCCCCTACAAGTAAATACCACCTTGAGCGCATCTTAGTTTACAGGGCAAAAGATTCCCTTACTTCCATGGGCGCATCCTGGTATGAAATATCCTTTTGCCTGGTTTCCAGGCTGGGCTTGGGAACCCAAAGGGGCGCAAAGCTTGGCCTGGCAAAATTTTATGGATTAATCCCGGGGTTTTTCTGAACCGGGATGGCCCGGGCAAAGCCTGGGCTGCAAGGGGGTTGCCAAGCACAGTTTGGGAACAAGAAGAGAGGTTTTCTCGCGCGACAACTATGAGGGTATAGGCAGGCCAGACCGGCCACCATCGCCTTGATATGGTGCGCCGGGCACACCCTGCCGCACCAGTTCGCCGAACTCGTGGCGCACGCCGAATTTGCCCGCCAGGTGCGAGTCTTTTTCCGTAGTTGCGGCCGGGAACATCTTTTGGGACCAACTTTTATTGCCGGCAAATATGGCCTGACCCGAGGCCGCGCCGGCCGAACAGCACGCCGAGCAGCGCCAATAACGGGATGATGAAAAACAGGTGCACGGAACCTCTCCACCAGCCAGTATGCTCCAATTCGGCCCAGGCTCCTGGAGTGCCGTCGTAAAGGTTGACAAACTGGATGAGCAGCCCGATGTATTCGGCCAGCAGGCTTAAGGAGAAACCGGCCACCGCCCCGAAAAGAGCCAGCGGGATGGCGCGCCTCCCGGGCGCGCCCATGCGGATGGCCGCCACCGCCGCGGCTGCCGCCGGCGCCAGCAGGGCGCCAAGCCAGTGCACTTCCCCCCCAAGGCCGGGAAACCCTTCTGGGGCCGCCGCAGTCGCTAAAGTCTCCAAAAGGATCACCCCGACTCCGGCGATGAACCCACTGACAAACGCCTTGACGGCGGCAGGCCTCCCTTCAGCCCCTTGTGTCAGGGGATTTTCCATGGCGACCCCTAAAAAGAAAACATTTCCCTGATGGCCAGCGCGTAATCCACCGCCGCTAAAGCGGCCCCGGCCATGCCGAACCTGGCAGTCCAAAGCCTTCTCAAGGGAACTCCCAACAAGAAGGCGGCCAGGACCAGCACGGGGATGACATACTGGAAAAGGACAGCCAGGGCCAAAAAGCCGGCAAACAGGGCCGGAGAATCCAGCAAATGAGGCAGACCGTATCTCAAATAGCCGTGCCAGCCCACGACAATGGCCCAGGCGGCCAGGCCGGAAAACAGCGTAAGGCGGCCGTAAACTGCCGGCACCGAGTCCGGGTGCGGCCGGCTAGCGTCCAAGGGGCACCCTGGCGACCCCGGCCTGGCCCTGGCGGGGGTCGGGGTTCTCAATGCTTAGAGTCAAACCCGAACCTGGTAACGGCGGCGGTGGCGAAAAAACCAGAACCCATTCCTGCTGTGGCTCCTCCCGGCGTTGCCCCCAAAAAGCCATACTCTCAAAATCCTGGCGCTGGTTGCATTGCTCGGCCTTATAGTCAACGACCGTCGTCACAAAAACGGGGGTGTACCTTTTCCCATTGCTATCCGTGACCTTAAACCTGCCCCTCCGGAAATGCGTGGTGAATTTTTTTTCCGTTACCGGTTTGTCGGTCTCAAAGAGAATAATGAAAGCGGCTTTCTCGCCCCCCCAGGGAGCGGATTCCACCCCGGAAACCGTCAGCGCGTATGGGCCAAGGGGAATCGGCTCTTTCAGAGCAAAGGAGCGGGAGGAGGAATCCCCGCAGCCTGTCAACCAAACCGCCAGCAGGGTGGCAGTTAAGACAAGAGCCGGCCTAGTCAACCCCCGGCGGCATTCGCCGCTCTCCGGCCTGGAGGCTGCGCAGCAGCATGCTGGCCTTCTCATGGTATTTTTTCCCCTCTTGAATATCTCGGGGGTGCGCCCCCGGACGACAGCGAATATAAGCGTCGAATACCAGCTTGTTGAAATGAATAACCAGAGGGTCGTCTACCCACCTGTCTGATAAGGGCTCTGTCTTTCCCGACAGATCAATCTTGGCGAGGCCGGCCTGATCCATGAGCCTCCGCAGTTCTGCAAAAGTTTTCCGGGCCTGGGATCCGGCATTTTTATCCCCAGCCCGGACAGCCTCCAATTGCGGTAGCAGGCGGTCCATGGCGGCGATAATTCTGCCGGCGCAGGGGAGGTATTCTTCCCGAGAAACCTCGAGCTTTTTCGCCAATCCGTCGCAAGGGGTTTGTGCGGTCTGCTCTTCACAGCCATTAAGGAGCGGCACGCAGAGAAGGAAGGCGATTGTCAGTATCTTTGCGGCAGCTTGCATCCCTGGATGTCTAACTCCCAACTGGAGAATCCGATGCAGCCCGGTTCCCGGTTAGCTAAATTATTCAGGTGGATGGTAAAAGATTTAGCAAGAGCTATGCCAGGGGGAAATTTCGTATCAGGCAAACGACGAATTCCTGATAAACTTTAGGGAAATGAGTATTTACTTAGAGCAAGATCGCGGCAAGGTTCCAAAATCCGAACAGATTTTTGCCATTATTATCCATTTTTCGGACAGCAAAAATATCCGGAAAATTTTCATTTAAGCATCCTCAATAACTCCCCCACCGGCCAGGCGTTGATGATGTCTTTCTTCTCGGCCCAGCCCCGGCGGGCCTGGGAGATGCCGAAGTTCATCAGGTGGAGTTGCGTCACGTTGTGGCTGTCGGTGTTGATGACCATCCGGATGCCGGCCTGCCTGGCGGCCAGGATGTTCACGTCCCCCAGGTCCAGGCGCTCCGGGTAGGAGTTGATCTCCAGACACGTGCCCGTGTCCTTGGCGGCCTTCAGGAGATCGTCGATGGCCACCTCGTACTCCTCCCGGCGTTTCAAGATGCGGCCGGTGGGATGCGAGATGATGTCCACGTGGGGGTTATGCATGGCCTTGAGAATTCGCCGGGTCATCTCTTCCCGGGGCTGCTTGAAGTGGGAGTGGACGCCGGCAATAACATAATCCAACTCGGCCAGGGCCTCGTCGGTGATGTCGATGCCGCCGTCCGCCATGATGTTGGCTTCGCAGCCCTTGAGCACCAGGAAATCCTTCCCCTCCCGGGCCAGCCGGGCGTTGAGCTCGTCGATCTCGTGGTTCCGGGCCCTTAGCTTCTCTTCGTCCAGGCCGTGCTCGATCTTGAGAAACTTGGTATGGTCCGAGATGCCCACATATTCATAGCCCCGGGCCAGGGCCGCCTCGACGATCTCCTGGACGGAGTTGGCCCCGCCGTCCCAGTTGCAGTGCACGTGCAAGTCGCCCTTGATGTCCCCGTAGCCGATGAGGTCGGGGAGACGCCCCTGGAGGGCGGCCTCGATCTCCCCCCGGTCCTCCCGCAGTTCCGGGGGAATCCAGGGCATCCCCAGCTTCCCGTAAACCTCTTCCTCCGTTTGCGCGGCGATTATCTGGGAGCCCTGGAAGAGGCCGTATTCGCTGAGCTTGAAGCCGTGGTCGATGGCGATTTTGCGCAGGGCAATATTGTGGTCCTTGGAGCCGGTGAAGTACTGGAGGGCGGCGCCGTAGCTCTCCGGGGCAATCACCCGGATGTCCATGTCGAAGCCTTCCTTCAGGCGCACCGAGGACTTGGTGGCCCCCTGGCCCCAGACCTTGACCACCCCGGGCAGGGACACGAAAAAATCCATGACTTTGGCCGGGTGGGTGGAGATCACCAGGAAATCCACGTCGCCGATGGTCTCTTTCATGCGCCGCACCGACCCGGCGGTGTTGGCCCGCTCCACCTCCGGCAGGCTCCGCAACTGCTCCAGGACCTGGTCGGCGATGGGCAGAATCTCCCCCAGGAGAAACCTGCCTTTGCTGCTCTTTAAAAAATCGATGGCCTGCAGGATATTCTTTTCGGTCTTGTCCCCGAAGCCGAACAGGGGGGCGATCTTGTGAGTCCTGGCCGCCTCTTCCAGTTCTTCCAGGGTCTTGACGCCCAACTTTTCGAATAACACCCGGGCTTTTTTCGGGCCCACGCCTTCCACGCCCACGATTTCATCCAGGGCAATGGGCATTTTCTTTTTGAACTCTTCGTAGTATTGCATCCGGCCGGTGGTGAGATACTCTTCAATTTTCAGGGCCATGCTTTCCCCCACCCCGGGAATGGACTTGAGGGCCTTGAGGCCGCCGGTTTTATAAAGATCTTCCACGTCGTTCTTTAAGGTCTCCAGGGTGAGGGCCGCCTTCTGGTAGGCATAGGGTTTGAACTGCACCCCTTCCATTTCCAGGTATTCGGCAAGCTCATTGAAAATTTTGGCGATTTCTTTATTCTTCATGGTTAGGAGCCCTCTCACAGTGCCTTGCCGGGAGGATTTCTGCGATCTCAGCCATCCTGGTCTCCCTGGCTCTTGGTAAGAAGCTATTGTCATGTTTCGCAAGTATCTTTATTAATTCGCCTCCCTTGAGGGGAGGGGGTTAGGGGGAGGGTGATAACTCCAAAGACTCGCTGTGATATAATAACATCCCACCCTAACCCTCCCCCCCCAAGGGGGAGGGAATAAGCCCGTTTGCTAATGTAAACTATTCCTGACACGGATCTTAGGAGTTAGTTAATGCTGGTCAGGGAGCTTGTCAATAAAAGGGCCAAGCACCCGGATAAATCGACCTTGGCCGATTGGGCTTTTTCCGTCAGCTTCCCAGTGGAGGAGGCTGCTTTTCCAGTATTGGTTAAAGCTGCTGCCGTGCCGCTTTCCCGGTATCTGGATTAAACTTCGCGGTGCAGCTATTGTCTTTCGAATCTGGATATTTACATTATCTTATAACCGGCTTCCAAACCCGGGAGCAAACCGTCCACCTCCGCCTCGGAAGGGGTCTTTCTCAGTAATGGTTTAAGAGGAGAACGGCAATGGAAAAAGAAGATTTTTGGCGCAAAGCCTGGTTTTTCGGCCTGGGATTGGCGAATTTCACCAGATCCAAGATTCAGGCCCTGGTGGAAGACATGATCAAACGCGGGGAAATCAGTCAGCAAGAAGGGCCCCAGGCGGTGGAAGAGATCCTGGCCCGGATGGAGACCGCCCAGGAGGCCTTCTTTGCAAAGGTCAAGGAGTTGGTCCACCAGGCGATTCAGGATCTGAAACTGGCCCGGGCCGCAGACCTGGAGGCCCTGGAAAAACGGGTGGACTCCCTGGAAAAGGAACTCGTGTCCCGGGAAATTGAAGGGCGCCAGGGGGTCATCGTGGACTGAAGCCATGGGGCAGCGATGACAGTTATCCGGCCGGGGGCAAGTGCCGCCTTCAGGTTGACAAATGGTTCAACTAAGCCTAACAGGCTGTAGAAAAACCGTTTTGTTGTCATCCTGAACGAAGTGAAGGATCTAAGCCTGCTGACCTTCCTTGCCTCCAGCCAGGAGATGATTAGTTTTAAAATGTCTCGCCGATCCCATAGAATTGGGATAAGAGGGTTTCCACGCAGATGTTGGCGGAAGGCGCCGATACTGCGCCATAAGCTCGGCTAAACCAAGAAAATAAGGAGGATAGAGATGGCGGACAAGCAAGTGGCTTTTTCAGATCAAGAGCAGCAGCAGATTGAGGCCATCGTCATCGACCTGGACAAGGACGAGGCCATCCGCTATTTGGCCAAACTGGTGGAGAAGATCAAGGGAATTCCCGGCCACGTTTGCGGCCCCGGTCCGATTAAATAATCCTTTGGCAAACCACCCGGGCCCCGGCATGTGAGGTGCCGGGGCTTTTTTTATGGGGGAGGGGGTTTGAGGGAGGATTGGTTTATGGGTTTGCGGCCTTTGCCCTCCTCCTGTTGCGGGTCAGCTCGCACCCTCCAATTAAGGGACAACGGTTTGAAACCGGCGATTAGCTTTACCAAATAGGCCAAAATGTGGAGCAGGCGCCCTCGCCTGCAAAAGAACAGCCGGGGGCGGCTGTTCCACATTTTTCGCTACTTTCAGATCTTGAGCCATTTTGAAAAGCACGGTGCTCTATCGCCAGTAATTTGCAGGAGATCATACCTGAAGGGCTGCGAAACTTGTGTTCTCAGGATGCCTGCCCCAGTTCGGCCACCTGGTTTTCCAGAAACTCCCGGTCCGGGTATCGTTCCCGGCCGGCCCCGGTGAGGCTCAGGCCCGCGGCCCGGACGGCCAGGCGCACCGAGCCTGGCAGGTCCAGTTCCCGAAGACGCCCGGCCAGGAACCCGGCGGCAAAGACGTCTCCGGCTCCCAACGTGTCCACGATGTTCCCCGGCGCCTCCGCCGGAAAATCACGCCAGCCCTCCCGGGTAAGCAGCCGCGCTCCCCGGGCTCCCCGCTTGATGACCACCACCGGCGGGGCCCATTCAGGACGGCCCTCCCCCAGGCCCCCTAGCAGGTCCCATTCCGCCTCGGTCACCAGCAGGGTCTCGGTCGCAGACAGCAAGTGGCGTAGGGTTCGCCACCCCCGGCGGGCGTAGAGCTCCCCGGGGTCCAGGCTGATGGCCGGCCCGCCCTTGAGGCGCCGGGCCATTTCCTGCTGCACCTTCAGGGGCCCGTCTCCCACAAAAGACGTCAGATGCAGATACCCAGCCCGGGCCAGCATCTCTAAAGGAATATCGGTTTCCCGGAGTTCGTCGTTGGTGTTGGGCGCCACCAGGATGGTGCGCTCGCCGTCGGCCTCCACCAGGATGTATGCCCGGCCGCTTTCTCCGGCCCGGCAGAGATAATCCAGGTTTACCCCGGACAGGCCGGCTGTCAGAAAAACTCCATCCGCATCGGTCCCCACCCGGCCCACCAGGGCCACGGGAAGGCCCAGGCGGGCCAGGGCCCAGGCAGTGTTGGCGGCCTGGCCGCCCCCCTGGCGCACTCGGAACCGGGCGTGGCGGGGAAGCAGCTCCTGGAGCGCCTGCTCCTGAGCCCGGCTGATGGCCACCTCCCCACCTCGGGAAAGAGGAGGAAATGCTTTCCGGAAAGGGGCCAGATCCTCCACCCGGTAGAGCAGATCAACATTTACGGCTCCCAGACAGACGATCGCCGGCGCCTCCATACGCCCGCAGCCTATCAATATTTCTGGCCCTGGTCAAGGCGATTGGAGGAGGAGGCCGGGGGTCGCAGACCCCTACCCTCTCCCCCGACCTCCCCCTTTTCCTCCCAGTAGTGTCCGGCAAGGATTTTGGCCGCTGGTGTGACTACAAGCTATTGTAAAACCTCTTTTCTATGTCACCCTGAGCGTAGCGAAGGGTCTAGGTACCTAAAATATCTAGATTCTTCGCTTCGCTCAGAATAACATTTCTTGCTAAGCCGGGTTTTGCAATGGCTTGGAGGGCGGGTAAAATCTAGCCGCAGGCCTAATTACCGTGAAAGTCCTCTGGAAAATTTAGTGCGCCCGCCCTCGGGTGCGAAAGCTGGCTTGGACAAATAAAGATAAAATCCCACTGATGCCGGAGCATTTTGGCAGAGTTCTCCAAGAGTTGACAAACCATACCCGTCTGGGCGAGGGCTCCTCGCCCAAAAATGGGCAAGGGACCCCCGCCCCTACGGAAAAGATACTTTCGAATTCCTCTCACCTCTTTTCCCTGAATTGCCGCATCTGGCCTTTTGGAATAGAATGTTTAAATTAACTCAGAAGCTCGCGGATGGACCTTTGGAAGGTATGGGGGTGGTTTTTCGAACCGCCTCCTTCCTGGGCCAATGCTCCCCTTCCCCTTTTCAGGGGGTTGGGGAGGGGAGTCGTAGGGGCACGGCGGGCCCGTGCCCAGGGCGGGGGACACAGGCGGGACGCCGGCGCTACCAATCCCCGGCCCTCCCCTCAATTTCCCCCTTACCAGCTGCGAGCTTCCCCCCGAGGGACGCTGATGCATCGATTGATTAAATTACGAGTCATCCGGGACCGGGAGAGGTTGGAAGAGCGCATGCGCCGTTGGATGGAGGCGCTCTTCGAAATTGAGCAGGCCCCGCCCTGCTTTCAACCGGCGGCGGATTTCTTCGAAACCCCCGAAGCCCTGGTCCTGCGGATGGAGGCGCCCGGGGTGGACGCCCAGGACCTGTCCCTCACCCTGACCGGCCGGGAGCTGGTCATCCGGGGCTTGCGGCAATCCTCCGGACCCCCCGGCCCGACCCGGTTTCTCCACCAGGAACTGCGATCGGGGGCCTTTGAGAGAACGTTTTTTCTGCCCATCCCCATCGATCCCTCGGGGGTGACGGCCCAATATCTGGATGGCATCCTGGAGGTGCGCCTGCCCAGGCAGGCGAGCCGGCGCATCCCCGTCAAAGAAACTCAGGACCGCGAATGATTCGAAGGGATTTTTTCATAATGGCATTTTGGGGGGAGGGCCAGGGACCTGAGCACAGGCGGGGACGCCTGTGCTACTGGCCCTCCCCCCAAGCCCCCTCCCAACCCGGAGAGGGGGCTGGCAAGGCGGGGCCTAAGGCCCCGACTTGCCAGCCATTTCTTCTCCCCTTTACGGGGTTGGGGGAAGGAGCCTGAGGGAGGGGGCAGGGGTCTGCGACCCCTGGCCCCCTCCCTCACTTACTTTTTCAAAAATCCCGCGCATACTCCTGGCGGGCGCCACGGCCCGCTTAGCAAAGGTGGAATTTCATGACCTCTGATGAACTGGATCTGGACCCCGGGCAAGAAGCTGAGAAAGTCACCCCGGCCGCGCCAGGGCCCGGAGACGCTGCCGGTCCCCGGGTGCTGCCCGTCCTACCGGTCTCCGACCTGGTGCTGTTTCCCCGCCTGATCATGCCCCTGGTCCTCTGGGAAGAATCGGCTCAGAAACTGGTGGACGAAGTCCTCCTCCAGGACAAGATTTTCGGGGTGCTGACCAGCCGGGAAGAGAAACCCTCCGGGTTTGGCCCGGACAACCTCTACCAGGTGGGCACGGCCGCGGTCATCATCAAGATGCGCAAGCCCGAGGACGGGTCCATGCGCCTTCTTATCCAGGGCCTGTACCGCTTCCGGGTGGTCCACTGGGTGGGTTACGATCCCTATCTGGCCGCCCAAATCACCCCCATCAGCACAGAATACGAGCCCGACATCGAAACCGAGGCCATCGTCGCCAACGTCAAGGGTCTTTTCCTGAAGATGCTGGAGCTTTCTCCTTATCTGCCGGCCGAGCTCGGGGCCCTGGTGCGGGAGCTGGGCGACCCCGGCATCCTGGCTGATGTCACCGGCGGTAGCCTCAACATCTCCAAGGCGGAAAAGCAGGAACTCCTGGAGACCCTTGACGTCAAGGAGCGTCTGCGCCAGGTTTTGAGCCTGATCAATCGGGAACTGGAAGTCCTGGAGCTGGGCAAAAAGATCCAATCCCAGGTAAAAGGGGAGATGGACAAGGCCCAGCGGGATTATTATCTCCGGGAGCACATCAAGGCCCTCCAGAAGGAATTGGGAGAGACCGACGAGCGCCTCCGGGAGCTGGATGAGCTGCAGTTCCGCCTGGAGGAAGCGCATCTGCCGCCCCCGGCCATGAAGGAGGCGGAACGGGAACTCGCCCGCCTCAAGCGCACTCCCCCCACTTCCCCGGACCACCAGGTCATCCGCAATTACCTGGAGTGGATGATCGAGCTCCCCTGGAGCGTGGCCACCGAAGACAATCTGGACCTGGCCCAGGCCCAGCGCATCCTGGATGAAGACCATTACGACCTGGAAAAGGTCAAGAAGCGCATCCTGGAATACCTGGCGGTGCGCAAACTCAAGCCCGACATGAAGGGCCCCATCCTCTGCTTCGTGGGCCCGCCGGGAACCGGCAAGACTTCCCTGGGCCGCTCCATCGCCCGGGCCCTGGGCCGCAAATTCGTGCGCCTCTCCCTGGGCGGCGTGCGGGATGAAGCCGAGATCCGGGGCCACCGCCGCACCTACGTCGGGGCCCTGCCCGGCCGCATCATCCAGAGCATGCGCCGGGCCGGCAGCAACAACCCGGTCTTTATCCTGGATGAAGTGGACAAGATCGGCGCCGACTTCCGGGGCGATCCCTCCTCGGCCTTGCTCGAAGTCCTGGACCCGGAGCAGAATTTTTCCTTTTCCGACCATTACCTGGAGGTGGGCTTCGACCTCTCCCGGGTGATGTTCATCACCACCGCCAACATGCTGGACACCATCCCGCCGGCCCTCCGGGACCGCATGGAAGTCTTGGAACTGCCGGGCTACACCGAAGAGGAAAAGTTAGGGATTGCTTTCAACTACCTGATTCCCCGGCAACTGGAGGCCCACGGCTTGAGCCCGGAGCAGTTCCAGGTGTCCCAGGAAGCCGTGCGCCGCCTCATCGCCGCCTATACCCGGGAAGCGGGCCTGCGCAACCTGGAGCGGGAGATCGCCGCTCTGTGCCGGGGCGCCGCCCGGGATATCGTGGAAGGCGTCCGCACCCGGGTGGACATCGGCCCGGAGGACCTGGCCCAATACCTGGGTCCCCGCCGGTTCTTCCGGGAGGCGGCCCTGGACCGGCCCGAACCCGGGGTGGCCACCGGCCTGGCCTGGACCCCCACCGGGGGCGACATTCTCTTCATCGAAGTCCTGCGCATGCCAGGCCAGGGCAATCTCAAACTCACGGGCCAGCTCGGGGACGTCATGAAGGAATCCGCCAGCGCCGCGCTTTCCTACATCCGGGCCCGGGCCCCCTTCCTGGGCATCGAAGAGGACTTCTTCGAAAAATCGGACCTGCACATCCACGTCCCCGCCGGGGCCATCCCCAAGGACGGCCCCTCCGCCGGCCTGGCCATGCTGGCCGCCCTGGTGTCGCTCCTCTCGGGGCGCCCGGTGAAAAAAGGCCTGGCCATGACCGGGGAGATTACCCTCAGGGGCGACGTCCTGCCGGTGGGGGGCATCAAGAACAAGGTGCTGGCCGCGCACCGGGCCGGCATCCGGGAAATCATCCTGCCGGCCCAAAACGCCGTGGACCTGGAAGAGATCCCCGAATGCGTGCGCCGGGACCTGACCTTCCACCCCGTCGGGCGGCTGGACGAAGCCCTGGCCATCGCCTTTCCCCAGGGGTGAGGAGAGAGGGGTTTTCGGTTTTCGGTTTTCGGTTTTCGGTTAAGGACAATCTGGCTGGCGACGGGCCCGGAGTTCGCCCCTACCGACCTTTTTTTCTCGTTCCCAAGCTCCCGCTTGGGAACGCCATTGGCTGCAAAGCTCCGCTTTGCAAAATATCAGGGTCAATCGCGGGGGCGGACCCGCGGGTCCGCCCCCCTTTAGATGCACACATGGGCGCCCACTTCGTTATGGAACATAACGGGCGACCCGACGGGTCGCCCCTCCGGCATACCACAGGCACCTTGCCGATGCTTTCTTTACTCATAATCTTATAACGAGTGGTAAAATTAGTCGAAGAGGGTTTTTTCGGCAAAAACCACGGCTTTTCAGCCTTAGGGCGGAGGAATCTTCAATGGCGGTCTTTACCTGTGAAAAATGCGGCCACCAGATCGACACCCGCTGCAAACCCAAAAAATGCGCGGCCTGCGGGGAAAACGGCACCATGTGCAAGGAAGCCCCGGCCCCTGTTAAAAAGAGCGCCAAGTAAAACCTCATGGTACGGCCCGCGGCCGTTACGAGACGGCGGACACAGCCAGCCCCAAAATCCCCCTAAATCCCCCTTTTCTAAAGGGGGGTCGGGGGGATTTTTCATCCCGAGCCACAGGCTGGAAGCCGGCGCCGCCAGGTTCACTTGAGATTTCGGGGTTTTTTTGCTAACTTGGAACCCGGAATTGGCCCTGGGGAACTGGGGTTACCTTTATTCATTCCCAGGCCTGAGAACCAGTTCTATAACTGACTACTGGCTACTGGCTATTGACCCCTGACCCCTGACCCCTATGATCTACGGCATTGGCATCGATCTGGTGCGGGTGGACCGCATTGCCGCCGCCATCGACCGCTACGGCGAGCGCTTCCTGAGCCGCGTCTTCACTCCCCAGGAGATCAGCCATTGCCAGGGGCGGGCCTGGAGTGTGGCCGGTTTCGCCCTGCGCTTTGCCGCCAAGGAAGCCTTCTCCAAGGCCCTGGGGGTGGGCCTGCGCCGGGGGGGCGTGCGCTGGCGGGAAGTGGAAGTGGTGGCCAACCGCCTGGGTAAACCGGAAATCCGGCTCTATGGCCGGGCCGCCGATCTCTGTGAGCAGGCGGGCGTCACCGGCCTGCACCTCTCCCTCACCGACGAAGACAACCACGCCGTGGCCGTGGTGATCCTGGAAACAACCCAAAGCCGCTGATCCCCACCTTTCCGGCCCAATCTTTTCCGCAGGGGCACGGCTTGCCGGGCCCGAACCATGAAATACCTTTTGCCGGGGCTGCGTCGGGCTCAGAGCGCGGGCACGGCAAGCCGTGCCCCTATATGGCTCGATTTATTATATTATTACAATTTTGGCAAAAAAACTTTTGTAAAATTAACGAAAATGAAATACATTTAAAAATGCAACGAAAGTCATTTTCAGACTTACTCATTTAAGCCAATGGACGAATTAGCCCTGTTATATGAAATTTCCCAAACCCTGACGGCGGCCGCCCCCTTGTCCCGGAGCCTCCAGCAGATTCTCACCATCCTGGCCCAGGAGGCCGGCATGGAGCGGGGCACCATCACCATTCTCAACCCCGAGACCGCGGAAATCCAGATCGAGGTGGCCCACGGGCTCACCGCCGAAGCCCGCAAACGCGGCCGCTACAAGCTGGGCGAAGGCATCACCGGCCGGGTGGTGGAGACCGGGGAGCCCGCGGTGGTGCCCCGGGTGAGCCAGGAACCCCTGTTTTTGAACCGCACCCGCTCCCGGGGCAGCCGCAATAAGGACGAACTGTCGTTTATCTGCGTGCCCGTCAAGATCAACCACCAGACCATCGGCGCCCTCAGCGTGGACCGGCGGTACAAGGATCTCAACCTGGACCGGGACCTGAGCCTGCTCACCATCATCGCCTCCATCATCGCCCAGGCGGTGAACAATCTGCTCCTCATCGACCGGGAGAAGGACCGGCTCCGGGATGAGAACCTCCAACTTAAAGAGGAGCTCAGAGAGCGCTACCAGGTGGGCAATATCATCGGTAAATCCAGCCGGCTGCGCCAGGTCTTCGAGATGATCCACCGGGTGGCCAAAAGCAACGCCACCATCCTGATCCGGGGCGAGTCCGGCACCGGCAAGGAATTGGTGGCCAACGCCGTCCATTACAACAGCCTCAGGGCCAACCGCCCCTTTGTCAAGGTCAACCTGGCGGCGCTGCCCGAAACCCTGATGGAAAGCGAGCTCTTCGGCTATGAGCGGGGGGCCTTCACCGGGGCGCTGCAGCGCAAGCAGGGCCGCTTTGAACTGGCCCAAGGCGGGACCATCTTCCTGGACGAGATCGGGGACTTAAGCCCCAACGTGCAACTCAAGCTGCTCCGGGTGATCCAGGAACGGGAGTTCAACCGCCTGGGGGGCAATACCACCCTCAAGGCCGACGTGCGGCTGCTGACCGCCTCGCACCGAGACCTGGAGCGCCTGGTGGCCGAGGGGGCCTTCCGGGAGGACCTGTACTACCGCCTCAATGTTTTTCCCATTTATCTCCCCCCCTTGCGGGAGCGCCGGTCGGACATCCCCCTGCTGGCCGAGCATTTCCTGGCCAAGTATGCCGGGGAGCACCATAAGCCGGTGAACCGCATCTCCAACCAGGCCCTGGACCTGCTGGCCCAATACTCCTGGCCCGGCAACGTCCGGGAACTGGAGAATGTCCTGGAGCGGGCCGTGCTGGTGTGCGACGAAGACACCATCCTGGGCATCCATTTACCCCCGACCCTCCAGGGCCAAGAGGCGGGCGACGGGCGCCTGGGACTGGCCGTCCAGGTGGAGAACCTGGAAAAGGAGCTCATCGCCGAAGCCCTGCGCCAGACCCGGGGCAACCAGAGCCTGGCCGCCCAACTCCTGGACACCAGCCTCCGGATCCTGGGTTACAAGATCAAACAGTACGGCCTGAACCCCCGGCAGTTTCGGTCCGCAGCCAGATGAGGTGGGACTGATGAGGATGTAGGGCGGGCAGTGCCCGCCATGTTAAATTATTTTCAAAAAAAAGTGGCGGGCCTGGCCCGCCTTTTTTTTGCTTCTTTAACCGAAAACCGAAAACCGCTTTACTTCACTTTAATCCACAGCAGCCGGGCGACGGCGGGACCAGGATTGCGCCATTCGCCGGGAACCTCCGCAGTCAGGTAAATCACATCGCCCGTTTTTAAAGTGTAGACGGCTTTACCGACCCGCACCTGCAATCTTCCCGACAAGACGTAGCCCATTTCCTCGCCCTTGTGGAAAAAAAAATGGGCCGGCAGAGATTCCTTGGCGGTAATCTCGATGAGGTAAGGCTCGGCCTTGACTTCGAAATCCACCGGGTAAAGGAGTTTGGCAGAGGCCGCCTGCTCCGAAATATCCGGGAGCTTCACATCCACGGCGTCCCCCGCAGTGAAAATCAGGCGGCCCTTGCCTTCCTGCCGGTCCTCAAAAAAAGAGGTGAGGTCGACGGATAACACCTCCCCGATCTTGATGAGGGCCGGCAGCGACGGATAAATCAGATTGCTCTCCACCTGGGAAATGGTGCTGGGGGTGACTCCCACCAGTTTGGCCAGCTCAGTCTGGGACAGCCCTCGCTTGAGGCGGAACTCCTTGAGGCGCAATCCCAGATCAATCCTGCCGGTGGTCCGGCTCTTGTCGTCAAAAATGACGGTGAGGTCCTTGGTCCAGTAGGTGTGGGGCTTATCAAATTCTTCCGTGCTGCGGTTTTCCGCCTTCAAGATGGTCAGGGATGTGGTGCCCCGCTTGATGGTCAATTCGATGGCCACCTGGGCGATCTGGTTGATCTGCGCCCGAAAGCGCGGCGAATGGGAATTCTTTTCCAGGACCCAGTAAGCGATAGTGTTCAGATCGTAAAGCCGGGGGCAGGAATGGAAATAAAAGCTCAGGAGCCGGTCTTCGCTCCCCCAGATCTCCTGCATGCCGGTAAGGCTTTCAAAGACGAACCGCACATCTCCGGGCAGGGGGGCGTGGACCTGGTACAGGAGATCCATAAACGCCTGGGGGTCTTGGGGGTCCTGCACCCGGAGGATGCGGCAGGGGAGCCCGGCTTCCTGGTCTTCATAAAATTTGAGAAAGAAGGGGGCGCCGCCCCCTTTGCCGTTGGTAAAACAGTCCAGGATGGTGAGCTGGGGATAGTTGGCCAGGCCCCCCAGCTTGTCCAGGAGATTTTTGGGAGAACGGTCAAAGCTCACGTAAATAATGGGTTTCTGCTGGAGCTGGGAAGCCTGCAAAAAATTGAGGCAGAAAACGGGCGCCAGGCTGCCGGCATCATCATGCCAGACCACGTTATCCCCGATGAACAATCCCCCCAGGAGCAGGTCCAGGCGACCGACCCCCGAGGGCACCCGCTGTCTTTCCGCCGTCACCGCTTCCTCCTTCGTCAGAAAACGGTTCTAGCAATATTTTAGGGAATTTAGGACCATACGTCAAGGAGGCAAGGGTTGGTTCCTTGCGAAGCAATAAATCCCAGGGCAAAAATGTCCGGAATTTTTTTAAGTTTAACTTAATAATTAATTTGATTTTAACAAAAATGCAGTATATTTTAGTAAAACTAACAAGTTTGTAATTTTATTAATTTCTTAACTCACTTTTCAAGCAATAACCGCCTTATTTTTCTACAATTTTACCATTCACCTGTTTGGTTCATATTTTGCAGTATTTAACTAGTTTCCCCCTTTTCCACTCCGGTCCCATCCTTTTTACCAAGAACGCATCCCATTTTAAAAGGAGTGGAACATATGCCGTCTTTAAGCAACCCCAATCGTAGTCCCGCGACCCTCACCAAGAATCGGGTCAAACCCGCCCCCGGTTCCGGCATCTGCGTCACCTGCCTGGATAGCTGCCCCGGCCCTTGCGAAATCGGCCGCTCAGCCATCCGGGGCCGGGAGATGCTCTATCCCCAGCCCTTCGGCAATGTTACCGCCGGCGCCGACAAAGACTATCCGGTGGACTTTTCCCACTTTAACATCCAGGGGACCTGTGTGGGCGCCGTGGGCGTTGAGGCCGATTCCGACAAGGCCGTCTTCCCGGCAGTGAGTGTCTCCGCGGAGATCGGGGTCAAGGAGAAGGTCAAGCTGTCCTTCCCCGCCTTTACCGGGGCCCTGGGGTCCACCGAGATCGCCCGGGTGCACTGGGAATCCATGGCCATCGGCGCCGCCATCAGCGGCATCATCATTGTCTGCGGGGAAAACGTTTGCGGCATGGACCCCAACGCCGAGATCAAGGCGGGCCGGGTGGTGCGCTCCCCGGAACTGGAACGCCGGGTCAGGATCTTCCGGCAATGGCAGCAAGGCAAGGGCGACATCATCGTCCAGGCCAACGTGGAGGACGGCCGCCTGGGAGTGCCGGAGTATGCCATTGAGAAACTGGGGGTGGAATTCTTCGAACTCAAGTGGGGCCAGGGGGCCAAGAACATCGGCGGCGAGGTCAAGCTGCACACCCTGGAGCGGGCCCAACTGTTGCGCAACCGGGGCTACATCGTCCTGCCCGACCCCACCGATGCGGCCACCGAAGAGCGTTATCACGCCAAGGGCATCAAGGAATTCGAACGCCACTCCCGCTTGGGGATGGTGGACGAAGATGATTTTTACAAAACTGTAGAACGGCTGCGCCGCTCGGGGGCCAAGCGCGTCTCTCTCAAGACCGGCGCCTACCGGCCGGCGGACCTGGCCCGGGCCGTCAAATTCGCCTCCCAGGCCAAGATCGACCTCCTCACCGTGGACGGCGCCGGCGGCGGCACCGGCATGAGCCCCTGGCGCATGATGAACGAATGGGGCATACCCACCGTGTACATTGAATGCCTGCTGTACGAGTATCTCAACCACCTGCACCAGAAAGGCGAGTTTGTGCCGGACTGCGCCATCGCCGGGGGGCTCTCCCTGGAAGACCACGTCTTCAAGGGTCTGGCCCTGGGCGCGCCCTACATTAAGCTGGTCTGCATGGGCCGCTCCATCATGACCGCGGCCATGGTGGGCACCAACGAAGGCCGGAAACTTGAACAGATCTGCCTCCGGGAGGAGCGGGATTGCAAGGAAGCGTACGTGGAGCATTTCGCCGAGGCCGCGGTGCTGCGGCGGCTCTTCCCCCTGGGCGAGTATGGCCGCATCCCCGCCGGCGCAGTGGGCATGTACAGTTACCTCAGCCGCATGACCCAGGGCCTGCAGCAGTTCATGGCCGGGTCCCGGAAATTCGCTCTACAATACATCGACCGGGGTGACCTGGTGGCCCTGACCGAAGAGGCCGCGAAGATCTCCGGCATTCCGTACATCATGGATGCCGACGCCGACGAAGTGGAAAGAATCCTGGGCTATCGGCGCTAAACCGAGGCTTTAACAACCAATTTGCCGGGAGGGCCCGGGGATCAGGGGTGCTGCCTTCCACCCGGTGCACCGGGTGCCGGCCATGGCGCTCCTACCCCGCCCTCCCCTACTCCCTTCCCTACCTCCGCACCAGGTTCTCAAACCATCATACCCCGCAAGGATTTTGCTTCGCGCGTTAAATCCGCCCAGGAAAAAATCTAGCCGCAGGCTTCAGCCTGCGCCGGCACAGGTTGGAAAGCCTGTGCCACCAAGAGTTGCCTTTGTGCATTGTCTGCTCTTAAGGAAGCACCTCTCCTTAATTTTCCAAGCAATAGCCTGGGAAAAAGGATGGAAAAATGTGGAGCAGGCGCCCCCGCCTGCAAAACAGCCGCCGGCTCGGGAAACACGCAATGAGAAATGGAACAGCCGAGGGCGGCTGTTCTACATCTTTCGGAAGGCCTTGGGATGACCCACCTTATACCAAGATGCGCTCAAAGAGGTGCTTACTTGTAGGGGCGGACCCATGGAAACTGTCTCAAAACCTGGCATAACGAGGCCATGTCATTCTGCGCGAAGCGAAGAATCTAGTCATATCAAGGAGTTCTAGATCCTTCACTTCGTTCAGGATGACAAAAAAACCGTTTTGAGACAGTTTCCATGGTCCGCCCTAAATCCTGGGCGCACACGCGGGTGCGCCCCTACAGGGCAAAGGCTTACCTTACTTCTATGAGCGCATCTTGGTATTAGAGGGAAAGACCTGGCTAGTTTTAAATTTTCGCACTGAGAATTTTTCCGGAGATTTTTTCTCGGGCGGCTTTAAAAAAAGGGATTGATGATTAGCTTAGTGGGAAAAAAAGGAATCTTAATGAACAATATTGTGGCAAATCTATAATTATATTTACAATATTGTAAATAGCCCTCTCGCCGATTTTCCTTAAGTTTATGAATTTTCTAACAATCTATTTTGGTATAATCATTGCTTCTACTAAAAAAAACTGCAGGAGGACCAATCGTGCACTGCCAGACCTGTCAAACCGTGGAAGATGTCTTCAAAATTGTCCGGGATAAAGAGATCAGCTTTATCCAGATCTGGTTCACCGACATCCTCGGGGTTTTAAAAAGCTTTGCCATTCGGCCTTCCGAACTGGAAGAGGCCATGACTGAGGGGATGGGCTTCGACGGCTCCTCCATCGAGGGATTCGCCCGCATCGAGGAAAGCGACATGATCGCCAAGCCGGACCCCACCACCTTCGCCATCCTCCCCTGGCGCCCGGAAGAACAGCCGGTGGCCAGGATGTTCGGTGACATTCTCCAGCCGGACGGCTCCCCTTACGCCGGCGACTCCCGTTACGCCTTGAAGCGCATCCTGGCCAAGGCCGCGGAAAAGGGCTACACCTATTACCTGGGGCCGGAGCTGGAGTACTTCTATTTCGCCAATAGCACCTGTCCCGAGGTCTTGGACCAGGGGGGCTATTTTGACGCCCCGCCCCTGGACCTGGCCAACAATCTCCGGCGCCAGTCCATCTTTGCCATGGAAAAGGTGGGCATTCGGGTGGAATATTCCCACCACGAAGTGGCCGCCTCCCAGCACGAGATCGACATGCGTTATGACGATGGCCTAGTGATGGCCGACAAGGTCATGACCTTCCGCCTCACCGTGAAAGAGATTGCCCGGCAGAACGGCGTCTATGCCACCTTTATGCCCAAGCCCATCTTCGGTATCAACGGCAGCGGCATGCACACCCATCAATCCCTCTTCAAAGGCGGCAAAAACGCTTTCCATGATGCCAAAGATCAATACAACCTCTCCGCCGAAGGCAAAAGCTACATTGCCGGGCTCCTCAAGCATGCCCGGGAGATCACCGGTATCTGCAGCCAGTGGGTCAACTCTTACAAGCGCCTGGTGCCGGGCTATGAAGCCCCGGTCTATATTTCCTGGGCCCGGCGCAATCGCTCCGCCCTGGTGCGGGTGCCCATGTACAAACCCGGCAAAGAAGCGGCGACCCGCTGCGAATACCGCGCCCCCGACCCGGCCTGCAACCCCTACCTTGCCTTTGCCGTGATGCTGGCCGCCGGTCTCAAGGGTATCGAAAACAAGTACCCCCTGGCCGATCCGGTGGAAGTGGATATCTATCATCTGTCCGAGGCCGAACGGCGGCGTCTGAAGATCGGTGAATTGCCCGGCAGCCTTTATGAAGCCGTCCAGGAAGTGGAAAACAGCGCCCTGGTGAAGGAAGCCCTGGGGGACCACATCTTCAACAAATTCCTGGAAAACAAAAAGATCGAATGGGATAGCTTCCGGACCCACGTGAGCGCCTATGAGATCGAGAGGTATTTGCCAATCCTCTAGTCACGACCGGCAGTTACGGAGCCAAATCATAGTTGTCCTCAAACCGCCGGAGTAGACCGGGAGGGACGCCTCCTGGTCTGCTCGCTGCGGTTGTCTCGGTTTTCTACTAGTGCCCGTTGGAGCCGTTTCGGTTGCGGCATCATGAGGTCTCATCGGATTAACGGCACCCTGGCTGGACCTGGGTGGGCAAAGGAGGAAGTGTGGCTAACCCCATCAATACCGGCGACACTGCCTGGATGCTGGTCTGCTGTTCCCTGGTGTTGCTGATGACCCCGGCCCTGGCCCTGTTTTACGGGGGCATGGTGCGGCGCAAGAACATCCTGTCCACCTTGACTTTGAGCTTTGCCTTTATGGCCCTGATCGGGGTGCAATGGGTGCTTTACGGTTATTCCCTGGCCTTCGGCCCGGATATCGGCGGTTTGATCGGCGGCCTCGACTTCGTGGGACTCAGAGGGGTGGGGGCTGCGCCCAACCCCAACTACGGCCCCACCATCCCCCAGGGGCTGTTTGCCGCCTTCCAGATGATGTTCGCGGTCATTACCCCGGCCCTGATTACCGGCGCCTTTGTGGAACGGGTGCGCTTCCAGAGCTTCCTCCTGTTCAGCCTGATCTGGGCCACCCTGGTCTATGATCCCCTGGCCCACTGGGTCTGGGCCAAAGGCGGCTGGCTCAACCAACTGGGCGTCCTGGACTTCGCCGGGGGCACCGTGGTGCACATCGCCGCCGGCTTCTCCGCCCTGGCCTTTGCCCTGGTCATCGGTCCCCGGAAGGGCTTCGGCAAATACCCCATGGAACCCAGCAACATTCCCCTGACCGTCCTGGGCGCGGGGCTGCTGTGGGTGGGCTGGTTCGGCTTCAACGCCGGCAGCGCCCTGGCCGCCAACGGGGTGGCGGTCAACGCCCTGCTCACCACTAACTCCTCGGCCGCCGCCGCCGGACTGGTCTGGATGCTGCTGGGCTGGCTGGAAGGCCGCCCCAGCACCCTGGGCATCGCCACCGGCATGGTGGTGGGCCTGGCCGCGGTGACTCCCGCTTCGGGTTACGTGACCCCCATGGCGGCCCTGGTCATCGGCGCGGTGGCCGCGGTGTTGTGTTATTACTCTATCCGCTTCCGCCAGAACCGCAACCTAGATGAATCCATGGACGTCTGGGCCTGCCACGGCATGGCCAGCACCTGGGGCATGGTGGCCACCGGCCTGTTTGCCACCCTGGAAGTGAACTCCGGCGGCGCCAACGGCCTGTTTTTCGGCAACCCCGCCCAACTGGCTTTGCAACTCTTGGCCGTGGCGGTTACCATCGCCTTTACCTTTATCGTCACCTTCGTGATTGCCAAGGTCCTGGATCTCAGCATCGGCCTGAGGGTCTCCCCCATGGAAGAAGAAGTGGGCCTGGACATCAGCTCCCACGGGGAGCGGGCGTATTCGTAAGGTGTTCTTGAGGGGAGGGCGGGGGAGCAGTGGCTCCCCCGCCCTCCCCTCAAACTCCCCTCCCAACCCCCTTTACGGGATTGGGGAAGGGGGTTTGGGGGAGGGGGTAAGGGCCTGCGGCCCTTAGCCCCCTCCCCCAATCAACAGCCACTTGCCTAGAGGCGGCTTTATGTTGAAAAAAATCGAAGCCATCATTCGGGAAAACAAGCTGAACGATGTTAAGGATGCCCTGGAGAAGATCGGTATCCTGGGTTTGAATATTTTTGAGATCCGGGGCCGGGGCCGCCAGGGCGGCATCAAGCTGGTGGGCCGCTCCGGCACCTACCAGGTGGATCTGCTTACCAAGATCCAGGTGAATATCATCCTGAGCGAGAGGAACCTGGAGGAGACCATCGACGCCATCCTGGATGCCGCTTACACCGGGGAAGCCGGCGACGGCCTGATCTTCGTCTACCCGGTGGAGGAAGTGATCCGCATCCGCACCCGGGAACGGGGCCACGAAGCGGTGATGTACCCCGGCGACATCGACGAACGGAAATCCCGGGCCAGTCAGGCCGAAGCCCAGGCGTCCTCCCCTGCAGCCCCAAAGGGGTGAAGCCTGGCGCCGGCGCGCCAATTCTTGTTACATAAGATAATAATTTATCATATAATATAAGTTACTAACACCTGGGCCAGGCGGGGTGTCGCTCCTCCTGGCCCCGATTTCGGTGAGCCGGACCCCTTCCGGCGGTTTGAGGGCAAAGTGGACGCCAAACCCCAAGTAGTGATTTATGCCTGTCAGCAAGCGGTGCCGGACCCAGAGGCCTTGAGAGCCCAGTGGGGCGCAGGCCAACCTCGGCCTCTGGTGGTGCCCGAACCTTGCAGCAGCAAGGTGGAAGCCTTTCAGTTGCTCCGCACCCTGGCCACGCCGGCGGAATTGGTCTGGGTCATCGGCTGCGCGGAGTCCCTCTGCCGCTACGAAGAAGGCAGCCGCCGTCTGGGGGCCCGTCTCAAGTACACCCAACGCTATCTCGAGGAAATCGGCCTGGAACCGGAACGTCTGGGGCGTTCCCTGGTCACCCCGGGAAAGCAGGCGGATTTGCGGGCCGCGGTGGCCGAGATCAAGGCTAGATTAAAAACCCTAACCCCCAACCCTTTGCGCCGGCAAACCGCGGCCAAGTAATCCTGGGGGAAAAAGTTAAACGGGGAAAAGGCGAAAAGGAAGCGCATTCTCAGGCTTTTTAATTCTGGTTCCCAAGCTTAGCTTGGGAACCTCTTTGGACGCAAAGCTCTGCTTTGTAGCCGTTTCGCCTGGCAAGTATCCTCCTGCCTTTACCTGTTAAGTGCCCAAGCAAAGCTTGGGCCACAATTGCGTTCCCAAGCGAAGCTTGGGAACGAGAAGAAATGGCTAGTGTCGTGTCTCGTCAATACCTTTCATAAGATCAGGCTCTTTATCGGAGTCTTTAAACTCCCCTCCCTTGATGGGAGGGGCTGGGGGAGGGTGATAAGATTAAGGAATTGCAAAGAAAAAATGCCACCCCCAACCTAACCCTCCCCCGTCAAGGGGGAGGGAAAAGGCACTTGACTTATGCAAGGTATTCCTGAGACGCCACACTAGGTTGGTGCTAGATTTTTTTGCTTTTCGTCTTTTCGCCTGAAAGCCTAAAGGCATTTGACTTATAAGGAGAAGGTTTTGCCAGCCAAGTACCACATTCCGGTGCGCCGGGTGCCTCCCCGCTTCACCGCGGTCGCCAAGAACAGCATCATGGACTGGGGCGAAGGCTGCCTCCGGTGCGTCAAGTGCGTCAAGGCCGCCTGTCCGGTAGAAGCCTACAAAAAGCGGAACTTCGACGCCCGCCAGTTCGCGGACACCATCGATGGAATGTGCCGGGACTGTTACCGCTGCGTCCAGGGCTGTCCCCGGGAGCTTATCTTCAAAACCCTGAACCCCCAGTACCGCCGCCTGGGCGACGCGTATTGGACTCCGGAGATCGTCACCGTTACCTGGTTCCAGGCGGAAAGCGGCAAGATTCCGGTTTCCGGGGCGGGCTATGGGGGCGCCTTCGCCGGGCCCGGGTTCGACTCCATCTGGACCGACATGTCGGAGATCGTCCGCCCCACCCGGGATGGCATCCATGGCCGGGAATACATCAGCACCACCATCGACCTGGGCCGCCAGCCCATGTTCCTGGCCTTTGATGAGGAAACCGGCGAGATGCTCTTCAACCCGCCGCCGGTCCTGGAATTGCCCTTGCCCATCCTGCTGGCTGAGCCCCCCCTGGGGGCCGACCCGCCCAGGCTGCGGCACATGATCGCCTCGACCGCCCAGACCCTGGAAACCCTGGCCGTGCTCCCCAGGGCCAGCATCACCCCGGAGCTTCTGGACTTCAGCCGGTGCCTGGCGCCCCACTACACGCCCGGAGCCCTGGAGCCGGACGACCCCTTGCTGGGCCGGGTGCGGATGGTGGAACTCCTGGACCATCCCGCCGTCCTGCAACAGGTGGAGGCGCTGAAACGCCGCTATCCCGAACTCATCGTGGCCATCAAGGTGGCCGCCGATGATCGGGCCGAGTCTCGGGTAAGGGAATTGGCTGCGGCGGGTGTCGAAGTCGTCCACCTCTATGGCTCGGAGCAGGCCCGGGGATTGGGCCGCGGCCAGGAACTCCATCTCAAGGACCTGATCCGCCGCTGCCACCTTAAGCTGGTGGGAGCCCAGCTTCGGGATACCGTCACGCTGCTGGTCAGCGGCGGCATCGCCCTGGCGGAGCATGTGGCCAAGTCCATTATTTGCGGGGCCGACGGCGTGGTCGTGGACATCCCCCTGCTTCTGGCCCTGGAATGCCGTCTGTGCCGTCAGTGCACCGCCGGCGACGGCGGCGCTCCCTGCCCTATCGAGTTGGAGAACCTGAACGTCCGGCGGGGCGCCCAACGCCAGGTGAACCTGATGGGCGCCTGGAACAACCAACTCCTGGAAATCCTGGGCGCCATGGGCATGCGGGAGGTGCGCCGCCTCCGGGGTGAGGTGGGCCGGGCTATGTTCAAAGAGGACCTGGACCGGGAGATCTTCGCGCCCCTATTCGCCCGGGAACCGGAGGCGTTAAAGCGGGAGCCGACTTAAGGGCGGTTTTCTGTTTTCTGTTTTCTGTTTTCTGTAAAAGCGAATATTTTCACCGCTCTTGCCGGAGACGAGAAGACAGGAAACTAAGTGCAAAAGTAAGTTTTCTTGTTTTTTATCCTCGTTCCCAAGCTCTGCTTGGGAACGAAATTGTGGCCCAAGCTCCGCTTGGGCACCTTGATATAATTCAGTTAAAATGAATAGTTTTGCCAATAATATCGCAAAGCAGGAGCTTTGCCTTCCAAGTGGGTTCCCAAGCAGGAGCTTGGGAACCAGAAAAAAACGCGAACCGACTTAAAGGATGGTTTTCCGTTTCCGGTTTTCTGTTTTCTGTAAAGGCAATTATTTTGGCGCTCTTGCCGGAAACAAGGAAGCTGGAAACCAGGTATAGAAGTAAGTTTTTCTGTTTTCGGTAGAAGAATTTTCTCTTGTTCTTTTCACAGAAAACAGAAAACCGAAAACAGGAAACAGGAAGTTAAATGGCAAGAGCGAAAAAAGTCGTCCCCATCGAAGCCCCCGGCCAGGGGTGGGAGCCGGTGCGCACCCCGTCCCGGTTCCGCAACGCCCTGGGCAAGTACCGGGTCTGGCGCAACGAGTCCAAGTGCATCAAATGCGGCCACTGCGTGGAAATCTGCCCCCATGGGGTCTTTACCAAGGCCGGCACCTACCTCCGCCGCCCCAAAGGATATCTGTGCCTGGGGGTGGCCTGCCAGGACAAGCCTTATTATTGCGTCAACCAATGCCCCGCCGGGGCCCTGCGGGTGAGCCAGCACCCCATGTATAACACCTTGGGCGACAGCCGCTGGCCTGCAGACCTGCTCCTCAGCACCTGGTGGCAGGCGGAATGGGGCAACCTCCCTTACACCGATCTCGAGTACCGCATCGGCGGCTCCGGCGGCGGTTTTGACCGGCTGCGGTTCCTCTTCCCCACGAGGCTCCCGGACTCCAACCTGCGCCACGAAGACATTTCCCTGGAACTGGAACTGAACCGCCGGGGCGACGGCCGCCCCGCCCTGCGTCTGGGCGTTCCCTGGTACGGCGGCGGCATGTCCTTCGGCTCGGTGAGCATCAATACCATCCTCTCCCGGGTCAGGGCCGCAATGCGCTTCAATACCATGGTGAGCACCGGCGAAGGGGGCTATCCCGAAGACCTGTACCCTTATGACGACAACGTGGTCACCCAGGTGGCCACCGGGCTTTTCGGAGTGCGGGAAGAGACCATCCAGCGGGTGCGCATGGTGGAGTTCAAATACGCCCAGGGGGCCAAACCCGGCCTGGGCGGCCACCTCCTGGGGGACAAGGTGACCCCCGCCGTGGCCCGCATGCGGGAATCGGTGACCGGCAGCGCCCTGTTTTCACCCTTTCCCTTCCACAGCGTCTATTCCGTGGAAGACCACAAGAAACACCTGGACTGGATCAAGGAGATCAACCCCCGGGCCCTGGTGGCGGTGAAGGTCTCCACCCCCACGGACGTGGACATGGTGGCCGTGGGCAGTTTCTATGCCGGGGCCCACGTGCTCCAGTTGGACGGCAGCTATGGCGGCACCGGCGCGGCCCCGGACATTGCCAAGAAGAACATCGCCATGCCGGTGGAGTACGCCATCCCCAAGGTGCACCAGTTCCTCCGGGCCGAGGGCATCCGTGAGCAGATCACCCTCATCGCCTCCGGCGGCATCCGCAGCGCCTTTGACCTGGCCAAAGCCATCGCCCTGGGGGCCAACGGCGTCCAGATCGGCACCGCCGACCTGGTGGCCCTGGAGTGCCTGCGCTGCCACAACTGCGAAAGCGGCCGGGGCTGCGCCCGGGGCATCGCCACCACCGACCCCGAGCTGGTGGACCTGATGACCATCTCCTGGGGGGAAAACCGCATCAGCAACATGTACTACTCCTGGACCTGGCAACTGAAGGAAATCCTGCGGCGCCTGGGCCTGCAGAGCATCCGGGAACTGGTGGGGCGCACCGACACCCTAATTCACCTGGACTTCCAGGAACGGGCGGTGGATGACGATTTGCGGCGTTAGAAAAGCAGCGGTCAGCCGTCAGCAGTCAGCTATCAGCTTTTCCCTTCCTGGCTGCCGGATGCTAACGGCTTAAGTAGATTAAAATAATGTAAGGCTATCACCGCCCTGCGTAAATTGAAACTAAGGGGTTTTGATTGGCGGGCAGAGCCCGCCCTATCTAAGAATATTGAGGATATCATTGAGGATATCAATGAAGTCGAAGGGCAATTTGACTAACCATCCGGGTCTCCAATTGCTCAACACCAGACGGGATTTTACCCCGCCCTACCCGGCCGGCCGCCTCATCAAGTCTGAGGAGGAGGGCGGTTGCGGAGTCACCGGCTTCGCCGCCAACGTGCCGGTGGCCGGCCGCCACATCTTCGCCCCTTCCATCCAGATGCACAACCGGGGCAACGGCAAGGGCGGCGGTATTGCCGCCGTGGGCCTGGATGCCGAGGCCCTGGGGGTTTCCCAGGAAATCCTGGATGAGAGCTACCTGATCCAGGTGGCCTATCTTGATCCCGACAGTCGCGGCCAGGTGGAGGCTCAGTTCATCACCCCGGTCTTCCGTCTGGACCACGCCCGGCAGATCCCCACCCTGAAGAATTGGCGTCAGGAACTGCCCAACCTGGAGGTCCAGCCCCCGGCGGTCTGGCAGTATTTTGTTCGGGTGAAAAGGGAAGTGCTCCAGCACTTCATCCAGACCCATAAGCTCTACGGCCTGCCCTGGCGCAAGGTGGAGGACGAATTCGTCGCCCAGAAGTGCTACCGCCTGAACCAGGCTTTCTACGCCTCCCTGGGAGAGAAAAAGGCCTTCGTGCTGTCCCAGGGGCGCAACATGATGATCCTGAAGATCGTCGGCTATGCCGAGGAGGCGGCGCTCTACTACCAGTTGTTGGACTTCAAGGCCCACGTCTGGATCGCCCACCAACGCTACCCCACCCGGGGCCGGGTCTGGCACCCCGGCGGGGCCCATCCCTTTGCCGCCCTGAACACGGCCCTGGTCCATAACGGCGACTTTGCCAATTACTTCGGGGTGAGCGAATACCTGGGCCAGCGCCACTTCTATCCCCAGTTCCTGACGGACACCGAGGTGGCGGTCCTCACCTTCGACCTGTGGCATCGGCTGTATGGCTACCCCCTGGAATACGTCATCGAAGCCATGGCCCCCACCACGGAGCGGGATTTCGACCTGCTGCCGCCGGACAAGCAGCGCGTCTATCGGCAGCTCCAGTCCGCCAATATCCACGGGTCGCCGGACGGCCCCTGGTTTTTCATCATTGCCCGCAATGACCCGGAGCGGAGCCGCTTTGAGCTTATCGGCATCACCGATACCTCCATGCTGCGGCCCCAGGTCTTCGCCCTCCAGGATTCCGGGGAGGTGCAGATCGGCCTCATCTGCTCCGAAAAGCAGGCCATTGACGCCACCCTGGCTTCCCTGGCCGCGGAAGACCAGCGCTTTTGCCCGGTGGCCGACCTCTACTGGAATGCCCGGGGCGGCAGCGCCACCGACGGCGGCGCCTTCATCTTTTCCCTGGCGCCCCAAAACGGCAAGCGGGTCCTCACCTGCCAGGACAAGTTCGGCAAGCCCAAGACGGTCCCCTGGTACCAGGCCCCCTGGGACGGCACTGTCCTGGAGATCAATCCCGAGCTCCCCTCCCCGGTGGCCACTGAGGCCAAACAAAAGTTGGAAGATGTGAGCGGCCAGGCTTTCTACCATTGGGTTAAAAGCCGCATCCCCGCCTGGCCCTATGCCTCCTATCTGGACGCCTTGCAGACTGCGGTGGCCCAGGCCCGGCAGGGTGACGGCCCCAAAGCCGCGGCCATCGCCGCCCTCACCCTCCTCCTGGACCGCCGCTTCGACCCGGGCCATAAAAAGCGCAGCCACCTGGTCCGCCTGGTCCAGGACGCCCTGGGGGACATTTTCAAGGATACGCCCCCAATAGGCAAGCGCCACTCCAGCCGGTATCGCCGGGTGGATTGGCAAACCCGGAAGAAGCTGGCCGAGCCGCACCAGGCGGACGCCATCCTCATCATCCACGCCGCGGACTTCCCGCCCGAGGGAGATGATTGCGACGCCCGCTTCCTGTGCCGGGCTTATGAACTGGGTTGGCGGCAATTTATCGGCTATGGCTATAAAGGTCAGCGTTTCCTGGGCTGCGGCCTGGGGCCGGATACCGACGAAGTGCGCCTTGACGCCTACGGCAGCTCCGGCGACTACCTGGCCTCCGGCATCGACGGGCTCTCCCTCTATGTCCATGGGAACGCCCAGGACCAACTGGGCCAGATCATGAAGCGGGGCCGCCTGGTGGTTTACGGCGACGTGGGCCAGACCTTCATGTACGGCGCCAAGGGGGGCGAAGTCTACGTGCTGGGCAACGCCGCCGGCCGCCCCCTGATCAACGCGGTGGGCCGCCCCCGCGTGGTGATCAACGGTACGGCTCTGGACTTTCTGGCCGAATCCTTCATGGCCGGAGATGTCTTTAAAGGCGGCGGCTTCGTCATCGTCAACGGCCTGGAGTACGACGCCCGGGGGCGCCTGCAGCGCCAGTCCACGCCCTACCCTGGCTCCAATCTCTTCTCCCTGGCCTCAGGGGGCGCCCTCTACATCCGTGATCCTTACCAGCAACTGGTGGATGAGCAGTTGAACGGGGGCGAACTGGTGCCGCTGACCGCCGCCGACTGGCAGCTCATCCTCCCTTACTTGGAAGAAAACGAGCGCCTCTTCGGCATCTCCATCGAACGGCACCTCCTTACCGTAGACGGCCACAAACTGCACCCGGACCAGGTTTACCGCAAAGTCCAGCCCGTCAAACTGGCCGTCCTGACCAAGGTTGAGGACTCCTGGGAGTAGGCGGAGAAAAGAATTAGATATATTGGGGGAGGGGGCCAGGGGTTTCCACAGGCGAGGACGCCTGTGCCACTGGCCCCTGCCCCCTCCCCCAAATCCCCGCCCCCAACCCCAAAATGTCAGGGCGATCCGTTGGGTCGCCCTTTTTTTATTTTGACATCTGTCGGACAGGAATTTATATTGCGAATAATTTCACAATAATCATCCTTCCCTGCGACAAAAGGAAATTTCCTTGCAAAACCTTTTCCATCAATTACTTTAATGTTAGCGGTGCGCCACCGTCTGGCTGAGAGGTAACCGCATGCCCTCCCTGAAAAACATCTTCCTGGTATTTCTTAAGATCGGCACCTTTTCTTTTGGCGGGGTCTATTCCATGATTCCCTTTTTTGAGCGGGAATTGGTGGATAAACGCAAATGGATCACCCAGGACGAGTTCATGGAAGCCCTGGCCATCGGCCAAATGACCCCCGGCCCCCCCATCGTTAACACGGGCATTGCCATCGGCTATAAACTGCACCGCCTCAAAGGGGTCTTGGCCACCACCATCGGCCAGGCTTTCACCGGCACGGTCTTGGCCATTTTCCTGGCGGCTTTTTATCTCCATATGAAGGACCACCCCTTGCTGCAGTCGGTAATGAAGGGCGTGGCCGCCGCAGTGGTGGGCCTGCTGGGTTCCATCATTTATAAAATGGCCGGCAAGATGATCACTGAATACCGAACGGCTTTATTGGCTTTGGCCGCTTTTCTAGCCCTGGACCTCTTTAAAGTCAATCCAATCATCATCATCTTGGCCGCGGGCGTTTTGGGCCTGGCGGTTTACCGGAGGGGATAGATGGCCCTGCTCAAAATGGCGGCAGTCCTTTTTGTGGCTAACGCCCTGACTATTGGCGGCGGCTATGCCATGATCCCGTATTTGCAAACCGAGTTTGTCAGTCACTATCATTGGCTGAGCAACAAGGAGTTTATCGACGCGATCGCCATTGGCCAAGTGACGCCGGGCCCCCTGACCGTGATGAATGCCTTCCTGGGTTTTAAGGTCGGGGGCTTGCCGGGCGCTCTTATCGCCATGGCCGCCAGTTATCTCCCCTGCATCATCATCGTTACCCTGGTGACCAGGTATTATCTCAAGTATAGGCAACTTTGGTTCGTGCAGGCCAGCTTTGCCGGCATCAAGCCGGCGGTGGTGGGTCTGCTGGCCGCGGTGCTGATCTTTTTGGGCCAGCCCTCCATCATCAACACGCCGGCCAGGGCCATCGCCGTCGTCAGTTTCGGCCTGCTCACTTTCACCAAGATTGACCCGAGTCTCATCATCATCGCTTCCGGCATTGCCGGGGCGCTGCTTTTTTAATAAAGCTCACCACCAAGGCACCAAGGGCCTCAAGAAAAGTTATTTTCTTGGTGAACCTTGGTGTCCTTGGTGTCTTGGTGGTGTATGTTTCTTGTATGATTTTAGAATTTTCTGAAAAAGGCATCGTCTTCTTCCCCGACCCGGTATTGATCGGCACCCCGGCGGATTACGGCCTGGATTATGAAGAGGTTTTCTTTGCCGCCGCAGACGGGGTGCAGCTCCACGGCTGGTGGGTGCCCAAACCCGGGGCCCCCTTACTCCTGTGGTTCCACGGCAACGCCGGCAACATCAGCCACCGCCTGGAAAACCTGAAGCTTTTGTGGAAACGGGTGAACGTCCAGGTATTTATTTTCGATTACCGGGAGTATGGCAAATCCGCAGGCCGGATCAGCCGGGAGGGCACTTACCGCGATGCGGCTGCGGCCTACCGTTATGTCAGCCAAAGCCGGGGCGTCCCCGGCCAGGAAATCATCCTCTTCGGCCGCTCCCTGGGGACCGCCCTGGCCGTGGACCTGGCCGTGAAAGAACCCTGCCGGGCCCTGATCCTCGAGTCGGCCTTCACCAATTCCCAGGATATGGCCCGGCTTTATGCCCCTTTTTTGTTCGACTGGCGTCCCCGGGTCCCTTATGACAATTTAGGTAAAATTGATAAAATCAGGGTGCCGATGCTCATCATCCACGGGGAGAACGATGAGATTATCCCGGTGGACATGAGCCGGCGGCTGTTTGCCGCGGCCCCTGAGCCCAAGGAACTTTATATTATACCCGGGGCCCATCACAACGACACTTACCTGGTGGGCGGTGAGGCCTATTTTGAGCGTCTGGCCGCTTTTATCCATGAAAAGGCCTGCCGCCAGGAGAAATAACCGGAAAGCATGTAGCCGCAAGCTTTTTCTGGTTCCAAGCTCCTGCTTGGGAACCCACTTGGAGGCAAAGCTCCTGCTTTGCAATTTTCTTGGCTATCGATTCAATTTAATTGAACTTAATAAATAAGGGGCCCAAGCAGAGCTTGGGTTCCAAAATCCGTTCCCAAGCTGGAGCTTGGGAACGAGTGCGAAAGGGCCGCCCCATCTCTTCGGTAGGGCGGCCGTCCCTGGCCGTCATGTTATGGTGGGCAGTGCCCACCCTACTTTTCTTTGCTGAAAGCTGACCGCTGACTGCTGATACTAAGTTGCGGTCTAATGACAACATATGATATGCTTTTCTCTGAAAGGAGGAAGGCATGCGGAAACCCAAGGAATTGCCAGAAGGCGCTCTGGAGAGTTTGGCAATGGGGCTGAAGCAGGC
>Ga0315281_10000567_pt1 | contig 51552 bp, 55 predicted proteins | sample YL17G07_0_MG_FD_204540 | JGI IMG/M metagenome (GOLD analysis project Ga0315281, IMG submission 204540) | Sediment microbial communities from Yellowstone Lake, YNP, Wyoming, USA - YL17G07_0 | ecosystem: Environmental > Aquatic > Freshwater > Lake > Sediment | place: USA: Wyoming | collected...
CTCGATGGCGCGCGATCCAGACTTGCCGCGATTTGCCGGATCGTTTCCCCGGCGCGGCGGCGCCGGGCAATTTCGCACCGCTCTTCCACTCCCAATTGCCTATATTGTTGTCCCATCGCAACACCTCCTTGAACAGCTTGGCGTGTTGCACTTGGTTTGTGAATCCAGGGCATCCAGATGCCAGGGCGCAAAACCGGGAGAGATAGCACGTAGGTCCGATTAGCGAAGCGTAATCGGACGCATGCAGCTGGTCATGAAACCCTCGTGCCATTACGCTTCGCTAATCGCACCCACCGTTCTGACGGAGCCCCGCCATGAAAACCGCCCGCCTCGAAGCCTTCAGTGATGGCGTGATCGCCATCATCATCACCATCATGGTGCTGGAAATGAAAGTGCCGCACGATACTTCGCCCGCGGCGTTGTTCCGGCTCTGGCCGGTGTTCCTGAGCTATGTGCTGAGCTTTGCGATCGTGGCCATCTACTGGGTAAACCACCATCACCTGCTGCACCTGGTAAGCAAGGTGGATGGCCGCACCCTGTGGTTCAACATCCATCTGCTGTTCTGGATTTCACTCATGCCGTTTGTCACCGGCTATATGGGCGAGAATCACGCCACGCCGCTGTCGGTGGCGCTGTATTGCGGCGTGGCCACGGCCTCGTCGCTGGCGTTTTACCTGTTGCGCTGGGCCATCGCCTGTCACCACCGGCAGGACGCCACCCTCATGCACCTGCACTCCCGCATGGGCCGCAAGAACCTGCTGGCGCTGGGTATCTATGTCGCTGCCGTGGGCATGTCGTTCGTCTACGTGCCGCTCGCCCTGTTGCTGGTCGTGCTGCCGGCCGCCATGTACTTCATGCCGGATCGCCACGTCGAGGCGAGCTGACACCGCATGGCGGGCACGGCCTGCTGTGCCGATCCGGTTGCCAGCGAGTGCATACCGCCTTTCTCCCTCTCCCCCAGAGAGAGGACCCCGCACTATCCCCTCTCCCTCAGGGAGAGGGCTGGGGTGAGGGGATAACACCCTGGCTCATCACCCCCGCGCGTTGACACCCCCGGCCAAGGCCGCGAATATCGGTAAGCGGGCAGGGGTATATTAAGAAGAAGCTGTCATGTACCGATGCCAAGGCCATGTTGCGCTTCGACCTGAAGGTCGGGCAGTTCACTATACTCAAGAGCAACAGCCGCAATGCGCGCGCCGAATCGGTGAAAGAATCCTGTCTGAGTAATTTCTCCCCTCGCCATTTCCGGCGCGTGGTACAAGGAGTTTGCATGCGGTTACGTCAGTGGTGGTTCGTCGTCGTGAGTCTCGTCGTTTCCATGCCCTTGCTGGCCGCGAGCGATGCGGAGGGAAAACCCGTGGCCGTGCTCTTTGGCCAGAACCTGTACGCCAAAGACCTCGCGCCGCCCGGTGGCGCCAAACAAAACCCGGATGCGGCGAGCGCAGAACGCGCGCGCGGCGAGATGCTGCGCGGGCGGGTGTGGGCCGCGGTGTTTGCCGATTACGCGCGCGAGCGTGCCATTGCACCGACCGAGGGCGAGATTACCTCAAATGTCGAAAGCCAACGGCGCATGATGGCGCAGATAACAACCGAGAATAACGCAAAGCGCGCGGCGCTCATTAAAGAACTCGAATCGCCCGGTCTCACCGAGGCGCGCCGCAAGGCGGCGCAGGAATATCTCGACGTTCTCAACCGCTCGGCGGAGTTCGACGCCAAACGCGCGCAAGAGTTAAGCGACCCGGCACGCCAGGCCATGCAGCAGCGCAGCGAGCGCCTGGTGGCCGGGCAGTGGGTGCAGGCATGGAAGCTCAATCAAACACTGTACCGCGAGTTTGGCGGGCGCATTATTTTTCAGCAGGCCGGCTGGGAGCCGATAGACGCCTACCGCAAGCTGCTCGATCAATACGCCGCGAAAAAGGCCTTCGTCATCCACGACCCCGCCTTGCGCGCCGCCGTGTACAGCTACTTTGAGCACAAGTTTGTGTATGCCGACGAGGCCAAGGCAAAGTTTTATTTCGAGAAGCCCTGGTGGGAACGCACTAAAGAAGAAATGAAAGCGGCGGGGATTTGAAGCTGCAATGCCTTTCTCCCTCTTCCCCAGAGAGAGGGCCCCGCATTTTCCCTCAGGGAGAGAGCCCCGCTATTCTCCCTTTCCCTCAGGGAGAGGGCTGGGGTGAGGGTTGGCGTGAGGGGTTAACATCCTGACTCATCACTCCCGTGCATTGACACCCCTGGCCAAGGCCGCGAATATCGGTAGGCGGGCAGAGAGAATATAAGAAGAAGCTGTCAGGTGCTGGTGCCAATGCCGCGCTTCGACTTGAAGACCGGGCAGTTCACGGTGTTCAAGAGCAACAGCCGCAACGCCAGCGTGCGCCAGATTCTCGACCTGCCCGGCGAGCTGTGGTTGCCGGAGTCGGGGACGGATAAGTTGGTGGTGATTAGGAGTGATTATTTGCGCTGACCCCAATTCATTAAAGATTATGGCGCACAGCGTACCTCGGAGTGTTCTAGGAAATTATCTCTGAACTTGCGAATCGTTTCGAAAAGCGCCTCATCTCCAAAGGCCTTTGCCGCAAAAGCAAAGGCGTGAATGCTTCGGAAGAAATAGTTAGCAATGTCCTTTCGATACTCTTCTTCACGGTGCGTTCCAAGCAGCCCCTGTAGATGGAAGCACGGCGGCTCGCCGACGTACATGTCCATGATGTGCGGTGATGCTCCATGGATATACCCAGAGTAGGCGCTGTGCAAGGTCCGTGTGAGCTCGATGTGACTACTAGGATCGAGCCCCGCCCCTTCGGAGTTTGCAATATACGCCCGAATTTTTCTACGCGGCGGCATTGAGCGCCGCTGGGTGGATTGAATTGCACTTTCCGGATTGTCGAATTCTTCCTCATAAAAGGCGGCTAAGTACTCTCTGTGCAAATCTGTCTCATCTTCGAAAATAATCGCGTACGTCAGAAACGTAATGTCTTCATGAAATTCGTTGATCATTCGCTGTATTGCCGCTTGCTCCTGAACGAATCCGTGGTCGAGAAGGATGCGGGCCGCACGCAACCCGCTGACGACGCGCGCCAGCTTTTGAACAACCGCCTGGTGGATAGTCCGTTCTACGTACCGATAAACGAATGAGTCGCCAAAAGGGACTAGCTGCGGCTGCTGTACGCGGCTTGCCAAGGTGTGAAGCGTTACCTCCATGTTTTCTAGTGCGAGATCGTAAAGCTTATCCATTACTTACTTCCCTTGCTATCAGCGACAGTAAGGCCGACAGCAGCTATCCCGAAGCCAGACAACCCGAGTACACCGTATACAGGAGCTTCGGCTAGAAGGTAGTAAACCGCATTCTGCATAAATCCGGGACAGATATATTTTTTGCATCTGGCCCGATTTCTTTCCATTGGCTTAGACTTCAGCCCGCTTCAGCAATACCCACAACGGCGTTTCCAGCGCATCCGTAATCTGTTCAAGCGATCTTAAGGAAGGCGACTTAACGCCCCTTTCTATCTGCGAGATATAAGTACGGTGTAGCCCGGCCCGCTCAGCCAGCTCTTCCTGCGAAAGTCCTTTCTCTGTCCTGGCGTCCCTGAGGGTTGCTGGGAATCGGGCTACCAAGGAACGTGTTTTGGATGAACGCATGGGCCAGTAAGTTGGCCCTTGCGAGACTTATCGTCCACAGACTATAGTATCAATTACTATAGTATTCAACCTGAACACATGAGGTCATGGACGATGCTCATTCTCACCCGCAAGCCCAGCCAGTCGCTTTCCATCCACCCACAGCCCACCCTCGATCCCCATACCCCGGTCGAACAACTGTTTGAAGCCGGGCCCATCCGCGTGCAGGTGCTCGGGGTGCAGGGGTCACAGGTACGCCTCGGGGTGGCGGCGCATGCCGGGTTCAGCATCCTGCGCGAGGAGTTGTGGCCCCCGGCAGTGGTGGGGCCGTTGTCGGAAGGCGCGCGGCTGGTTCTGGCGCGCAAGCTCAAGCTACTGATGTTTCTTAACCGTCATACCACCCAATCCCTCGCCACTGCCGCCGCTCTCGAACCGGCCCGGGTGCGCGCCGCCGAGCGCGGGGTGGGGGCGTTGGTACTCGACGATCTTGAAAAGATGGCGCGGGTTCTGGAAGTAAAGGTAGCGGAACTGTTCATCCCGCCGGGGCGCACGGCGATGGAGCGGGTGGTGTTGGCGTTGTTGGAGGGGGAGTGTTGATTGCAAAAGTATGAAAAGCCGGGTCAGCTCAGAGAGCCATACATCCTAATATTAAGTAACAATTTCTCTCTGACCAGGTTTTTACACAGATTGTAGTGGAGACTTTGTGGCCAGCGGCAGGCTACAATTATCAAAAAAAGGGAGACCACCAGCCATGTCGGCCAATACCGCATTCACCTCCATATCAGTTATGTCGAACACGGATAAAATCGGCGCTGCCATGCGTCGGTCTCTTCCGTACATTCCGTCGGACGCAAGGGGCATAGTCAATTCCCTGCTCCAGCCACAAACACTAGCGCTGATAGCCGGCACGCTGGTGGTGTGGGCCGGTTCACATGCCTTTGGTATTGGTGAAATTGTGGATGTCATCCTGCTGGGGGTTGGCGTGGTGGCGCTTGGCTTTGCTGTCTTTGAGGGGGCCGACGAGCTGTACAACTTTACTGTGGGTGCCATCGGCGCACGTTCCGAGGCAGATCTCGACAGCGCCGGCCGGCATTTTGCGCGTGCCGTGGTATTACTCGGCGTGGCGACGATTCAGGCTATTTTGATGCGCGGCCAGGGGCGGGCTGTGGCGAACAGAGGGCGTCCCCAAATTCAACCACGTCCGCAGGTCGGGTCGGCTCCCGCTGCCGGCAACCAGCTACGACTATCACGCCCGACACAAGTTGCCGGTGGCAGCTTGGGCGAGACGACTGCCTATGGTGTTATTACCGTGGCTCGCAATCAGTCGCTTTCCGAACAGCGCATCACCTTGTTTCATGAACTGGTGCACCGCTACTTCTCGCCCCGCCTTGGCCCGTTCCGAAAAATACGCGCCGAACTCAACATGTCGGCCTATTCGAAATCCGCATTGCTGCGCTACCTGGAAGAGGCCTTGGCCGAGGGTTACGGCCAGCTGCGTGTACACGGCCTGGTGCAAGCGTTGGGCGCGTTTAAATTTCCGCTGCAAGGCGGTTATGTCACCGTCTCTCAACTTGCCGCGGAGGGGTTGGCCATCGGCACCATCACACTTGGTGGCGTACTGTTCCGCGTTACGGTTTCACTCGGACCGATACCCAGCGATGATTGAACAAAACCAGGCCATCGAGATCGCGCGTAAACGCGCAGCAGAAAAAGGGTGGGCGTTTGCCGAGCCGCTGCAAGTGACCACCCGCCGCCGCTGGTTTGGTGGTACGAGCCGCTATGAAATCGAGACAACTGCAGGCAAGCGCGGCACCAAGGCCCGATTTTCGATTGATGCCAATACGGGTGAAATAATTTCGGAGGGTTATGTTTCGCGTTAAGCGCGAAACATATGGATTATTGGGGTCAACACGTAGGTCCGATTAGCGAAGCGTAATCGGACGCATGCAGCTGGTGATGAAACGTTCGTGCGATTACGCTGTCGCGACGGACAGGATGTACTAGTGCCGCGGAGCACATGGCTGTGCGAGAGCGGCCTAATCGCACCTACAGTTCTGAAAAAGTACCGTTCGCCCTGAGCCTGTCGAAGGGCGGCCACCGCCCTCGCATCGGCCCGGGTACAAGCCGCCGAGAGCGGGGTAGGGGCGTTGGTGCTCGACAATCTTGAAAAGATGGCGCGGGTTCTGGATGTAAAGGTGGCGGAACTGTTCATCCCGCCGGGGCGCACGGCGATGGAGCGGGTGGTGTTGGCGTTGTTGGAAGCAGAAGGGCATGAATAAACGTGACGATTGTAATGAGATTGATCTGACGAAAAAGTAAAAAGGAACGCAGGGATAAATGATCAATTAACCACCATGCTTGACCGGCCCGCCCGCATCTTGTCTGATGGCGTCGTGGTTTCAGGAGCCCGCACCGCACGCTGAGTCAAACAGCCACTGTTAATCCGGGATTGAATTTCTTCTACATATATAAGGAGCAACAACGAATGAAAAAGCATATATTACTGGCCTGCGCGCCGGCACTTTTCTTCTCCCTCGCCGCCAGCGCGGAAACCGCCAATGTGACCATGAACAGCATCGATGCCAAGGGCGTGGGTGCGGCGATTGGTACCGTGGAGCTTTCCGATACACCCGCGGGTCTTTCCATCAAGCCGGCGCTGAGCGGCCTCTCGGCCGGTGAGCATGGCATTCATGTGCACCAGAATCCCAGCTGCGCACCGGCGGAGAAAGACGGCAAGCCGGGTGCAGGGCTCGCGGCCGGTGGCCATTACGACCCGAAAGAAACCAAGCAGCACACTGGCCCGAACGGAAAAGGCCATATGGGCGATCTGCCCGCGCTCGCGGTGGGCGCGGATGGCAAGGCGAATACGGTCATGACGGTCGCGCACCTCAAGGTGGCCGATGTCAAAGGTCGTTCGCTCATGATTCACGAAGGTGGCGATAACTTCTCCGACCAGCCCAAGGCGCTGGGCGGTGGCGGCACTCGTGTGGCCTGCGGCCTGATCAAGTAACAGTCAGTGTTTTAATGAAAACCCCGTGAGCGTTATGTGCTCACGGGGTTTTTTTGCGGACAAAAAAGAAAGTGACTTAATCAAAGAGTCAGTGTTGTCGATACACCGTTTCGAACAGTGCTGATGTATAGAACTTCAGATTTTACCCAGTACGTACTAGACTCACAGCGTACCCAGACAAACGGAGTCAACGATGTCTCTCCTGACCCGTATCGGCTTCATGGTTTTGTTGGCAGTCACCCTGACCAACTCGGCGTTCGCGCGTGACGAGGTGCCTGCGGCCGCGGCCCAAGGTCTCGTGTCGTTTGCCTCGGATGAGGGCTTGGCGCGTCTGGCCCGTTCGGCAGCGAAGGTGGACTTTCCCGTGCTGGCAAACCAGTTCGAGGCGCAAACCAATTCCATTTTCTGTGGCCCAACGACCGCGGCGATTGTGCTAAACGCCGTGCGCGTCCGCAGCGCCGGTTTGCCGCGCGATCACAGCCGCCTGCGCGCTGAAGACCTGCGCAACATTACCGATGGTTACGACCCGGTGATTGCGCGCTTTACGCAGGATAATGTGATCAACCCTGGCCCGAAGACGCGCGCGCAGGTGATGGGCGATCTCATGACCATCAACGGAAAGAAGCTCCGCGATTTCGGCTATCAAGCGCGCCAGTTCGAAGCCATGCTCAAGGCGAACGCGGTTCGCACCCGGCTCGTGATTGTCGACGACAAAATGCCCGAGGAGACGATCCGTATAGATCTTGTTGAAAACCTCAAACGCCGCGGCGACTACGTGGCGGTTAACTATTTGCGCAGCGCGGCAGGGCAAGAGGGCGGCGGGCATATATCACCGCTCGGTGCTTACGACGCGGAATCGGATTCGTTTCTCGTACTCGATGTGAACCCCGACAACACCGGCTGGGTGTGGATGCCGGCCGCGACGTTGATCAAAGGCATGCGCACGTTCGACAAGTTCGAGAACCGCGGGTATATCCAGGTGGAGTCGCGCTAGGTTTCTGACTTGTGGACAATAGGGCAGGACACGCAAATGCATATTTTACATTGAGCTATTTCAGGCGATTGTTCAATTGCAAGATACCATTGTGTACATACGTCGCCTCTGACCTACCGACCGGTAACTTTCCCGCCCGTTCCAATAGCTTCTCTGATCTGGATTTCGGAGTTATTCTGGTGCCTGCAGTGAGGTAGGCAGGTTCATTTTTAATGCCTCCGCATACTTAAACCATAATAAGGGCATATTCAAATGGTTAGCATCAGTGACTCGGTGGGAAATAAGGGACGAAACCTGCCAAATGACGTTCTCGTTATTCAAGGCCTGCTCAATAAAAACCTGAAATACTTGTCGCCACATCTGGCGTTAAAAACTGATGGCTATTGCGGTCCAGTGACCGTCGGCATGATTTTGGAATTCCAGAAAAAACGGGTTGGGCTATCAACACCAGATGGTTGTGTTGAGCCTAATGGAAAGACCATTCAAATGCTCACGGAAGTAAACAATGGGTCATCTGGTCAGGTAAGTGGCGGCGCGCCATTTGACAATCTTTTGCTTGTTGTCCAACAGTTCTTGTTGTCATCCATGACATCTGACAGCGAGGCAAAGGATGAAAAAGTAATCACAGCGTTATCTGAATCGGATTATCAGAATGCCGCATCTCTTTTGTCTGTCGAGATAGCAACGATAAAAGCAGTATCAGCTGTAGAAAGCAAAGGTTCCGGTTTTCTGGTGAATGGAAAGCCGAAGATACTTTTCGAGGGACATTGGTTTTCGAAATATACGCAGGGAAAGTATGACAAATCACATCCCACTTTGTCGTACCCGAAGTGGACCAAGGCGTACTACGTCGGCGGTGCTGCAGAACACGGTCGTTACAATACAGCAAAGACACTGGATGCAACGGCAGCGATGAAGTCAACTTCCTGGGGAAGATTCCAGATCATGGGGTTTAACTATGATAAGGCAGGCTATGTATCAGTAGAAGCCTTTGTTGCCGACATGCATAAAGCCGAGTCGTATCAGCTCGCTTCATTCGTGAAAATGCTGAAGGCAACGGGTATGGATGCACAGCTGCGCGCAAAAGACTGGGCAACCTTTGCCAAGAACTACAATGGGCCTAAATATGCCGAAAACAAATATGATGTCAGGCTGCGTCAGGCATACAACGCGTTTTCGGCTAAGAAGTAGGGTGCAATCCACCATGAAGAAATATGTCCTGGTTATAACATGCTTCTGCATTAGTGCCTGTGGAAGTGACAATGCCGCCAGCCAAGATGCACAGAAACACAGTGAGCAGACTGCTGCATCTGCATCTGCATCGCCCGCCGCGGTAAATGCTATTAAGTACGAAATGAAAATAATAAAAAAACAAATCCCCGATAAATCGTCACCCGTTGGCTATTGGGACATCAACAAGTCCTACCCAGTAATTACTGCTGCGCCGAGACAAGATCTGGTGCAGTCGTTAAATCAGAAAATAACGGCGCTCGTCAACAAATATACCTGCGAGAATAAAGGCGAAGAAACCGTAACGGCAGAAGTGACCTTGGCCAGTGACCGCATTTTCAGTATGCGCTACGAATCCATGTGGATGTGCGCCATGATGCCGTCGCCCGACAGTACCAGCGGAACACTGAATATCAATAGTAAAGATAACACCGTTATCGATTTACAGAGTGAGTTCGTCGACGTGAACACCTATAAAGGGTTTGTCGCGAAAACATTAAAGCGTATCAACCAGAAAAATGCCGAGCGGCGTGCACAACAACAGACAGAGTGTGCGCCTGTAACGAAACTGGGGACATTTTATGTCACACCAGAGAATCTGGTTGTCGGCACGTCGCCAATGGCCCATGGCGATACCGCTTGTGAAATAGAAGTAGCCATACCGAGACGCGAAATAAGTGCTCAGCTCAAACCGGGCAGTGGACTACAGCCCTGATTCATCCGGAATTCAGGTTAAAATACCGCATCCACGGAAATCTCAGTTGTGATTATGTCATGCCACCATTAGTTGTAGCCGCGTTTTATAAATTTACCGCACTGCCGGATTACGCGGCGCTGCGCGCGCCGTTGTTGCAGTGCTGCCTCGAGCAGCACATCAAGGGCACTATTCTGCTGGCGGAGGAGGGCATCAATGCCACGATTGCCGGATCGCGCGCTGGTATTGATGCCGTCATGGCCCGGTTGCGCAGCGACCCGCGTCTGGCAGAGCTTGAATACAAGGAATCAACGGCCGACGGGCGTGCGTTTCAGCGCATGAAGGTGCGGCTCAAGAAGGAGATCGTGACATTAGGCGTGCCGGGCGTTGATCCGACGCGTTGCGTGGGCAACTATGTTTCACCGCAAGCCTGGAATGCATTGATCACGGCGCCGGATGTGGTGGTCATTGATACGCGCAACACGTATGAGACGAGTCTGGGGACTTTTCGCGGCGCGATTGACCCGCAGATTGAATCGTTCCGCGAGTTTCCTGAGTTTGTGCGTACGCAGCTGGATCCTGCGCGCACGCCGCGTGTGGCACTGTTTTGTACCGGCGGCATCCGCTGCGAGAAAGCCACATCCTTTATGCTCGCAGCGGGATTCCGCGAGGTGTATCACCTGCAGGGCGGCATTCTGAAATATCTGGAACAGGTACCGCGTGAACAAGGTTTATGGGAGGGCTCGTGTTTCGTGTTTGACGAACGCGTTGCGCTGGACTACGGACTTGATGAAACGGGGCCGGGCTAACAAAATGGATAGTGCCCTCGATAATTGGAATAATGCCTGCCCTGGTTTGTAACGGTCCAAGGAGGAAGCATGAAAAAACTTAATGGCGTTTACCCGGCGATCGCGATCGATAACATAGACCCCGATAATCTTGGACGTGTAAAAGTGCGTCTTCCACAGGTGGGTACGCATGGCCAGCACGACTACGAAGCATGGGCACGTATAGCAACTTTAATGGCCGGCAAGAATCGGGGTTCGTGGTTTATCCCTGACATCAACGACGAAGTCCTGGTGGCATTCGAGGCCGGTGATGTGGGGCGGCCCTATGTGATTGGCAGCATGTGGAACGGCGCCAACTCACCGCCTGAGACAATGGATGCAGACAACAGCAAGAAACTGTTGTGTTCCCGTAATGGCGTGAAGGTCACCCTTGACGATCAAAGTGGCCAGGAGAGCTTCACTGTCGAGACACCCGGTGGCCAAAAAATAACGCTCAAGGACGGCCCGGGTACGATCGAAATTACGGATAGCAACGGCAATACGGTGCAGTTCGGGACAAGCGGCATACTGGTGAACGCCAGCGGGAAAGTGACCATCAACGCCAGCCTGGTCGAGATCAATGCCGGCATGGTCAGCGTGAATGCAGGTATGTCGAGATTCAGCGGCGTGGTGCAGTGCGACACGCTTGTTAGCAATAGCGTCATCAGCGCCAGCTACACTCCCGGTGCGGGAAACGTTTTATAGAAAACGGATTTATGCAGTTGTTGCAAATACCAGAAAGCGTTCTTTCCTGACCAGGGCTTATTCCCAAGTCTGCCTTCTCTCACGGGCACAAACGCTACAGTGCGTGCAAGTGCCATTTCTTCCCTGGACCGGCCTGAAGGCTTCCCCGTCCGCATCTCAGCATTGAGTTTCCAGCTTCCCATGAAGTACGGGTGTATGCCGTGGGACGCACGGCGCGTTTTCCGTGGCGTGTGACAAATGTTTACGTTCTTTTCATTAACATAGGCAACGGGTGCGCCTAGACTGAAATTGTCAGCCATACGCATCATTTACTTACGGGAGCCTGCTGCCATGAATTCTGAACGTCGCCACAATTTTCGTTTACATATGACCATGGATTGCGCCATCAATGTCGACAACGGGGGTTTCCGCCGCTACAAGACCCGGGACATCAGTCAGGAGGGCGCGTTTGTGGTGGGCGACTCAAAAGGACTCACAGCAAACAGCCAGGTAACTCTGGCGTTAGAGACCACGATAGACGGACGGATGCAAATTAGGCATTTACCCGCCATTGTGCGTCACCTGTCGGTCGCGGGAGTGGGTTTGTATATTGAGGACGCACATAAGCTGCTACAGACGATAATGGCCAGACGCGCCCAGGGCGGTGGGTTGGGTGCGTTGCAGCAACGTGCGTAACGGATGAGCCGGCGGGAATGTTATACCTGCCCCTGTCCCGAAAATTCCGATTCTCTTCGAACCGAACGTGATTGCGCGTTGACGGCGTTTACTACAGCTGCGTAACAAACGAACAACCCAACTCACTCCTCATTGGCTGCAGGAAAAGGGTGCCTAATTTAAAGTCAGGGCACTGTTTCAGCGAAGTACTTCCGGTGTTCAGGGCTGGGTGTGCATGCACTATCGCTCACTCATTAGCCGCATTTACCCGGTATTTTTACGAAATTCCCCTCATAGATTATGGCATTTGGCACAAATACTGCTACTACTGAAACATGATCGAGTAGTTGCCAGTCAGCATGCAAGAACATGGTGCCTGACTCCACAAGGAGGAATAGGGGGGTATTCATTATGATGCAAGCAGCTCAAGCGCATTCGTCTGTCCAGCGCAGTCAGAAACGGCGAGGCTGGCTGTATGCCTGTCGTGAACTGTTCATCGTGTGTATTGGCATGGCCGTTAGCACACCTGTTTCAGCGGAACCATCCGAACTCGTGATGGGCGTGTTCCCGCGGCGGAACCCGACCGAGATGATTGAAATGTTCAGTCCGCTGGCAAACTACCTGAGCCACGAGCTTGGCCGGCCGGTCAAAATCGAAACGACGCCCGATTTCAACTCTTTCTGGGTAGCGGTTGCGGCGAAGCGCTACCACATCGTGCACTACAACCAATATCACTATATCCGTTCTCACAAACAGCTTGGGTACCGTTTGGTCGCCAAGAACGAGGAGTCCGGCGTGACTTCGATTGCGGGTGCTATTGTGGTGCGCAAAGATTCCGGTATTGACAAGCTTACCGATTTGCGCAGCAAGACGATTCTTTTCGGTGGTAACAAACAGGCGATGAACTCTTATGTGACGCCTACTTATTTGTTGGGCCAGGCAGGACTCAAGCACGGAGACTACAAGGAAGAGTTTGCATCCAATCCGCCGAACGCAGCGATCGCCGTGTATTTCGGTCGCGCCGCGGCTGGCGGTGTCGGTGATATCGTGTACGACACACCGTTCGTGCGCAAAAAGGTGGACGTCAGCAAACTAAAAATCATTGCCAAGAGCAAACCGGTGGCACACCTGCCGTGGGCAGTACGCGGGGATGTACCGCGAGAAACACGTGATGCTATCCGCAAGGCACTGCTCGCGGTAAAGAGCGCCTCGGATGCCGAGCGGATACTCAAAATGGCGGCGTTAACCAATATTGTCGCGGCCGACGACGGGGAATACGATTATGTACGCCGCATCGTCATGGGTGTTATGGGCGAGCAGTATTGAATATGATGCGAGCGGTTCGGTCTCAAGTGGCGGGAATCAGTGATGTATTTGCTGACCACACTTGTAGTAGGCCCAGAGATTTCCAAAGAAAATACTACGGGCCAGATACCAACATTTCAACGCCACATATAAGTTCTGTCGTCTGTAGTGGTAGCAATTAGTTCTCAATTCTTTTTTGGCAATCAGGTGCCGCGCGCAGTGCGTTCCATTGCACTGCGCGTCGGCTTTCCAGCGCCAACATCCGGTTTGTCAGGCGTCTTTACTGATGTGACTCAATGCAACGTTTTTCCAGTAGCGACTTACTTCCTGGTTTTACCGGGGACTTCATGTATTACATGATCAATCAACTCTTGCGCCCCCTTGAGCTTGGCCTGTAAATGATTCAGGTAGAGCTTCGCGCCCTCGGCAGTAGCCGCCCTGGCGACATCGGAGAAGACCTTCTCACCATCGTTCCTGTTCTCGTCCTTGATCTCCCTGAATCGTTCTATGACCGCCATGGCGAATGAACCCAGTGCTGCAAGCCCTGTATCACGCATCAAGGCCATCCCATGATCGTTCCCATGCTCATCAAGTTTGCTCCTGGACTCTGGGCCGATGGCCCCCTCGAGCGCATCCTCGATCAGCGTGTCGACTTCCGCTCGGGTATGCTGGCTCAGCAACGCCGCTTCCACCATGGCACCCGTTGCGTGCAACGTCGGGGCATCCATTTTTATGCGCGGAATATGTGGTATCTCCTCGGCCAGCGGATAACGCATCAGTGCACTGAGCAGAAACGGAAAGCGCAAGCAGTAGCGAACATTCTTCGGCATTAACCAGACGGCCAGATTCTTGTAGTACTGCTTGATGTCGTCGAGGTCGCGTCCGGCCAACAAACTCTTGCCGGGCTGGATATTGATGTTGATAAAATGGTGCCATGTAGCATCGGTAACGACGCGACCGACATTGGCGCGCTGTCCATCGTAGGCGCAAATTGCGATGAAAGAGCGGGGCACCACTGCCTCTTTATGAGGGAAGGCCTTGCCGTGAGACATGGTGAGCGCAACCATTTCAGGCTTAACGCGCAGGCTGCTTCCCATCGCGGTCGGCCACTCGTCGGTGACGCCGTCAGCAAGCTTGGTTGTCAGGCTGACCGGAATAATGCATTCACCTTCGTGCGGGTGGTCAGGAAAAACCTCGATCGCCCGGGGAGTGGCAGGCAGTTGCAGTAGCGGGTGCGCCTTGTCGACCCCACCGGCCGTGGTGCGGTAATTAACGAAGAGGCGTTGCGGAAATTGATCAGACTGGTCGTTGAATTCATACACATCGTTGGTGCCAGGCAGATTGGTCGTTAGACGATCAACGCCGCTCGAGCTTGGCACGCCTGGTGTTCCAGGTATCCAGTAACGCATGTTGCGCACACGCGGTATGTCCTTGCACATGCCGGCACCGAGGTCCGCATGGTCTCCGGTGGCAAACACGCCGCCGCCAGCCTGCATGAATGCGGTAATGGCATCGAGCGCACCTGCCTCCGAGGTCAGCTGGGGGTCAGTGAGCCAGTTGTTGGAGAGTATGAATACCACGTCGTAACGGGATTTACGCAGTCCATGAGTTGAATCAGTGAACTTGTAGTTCGTGATGTGCCGGTTAACCGCGTCGTATGCCAGTATGGACGCGGATGATGGATTGTATTGTGCGGTAGTGACAAGCGGTGTCATACCGTGAATGGTGCTCGCACGCAGTGTGTCGACAAAATCGGTTAGCCCGAAGTCATTGGCAGACTGGAAATCCAGAAGTGTATCCGTAATAACGAGGATCTTTGGGGTGCATTCGGTGAACCACGGAGGCGGGAATCTGTGCATGCAACTGACAAGTTCCTGTTGCTTGAGTGCAATCTCTCTGGTCAGCCTCCTGATCTGTGCTACCAGGAACGCCTTCATGCCAGGCGGAGCTGTTTGAAGCTCTGCTTGCAGATCTGCTATTTCGGCTCGAAGTTCAGCGATTTCAATTCGTAATGTTTCGCATGTCATAAATAATTCTCCATAAACAGATAAAAAGGATTGACGTCATGTCCAGACAAACGGGTTTCCTGCCTGGCTAATTGGTACTCAATTAGTCTTCCACGACACGTAACCACGACAGGCCACGCATGTTCCGTGGCTATCTAACGAGACTGATGATCGTGCTGCACATGGCGTAACGGTTATGAAAACAGGTGACAGGCTTGCGCGCCTGGTCGTGCTGCATGTTTCTAGCGAACAAACTGGGCTAGAGCAGATACCCTAGTTTTACGCCGGGCCGGCGTCTGTGAAAAATCTCACAGTTATATGAAAAACTGTCGGGAAAGAGGATAGTGACCGTATTGGCATATGCCCCGGACCAATGGGAAGGTTTATCCGGCGGTTTATGGACACCGGTCATGAAAACCGTTCGGAAACTTCCGGGCGACAGCGTGCGGACATCCATGGAATAATGCTGCATGACCGCCCGCTATCCGCAACGCATCATCTGCCTCACCGAGGAAACCTGCGAAACGCTGTATCTGCTCGGCGAGCAGGATCGCATCGTCGGTATATCCGGTTTCACTGTGCGTCCGGCGCGGGCGCGTAAGGAAAAACCCAGGGTCTCGGCGTTCATTAGCGCCAAGCTCGACAGGATTCTCGCGCTCGAGCCGGACCTGGTGCTTGGCTTTTCCGATATGCAGGCGGATATCGCCGCGGCGCTGATTCGCGCCGGGGTGAACGTGCACGTATTCAACCAGCGTTCAGTCGAACAGATTCTCGATATGATTATAATGCTCGGCAGTCTGATCGGTGTCGCGGACAAGGCCGGACAACTGGTAAACGAGTTGGAGCAGGGGTTGGCGGCAATCCGTCGTGAGTCGTCTGGCCGGACGTTACGCCCGCGCGTATACTTCGAGGAATGGGACGAGCCGCAGATCAGCGGTATTCGCTGGGTGTCGGAACTCATCGAGATGGCTGGTGGCCAGGATTGCTTTGCCGAGCACGCGCAGTATCCGGATGCCAAGCGCCGAATAATTGCCGACCCCAGCGAGGTAGTGCTCCGCGCGCCGGACATCATTATCGGCTCGTGGTGCGGCAAGAAATTCCGACCCGAACGCGTCGCCGTGCGGCCCGGCTGGCAAACGATACCGGCGGTGGTGGCGAACGAGATGCATGAGATAAAATCCTCGGATATCCTGCAGCCCGGCCCGGCGGCACTTACCGACGGTGTGTGGCAACTGCACGCGATCATTGCACGCTGGCGGCAAAACAGGGAACAGAACAACAACCTCTCGGAGAGCGCCCATGCCATCCCCGTTTAATCGCGCCGCACCGCTTCTGTCCGTTTCCGCACTAGTCGTGCTCATGCTGCTCACGCGCTCCCATCATTTCGGCTCCAGTGTCAATCTGGCGGATGCCTCGCTGGCGGTATTTTTCCTCGCGGGTCTGTTTCTTTCCTGGCGCTGGTTCCCGGCGTTCGCGTTGCTGGCTGCCGGAATCGATTACGCTGCAATCAATTGGGCCGGTGTGAGTGACTATTGCGTGACACCGGCGTACGTCTTTCTGTTGCCGACCTATGCGAGCATGACGTACGCGGGCACCTGGGCGCAACGGTATCACACGCCAGGAATTGCAGGCTTAGCGCCACTGGCCGCTGTGGCGGTGCTCGGTGGCACTGTTGCATTCGCGATTTCGAATGGCAGTTTCTATTTCTTCTCCGGATATTTCGCCAGCCTTTCGCTTTCCGATTATCTGGCGAGCACCTGGCACTACGCCATTCCGTACCTTGGTTGGGCGCTGTTCTATATCGCGACCTGTGTTGCGGTGGTATTACTGGTGCGGCGCCTGCGCGCTGTGATCGCCGCGCGCGTATAATGGTAAGGCTGCCTTGGCCACCTCACGGAACCTGATGGCTGTTAACAGCCGGGTGTCTGTTTAATGATGAAAAAATATCCCGGCAATATTCGCTGCTACGACATTTTCGCTGCGATCAGGCAAGTGACGCTGGCGGCTGTGATGCTGTCTGTGGCAATGCCTGTTGCTGCGGTCATCAGTACTGGCACCGATGCGGAGACCGGGCTTCCTTATTGGGAGGTGGTCGAGCACGGTGTTTCAATACGCCTGGTACAGCGCCTGCCCGACCAGACGCGCGGATTCTTTCAGGCTCGCGGGTTTTCGATCGCCGATGCGGAATTGATCGCGCAAAGCTGTGTGTTTCAGACCGTGTTCAAGAATGTCGCTCCGCCTTCAGATCCGGGAGTGATCGAATACAACCTGGACGAGTGGATCGTGCATGTCGCCGGTGCGCAGCGCAGGATGAAAACCCGTGAAGACTGGCAAAAGGAATGGTCCGCGCGCAACGCACCGAAGGCTGCGCAACTGGCCTTTGAGTGGGGGCTCATTCCCACGCGACAGACCTATCGCCCGGGTGATTACAACTGGGGCATGTCTTTGTTCAGCCTCGTGCCTGGCACGTCATTTGATCTGGACGTCGTCTGGCGTCAAGGCGGCGAACGTCACGCAGCACGAATGAAGAGGGTGGTTTGTGCCCCTGACGTCCATGTGTCGCCGGACACGCCATGAAAACGAGGATGCTCTTCTTCATCCGCTGCACGATGCTCGCGTCGTGGTTTGTGCTGTGCGCGGCGCACGCCGCCGGCTACGAGACAGCACAGACCTTGTCACCACTGCCGAAACCATTTGCTGCACCGGATTTTACCCTGCAGGGCGAAGACGGGAAAACCTATCGGTTGTCGGATTATCGCGGCAAAGTCGTCGTGCTCAACTTCTGGGCAACGTGGTGTCCACCGTGCCGCTACGAGATGCCTTCGATGGAGCGCGCACACAGGAAGGTGCAGGGTGAGAACATCGTCCTGCTCGCGGTGGACGTGGGTGAAAGCGAAGACAAAGTCTTTGAGTTCACCGGGCAGTTTCCAGTCACGTTTCCGCTGCTGCTGGATATAGACGGTGCGGTCATCCAGAAATACCCGGTAATTGGTTTGCCCACCACGTTTGTGATTGACCCGCGTGGCATCATCACACACCGCGCCATCGGTAGTCGTGAGTGGGACGATGAAAAAATGCTCGCGCCGTTGCGCAAGCTGTTGAAGCCATAAACGCCAGCCAGGATGTCGCGACAACGCGTAGCACTTTCCTGGAGCAGCGGCAAGGACAGCGCCTGGACGTTGCACCGCCTGCACCAGGATCCGGACATCAAGGTCGTGACGCTCGTGACCACGGTTAACGAAGAATTCAACCGAGTGGCCATGCACGCCGTGCGCCAGGACTTGTTGCACGCGCAGGCCGAAGCTGCCGGGGTACCCCTGATCGAGGTGCCCATTCCTTACCCGTGCAGCAATGCCGACTACGAAAGCCGCATGCGCGCATTGATCGAGCGTCTGCAGGGTGAACGCATCGGGCACATGGCCTTCGGCGATCTGTATCTCGAGGATATCCGCGCCTACCGCGAGAAACAGCTGCAGGGTACCGGCATTGCGCCGCTGTTTCCGCTGTGGAAAGAACCGACCAAAGAACTCGCACGCAGCATGATCGCCGGCGGGTTGCGAGCTGTGCTCACCTGTGTCGACCCAAAGCGTCTGGCGCCGGAGTTCTGCGGCCGGGAGTTCAATGCCGCGCTGCTCGACACACTGCCTGCGAGCGTGGACCCGTGCGGAGAAAATGGCGAGTTCCACAGCTTTGCCTGCGCCGGTCCGATGTTCCACACATCAATCGCAGTAGAAATAGGCGAAACCGTCGAACGCGATGGGTTCGTGTTCACCGACCTGTGCAGGGGCCGCGACCCTGCGTAAGCGGCGGTGGAGGGATTGAAATTTGCATCGGGATACGAGCATGCGCCACACCTTTAAGAAAAATAATCAGCGCGAGACACCAACTCTCTACATCGGAAAACTCGCCGAACTCAGCGGTGCATCACGCAAGGCGATACGCCACTACGAAGCACTCGGCCTGCTGCCGCCGGCGGCGCGCAAGGGTAACTACCGTGTCTATTCGGAGCGCGACGTGTTTCTGGTACACATGATCAAACACGCACAGAGTTTTGGTTTCAGCCTCGCGGAGTTACGCGAGCTGGTGGCGGCCACGGCAGACAAGCCACGGTTTCCGTTGAAGCTGGCCAATGCCTTGATTGCCCGCAAGCGCGCCGCGATGCGTCAACAGATTGCCGACATCCGCGCTCTCGACCGTGGACTTGCGCAGCTACTACGCAATATGAACCGCCTGTTCAGCTGAATTCCCGCTCTTGACCTTGCCCTTAGGGGCAAGGCTTATCCTGTGCGTGCCACTGGCGGGAACAAACCCGGAACACGCCGGTTGTTGCAACAAGGAGGGCCAGTGAATGCGCGCCTGCATGGAAGGTGAGACCAATCGGTTTATTCAGTATGGGCTATACCCGCTGCTTTTCGCGACGATGCTTGGCTACGCGGCATTTGAATTGAGCCAGCCGCCCGGCCAGATCGGGAGTCACTATGGCGGATACCTGGTTGCGCTGGTGGTGGTGATGTTGCTGGTGGAAACCCTGCATCCGCTGCGTGCCGAGTGGAAAATGACCAAGACGAGTTTCCTGCGACGCGACTTGCCCTATATGGCGATCGGCGGGCTCACCCTCGGACTGGTGAACTATGCGGCGGGCTGGATGATTCTGCATTTCGGGATGACACGCGGTACGGCACATGCGGAGATGCCACTGGTGCCGGCCGTGTTGCTGGCACTGCTCATTCCCGACTTGCTCTGGTACTGGGTGCACCGCCTGAGCCACGAGGGCCGCGGGCGCATCGGTCAGTGGTTCTGGAGAATGCATGTGGCACACCACCTGCCGCAGCAGGTGTATCTGTTGATGCACGCCGTGGCGCACCCATTGAACACGATTATCGTGCGCGTGATTCTCACCGTGCCAATGTTCCTGCTGGGTTTCTCTGCGGAAGTCCTGTTCGTAGCCAACCTGGTGGTGGGGCTGCAGGGCTTTATGTCGCACTTCAACGTCGACATTCGCGCAGGCTGGCTCAACTACTTGCTGATGGGAACGGAATTGCATCGCTATCACCACAGTGCCGATCCGGCGGAGGCGAAGAACTACGCTGCGGTCGTGACGCTATGGGATCAGCTGTTCGGCACTTTCTACTACCGTCCCGGCATGGTTGCGCAGCGGCTTGGAGTGGAACACCCCGCGCAATACCCGCAGGACCGTGAACTCCTCAAGGTGTTGGCATTGCCTTTTAAATAGGAGCGGCGCGGCCAGAGACGTTCGTTTATGCCTTGCAATAAAAAAGCCCCGCCTGGGCGGGGCTTTTTTGCTCCTGACTCAGGAAGTTTTTCGCCGACTTGCTGCACCAAACAAGCCCAGCAGGCCAGACCCGAGCAGCCACACGGCGGCGGGAATGGGAACTGGGGTCACGGAAACAACATGCATGCTGTTACCGCTGCCGATGTCGATGTACCCGTGCACGCCGCCAAGTCCTGTCGAACTATCCAGACCCGTGCTTCCGGATGTTGCAGCCATCGGAGCCGGGCCTTGAAGCGAGTTATAACCTTGCTGGCCTTGCAACACATCGGAATAGGGGGTGGCACTGGAGACATTCGCCAGAAACTCACCAGGGTCGCCCACGCCGTTGCCGTTGATATCCCGGTACAGGTTGGTGCCACTGATGATGTCACCCGCCCGCAAACCGTAACTAATTGCATTAAAGAGGCCCGTTGCATTCCACTCGATATTCAGCGGCATGTTCGTGTTGCCGCTCCAGTTCACCAGCGCCAGTCCTGTAATCAGATTGCTTCCGGACACGTGCGTCAAGCTGATGTCATGAAAAGTCGCACCGCTACCCCAAAAGCCACCACTCATCGTAATCGAGAGACCACTGCTGCCAAGACCACTGACGGTGTCGTAGGTCAGCATTGCCGCGATGGGCGTAACCGGTGAGCCGTTGTTTACAAGAATGGCGCCGAGTGGGTCGGTAACGACCAGTCCCCCGGTAAAATTGAAGGTAATCAAATCGGCATTCGATGTAGCAGGCAGTAACAGACAGAAACCGATGGCGCAAGAAATTCTTCTGAAATAGTTCACGCTGCTTCTCCTAGCTGGTTGGCGAGAAAGCCCGATGGACCACTTTTTCCGGGGCATCATTTATATTTTTTATCAGCGATGAATTCTTCATGCGCCATCGTTATATGCTCGATGGCTGTATGACTTAACCGCTTGTCATGCATATTCTTCCCCCGGCCGTTAACTGTCAAACGACATTCAAGGGCGTTACTCAGGGTTGTTGTGGCACCGACAATGCGTGTGCCAAGACAGCAAAAGGTGCGGAGAGATTGGCTTTTTTACTTGGGTTAAGCAGAAGGCTGAAACTCGTCGTGGTGCCCGGACAGTCCCGCCCAGGAGACAAAAACCGCGACGCACTGCCCGATACCAGCCGCCACGCTCAATAGCAGGTTCTTCTGTTTTTTTGTTGCGTTCTGGCGGGTTGCAGAATTATTCGCATTGCGCCAGAAAATCCTGCAGCGTCCGGCCAGCCACGGACTCGTAGCGATCTTCCAGGTTGGCAATGCTGCTCATCCGGTCCAGGCGGAAGTGGCGAAAACTGTCGCGCAGTTCGCACCACGCCACCAGTGTCCAGACCTTGCCCCAGTAAAACAGGCCGAGTGGGTGCACGGTGCGACTGGATTTCTGGGAGTCCTCGCGCCGGTAGTCGAAGCGCACCTTGCGCTGCAGTTTGATGGCGGCGCGCAATGCTTCGAGTTCGTCCGATACCGGCAGACTGAAAGGGAAGGTCGGTACCAGTATTTCCTGCCGCTCCAGCTCGGGTTTCAGATGATCCGGAATAACATGTTCGATCTTGGCCATGGCCTGCTGGGCGGCGCGCGCCAGGCTTTTGTCGGTCCAGGTTTGCACCATGCGTGCGCCCAGCAGCAGGGCCGCCAGTTCTTCTTCACTGAACATCAGGGGCGAGAGATGAAATCCTTTCATCAAGCGATAACCGAGTCCGGTCTCGCCGGTAATCGGAATGCCCGAGAGGGATAGGTCCTGGATATCGCGGTAGATGGTGCGTTCCGAAACTTCCAGCTTCTCCGCCAGTTGCCGGGCCGTCACCGCCCGCTCGTGATGCAGGCCCTGGATAATCTGAAATAAACGGTCGGCGCGACGCATTGGTTAGTCTGGTGCCTCATTCTGTCTGGAACATTTAACGAGGTGTCCGCAACCCCTGTAGGTCGCCCTGAAGGGCGACCTACAGTGTGCGGTACGCCGCTAGAACGGCAGCTCCAATGCCTCGCATAAAAATTTCATAAACGGTACGGCGGAGCGGAACGATTCGACCACCTGTGGCTGGAAACGCGCGCTGACTGCCAGTTTGCTGTTGAATTCGGTGATGGCGATAAAGTCTTTACGCTTCAGGTCATCAAGCAGGAAATGGTCCTTGGCGTAGCCGCGTGGTGCGTTGGCCAATGAATCGCCGGATAACTCAAATGTTTTGGTAAATTTCTTGTCACGACTGGCCTTGATCCAGGCCGCGCTGTTCTCCGCGACTGATGTACGGATGCGGCCCAGCGCCGGTGCGTCCGGATGCCAGATGCCGACGCCCAGAAAACATTCTTTCGGTTCGAGATGAACGTAGAAGCCAGGGGCGTGCACGTCCTTGCCCTGGAAATGGCGGAACTGAATGCCGATATTGGTTTTGAACGGGCGTTTGTCCTTGCCGAAGCGCACGTCGCGGTACACCCGCATCAGGGAACCCCCCACTTTCCGCGGCACCGCCAGGAAGTGGGGGGAAATGGCCCAGATGTCGTCGGCCATGGCATCGATAAAATCCAGAGCCGGGCTGCGAACCGCGTCTTCATACTCCTGCTTGTGTCGATTAAACCAGTCGCGATTATTGTTCGCGTCCAGTTTGGTGAGAAAATCGAAACTCGCCTGAGAGAAAAAGCGGTCCGCCATGGCAACTACTCCTTGCTGTAATAGGTAATCATCGCCAGCATCGCGCCCTGCGGATCGGCAATGACGGCGAACCGTCCGACATTGGGGATATCCTGCGGCGCCAGGCAAAGTTTACCACCCAGCGACTCAACTCGCGCCACCCGGGCATCCACATCGTCCACGGTGACATACGAACCCCAGCTTGACGGCCTGTCCGGGGAATCCTTGGGCATGCCCATGATGCCGGCCACTTCGCGATCGCCCTTTTTGGCAATGGCGTAGGACATACCGGTGTTGTTCAGATCCTGTAGCTCCCAGCCCAGCGCCTCGCGGTAAAATTTTTTGGCGGCGGGCATATCCGTGGTCATCAGCTCGTTCCAGCTGAATACCCCGTGTTCCTTGATAGCTTGCATGCTCATGGTAAAGTCCTCGTTATTGGTTATGGGGACTCCAATCCTATCGAGGGGCTACTGACAGCCTGGTGTCAGTAGGTTGGCCGCTGTCGATACCCGCTGTTCTGCGGCTGTCAGATGTATTGAGCTTCATCCTGTAGGCAGATTACTATCTACCCGGAACTCGCCCAGAAACGGAATTGAGGCACCCGCCCATGTCATCGGAAGCACTGCACCGCGGATACGATCTCCAGGATTACACCATCGAATCGGTGCTGGGTACGGGTGGCTTTGGCATCACCTATTTGGCACTGGACAACAATCTTGGCACGCGCGTGGCGATCAAGGAATATTTTCCGCGCAGTCTTGCCAGCCGTGACGCGCAGAATGTGGTGGTTCCGCGCACGGGCGAGGCCGGAGAAAATTACGAATGGGGACGTCAGCAATTTCTGAAAGAGGCCCGCGCGCTCGCGCAGTTCAAGCACAACAACATCGTGCGGGTGCTGCGCTTTCTTGAGCTCAACGGCACCGCGTACATGATCATGGAGTTTGAGGCGGGGCTGGGTTTGTACGAGCACATCAAAAAAAACGGGCGGCCCAACGAGCGTCTGTTGCTGCAGGTTTTTGTGCCGATCCTGAACGGCCTGCACGCCGTACACCGTACCGGGCTGCTGCACCTCGACATCAAGCCGGACAATATTTACCTGCGCGACGAAGGCACGCCGATGCTGATTGACTTCGGCTCGGCAAGAAACGTTACACGTGCCATCAGTGCCGGCGAACGTATCGCACTCACGCCGGCCTATGCGGCCATTGAGCAGTATCCCAACCAGGGGAAGGCCGGACCCTGGACCGACGTCTATTCGATTGGTGCAAGCATGTATTACTGCATCAGCGGCAAGGAGCCTATTGATGCCATGTCACGCCAAAAGGCGGTGCTCGCGGGTCAACCTGACCCGCTGACAGCGGCGGTCAAGCTCGAGGAAAATGGTTACTCCGACTACCTGCGTGAGTGTATCGACTGGGCCATGCAAATCGATCCCACGCGGCGGCCAATCAGCGCTGTTCAACTCCAGGAAGGTTTAATGGGCAAGGGCGTGCCGGGCCGGAAACAGGCCACGGAAGCACGCAATGCCGCAATGGCCGCAAACACGGTCGCATCGAATCAGCAGAAGCATGCGCCACGAAACCAGACTAGTACCACGAGTCCTGTAAAGCGCAACCTGGCTCGCCAGGTCGGTGTGTTCGCCGTGTTATTGGTGGCGGTGGTCGGTGTTGTGGTTGGCATTGGAATTTATCGGGCATTCAAACCTCAAGTGGCTAAAACGTCGCACGTACCGGCTTTCAACGAGGCAGGCACGAAGGCTGTGGCGTCGAATCGCAACAAGGAACAAGCACAGCTCGACGATGTCTCATCGGGGGCGGGGAGTTTCCCGCGCACCCAGCGACTAACCACATTCCGCACATTGAGCGGCCACCAGGATTCAGTGGAAGCACTGGCATTCCTCGACAACGGCGCGCGCCTTGCTTCGGCCAGTGTGGACGGCACGATACGGATCTGGGATGTCGAGCGCGGAAAAATTCTGCACACGCTGACCGGCCACCGGCGCAGTGTCGGCGCCATAGCCGTGTCGCCGGACGGCAAGCTGCTGGTTTCCGCAGGGAACGAAAGCGAATTGTTCTTGTGGAAACCGGTGACCGGCAAACGAATTGGCAAGATGGCGGGTCACGTGCAGGATGTTTACGTCGTCAGGTTCTCGGCGGATGGCCGCTGGCTGGCCTCGGGTGGGCGTGATCGCACCATCATCATCTGGGACATGGCGAGTCGCAAACCGGCTCAGAAACTCGAAGGTCACGAAGATTCCATTCTGACCCTCGCCTTTTCACCAAACGGTGCCTGGCTGTTGAGTGGCGGCAAAGACGCCCAGTTGCGGCGCTGGAGTCTGCGCAGCGGAAAGCAGACTTTGAACTTTGCTGCGCATCGCGAGCAGCTTGTTTCCGCGCTTGGCATTTCGCCGGACGGGAAACTCTATGCCTCGGCGGGCGGCGATGGCTCGGTGCGGCTTTGGGATGCTGTAACCAATCAACAGTTACGTTCTTTTCCGCAAACACCCGGCATCGTCGCTGCGCTTGCCTTCACAGCCGACAGCCGCCAGCTGGCGGCGGCCGGTTCTGACCATACGCTGCGCATCTGGGATGTAAGTTCCGGCTTCGTTGACCACGAACTTGCCGGACACGGCGATGAGGTGCAGAGTCTCGCGTTTTCTCCGGACCAGAAGACTATTGCCTCGGCCGGCAAGGACAAGGTCATCCGACTCTGGCGGGCTGAGGCGAATTGATTGCGCCATGTTGGTGGCGGCTGGTTCGATGTGCACAGAACCCGTCAGAATAAAAAAAGGCGGCCAGAGGGCCGCCTTTCTTCTTCCTGACCGCTGCTGGTTCAGGCCAGTGCGAACTTGAGCTCGCCGAGTTTCTCGATGCGCGTGCTGATTTTGTCGCCGGCCTTGAGCCACACCTGCTTTTCCGGCGGCATACCAAAGATCACACCTTCCGGTGTGCCGGTGAAGAAAATGTCACCGGGCTTGAGCGTGAAGTGTTGCGAGGCATAGCTGATAATGGTGGCGACATTGAAAATCATGTCATTGGTATTGCTGTGCTGGCGACGTTCGCCGTTCACATAGCATTCAAGTGTGAGGTTATTGGGATCAGGGATCTGGTCGGCGGTGACCAGGTAAGGGCCGACCGGCCCGAAGCCGTCGCAGGACTTGCCGAGCAGGAACTGGCTGGTCTTGCGTTGCAGGTCGCGCGCGGTGAAGTCATTGCCGGTGCAGTAGCCGAAGACGTAGCTGAGTGCGTCGGTTTCGCTTACGCGGTGCGCGGTTTTTCCCATGACCACCACCAGCTCCACTTCGTAATCGAAGTTCTTGCCGACGTGGGTCGGAAGATTGATGACACCATTATGCCCATTGAGTGCGTTGTTGCACTTGGTAAAGAGCACGGGTGAGGTCGGGATCGGTGTTTTGGTTTCCATCGCGTGCTTGCGATAGTTGAAACCGAGCATCAGGATTTTCTCGGGGTTGGTGACGCACGGCCCGAATTCGATCTTGGATTCGTCGCGGAATGCCGGCTTTGCCTTGTCGCCATCGAGCGCTGCCTTGACCAGCGCCGTGAGGCCAGCGTCGCCGCCCTGGATCAGATCATCGATGGTCGTCGGTGCCTTCATTGCCAGCAGCGCGCTCGCCGCTTTGACATCGAGCACACCTTTTTTCGTTTTGACACCGAGACTCATTTCATCGCCATGCCTGATGGTGAGGAAGGTCATACCCTTCGGCATGTCACCGGGATTGGCTTTCGCCCCCGCGCCGAGACCGGCGCCTGCTTCAGTTGGCGTGCTCGCCAGCATGCCGGCGGAACCTGCCAGCGTTACAGCGCCAGCGCCTTTCAGAAATGTTCTGCGTTCGTTATCCATGATGAGCTCCTGGTGGTGGCGTTGAACGAAACAGGTCGCGACGCGGCGTCCCGGACGACCAGTTAACGCCCGGCTCGGGGTGGTTGTCCAGCGGGGAAAAGTTGACGGTGGCACAGGTTGACCAACAATTTTCATTGTTGCCTGTATCCCGCCAAAACATCTATTGTTATCTATACTCACTGTATCCAATGCCAAGAGGGAGAATCTAGCTTGTCGGAACCGGTAACCCACTCTGTATTGATTGTCGATGACGACGACATGATTCGTTCCTATCTCAGCATCATCCTGAGGCAGGCGGGCCATACGATAGCTGGCGAGGTCGGAGATGTGCAAAAGGCGCAGAAGGTGCTCAGCCGGGTGCCCGTCTCGGTGCTGTTCCTGGATATCAATCTTCCCGGCGTCGACGGGTTGACGGCTCTCAAGGACCTGCGCACCGCCTACCCGGCTACGCAGATCGTTATGTTGAGCGGTGAGTCGACAGCACAGAACGTCAAAACCGCCATTGCCGAAGGTGCGATTTCTTTCGTGACCAAGCCCTTTACCGCGGACAAGGTAATCCAGTCAGTCCGCAAGGCGTTGGCTTCCAGGAGTTGAGTGTTTTGTCGAGCGGGGCCCCCGAAATCGCTAGTGGATGCATGCAGTTCAACATGTTGTGCATCTCCAGCCAGTCGAAAAACAGACCTCCATACAACTGTCATGAAACCACCGACAAATAGCACTCGTGCCTTCGGTTGGCGGCATGCAGCGCTGCTGCTGACGGTCGTCGGTTCGCTGGTATTTGTCTTGTCGCTGGCGCGCATCGTGCAGGATCCGGGCTATCACCACTTTGCCGATCAGCGCGTCTGGCTCGGGATAAATAATTTTCTCAACATCCTGTCGAACCTCCCGTTCCTGCTCGTCGGTCTGGCGGGTGCGTACTATTGCTCGCAGCAGCGCGCACTGGAACTGCGATCCGCGTGGCTGACATTCTTCGCCGGCGTGGCGCTGGTCAGCGCCGGTTCGTCCTGGTATCACTGGCAACCGGACAACGGGTCGCTGGTCTGGGACCGGCTGCCCATGACGATCGCATTCATGGGCCTGCTGGTCGCGCTGCTCGCCGAATCTTTGCAGGCGCAACTCGGCAAATGGTTACTGGTTCCGGCTGTGCTAACGGGACTGGCCAGTGTGCTGTACTGGCAACGCTTCGACGACCTGCGTTTCTATGCCTGGGTACAGGCGGTTCCATTGCTGACTGTTCCGGCGGCCATGGCGCTTTTCCGGCAGCGCTACACGCGCCACTGGTTGCTGCTGGCCGCGTTAGGGTGCTACGTCGTGGCGAAACTGTTTGAGTTCGCCGATTACAGGACCTACGAATTCACACGCGGCTTGGTCAGCGGCCACGCACTCAAGCACCTGTTCGCGACGCTGGCCTGTTACCTGATTCTGGTGATGCTCAAAACAAGAGGGCCGGCCGCAACAGGCGGGACAGAGAGGAATGCCTTCTTGTAAAGACACCAATTCCTCTCGGCCCGCATCGCTCAGTGCAAGTACCCATCCGTCAGTGTTCCCAGAAACGCAATCATGTCCTGAATCTCGGTGTTGCTGAGGCCCAGCTCGCCGATGCGTCCACCATTGTCCACGTTCTGATTTACCTCCGGCACGATGTGATCGGTGTCGCGCCGGTTGTAGAAATTGACCACATCCGTGAGTGTCGCCAACACGCCGTTGTGCATATAGGGGCCGGTGACGGCGATGTTGCGCAGTGACTGGGTGCGGAATTTTCCGTTTTCACTGGCGGCATTCAGCACGCCGCCAAGGCCGAGGTCGATAAACGCACTGCCCGCCGGGTTCAGACTGGTGTCAAGTGACAGGAATGGATTGTTCGGGTTCGCCGGGACGCCGACGTTGTGGTACACGAAATCCGAGAACACCTCGGGGCCCGCCGGCGTGTGGTGACAGGCGGCGCACTGGCCTTTGCCGTTGAACAGGTTAAATCCGTTTTGTTCGGCGGCGGTGAATGTCGCCTGACCCTTTTGCACAGCGTCGAACTTGGACGTGAACGGCGAGAAGGTGCTGGTGCGCTCGAAGGCGGCGATGGCCTGGGCAATCTGTGCGTAGGCGGTGTCCACGTTGTCCAGCGCGTTCGCACCAAACACGGCCTTGAAGTCGTTGGCATAGCTGGCGTGTTTCAGTTTGTCGATTACTGCCGCCTTGCTGGCGTTGTTCATTTCCAGCACGTTGAGAAACGGCCCCTGTGCCTGGACTTCGAGCGTGCTGGCGCGTCCATCCCAGAACTGACCGCCGACGAAATTGAGCGTGCCATTGGGCGCGGTGCTGAGACGGAATCCGGGAATGAAGGCGACGTAGCTGGCGGTGGGCGCATTGCGGTTGCCGAAGCGGCCGGCCACGGCGCCTTTGGATGTTGGGTGACTGTGATCCGGATCGACGAAGCCGGCGGCAGGCAGATGACAGCTGGCACACGATTGCCCGGCCGGTTCGGAAAGATTGGTGTCGAAATAGAGGGCAGCACCGAGTGTTTGTAGCTCGGCTGTAGTCGTCGTAGTGACCGAGGTGGACGCGACGGCGTTACCGCCACTACCACCGCAGCCAACGAGTGTTAGAAGCATAAACACGGCCAGGCAGAAGCTGCCGGTGACCAATAGCTTGCTGAGGGTTTCATGGTTCATGTTTTATCTCCCGCCTTGGTTTGTCTGATTCAAGTATCGGCAGACACTGTGCAATCAAAGTGTATTGATTGTGGAACGTGTTACGGGAGAGAGTGCAAAAAAGAAGGCGGCATCTCGTGCCGCCTTTTAGCAGTACTACAGCTGAAGTATTATTTTCGTAGAGTGGTAAATGCACCTAAGGAAACCCTGATTTAGTACTCCGTTCGTGCTGAGCCTGTCGAAGCAGGAACTGAGGAAGGCACGACATCATGGGCTTGTGTGAATTACCCTTCGACAGGCTCAGGGCAAACGGTATTTGTTCAGGGCTTCCCTGACGTTACTTCGTGTAATGGTTACTCCGGCCGTGACGAGGGCCGCTGCATGCCGGATCCGCCACCACTGCTTCCAGCGCGCGGCCGGTTCTGTTCCATGAATTTCTCGAACTTGTAGAGTTGCTCGTAACTCAGCACGGTTAGCAATTCTTCGCGAAACTTGTCACGCTGCACATGTCGCTGCTGCATCGCGGCTTCGCCCTGCTGCTGGCCGGCCTGGTGCATGGCGTGCATTGTCTGGCGCTGCTTCTCCATGATGGTCTTGAGCCTGGCCGCCTGATCGTCACTGAGTCCGAGCTGTTCGGCCAGGGCCTTCATGTCCGGCCCTTTCGGACGCTGCTGATCCTGTTCTGGGCGCTGTTGGCCTTGACCGGAGCCGCCGGGACCACCACCCGGAGGCGCGGCCAACGCGGTGCCGGTGACAAGGGCAGTAAGGAAAAGAAGTTTTGTAAAGTTGTTCATGATGAACACTCCTCATTTAAGTGAACCTGAGTAAAGCCTACGCCGCGATTGTGCAGACTATGTGCACGAATTTCGCAACTATTCGTATTTGTAGCCGACCCCATACACCGAGTGAATCAATTCCTCTGGCATGCCGAGGCCGGCCAGTTTCTGGCGCAGCTTTTTGATGTGACTGTCGATAGTGCGACCGCTGACCACGCGGTGATCGGCGTAGATCTGTGTCATCAGCTGGTCGCGTGAGAGAATATGGCCGGGACGATGGTACAGCACCTTGAAGAGGTTGAACTCCACGGCTGAGAGATCCACTTGCACGGTTCCATGCCGCACCCGGTATCCGGCCTCGTCCAGTTGCAGGCCGGATGTCGCTGGAACTGTACTCTCGAAGCGGCGTAGCACGGCCTTTACCCGCGCAATGACTTCGCGTGGGCTGTAAGGTTTGCAGATATAGTCGTCCGCACCCAGCTCCAGTCCGAGCAAGCGGTCGATCTCTTCCACGCGCGCGGTCAGCATGATGACGGGAACGCTGGAGGTTTTGCGGAACTCGCGGCAAATAGTCATGCCGTCCGTACCTGGCAGCATGAGGTCGAGCAGGATCAGGCGTGGTGTGTGGCTGGTGAGCCAGGGCAATACCTCGTCGCCGCGATGCAGCATCACGGTTTCAAAACCGGCGTCGTGCAGGTAGTCGCGCAACAGCTCCGCGAGCTTGAGTTCGTCTTCGACGATCAGCACTGGCGCAGTCATGGTTTCAGGCCCTGGTCGTTACAAATTCGATGTCGAAGGCCAGTCCGCCGAGCGGCGAATGGCGCGCACGCACCGTACCGCGATGCGCCTCGATGATGTTCTTGACAATCGCCAGCCCGAGACCGGAACCGCCGCTGTTGCGGTTGCGCGAGGCCTCGGCGCGAAATAACCGGTCGAACAAATGTGGCAGATCGTTGCTCTGCACGCCCGGCGCCGAGTCGGACCAGGTAATGTGAACCTTGTCACGGCTGGTTTCGACAGCGATCTCGATTCGTCCGCCGGCATCGGTGTAGAAGATACTGTTATTGAGCAAGTTGGAAAAAAGCTGGTTCATGCGCTGTGCGTCAGCATGCAGCTTCACCGTGCCCTGTTCCGGGCGCAGCTGTACTGTGAGCGACTTGGCGGCAAGCGCGGAATGCTGTTGTTCGATTACCTCGTGCAGGATTGCAAGCAGATCGACATCCTGCTTCTGGTAACTCAGTGCGCCGAGATCGGAGAGCGAGAGCTCATGCAGGTCGTTCACCAGACGTGCCAGGCGCCGGGTTTCCTGAAACAAGGACTCCAGCGCCTTGGGCGACCACGGCCGCACGCCATCGCGCAAGGCCTCGATCTCGCCCTGCAGAATCGCCACCGGCGTGCGCAGTTCATGCGAGATGTCGGCTACCCACTGTTGGCGCGCCTTCAGATTGCTGGCGAGCGTTGTGGCAAGCGAATTGACGTCGTGCGCCAGTTCGCCGAGTTCGTCATGGCTTTGCGGTGCGAGTGAAACCGTAAAATCACCCGAGGCAAGTGCGCGCGCCGCGCCGCGCAGTTCGTGGATCGGCCGCACAAGACGACGTGCCAGCAGAAACGCGACGAGGGCCGCGATGAGCGTCATGCCGGCGGCGATCCAGCCGAGATTGGCGCGCAGACGATCACGAAACAGGCGGTCGAGGTCGTCGGTGATCTGTGTGCGTCGCGTGAAGCCGACATAGCCGACAGCGCCGCCGTCGAGCGTGACCGGAATCCAATACACTTCGTTCTGTTTCGAGGGATCACCGCGCACCAGCCGATGATTTCTGTCGGCAAGAAAGAGACGCGGGTCGAAAGACAGCGCATCGCGTCGTGCCGGCGGCGGACGATCGAAGTCCTCAGGCGGAGGACGGCGTTCGAAATCACCCGGTGGCGAGCGACCACCCGGGTCATCATGTGGTGAGCGGCGGAATCCGGGAGGGCTGGACTCGCGCATCATGCCCGCGCGCAAATAGCGACGCAGCAACTGTGGCCAGGCGGGATCGTCGCGGTCGAGCACCCATTCCCAGTTGCCGCGTTGGCGGAATTTCTCGCCCAGGGCCGTCGCGAGTGGCGCGAGCCGTTCGGCGTCGGCATGATCGAGGTAGTCGCGAAAACTGCGGCTGAAATTCCAGTCGCCGAGTACATAGAAACCGGCGGCCAGTAGCACGTTGGTCGCGAGAATCGCAAGGAGCAGTTTGTGACCGATTTTGAGCATCATGGATATATAACAGTGTGGTCACAAAGTGCATTGTTCGCCAGTCACAACAAGGTTTAAACCGCGTGTTACACATTGTTTGCACAGTCTTTGTGACCCGGCGGGCAACTCGCAATCCCGGTTTTCGGAAGTTATTGCATGGGTACAGGTGTTGGTGTGAGGATGATCGACAAGCCAGGCGCCCGGGCGACGCAACCCTGGGGTGAATTAACGTGAACCAGAAATTAGAGAGCGCCATGACCGCCAAAACCTATACTGTCCCGTTCCTGTTGCTGGCCTTCTACGGCCTCGTGTTCGCATTCTGCGCGATTTCGCCTTACGACCGCTCGGTATGGTGGGCGGAGAATATTCCGGTGCTGATCGTGGTGGGCGGCGTGGTGCTGGTCTCGCGCTCTTTCCGGTTTTCCGACACCAGCTATGCAATGATGATGGTGTTTATTGTCCTGCACACCATCGGCGGGCATTACACCTTTGAGCGGGTACCGTTCGGAGCTGTGTCGGAGTTCTTCGGCTTCGCGCGCAATCACTTTGACCGGGTGGCGCATTTCACGGTGGGGTTCTATGCCTATCCCATCGCCGAGTACCTGATGCGAAAGCGCCTGGTGAACACACGTTGGCTCGTTGCCTTGTTTCCATTTTTTGCCATTGTCGCCGTGGCCGGCGCCTACGAGATCTTTGAGTGGCAATACGCCGTGAATTCCGATCCCGTCGCCGGTATCGCCGTGCTGGGATCGCAGGGCGACATCTGGGACGCACAAAAAGACATTCTTGCCGATACGCTTGGCGCCATTCTGGCAGTTGCGTTCTTCTTCGTGAACAACCAGTCTGGTCTCAAGACCGTTGGCGTAAACGGCAACGTCAGACAAACCAGGAAGTCATCGAAATCACCCAAGTCACAAAGGAAGTGATGCTGTCTCCATGCCAATAAGTATCTGGTTGTTACACAAGTCGATTTACCTGCTTGGGCTGATCTCGCCGGTGTTGGCCGGGCGCTGGGTGTATCGCCTGTGGTTTCGGCCGTATCGTTTCCCCGAGCCGCAGCAGGAACAGGAATGGCGGCGCAGCGCCACACCGCTCGCCGTGCTGCATCGCGGCCAGCCGCTGGCGGTCGATGCATGGGGAACTGGGCCAACCATATTGATGGTGCACGGCTGGAACGGAAGGGGCGCACAACTCGGCGCGTTCGCGCCGGCGCTGGTGCGTGCCGGGTACCGGGTGGTGAGCTTTGATACCCCGGCACACGGCCGTTCGCCGGGGCGTGATACCAACTTGCCGGAAATCAGTGCGGCGATTCGCACGGTATCGGAGGCTTGCGGGCCGCTGCATGCCATCATCGGTCATTCGTTCGGCGTCGCCTGCGCCATACACGCCGTGCAGCAGGGACTCAAGGTGAATCGTTTCGTTGCACTCAGTCCGCCGGCCGATATGCGCTGGGTCGCGCAATCTTTTTTCGCCACCCTGGATATCCGCGCACCGGTGCAGAAAGTATTTGTCGGTAAATTTGAAGTGGAGTACGGCTCCGACCTGTGGCAGCGATTCTCCCCAGAGATCCAGGCGCGCCTGCTAAAGATACCGGGCCTGATCATTCACGACGAGGACGACCGCGATGTGCCGTGGCAGCAAGGCGCCGCACTGGCCGACGCCTGGCCGGGCGCCGAGTTTGTTCGCACCACCGGTCTTGGCCATCGTCGCATCCTGCGCGACCCGGAAGTGATCCTGCGGGTTACGACGTTTATCACGGCGGATTAGCTGGGTGGGTTACGCGGAACAGCCTGCCACCACGTGGTGGCAGGTTTCACCATTGACCGTCTGGCACTTGCTGCACGGAATGTCTTTGGCTAGCGACTCCACGCAGCGCGCAGCACATCACCTTCGTCCGTGTAACGGGTTTTGAGTTCACCGTGGTAGGCGTGGCGCAACGCCTCACCGATGCCGTGTGTCAGGTGCGTATCGGTAAAGGTCACCACAGCCCGATCGGCTTCTTCCTTGACGTCGATAATGCGCTCGAGTGCATGCTCAGTGCGCGCCTTGGTTTCGGCATGGCGCACCAGGTGCAGGATCTCCTCGCGGTGCTCAGCGAAGAACGGCCCGCTCAGCGTGAGCTCTCCGGCCGGAACGTGGTCACGGATACGATGGCAAGCCGGGCAGAGGTGCTGCTCCGCGCCTGGTTCAGCCGCACCCCACTGCCAGTGGCCGTGATGAAAGACGGCTTTGCATTCCGGGCAAGTGGTCGGTTCCTTCCACTTGCCGCGGTTGCGATACGGGTCGCTCACGCGTTCCGCATCCATGCGGTCGCGGCGCGGTTGCTGGGAGACATCGCTGTGTTTTTTCCGGCCGGTCATGGCGTGACCTCCTGCGGGTTGTACGGTGGATTACTGAGATTCATCCTAATAAAGTGACGTACGCGCAGCCTTGATTGGGATCAAAGTGCCCACGATTATTATTAAATATTGAAAAGAAACGGGAATAGTGTGCACCGAAGCTTCAGCTGAGTCCTTCCCCCTCCGGGAGAAGGACAGGTTGAGGGGTGTTTTACAACGATTATTCCCTCACCCTAACCCTCTCCCGGAGGGAGAGGGAAAACAATAGTGCTCACTATCGCCAGTTTGGGTAGCAACTGTAATAGAACCTGGTTTGCGCTACCGGAATCGCCGTAGCTGGGGTGGTGGGCAGGTTTCCGGTCGGCGGCGCGAGGTCGTCGTGCAGACCGCGACAATAATAAACAGATGGCAGCCATTATTGCCCTGTACAATACCCGCTGCATTAAACAACCGGGATCACGCTCACCATGACCAAACTATTCGCTCTGTCTTTCGCTGTGCTCATTGGCCTCGGCCTGATGGTTCAGGACGCTGATGCCCGACGCCTGGGTGGCGGCAGCAGCATTGGCAAGCAATCCAGTACGACTACAGCCCAGAAGCAGGCGCAAGCCCCGGCGGCGCCAGCCGCCGCGCCTGGCGCGCCGGCCCCGTCCGGCGCCAGTCGCTGGCTCGGACCGCTCGCTGGCCTCGCGGTCGGCGGCCTGCTGGCCTCGATGTTTATGGGCCAAGGCGCTGGCGGCGCATTCGGCAGCATGCTGATGGTCCTGGCGCTGGTCGCGGGCGCGTTTTTCATTTTCCGCATGTTCCGTCGCCCGTCGCCGCAGCCGGTGCAATACGCCGGTACTTCGGAAAGAAGCATCATCGATGTGCCGGCCAGCAGTGGCGGTGTTGCAGCACTACCGGCCGCCAGCAGCACCCGTCCGTCGTGGTTCGACGAGGCCGCCTTTGTGCGTGAATCCAAGAAACATTTTATCCGTCTGCAGGATGCGAATGATCGCGGCGATCTCAACGACATTCGCGAATTCGTAACCCCGGAGATGTTCGCCGAAATCAGTCTGCAGATTCAGGAGCGCGCCGGCAAGACGAACCTGACTGAGGTGGTCACCCTCAATGCGGACATCAACAATGTCATCACCGAGGGCGACCTGGTTATCGCCAGCGTGCACTTCTCTGGCCTGATCCGCGAAGAGGCCAATGTGCCGGCCGGTCCGTTCAATGAAATCTGGCATATCCAGAAGTCCGAGTCGCAGCCCAACGCCACCTGGCTGATTGCCGGTATTCAGCAAACACAATAAGAAATCTCGCAAAAGGGGCGGGGCAGGTGGGTGAACCCCATCTACCCCGCCCCTTTTTTCATGTGCGGCGGGACGGACTACACTCAACAGTGATGCTGGGTTTGCAGCAGATTGACACCACAGGCCAACGGCTGTCCATAGGCGGGCGCGGACAGTGCGGCGTCACTGACGGGATACTGACAGGTCATGCAATTAAAAATTGTTCGCACGAGTGGGTTGTCCATTCTTGTGTTGCTTGTCCTTGTCGGCGGGGAAGCAGTCCTGGTGTCTATTTTTGCAGGCAGCGGACCGAACCATGTGTCCGTCCCGTTGCTGGAACAATTCTCCCTGCTGCGCACGCTGTGGCACTCGAACCCGGCCGCCGCGTTACCGTTGATGACACAAACTCCCGTATTTGTAATCGCGCACCAGGAACTGACCGACAGCATCCAGGCATGGGGTCTTTATTTTTTTCCGTTCACGTTCGTTGTGCATCTGGTGATAGCCGTTGTCGCGGCATCGTTACTGTACCGAACTTCAGACCATTCACCTCGCCTGCGGTGGTTGACGGTCGGTAGCGCCGCACTCGCTTTCTCCGTGAGCTATACACGCTTCGCCACCTGTTGCACAGGCGGTCCGCGCTGGGTCCTGGATGTTGCGCTGTATGCGCTGGCCTTTGATCCGACGCCGGCACTGCTCGACTGGTCAGTGGCCTATGCGCGCACGGAGGCACTTTTCCCGTTAATGCAGTTTGCCACCGGAATGGCGGGTATCGCATGCATACTGGTGGCGATGCGTAAGCAGGCAATGGACTGAGCAGGCCCGGATAACCTGCGGGAAATGGTTGGTCTACCCTTGGTGGATGTCGTCCTTGTTGGCCACAAGAAAGGAGATAGAGCGATGCGTGTTTTCAGGCAGCTAAGTTTCTCGTTATTGATACTTTTTTCCCATGCTGTTTCAGCGGAAGTTATTTCTGTCGAAAACCCGAATAAAGGCCTCTTGAACTCAGAGCCCACACTGACGTTCTACATGCAGGGGCAGAAATCGAAGGCATTGATCCTGTTGCTGCCAGGCGGTGTCGGAATGCTGCACCTGAAACCCGAGATGACCAAACTGAAAGCCGGGGTTTCACCGATACTGGAAAGGCTCACGGATCCGTCCAGGACAAGTGGCCAGTACGATGTTGTTACCATGGACAGTCCTTACTCATTGAAAATTCTGCGTGGTGGAGCCAGTGGAGCAAGGGGCAGCTCCGACCACATGGCAAGAATTGAGAGTGTCATAAAATATTACAAAGACAAAACCAAATTACCCGTTGTCTTGATGGGGCACAGCAATGGAACCATCAGTGCTGCCGAGTTCGTCAGATACATTCAGGAAAAGAACAAGAGTGATTTGTTGAATGGATTGATACTGAGCAGTACAAGAAAAGAAGTCACCATTTCCCCGCCAATTCAGATGCCAGTCTTTTTCATACATCACGAACAGGATGGCTGTGAAAATACGGCTTATTCAACCGACCAGGACAGATACGAGAAGCTGTCGAGCTTTAACAAGTCCTCTACATTATTCATTACCATTAAGACCGGCACCAGTTCAAGCACAGGAACTGGAGAGTATGGCAACCCATGTGAGAGCGGATTTCACATGTTCTTCAATGCAGATGATGAAGTGTCCAGGAAGCTGGATGAGGGGTTGTCCCGCATATTATTTCCCAGTCACTAATGACCGGGGCCTTTCGGCTACCAATGATATTGAAATCAATCTTTGCTTTTCGGCAGAACGGTCGGCAGGTCACGGCCAGAAGCAGCCGGTCACCACTTCCCAGAAGTGATCGTTCTTTTTTAGAACCGGTTCCCTCTGAGCAATAGCCGTGTGTTCAAAGGAAAGTGGTTTCAAGTTATTTTCTGGTAAGTACTGCTACAGCCCTTCGACGGCACCGATATCGACTACGCCATGCTGCGGCCGGATGGTGCGGAAGAAATCCGACCACACCGGCACGCCTGTGCCGCCATTGATCGTGTAGCTGCCGGTGGCGGGCCTGAAGTCTGATGGTGCAACAGGGGGCATGGTGCTGAAGTTCGGCGACGTGTTCTTTACTTGTGCGTCCGTGGAGTTGTTTGACTGGGTCAGGCATGCGCCGCAGCCATTGACGAACATCGCGGGGTCCTGCGCATTCGGGGCATAGGCCAGGTTGTTCCTCGCTGTGATGTTCGTAACCTGCGCGGCGAGATCTATAACGACAAATTGTCCGCTTGGCACGACATAACTGGAGTAGACGCTGTTGTTGTAAAGACGAACCTGGTCAGAAGTAAGCACAACGCCATCCTTTACAACCTGAATGGCCGTTTGACTGTTGCTGCCGTTACTGAAATCGAAGATATTATTTCGTGCCGTGATTTCAGAGGCCGAAATCCGCAAGGCCACTTGCGAGTTGGTACTCGCCACCCACCAGTTTCTTTCAACAATGACATTCCGTATTCTCTCATCGCTCCCTGAGTCTTGTGGGCCAAGTTCAACAGACCACGGGTTTCCCAGGCTTGTCGCAGTAATCGGTGCGTCGGTCAGTTTGTTGTCAGCGATCACCACGTACTTTGTATATCCGTCGCCGTTTGCATAGACAGAGTAATTGGACAAGTTTGAAGCAATAACTGGCTGAGTAGCGGTTGGATCAAATGTATTAAATGTTGAATTCCAGTACGGAGCGTGAAGCTTGATGGCAAGCCGGGTAAACCCCGGGCGCGAGAAGCTGTTGTTGCTGATCACTGCCTTATTCAGAAATGGCCAACGGGTTATGTGTGAGCCGCCACCGTTTCCGCCGTTGTCAAAATCATTGCCCATGAAGGCGATGCGATTCCCCGAATCATAAGCTGAATACACCGTGGCCGGCCCGGGAACTACCTTGGAATCCACGACCGTCACCTGGTCGATACTGTGCGTCGCTTCGGCAGGCCTGCCGTTGGCAATAAAATAATTATTGAGATAGTTGATCAGATCAAGCGCAAAGCCGATGGCATTGTTCATATTGCGGTAGGTCACCCGGAGTACGGTCACCTGTGCGAGGCCGCCACCCGTATCGTTGATGCCCGTGCCCACCGTCGAACTTCCACCCATACCGTCCATGTCCAGATCCATGATCCGCCAATCCTTGAAACCAGGCGTCGAGGAGGAAGAGAATCCCAGAACGTTGGTATTGCCGGTCATCTGTATCAGCGGCAGCGCACCGGAACCATAGGCCCCTACAATCCCGGGACCGGTCGCGGTGATTGTGGCTCCCGTTGCCGCGGCAAAGGTATCGCCGCGCTTGAACAGCACGCGCTTGCCGGTGTCCGCATAACTACTGATCGCAGCCGGGAAAGATGCTTGTTGCGCCGAAATGGCGCCTGCTGGACAGCCGCCTGAACCTGCAACTGGCGTTGTCGACGCCGCAACACAAATCGTATTCGTTCCTGAAAACACCACATTCGGATCCTGCACTGTAATTGTCGTTGTCGTGGAAGTGGCGTTCGTACCATCGGTAGCACTCACGGACACCGTGTAGGTGCCGGGACTTTCGAACACATGGGCTGCCACCGGACCGGTAGCCTGATTCTTGCTGTTGACGCCGGGCTGCGCGCCCGTAGCCCAGGTGGCATCATTGGCTGGGTCACCGAAGGTCCAGCGGTATTCCAGATCATGGAAAGGACGCGTAATAGCGCCGGCCGTTGTACCGGAGGCATCAAAGAACACGGACAGTGGTGCAACACCAGTGGTGCGTGCCGGAATGAGTGACAGGTTGATGGCATTACCGCCGGTGGGAATCAGGGCAAATGCCGCCGTCACACTGCTGGCCACTGACATAGTGATGGTGCACGTTCCGGTTCCAGTGCAGGCACCGCTCCAGCCAGTGAAGCTGTAACCGCTGTTGGCGGTGGCGGTGAGGGACACGCTCGTGCCGCTGGCAAAACTATAGGAACAGGCAGAACCACAGTTGATGCCGGCGGGAGCAGAAGTGACAGTGCCGCCGCCACTGTTGGCGATGCTAAGGGTATAGGTAGACGTACCGGGTGTTGGCGCCGGGGCGGTATTATTGACCGGGACGGTAGTGGTGACGCCAGTGTTGTAGCAGGCGGTCAGAGCGAAGGCTGTGCACAGGATGATGAATAACGCTCTGGTGCGGATGACTGTGTTGTTCGGCATGGTGAAACCCGCATGAAAGTACAAGTGCCGGAAGACTAAACACCCGCTTACTTCACGTCTATGGGTGTAAAACCCACCATACGCCGTGTGGTCGAAACGAAACCTGGTTGCCTGTCGCAACGCTTGCCAGTAAAACCGTGCTGTTGCTTTGATTCTGCGGTTACTACCGACTTTGTGGTCGGCTATGTCCGGGTGTCGCAGTCCGCTTAATGGCTGGTACTGGCCGACGGGTGTGCAAGGTCAAATGTTGGAGATTGACGGTTCAAAGGCGAAGGCCGCTGTGGAGAAAGTTGAACGGTTGGTGTGGCGTCTCTTTTGGGTCGGGCGCCGTCGGTTGCGTTTCCAGTAAGCGGACAATGGCAGCAGGATCTATTGCACGCTGTATCCGCGTGCCTCCAGGCAAGCCTTCATGGCGCGTCGATAGTCGTCGCGTTTGCTGTCGATCTGTGATTCCGCAACGTTGCCGCCCGGCTGGGTTGGATCGAAGCCGGTCTGGTCCGCGGCCCAGCGGTGACACTGGTAGCGATCCGTGGCCTGCTGCTGTTCGTTTTGCCCCATCTTGGGATATATGAACAACTGATTTTCCGCTGCTGTCTGCTCGCTGACCTCGGATTCTGGTGGCGCTTGGGCGACGACATAACCACGTTCCTCGGGGTACCAGGTGTAGTACACACCGCCGGCATAATAATAGGGCAGGCCGCCGACCCAGACGGTGGTGTAGAACGGTGGCAGGAAAGGTGCGACCAGTCCTATCGGTGGCAGGATGACCACGAAGCGTGATTCGGAATGCCGATACCACACGCCGCTGTGGAAATAATAATTCTCGCCGCGATACGGCACGACACGGTGATCTTTCGGCAGGATCGGTACAGCCTGACCGCGCGGCGGGTAATAGCGATCATGCCGATAGCGGTTGTCGAGCACGTAGCCGGGTGGCCGTTTAATGGCCGCGTCACGACGCACATTATCGCGGCGTTGTGTTTCACGTTGCTCGGTGGCGCGATGTTGTGTTTCACGTTGCTCGGTGGCGCGATGTTGTGTTTCACGTTGCTCGTTCGTACGTTGTTGGCCCTCGCGCTGCTCGGGCCCGCGCCGTGGTTGTTCGCGCCGACCGCGGTCATCATCACTATCGCGGTCGGCCCAGACGGGCAGTGCAGCACAGGCTAATACCAGTGCCAATGTCAGAACGGCACTTTGCAAGCGGTTGGTCAACATGGTTTCTTCTCCTTGCTCTTCGACGTAAACAGTATTTGAGTGCATACATCAACGGACGGTGTAGTTGCGCCCTTCCAGGCAGGCTGACATGGCGCGCCGGTAGCCGCTGGCTTGTTGTTCAAGGCGCGCGAAGCGCTGCGCATCGCGCTTATTGTAGTGTGCTTGCACGCGCTCGGCCTGTTCCTGGCGTGCCGCATCGGACGCGGCCCCGATTACTGCACCGGCAACGGCGCCGACAGCGGCACCTTCGGCAGTTCTGCCCGGCGACGACACCACCGCACCGATCACGGCGCCCGTTATGGTGCCGGCCGCCGTGTCGCTTCCCGGGGGAGCGGTGGGCGTGACCAGCACGCGCTGATGCGGCGCGAGCTGCGGTGCGCTCGGATCAAAACCGGTCTGCTTTTTGGCCCACAAGTAACATTCATAGCGGTCCCGATCCTGTTGGACGGCGCCCTGACCTTTATTGGGGTAGAAATAAATCTGGGTGGGCGGCGGGGGCGTCGTCGGTGGTGCTTCGACCGGCGCGCGCGGATGTGCGGCGCAGGCGGCAAGCGTGATAGACGTGAACACGAAAAGCCAGCGATGCCGGAAACCGCCGTGGCGTGAGGTCCGGCTTATGGGATCATTCTTCTTTGATGTGAGCATGAGTCCGTACCTTCCGTTCGCGAATAACCACACCATAATTTGACGCTGATTCTGCCTGATTGTTCACAGCCAAACTTTGCTGTTTGTCACATTTTTCCGCCAGCAGGTACAGAATGGCGAATATTGTCTGGCGGTCCTGCCAGTTTCGTGGCTGAGGCAGGTCGGCCTTCAGGCCGACTTGTCGGGTTAATACCTGACCTGCAGCATCCGCTGGCAATGGCATAAGTACCAAACAGAATGAAGCACTATATTGGGGTGGAGAGGTCCGTGGGTGCGCAAAAAGAGACCAAGGCAAGGAACCCAAGAGGTCAGGCCAAGAAACTATATGTACAGTGCTATGTACAGTGCGAGGAGGGAGCTTGTCATGCTGGGTGACTCAGGCATATGGATTCTTGAGGACTGCGTGGCAAACACACAAGGAGGGCCAGCGCACAGAACAAAAACGCGCTGGCCCTCCCACTATATTTAGATATTGTTCCTGTCCATCAGGCAGACCGCATGGTCTGCCGCTGGCTATTCATAGTAAGCCGGTGCGTGTTTGATTGTGGCGTTCTGTTCCAGGTCATGCTGGATCCAGAGCGTAGCGTTGTTCGCTTTGAGAAACTCCTCGACCTCCTGCATGGTCTTGAGGGAGAGTTCCTTGTCGAAGTTGAAACCGGGCACGTATTTGTGTGTCCAGTTGTCGGTGAAGTGCACCAGGTCACCCGAGAGCAGGATGTTGCCGGTCTTCGGCAGCTTTATGTACAGGGCCTGATGGCCAGGTGTGTGGCCGAGCGTACGCTTGATAATGACGGTGCCGTCGCCGAACACGTCATGATCGCCTTCCAGCTTTTTCACCGGGTTTGAACGCAGTGTCGGATACTGGGTCGGGTCAAAACCAAACTTGCTGGCATCGGCTCCGAAGGCGGCGTCGTACTCTTCCTTCTGGATCAGCAGTGTGGCGTGCGGGAACAGCCCGACATTACCGATGTGGTCACCGTGCATGTGCGAGATGCCGAGATAGCCGACTGTCTCTGGCCCATGGCCGGTTTCCTGCAGCTGCGCGGCCAGTGTCTTGGTCACCCGCATGGTAAATGTGTCATAAACTGTTTTGCCTTCCGGAATGTTCACGAGTCCATCCGGCAGACCGGCATCCCACATCAGGGTGCCATTCGGATGCACTATAAGGTAGCAGGAATCAGCCAGCGCCTTGTGCTCGCCCTTGCCGATGCCCGGATGGAAGACCGAAACATCCAGCACCTCAATCGAGCCGCAATTGAATGCATACAGGCGCAGGGCCTGAACCGGTACCGGCTTCTCGGTTACGCAGGCGGCCAGGGACAGCAGCGCGATCAGTGAAAAGAAAAAACGAATTGCATGGGTGTAGTGACGCATCGATAGCCTCTTTCGTATTATTATATTGCAGGTGTGGTCACGCCCTGTCCGGACGCGCGACTATCACAATAGAGCCTGGAGACTATTCTTGCAATAACGTGCCATGCGCCGCGCAGTGTGCGCGTATCCGTCATTATGCTCTTGACACAGTGACGGGGTGCAGGGATTGGTTGCAAGAGGTTCTGAAATGCTGCCCTGAGCTATTTCCCGGTTTGATTATGCGCCACGCAGCTGTGGCCAGGGATAGCCCTCGCTGGCGAGATCGGCCATGTGTTCGCGTATGACGATGCGCCAGTCTTTCTCCGGGCGGTAGCCTATTTTTTTGCGGGCGCGCTCGGTAGTGCACACCCAGTTCTCACACAGGTGCACAATGGAGCGCGTGAGAAACGGCGATGTGCCTGGCAAGACAGGCTTGAGCGTTTCCATCAGCCAGCCGAACAGATAACCCGCCGGATAGGGCACGCTGTAGAGCGGTGTTGGGCAATTGGCAACGCAGGCGATATGCTCAATGATTTCGCGCAGCGTTGGAAATTCCGCGCCACAAATATTGAAAGACTCATAGTCGTCAAGACTGTTAGCCAGCGCGGTGAGCGCAAAGGCACGGCCGAGATCTGAACCGGCCACAAGCGGCAGGCGATTCCTCCCACCCGCGAGCCACGGCACGAGATAGGTCTTCAGCCGCGGCACTAGTGCCGGTACCAGGCCCAGCCGGTTGCCGGCGCCAATGAAGTGGCCCAGGCGCAACGTCGTCATCTGTGTGCCGCGGGTGCTGTTGGCGTGCATGTAAGTGTCGAGATCGATGAGGCGATCGAGGTGCGGCCAGAATCCGGTGTAGCCGGTGGGCGCGAAATCATTGATCTCACGACCATCGTGTGTCACGGCAGCGATGGCTACCGTGCTGGCCTGAATAAAGCGTTTTACCCCGTGGGCAATCGACTGATCGACGAGGTCGTGCGCGGGTTCATAAAAACGCTCGCGTTCGAACGCCGCATGATTCCACATCGATGCCCAGGTACCGGCATGGCAGACTACGTCGATGTTCTCGACGACCGCGCGGCGGTAGGATGGATCCAACAGATCGCCTGTGCGTACTTCACCAGTGAAGCCGCGCGCAAGCTTGTCACGCTGCCGGCAGGCGGCAACCGGCTCAAGCCGGCTCTGCGCCATCATGGCTTTCAGGATATTGCCACCCAGAAACCCGGTGGCACCGGTGACCAGCACCCGAATATTTCTGTTGGTGTTCATTCAGATCATTCCCAGCAGGGTCAGTGCCAGAACCATTTGCGCACCAAATCCGACAATGAACACCACTGTCCGCAGCACCGGGATGGCGAGAGTGTAGATGACAAAATGGGCGGCGCGCGCAACAAAGTACACGCTGCACGCTGTGGCAGTCATCGATGTGTTCGTATCCGTGACATGCAGGGCCAGCACCAGCGGAGCAAAGATCACCAGATTTTCCACCGCGTTCTGGTGTGCACGCATCATGCGCTGTGCCCAGGGTGCGCGCATGTGCGTCAGGCCTTGTGGGTCCAGCAACGCCGGCACTGCGCCATTCTCCAGAATGCGTTGCAGGATATAGGGAATCCAGAACAGGCCGGTCATCACAGTTGTCAGTACCAGCCAGTACAGTTCGGGGGTCAGCACGGGGTTCATTTGTTCTCCTGTTGTTATTGGTAAGTGTCAACGGTCAGCGGTATTGCATCCTCGTACGGCGTGTAGTGCGCCCAGGCCAAAAGTCAGGATCTGTAGCGTGTTTCTGTCGGTGTTCTTATTTATTTCCAGGGCGCTGCCCCAACGTTACCGACCTGTCTGTTGGTGCGTGGCGAAAGAAGCCCCTAATCCCCCAGCGGTTTAACTGGTAGTACATGAAACATCCAATACACCAGCCGAGATAGGAAACCAGCGTCAGTCCGACCAGGATCCAGACGACCAGCCAGCCGGCTGTGCTGTGACCCATATATAGCAGTGCGAAAGCGACGCTTACCGTGACGGCGCCTACGATCTGACCGAAGGCATGAGGTTGAATATTGTCCAGGCGATAATCGGAACGCATGATCCCGGATGGCTTGACGACGTATCGATAAATAAAGACGAATGGACTGAGAGGTCGGAACAGACCCGTTACCAGAAAAACTCCTCCCAGTGCAATGAGCCATTTTGGTTCCGCAAATGTAAGAGCCATCACCGACATCATCATCGTGAGAATTTGGCCGAGTTTTATTTCGGCGTGATCGACCTGCCCAGTCATGGTGCCTCCAGTATTATTGGGTCCAGTTCACATAACAGTAGATAACGGCCACGACAGCCGCTATGACGAATCGTTTTCCCGCTGATCATCGTCCGCCGGAAGTTCTGCAAGAATTTTCCAATAGCAGATACGTGATGTGTTCCTGATTGATCTTCATTGATCACAACACCACGGCCAGCTGCGCAATAGGCAGCTTGATTCGTTTGTCTAGGAAACGGATCAACCGTGTTGCCACCTCGTCTCCGGCGTCTTCTTGCAGAAAGTGTCCGGCATTTCGCACCAGATAGAATTCCCCGTCAGGCACTATCTGCGCGATACGTGCGCCTTCGTCCGGTTTCCATGCCATGTCGCCATCCGGCCAGATAACTGTTACCGGGACGTCCCAGGTTTCGAGTTCGCGGCGAATTTTGTCGATGTACTCGGCGTTGGGATGATCCGCCCGGTTGGGAATCATTTTCGGAAATGCGGCCAGTCCAGCGCGCTTGGCCGGAGAATCATGCGGCATCAAATAGTTCTCCATTGCCCGTGGGTCGACCGGGCGACGGAATCCGGCGCCAAGAAGTTTGGATGGATTGCCGGTGCGCCATTTCATCCAGACGAACTTGCGGAAAAAATCCAGACGTCTGACCAAGAAACTGGAGTACGTGCCGCCTTTGAAAAGAAAGGTAAATCCGGGGGGTAGCGGACAGGTGATAATGTCCTGTTCGCGCCGTTCACGCCCATTAACAGGAAATCTCTCGATGAAGGTGTTGAGCAACACCAATGCACGAACGTTGTCCTTGTGTTCGATGGCATAGCGCAGTGAGATTGGGCCGCCCCAGTCCTGGCCCACGACCGTCAAACCCCGAAGGCCGAGATTTTCGATCAGTTGCGTCATCTGCCGTACATGGCGCTGCAAACTGTAGGCACTTTCAACTTCGGGCTTATCCGATAGACCGAAGCCCATCAGGTCCGGCACAAAACACCGGTAGCCCGCCTGCACCAGGAGCGGGATCATTTTTCGATAGAGGTAGCTCCAGGTGGTGTTGCCGTGCATCAACCAGATGGGCGGGCCACGCCCTTCGTCGAGATAATGCAGACGCATGCCATCCACGGTGGCATAGCGGCTTTTAAAGGGGTACTCGAAGCGCGTAGTCATTTCGCTGTATGGCGATGAGCGAGAGCGAGGAGTTCATCCACCGACCACTGGTCGTCAGCGTGCGATGCGTACTTGAGCGCGAGTACCCGCCCGTCGGCTGCGATCAGAAAATCCGCGGGTAGTCCCAGGGCACCCTTCCCCCAGGGCGGTATGCCCGGAAGTCTGGGAAACATGCGGATGACATTGGGCAGCGCCATCAGTAGTGCGCGCGGATTCAGGAGTGCGCGCAACCCGGACCCGACCCCGAACTCAGCATTGAGCTTATCCCCGGGGTCCGGGATAACCGCGAAGGGCGTGTCGGGATGATGGCGTCGCAACGCCGCTGCGGTTGAGCGGAACACGACCACTTCCCGAATGCCGGCCTTGGCGATCCTGTCGTGACGCTTCACAAAGGAACGTAGGTGCACACTACAAAATGGACAGCCTGCGAACCTGCGGAACTGAAGATGGATCAGGCTCTTTGGGTCTGGAATCTGAACCGGTTTGGAGTCAATGGCTACGAGTGTGCGCGGGTCAATTACGTTGCCGATGTCGATCTTCTTCATAATCCTCCCTGACGTACAAGAATTGTTATTTTTGAGCTGCGTCAGTTCCAGCCGGCTTTCTTGAGTTTTCTGGAACAGGCATTGGCAGATTCGGCGCGCGCACGCGACTGTGTGTGTGCACGCACCGTTTCTGTAGCGCCTAGATAAACAGACACACGTCAGACTTTTGTGCGATCGGCAGGAATGTGGCCGCACCGATCCAATCCTTTACCTCTGGAATAAAGTCGTTGTGGGAATAGCCGAACAGATCCACGGTCATCTGGCATGCAACCAGATTGACGCCGGACTCGACGCATATGTCGCGCAGTTCCTGGATCGAAGCGACCCCGTTGTTCTTGACAGTTTTCTTCATCATGCCCGTGGCCAGTTTCTCGAACCCGGGCACGCTGGCCATGACAGCATTCGGAATATTCCAGTTAATGCCTTGGAACCAATCCGGTCCGAACGGCATTTTCATCGGCATGCCAGGGTTGCCCAAAGGGCTGACCTGGAGATTTAGATCTTTTTTGAGGAGTTCGAGGCCATAAAACGTGAAGAACACCGACACGTCCCAACCGAGTGCCGAGGCGGTGGAAGCCAGAATAAACGGAGGATAGGCCCAATCCATGGTGCCTTTGGTGGCGATGATTGCCAGCGACGCGGTTTTATTTTCTTCATACTCCTTGGTCTTCTTTGCGAACCGCTCATCGAACCAGGCATCGAGTGCCAGTCCGTGTTTCTGAAACAAGTCTTGCGACAGACGGGTGGATGGGTTGACTTCAGCGATTATTGACATGGTGCCTCCAGTGGATAGCTAGCGTTGTCGGACGTGCATACGACTCTTCAGTTCTTGCGAATAAGAAAGGCGTACTCAGCACCGTTCTGCTCGGATGAAACCAGCTCGTTCCCGGTTTGTTTGCAGAACGCATTGAAATCCTTAACCGATCCGGGATCGGTCGCCAGAACACGCAGGACTTGTCCGTGCGTCATGTTGGTGATGGCCTTCTTGGCTCGCAATATAGGCAGGGGGCAATTTAATCCGCGGGCATCGAGTTCCTGATTGAGTGTGGTCATGTTGAGATCTCCTGTTTGAAGGTAAGATTCACGTCCTTGCGGAATCGGCATTCCGCGTACCGTGCCTTGTGCGCCTGCGGTGATTGCCATGCAGATTGGCTTCACCTATAGTCGTCCGGCACATTCGTTATTAATTAAATACTCCATGCCACGATCCGACAAATCAGAGTATTTAATTAGTTTGGCTAACAAACAAAACGAGAAGGGCGGGGACATGGAACAACTGGATATCACCGGTCTGTTGCGGGCCACCCAGGCCCTGGAAAGAAACATGTCCGTGGCGCTGATGTATTCGGGGTTGCGCATCCCCCAGTTTCGCCTGCTAATTGTTTTGTCGGAAGCCGGGCAGGCAACAGTGACGGAGATGAGTGAGAAGCTGCATGTCACGCGCGCGACCGCGAGTGTCATGATTAACGAATTGATTCGCTCCGGTGCGCTGGCGGTGGTGGAGAACCTCAATGACCGACGTTCGTTTCACGTCCGCATCACGGATGTCGGTCTGCAAAAACTCAGCGTGGCTCGGAGCGATGTGGGTGTTTTTGTAGACAAGGTATCAAAACGATATTCGGCCGCGGCGATCGACGTATTAAATGAATTCGCCCGGCTGACGGAGTGAATGACGCCGGCCCCTTCTCCAGGTTCGGGTCAGAGGGGGCCGCCGTCACAGGCCCGGAGCCTTGCTGTTTCAAATAGTCCATGCAGCGCGTATGGTGAGCGTGACAATCTCCCGAACCCGGTAACTTGTTTAACGAGGTTAAATTGCATGTCGCATATTGTCGTATTGGGAGCAGGTATCGGCGGTATGCCGGCCGCTTACGAGCTGCGTGAGGCGCTGGACAAGACGCACGAGATCACCGTCGTCAATGCCAACGATTTCTTCCAGTTTGTTCCTTCCAATCCCTGGCTGGCCGTTGGCTGGCGCACGCGCGCTGCGATTACCCTGCCCATCGAACCCTACCTGAAACGCCGAGGCATCAATTTTGTTGCCGGCTGGGTTGAGAAGATCGATGCCGCGCACAACAAACTGCTGGTCAAGGGCGGCAAGGACATCAGCTACGACTATCTACTAATAGCCACTGGTCCGCGTCTTGCATTTGAGGAGATCGAAGGCAGTGGTCCAAACGGCCACACCCAGTCGGTCTGCACCGTCGACCACGCCGAGAAGGCTTACGAGGATTTTCAGAAACTGGTGGCAAACCCGGGTCCGGTGGTTGTCGGCGCGGTGCAGTTCGCCAGCTGCTTCGGCCCGGCCTACGAGTACGCCGCGATTCTGGATACTGCCTTGCGTCGCAAGAAGGTGCGCGACCGGGTGCCGATGACCTTCGTCACCAGCGAGCCCTATGTCGGCCATCTGGGACTGGGTGGTGTGGGTGATTCGCAAGGCCTGCTGGAACACGAGCTGCGCAACCGTCACATCAAGTGGATCACCAATGCGAAGGTGATGAAAGTCGAGGCCGGCAAGATGTTTGTCGACCAGCTCAATGCCAAGGGCGAAGTCGAGAAGCAGCACGAGCTGCCATTCAAGCACGCAATGATGTTGCCGGGTTTCAAGGGTGTTGAGCCGGTGGTTGCTGTTGAAGGCTTGTGCAATCCGCGCGGGTTCGTGATTGTCGATGAGCACCAGCGCAGCCCGAAGTACAAGAATATTTATTCCGCTGGCGTGTGTATCGCTATTCCGCCGGTCGAGGCCACACCGGTGCCGACCGGTGCCCCCAAGACCGGCTACATGATCGAGTCGATGGTCACGGCGGTTGTGCACAATATCAAATTGGAACTTGCTGGGCAGGCGCCGTCTGCCAAGGCCACCTGGAATGCCTTCTGTCTTGCCGATCTCGGCGACACCGGCGCGGCCTTCATTGCTGTGCCACAGATTCCACCGCGCAATGTCACCTGGTTCAAAACGGGAAAATGGGTGCACTGGGCCAAGATTGCATTCGAGAAATACTTCCTGCGCAAAATGCGCAAGGGCGTTTCGGAGCCAATTTTCGAGAAGTGGGCGCTGAAGCTGATGGGTGTCGCGCGCCTGAAGCCCTGAGTCGTCAACCGCGAGCCGGGGGATTGAGGGGCATCACCCGAATGGCACTTACTTAAGCCCGAAGCAAACGTAGGGTGGGCATCGCCCACCAGCAGAGGTTGTCGACACCCCGAGTGGTGGGCGGTGCCCACCCTACAATACTGAGAGATTGCGGGGCACGGCGCCTCAATCTTTTCGCAACACCTGCTCGGAACTGAACCCCTTAATCTTTCCGCTAACCTGGTCCTGGAAGGTGATTTGTTTGGCCAGCAGCTGGAGCGGCTGACTGAAGTCATCATCCTGTTGCGGCAGCAGGTCCGGATACAGTCGATCATTGATGATACGGAAGCCGAGACTGCTCATGTGTACGCGCAACTGGTGGGTCTTGCCGGTGACCGGGCTCAACTGGAAGCGCCCACGCTTTCCGGTTATCTGCAGAAGTTGAATGTGCGATTCTGAATTTACCGCGCCAGCAACGGTTCTCATCCGGAAGCGCGGCTCTCCCCGTACTATCCGGTTCTGTACAACCCAGTGATCTTCTTGCGGAAACTGCTGTACTTCAGCACTGGCATGATAGGTCTTGGTAATATTCCCCTGCGCGAAGAGCTCATGGTAGCGCCCACGGGTTTCCCGGTTGACCGAGAAAATGACAAGACCCGCGGTTTCGCGATCAATGCGATGCAGCGGTGTCAGGTCGGTAATGCCGGTGCGTGCGCGCAATCGGTTCAGCAGGCATTCGTTCACAAACCGTCCACCCGGGATGACGGGAAGAAAATGCGGTTTGTCGGCCACCAGTATTTCGTCGTCCTGAAACAGAATGGTCTCCGCGAATGGAATGACCGGTTCATTCTCGACTTCGCGGAAGTAGAACAACCGTCTTGAGGGCAGGTATTGCACATCCGCTGTGATTGGATCGCCGTTGTCGTCCAGAACCTTTCCATCGGTAATGCGTTGCACCCAGGTGTCGCGGGAAATACCGGGGAACGCGCGCACAAGAAATACCAGGATAGATGGATAGGGCTTCTCCGCCTCGGGCAGGGTCACGACGGACGGAGTTT
>Ga0315281_10000568_pt1 | contig 51534 bp, 54 predicted proteins | sample YL17G07_0_MG_FD_204540 | JGI IMG/M metagenome (GOLD analysis project Ga0315281, IMG submission 204540) | Sediment microbial communities from Yellowstone Lake, YNP, Wyoming, USA - YL17G07_0 | ecosystem: Environmental > Aquatic > Freshwater > Lake > Sediment | place: USA: Wyoming | collected...
TGAAAATCCAACCCGATTCTTCCCCCGTACCCGTTGAGACGCCCAGCGCTCCCGCTCGTTCCGTGGCCGCCAAGGAAGCGCAGGCTCGCCCCGCGCGCCCGGCGCCGGAACCGCCCGCGCCACACGCTTCGGCTCCGGTTGCCTCCCCGGTTCACGATGTCAGCTTCAACGTAAACCGAGACGGTGACGGCCGCATTTTTTACGTGGTGACCAACGCCAACACCGGCCAGGTCATCCGCGAAGTACCTTCCGAGGAAGTGCGCAAGGTTGCGCATGGCATCGCCGAGATCCTCAAGCAGGCCCAGTCGCAGAAGCAAGGCAAGCTGGACACGAAGGCGTGAGCAAGGAGAGGCAAGCACGATGAGTTCAGTGGGCTTCAATAATCTGGCGGGCGGTTCCAGCGGCATCGACGTGCAGGGCATGGTGGATCAGGCTATCGCCGCCGCTTCCGGCCCGATTCGGCTGCTGCAAAACCAGAAGACCCTGATCGGCAAGCAGGCCAACGCCCTGCAAACACTCAACACCAATCTGAGCAGCCTGCTCGATACCGTCAACAGTCTTCAGGACGTCTCCGGACAGTTCAACGCGCAGTCGGCGGTTTCCTCGAATACCAGCGTGCTGAATGCCGCCGCGGATTCGACGGCCGCCGCGGGCTCGCATTCCATCACCATCACCTCGCTGGCGACGACTTCGTCGTATTACACCGCTCCGGTCACCACCAGCTCGACTCCTCTGGCCACTGGCACCTTCAACATTACCGTAGGCGGGGTCACGACCGGCATCACCGTGGACAGCACCAACAACACGCTGGACGGACTGGCCTCTTCCATCAACGGATTGAACATCGGAGTCAGCGCGGGAGTGGTCAATGACGCCAACGGCTCGAGGCTCACTCTGGTCAGCAAAACCACCGGAGCGCCCGGCGATATCGCCGTCACCCCCGGGGCCTACACCGGACTTTCCTTTACCAAGGCCGTGACCGGCGCCAACGCCGCGCTCACCGTGGACGGCGTGCCCATCAGCAGCACCAGCAACACGGTCACCGGCGTCCTCGCCGGCGTCACGCTCAATCTCTCCGGGACCTCGCCCACGACCGCGGTGAACGTCACCGTCGCGCCGGACACCAGCAAGGCCACCGACGCCATCAACCAGTTTGTCAGCGCCTACAACACGGTCGTCAAAGGAATCAACGACCAGTTTCAGGTGAATCCCGACGGCACGGGAGCCGGCCCCCTGGCCAGCCTGGGCACGCTGCGGCAGGTGCAGCAGCAACTTCTCTCCGCCATGATTTTTTCGGTGAGCGGCAATGGCGGCATCGTCAATCTTTCCAGCCTCGGCGTCAAAATGAATAACGACGGCACGCTGAGCACGGACTCGACGGCAGTGCAAAGCAATCTCGCCGCGCACTTCAGCAACGCCAAGGCGTTTCTTCAAGGAACCACCTCCGGCGGCGTGACCGCCAGCGGCTTCGCCACGAACTTCAAGTCACTGCTGAAAAACCTGACCGATCCCACGCAAGGCCCCATTGGCCTTACGCAGGCCGGCCTCACGCAAACCACCAGCGACATTACCCGCAGCATCTCCGGGATGACCGCCAACCTGGCCATGCGGCGGCAAACGCTCATGGCGCAATACAGCCAGGTGGATGCCATCCTGCGCGCGCTCCCGCTTCTGCAGGCGCAAATTTCTCAACAACTGGGGACCGTAAAATGACCGGAAACAATATCAGCCTGACCTACAAGGAATCCTCCGCGCGCGGCGCCACGCCCATCGGGCTGATCGTGCTGCTCTACGACACCATCCTGGCCGATTTTCGCCGCGCCATGATGGCTCTGGAGACCAACAACATCGAGCAGCGCGTCTTCGAGATGAATCACTCCCTCGTGGTCGTCGCGCACATGCAGAACGTCCTGGATTTCGAACGCGGCGGAGAAGCCGCCAAGCGCTTCAACAGCTTCTTCAATGTGGCTCGGGGCATGATCATGGAAGCCAGCGTCAATCCCAGCCAGGCCTCGCTTCTGAAACTCGTCGAGATCTTTACCTCCGTGCGCCAGGCCTGGTCCCAGGCCGAACGGCAGACCGCCGGAGAAGCGGCCGCGGCGCCTTCCGTCCAGATTCCGCCTCCTGTTTCCGCGCCGCAACCAAAACATCCGGCTTCGTTCCCCGTGCCGCCTCACGCCGGCGAGGACGAACCCCGCAGCGCGTGGAGCGCCTGATGCCGCACATCCTGCGCGCGCAGGTCCGTTCGGCCAACGATCGTCTGGCCGTTTCCATCGCCCAGATTCAGGCCGCGCTTTCCGGCCAGGGCCAGTTTCAGGAGCGCGACGTGCGCGAACTCTCCGCTCCCGTCGCAGAAATGGCCCCGCTGCTCGAACGCGCCAACATCCTGCGCAACTTCGATCCCGAACTCGGCAGTCTTCTGGACACCTATATCGCCCGCCTCGCCGAAATCCAGCTGGGCCTCGACAAGCTCCGCGTCATGCTCCTCACCACGCACTCTTCCCTCGAATCCTCGCAAACCCAGCTCCATGCCGTCAGTCAGTGGGCTGAGGCCTATCGCCAGACGCGCTAATTCCGAAATTCAAAGTTGAGGGTGTAAGAGCAAAGTGACTGGTGACTCGTGACTGGTGACTCGTGTAAACAGCACCAGCGCGGCGTGTGTGCCGCAATAGCGGGCGTCGCTGGAGTCCGCGCACACAGAGGCGCTCCGATGCGGAACATCCGCGCCGGCAAAGTTAGATTTTCACGGGATAGAGAACGGAACAAAAGCAGCGCTGAACTACTTCAGGAAATCCAGCAGCGTGGGCAGACCCAGGACGCGCCCCGTGGCGCTCATCACCGCCTGCATGGCCGTCTGCGACTGCGAGAGGTTGGTAACCACCGCGGCCATATCCGCGCCCACCAGCTTATTCTGCTGCTGGCTCAGGTTGACCTTTTCCTGATTGAGGTAGTTTTCCGTCAGCTGCAATTGGTTGAGGCCGTTGCCGTAGGTCACCCGCTGGGTGCTGACGGTGGCCAGCGCTTTTGAAACTTCGTCCACCGCCGCGCTGATTCCCGTCCCGTTCATCAGCGCCGTATGCAAATCGTTCAGAGCCGTAAACACGCTGCCCGAACCGTTCAGGAAGAGCTGGCTCCCTGGCACGTTGGTCTGCACCTTTTGCCCGGTGGAAATCTCGACGCTGGCCACTCCCGCGTCTCCCTGATACGTGACGCCGGAGGCCGACGCCCCATTGGCCACGAACGGCTGCGTGGTCGTTGCCGTGCCCGAAAAAAGATAGGTTCCCTGAAACGTGAGGTTGGCCAGGCTGAGCGCCTGATTGAACAGGCCCTGCACTTCCGCGCCGATGGCCTGCTGATCCTGCGGGGACATGGTCCCGTTGGCCCCTTCCACGCCCAGAGATATCGCGCGCGTCAGCACGCTCACCACTGAACTGAGCGCCGAATCCGCGGTCTGAAAGCGCGCCTGCAAACCGCCCACGTTGCGCAAGAACTGATCGTCGCGGCCCGTTTGCGCCTGGCTGCCGATGTAGGAGGCCGTGGCCGCGGGGTCGTCCGAGGGCGTATTCACGCGCCGCCCCGTGGAGAGCTGCTGGATCGCGGTGGACTGATTCTGCTGGTCCTGCTGCAGCGCCGCCAGCATATCGGGAATCATGTTGGGATTGATGCGGATCGCCATACTCTTCCCTTTCGCTTAATACTTGCCCAGATTAATAGCCACATCAAAAAGCTGGTTCACCACCGAGGCCACCTGCCCGGCCGCCTGAAAGGCCCGCTGAAAGCGGATCAGATTGGCCGCTTCTTCATCGAGCGAAACTCCGGAAACCGCTCCGCGCATGTTCTGCAGCTGCTGCAGGACCAGGCCCTGCGTCTGCTGCGCCGATTGCGCGGTGGCCAGGTCGTTGCCCACGTTGAAGACCACGCCGGCGTAAAAGTCCATGGGCGTCTTGCCGCCGGCAATGGCCTGCGATTGCAGAGCGTTGATGGCGTTGATGTTGGTGTTGTCGCCCGCCGCGCCCGTTCCGCTCGCCGCAATCTTGGCCGGGTCCGTGAGGGCCACTTGCAGCGCCGCGGCGGCGCCCACTCCGCCCGCCGGCGGCGGCACAAAAAAGTTTCCGCCCGCCGCGCCGTTCAGGTCGAATCCCGCCTGATGCTGCGCATTCACCGAATTGGCCAGGCCCGCGGCCAGCGTATCAAGGCCCGTAAGAACCGAAGGAATTTCCGTGTCGCGCGTCTGCAACTGCCCGGCCAGTGCGCCTCTGGTAATCTTCGCGGTGATGTCCTGTCCCTGAGAGAAAACGTGCTGAAATCCGGTAGTCGCGTCGGTCGCGGTGGTCAGCGTAAAACTCTGGTTGCCCACCACCAGCGGCGCTCCGCTCGAAGTGGTCAGCGTGATGCTGCCCTTGCCCGCGTCGATCACGGACACGTCCACTTGCGCGGAAAGCTGGCGGATCAGCAGGTCGCGCTGATCGATGAACGCTCCGGCATTCTGCCCGCTGCCCACCGCCGCGCTCACCTGCGCGTTCACCTGAGCGATTTTCGCGGTCAGGTCATTGATGCCGTTCACCGACTGCACCACGGAGCGGTCCACGTTGCTCTGCAGCGTCACCAGATTCGTCGCCGTCTGGTTGAACGCGCCGGCCAGGTTTTTGGCCGCCGTCAGCACGCCCTGGCGCAGATTCATGTCGCTGGGGTTGGTGGCCAGTTGCGAAAGGCTGTTGAAGAAGGCCGTCAGCGGCGCCTGCAAGCCGTTCCCCGCGGCTTCGTTGAGCAGGGACTGAATCTGCTGCGAGGAACCAATGAAAGCATCCAGCTTGCCCTGCTGCTGCGTTTCCTGATGCAGCCGCAATTCCAATATCGAATCGCGCAGGCTGGTGATCTGCTGCAACTGCACTCCGGTTCCAAACACCAGCGAACCGAGCTGCACCGTCGGCGCTTCCACGAGGTCCGGGCGCTGCTTGGCGTAGCCCGGCGTATTCACGTTGGCGATGTTGTTGCTCGTGGTTTCGAGCGCGCCCTGCTCGGCCAGCAGCGAACGCACCGCGATTCCCAGGCTCGATGAGAGCGAACTCATCGCGTCACGGCTCCCGGCCCCGCATTGGCTTCCTGCGGCGGCGCCGCGTAGGTCATGGCAAAGGCGCTGAAGGAGTTCAGCAGGACGTTCACCGTGCGCCGCGATTTCCGCAGCAGCTCTTCATGGGAATGATTGAGGGCCTGCACTTCGGCCTGCGTGCGCGCCAATCGCTCGATCACCGGGCGCATGCGCTCCTCTTCGATTTTTCCGCCGGCCTGCCCCAGGCCCGCGCATCTCCGCTGCACTATATCCACTTCCGCGTCCAGCGTGCGGATCTGCCCGCACAGCCGCTCCTGCTCGGAGATACCCTCTTCGATGGCGTTCAAATCGAAAGCCGCCAGGTCGGTGCGCGCCGAACGCAGCGCATTGCCCAGGCGGTCCAGCAGCTCGGTCTTTTTTTCCAAAAGGCCGAGGAACTGTTCCTCGTTCGGCTGCGTTTGTTTTGCGTTCTTCATGGGGGCTGGCTGCGTCACGATTCAGGCCATCTCGTCCAGTTGGTGTTTCTCATCCGCTTCCGGCTCGTCCGCGATCCGCGGCACGGGCATGGCTCCGCCGGTGGCTGCCGCAGCCTTCGCTGTGCGCCGCTTCCGGGGCGGTTCATCCTGCACCGCGTCTCCTTGCGTATTCAGCGCCCCGATGCGCGATGGGCTAATCTCCCCCATCGTTGCCTCTCTCGAAACTACCGGCGCCCTTTGCGGGTGCTGTATTCATTGGCAACCGCATCGGCTACTTTGGCGTTGCTCGGCTGATAGCTCTTGGACTCCACCTTCTGCTTCAGCTCCGCCACGCGCTGGGCGCGCACTTCCGGCACGTTGGCGATGGCAGCCTTCAACTGCTGCACTTCGCTGTGCGTGCTCGAGAGGCTTACTGTATCTCCCGCGCCCGCCGCGTGTCCGGCTTTCGCCGCGCCGGACGTCTGCCCGCCGCTCTTGTGTGCATCCTTGACGCGGTCGGCTTGTCCGCCTGCGCCAGGTACCAAATTGGGGTCAATCCGCATGATAAACTCCTCAGACCAGAGTCAGGCCATCCATACTTCATTGCGCCTGTAGTTCCTATCGGCCATTCCTCAAGGAACTTTAATTGTTTTTTTTGCTCTGGTTCCTCTCAAGGAGGTTATCGGCAAAAGACCCACCCGGCTTTAGCCCTTTTCGGGAATTCCTCCCATTCCTTGTCCTGGCTTCCTCTCTAAGTCCTTTAAAATCATTCGGCCAAGCCCAAGCCCCTGCCCACGGCTCACGGCTCCGGCCATCGCTTCCATGCCCATGTCCTCCCAGGCGCTGTGCGCCGGGTCGGCTTCTTCTTCGGAACTCAAGTCCGCGAAGCTGGATTTCATGGACTTCCACAAGCTCGAAAGGAGCATGGATTCAAACTGACCCGCGGCCTGTTCCAATTTGTGACGGTCGGCCATGTCCTTCGCCGAAAGCGGCTCCTGGGCCTTCCCCGACTGCCGCATGTAGGCTGCCGCACCCGCAGGGAATGCAATTCCGTCTATCACATGACCTCCAGATCGGCCTGCAGCGCTCCGGCCGCCTTGATCGCCTGCAGGATGCTCACGATGTCCCGCGCCGTCGCGCCCATGGTCTGCAAACCCCGCACCAGGTCTTCCACGGAGGCGCCTTCCTTCAATTGCACGACCTGCGCGGCCGACTCCTGGGTCTGCACCGTGCTCTCCGGAACCGTGGTGGTCTCGCCCTTGGAAAACGGCTCCGGCTGCGAAACCTTGAAGTCCGTCAGCACCTGAATCGACAGCCCGCCGTGAAGGATCGAGCACGCCGTCAGCGTCACCGCTCCGCCCATCACCACCGTGCCCGTCCGTTCGTTCACAATCACTTTGGCCGCCGGATGGGAATGCACGGGCAGGTCGCCGATGCGCGCCAGCAGCCCCGGAATGTCCGTGCCTGACTGCTTCACGTTGGCGATTTCGATTCGCCGGCTGTCCACCACGCGCGCCAGATTGCCGCCCACTTCCTGATTGATGGACTGCGCGATTTCCCGCGCGGCCGCAAAATCCGCTTCCCGCAACAGCAGCGAGAGCACCGGAAACTGCGTCAGGTCCACCGAAGCGTTGCGTTCCACCAGCGCGCCTTCGGGAATCCGGCCCACCGTCGGATGATTGGTCACCTTGGTGCTTCCCCGCCCGCCCGCCGCGTAGCCTCCCAACGTCAGTGGCCCTTGCGCCACCGCATAGACTTGTCCGTCGGGCGCGCTGAGCGGCGTCAGCAGAAGCATCCCTCCCTGCAGGCTGCGCGCGTCGCCAATCGAACTGATGGTCACGTCAATCTTCATTCCCGGACGGGAGAACGGAGGCAGCGTGGCCGTCACAAAGACCGCCGCAACGTTATTGACGCGCACAGTCGCCGCGGGAATCTGCACGCCCATGCGCAGCAGGTAATTGGCCAGTGTCTGCGTGGAAAACAGCGTCTGCTGACGGTCGCCCGTGCCGCCCAGCCCCACCACCAGCCCGTAGCCCACCAGCATGTTGTCGCGAATGCCTTCGACCTCGGTCACGTCCTTCACCCGTGCCGTGCGCGCCAGCGGCTGCACCGCCAGCTTCACCGCGGGATCTTCCATCGCTCCCGTTGCCGCTCCGGCCGTTCCGGCCAGCGCTCCCAGCAAAACCATTTTTTTCAGGATATTCATTTTCAGGTCCTTAGAAGGTCAGGATGCGCATCAAGGTGCGAATCACAATGTTCGGCTGTTTGGTCGCGTCCGCGATCGTTCCCTTGCCCTTCACTTCAATTTCCAGATTCCCGATATTGTTGGAGAGAACGGAATTGTCCGGCCCCACGTCTCCCGGACGCACCAGCCCGCGCAGAATCACCGTATGGCGGTTGGGACCGACGGCCACTTCCCGCGCCGCCTCCACCAGCAGCACTCCATTGGGCAGAGCTTCCACGACGCTTCCGGCCATGCTCAACTGCAAGTTGGTGCTCAGCGTCGTCTGCCCCTTGCCGTTCAAATTCGATGTCGAACTCAATCCCAGTAAATCCTGCAACCGATTGGTGGGGTCGAGCGTCCCCACCAGTCCGGTCACACCGGACTGCGCGCTCAACTGCCTCTGTCCCTGGTTCTGCCCGCTGCTTGCCGAACTGACGCGGTCCGCGATGCGGATGACGATCAGATCCCCCGCCTTGCGCGCCTTGTAGTCCACCGCCGCGCGCGCGAAGGGTCCGTCGGCAACCCACAGGCTGCCCGTGGTCTCCGGCGCGGGAGTGTTCATCACGCGCGCCCGCACCAGATAGGCTTGCAGCGACTGGTCCACCGGACTGGGCTTCTCTTTCGGCTTCAGCTTGGTGGCCAGGTTTTTGATCTTCCCGGCATGGGCCGCCGGCGTCTGCGCCAGCGCCACCGCCAGAAACAGCAGCGCGATTTTGCTCATTCTCGATTCCCAGCGAACCATGTCGTTCTCTCCTAAAAACTCGCTTCCAGATAATTTTCCCGGCGCACCTGCGCCCGCAAAATCTTTCCCGTCTCCGCAAACCGCACCCGGATGGTCTCCCCCAGCCGCCCCGATTCCAGCGCCACGGCGTCTCCCTGCATGGCGAATCCACGGGAGATCAGCTGCACATGCGCGGTCTGCCCCGAACGCACCAGCACCGGCCCGCTGGCCGCAGCGCGCACCGGAGTGCGCAACGGTGTTTGCATGCGGGTGCGCACAGGCGCGGCCGTCACCGCCGCTCTTGCGCTCCGCGCTGACATGGACTTCGGCCCGCGCAACTGGCTCAGCAGCGGCTCGCGCAGATTCGCCATCACCACCACCGGCGGCGCCAGCAGCGTTTTCCGCTGCCGCAGCAGGAATTTCCCCCGCGCCAGCACCGGGTCCATCTCCATCTGCATCAGTTCCAGTCCCCCGCCGTCTTCGAGCACTTCCACCCGCGCGCTCAGCCGCACATCACCCGGCAGCAGCGATTCCGCGCCGGACAATCCCTGCCGCGCGAGCGCATCCCGCACCACATGGAACACTTCATCGCGGCTCACGCCGCGGCTGGCCCGGCGTACTTCGATCTCCTCCGGAACGCGCCACGCCCGTGTATCCATCCCGCCCCGCTCGATTGCCCGGAGAATTTCCGCGCGGCGAAAAACCCGCACCGCTCCGGCATTGGGCGCCGCGCCCAACGGAATCGTTCCCGACGCCGCCAGCACACTGGCCGAGGCGCACGCGGGCAGCAGATCCGCCAGCACAATCGTCCCGCCGCGCACCGCCTGCTCCGGGGCCACCGCCACCGGCACGCAAGCCGCCCCGGCGGAAGCGGCGCCGCCCAGCAGCGCCGCCGCGATGATCAGAATGTGCCTCTGTCCGTTCACGCCGTTCTCCTTTTTACTGCGTCATGTTCGTCGTGACCTGATACATTTCATCCGCCGCGCGCACCACTTTCGAATTCGCTTCATACGAGCGCTGCGCCAGAATCATCTGAATAAACTCCTCGACCACGCTCACGTTGGAATCCTCGAGCGAACCCTGCTGAATCGTTCCAATGCCTTCCTGCCCGCCCGGATTTCCCAGGATCGGGTCGCCCGAAGCGGTCGTCGCCAGAAACAGGTTTTTCCCCACGCTGTTCAATCCGCCGGGGTTGGCGAAGAGCGCCAGTTGAATCTGTCCCAGCTGCTGCGCCTGCTGCTGCCCCGGAACGGTCACGCTCACCGTTCCATCCTGGCCTACGCTGATGGAGGTGGCGTTCGGCGGAATGGTGATGGCCGGCTGCAGCGGGCTGCCGTCGGAAGTCACCACGTTGCCCTGCGCATCCATGTGAAACGTTCCCGAGCGCGTGTAGGCGGTGTCTCCGCTGGCCAACTGCACCTGAAAAAAACCCTGCCCCAGGATGGTCAGGTCCAGCGGATTGCTCGTCTGGGTGATGTCGCCCTGGGCCTGAATGATTTCCGTGGCCGAAGAGCGCGCGCCCAGTCCGATCTGCAAGCCGGCCACCACGGTGGTCTGCTGCGTCGCCGCGGAACCCGGCGTGATCAGGTTCTGATAGATCAAATCCTGGAACTGCATGCGGCGGCGGCGGAATCCCGCCGTCGTCGAGTTCGCCAGGTTGTTGGCGATGTTGTCCAGGTTCAGCTGCTGCGTGGCCATTCCGCTGGCCGCGGTGTACAGGGCGCGAATCATTCTTTCTCTCCTTGAATTACAACTACACGCGGGCCAATTGCTCGGCCGCGACCTTATTGAAATCGTTATGAAACATGGCCATCGCTTTTTCCATCATCTGCGCCGTGCGCTGCAAAAGAATCAGCTGCACCGAACTGCGCACCGGATCGCAGTTGGAGGACTCGAGCGAACCCTGGCGCACTCGCGTCGCCGTCGCCGCCTTGACCGCTCCGCTGGGCACGTTTAAATTCGTGCTGCCCTCGGGCGTCAGCGCCGTTCCCGGCACAAACTCCACCACCTTCAGCCGCGTCACGATCGCGCTATCCACCGAGATGGTTCCGTCCTCGCTGATCGAGATCTTTCCCGCCGGCAACTGCACCGGCCCCTGCTCCCCCAGCACCGGCTCCCCCGCCGCCGTCACCAGATGGCGCTGCGCGTCCAGGCGAAAATTTCCCGCGCGCGTGTAGCGCACTCCCGCCTTGGTCTGCACCGCCAGGAATCCGTCCCCTTCGAGCGCCACGTCCGTGTCGTTCCCCGTCGTCTGAAACGAGCCCGCCTGCATGTCCACGCGCGCCCCGCCCAGCACTCCGAAATCGTTGATGGCCATGCCGGCGGGCGTGACCCGGCTGCCCTGCGGGCCGGTCTGGAAGGCGCGGTAGAATTCGTGCTGCGCTTTGAATCCGGATGTATTGACGTTGGCCAGGTTGTTGGCCAGCACGTCCAGCGCCTGCATCCGCGAAGCCAGCCCCACATAAGAAGAATAGAATCCGCTGTTCATCGCACCCTCCGTGGAAAGAGAGTGCACGATGCGGGCCAATGTCCTGCTGCGAGAAACTTTTTAAGCGACGGCAACGGCTGGACTTGCAGCGCCTATTGGCTGCGGAAAATTCCGTTTGCGCAGCGCCCGGCGAATTTTGCCGGTTTTTCCTTTCCCTCCGGCAGACTTTGCCCTCTCGGAACGAACAACCCTGCTCTTCCTTGAATCTTGATTCCTGCAAAGATTGTGGGGAGAAAAGGGAGGGATACAACACCGCACGACGCAGTCAACACAGCCCTAACTATAAAGGATGGCCCAATACGAATCGGCGCGCGATCCATAGCGGCTCGCGCGCCGCACAACTTCAATGCTTTGGGACAAACCCCCGTACTACTCGTGAACCGTCAGGCAGACCCACACCGGCGAACTTGCCCACTTCAGCCCCACCAGGAAGCTTTCTCCCGCGTCCACCGGATACATCACATAGTCTTCGCCGGAGATCACCGTGGGCACTGAGAGCATGCAATGATCGGCCAGGTTGGTGAACTTGCCCTTGAAATTTCCCGCCACCATGTTGCAGATTTCTCCCATGGTGTCGCCGAGCATGCCGTTGGTGACGGTCGTCCCGCCGGTCATGCGCATGGCCAGGTCCTCGGCCACTTTGCGGGTGCAGCGCACGGTCAGAATCCCGCACAGCGCACCGGCCAGCCCCACCATCGCCGTCAGCTCGCCTTTCGGCGCGTCTTCCGGAGAAGACCAGGGTTCTGCTTTTCCGCCGGCCATGATTTCAAACACTTCCGTCGCGGCGCATTCCAGCACCACTTTCCAGCTGGCGTCGGGCCGCACCTGAGTCTGCGTCGTTGAACTATTCATTCCACACCTCCCACGAGCGGAGCCACCCGCTCTTTGACCTGCTCCGGCGTAAACGGCTTGCGAATATAGCCCTTCGCTCCCATCGAAAGCGCTTCCACCACGCGCGCTTCGCTGCCTTCGGTGGTGACCATGACCACGGGAACTCCCTTGGCCCCTTCGACCAGGCTGAGTTGCTTCAGAAACTCCAGCCCGTCCATGGCCGGCATGTTGATGTCGCTCAGGATCAGGTCCGGCATTCCTCCGTTGACCGCCGCGAGCGCTTCAATGCCGTTGCCCGCTTCGACCACTTCGCCGATTTCCAGCCCCGCCTGCCGCAATGAGCGCTCCACGATCTTGCGCATCACCGCGGAATCATCCACGATTAATACCTTCAGCTTTTTCACGTCTTCTCTCCTGCTTTCATAGAATTGGCGCCCTCGCCGCCCCCGGAACTTACCGCCAGACCCAGTTCCACCAGCGGCAACAAATGCACGTACTCGTTGTTCAGCATCTCCAGCAAAGCCCCGCGCCCGCCTTCCGACAGTTGCGGCAAACACACTTCCAGAAAAGAAATGTCCTCGACGGCGCCTTTTTCCTCCTGCTCCGAACCGGCCTGCGCCCGGGCGGCCGCCTGCCGCGCCAGAAACTGGTCCGCCGCGGAAACGATGCCCACCAGATAGGGGTCGTGCTGCGCTCCTTCCGGAGCATGGTGGAAATCGAAAACGTCGATGAAGGACGGCATGAAATTCCAGGCCACGCCCATCCAGCGGCCCGCTTCGCAATGGCTCATCCCGAAATATTCGATTTCCAATTCCGGGTTGTCCTGCCAGCCCTCCGGCGGCGCCGTGCGATGCCGCGCGGCTTCGTTCAACGACACGGTCAACAGCGGCAGCTGCCCGATGTCGTGCAGCAGTCCGCCCAGGTAGGCCTGTTCCTTTTCGAAATAGTCCACCTGGCGCGCGACTTTTTCGCTGAGCAGTGCGGCCAGAAACGAATGCTGCCAGAAGGCGTTCACCGTGGCCTGCGGCAGATTCATTCCCGTGCAGTCCATGACCGAGCAGGAAAGCACGAGCGTGCGCAGGCGCTGAATGCCCAGCAGTACGGCGGCCTGCTCGATGCTCATGACCCGGCGGCGCAATCCGAAAAGCGCGGAATTGCACATGCGGATCACCTGCGCGCTGAGGCTGGGATCGGTGCGAATGACGTTGCCCACTTTTTTCAGATCCACTTGCGGACTGCTCAACAGCGCGTTGAGGTCCAGGACGTAGCTCGGCAACGTGGGCAAGCCCTCGCTGAGAATCTTCATGACTTCCGCTTTGCGGCGCTGCTGCTCTTCCAGACTTCTGGCCGCCGCTCGCGTTTCCCGCTCGGTAATTTGTAAGGACTGGTTCATACACTCCTACCCGTCTAAAGACGCTACCGATTCCTTCATCGGCCGTTTTTCATTGAACTTTAGCTCCCACAGGGAATCCGGAAGAGGCGCCGGAAGTTCCTGAGGAACCATTCGAAAGAGGATGTCGCGCGTGCCCCAGGGCATCTCCAGGCGGGCCCAGACATGCGCGAGGGCGCGCTCGATCCGGACGCGGCGCGCGCCCAGCACGCCCGCATAGCTGAGAATGGTGCGTCCGATCTCCGCGGAGTCGCTGATGCTGTCAAAACAGATTTCGTCGCCGCGCGACTGCCCTGCCAGCCGCTCCAGCGCGCGAAGCACGGAGCGGTCCTCGGCGATGCTGGGGAGGGTGGTGCAGCCGAGCATTTGCTCGACGGCATAGAGCGCGGTGTGGTCAATGCGTTCGGCGAAGGCCAGATGCAGGCGGCGGGATTCCGGTTCGAAATGCACGGGAACCATGTTGCCGGCCTGCAGCAGAGGAAAAGGCAGAAGTGAACTCCACTGCACAAACTTTTCATGGGCGTCGAGCGGGAATACCGGGCAGCCCCACTGCACGCCCAGCGCCGCCGTCAAATCCCCGGCGGACACCGCGCGGATGCGCTGCAGCCATTCGCCCAGGCGGCCGCGGCCGGCTTCGCGCTGCTTGCGCAGCGCTTCCTTGAGCTGCACGTCGCTGATCATCCGGCGGCTCACCAGCAGCAGACCGATGGGAACGCGGTAGGTGCGTGGCTTCGCCGGCTTGGCTTCCGCCAGCAGGCGTTCGACTCGGTGCTGGACCGCGCCGGCAAGGCATTCTTCGCCGCAATACCAGCGGCCGCCCAGTTCCCTCCCCGAAGCTCTGCGGCGAACCGACGGCCAAAGTTTAGAGGCCTCCGGGCATTGCGCCGCCGAACAGCGCGGGAACAGTCCCCTGGCGTTGGCCATGCGCCGGGCCCAGGCGCGCGCCGCGGCCAGCGGGGAAGATGAAATCGTGGTGTTGAATCGCAAACTCATTCTATGCACCTCTTTGGACCTCGTTCCTTTCCTCGCATCAGACGCGCAGCGCTTCGGCGCGCTGGCTCTGGCTGGATACTTCGGTCACGCGCAAACCAAAATTTCCGTCCACGACGACCACTTCGCCTTTGGCCACCACACGGCCGGAGACCAGCAGTTCGGCCGGCTCCTGCACCAGGCGGTCCAACTCGACGACGGCTCCGGGCATCATTCCCAGAACGTCGCGGAGCGTCATCTCGCGCTGGCCAAAACGGATGGTGGCTTCCAGTTCCATATCCAGGAGCAAATCCATGTTGGAAGGCATCGCCGCGGCGGCCGGCGCAGCAGCGGCCGCTACGGATGCGGCTGCCGCGGGAGGCGCGGGAGCTGCCGTGAGAACGCCCTTGAGGGCATCGTCGAAACCGAGCACCAGAATAATTTCCGGAAATTTCGGCCCCTGAACGCGCAGCACGAAGCGCGTAGCCAGCGTCCAGGCCGGAGCGGTGTCGCCGCTGAAGGGAAATTGCGCTTCGCGGCTGGTTTCCGCTTTCCAGATGGTGGCCGCTTGTCCGGCCACCTGGCGCATGAACTCGGCATGGGCGTCGCGATGCGTGGCGGAAAATTCCGCGCTGGCGTCGAGCGGCTCGGAGAGCAGAACCTGGGCAAACTGTTTGGCCGTCGCGGGGCCGGCCATCCAGGCCAGCGCGCCCTTCAGCGCGCCTTCCGCGCGGAAGCAGACCCATTCGGCGCTGGCAGCTTCGGGCGCACCGGATTCCTTTTCGGAGAGTTCGGTCTTGGGCTCTTCGACGCCGAGCTGGCCGAGAACTTCCCGGAAACTTTCCGCCCACAGTTCCGCATATTGTTTGACGTTCATTGCTTGCTCCGCTCCTTCATTTCATATCCTTGCCGGGTTTGCCGGCGATCGAAGTTCTCTGGCGGATGCGCGCGCCGCGCTGCGCCCCGCAGCGTACCGGGTCGGCCAGAAACATGGGCTTGCCGCTGACGCTCAGGCGAATGGGTTCGCCCACGCGCTGCGGCAGCGTGATGACGCTGCCCGGCTGCATATCCACGAGGCGGCGAATAGGAATGTGGCTGGGAGCCAGGGCCAGCTCGACGGGATATCGGCAATCGAGAACGTGATTGCGCAGGCGCCGGCGGTTGTCGGGCGAAGCGCTGCGTTCGAAACCGGACCAGCGCGCGGACAGTTTGCGCAGGAGCGCGTTGGAAACCACGGCGGGCAGGGCCAGGTTGAGAGCGCCCTGAGCTTCGGGGAGGCGGATTTCGAAACTGAGGGAGAGGATTTTTTCCGTGGGCAGCATCAGGCCCTGTACCTGGGTGCGCTGCTGGCGCTGTTCAAGGGCGAATTCGAATTCCAGGACGGTTTGCCAGGTGGTTTGCAATTCCCGGGCAATCTGGCGGATGACGGTGTCGAGGATCTGCTCTTCGATTTCCGTGAGGTCGCGCAGCGCGGCTTCATCGGATCCGGCGCCGCCAAGAACCAGGTCCACGATGGGATAAACGAGGGAAAGATCCATCTGAATGGCGGCGCGGGCATCCACCGGCGCCACCTTCAGAGAAGCAAGGTAGGTCAGATCGGGAAGGCGAAAGAGAAATTCGGCATAGGTCAGCTGTTCGACGGAGACCATATCCATATCGAAGCCGACGCGAAGATAAGCGCCGAGAGCGCTGGAGAGGCGGCGGGCAAACGCTTCGTGAAGATTGGTGACGGCGCGAACCTGGTCCACGGTCAGCTGTCCGGCGCGGCGGATGTCGAAGGGACTGGCACGGCGCGCGGGAGCCTTGGAATCGGAGGCGGCGGTGCCCTGCGCTTTCTTGAAAAGGGCGTCGATTTCGTCCTGCGAAAGAACCTTGCGGGTCAAATCCTTTTCTCCTTTCCGGCGGAGAGATGACGCGAAGCTTTGGCCGACTGCGGAGCGAGAGACTTTTCCTGGGCGGCGAGACGGATATTGCTCTCCGGAGTGATGGACTGGGCTTCCATGCGGTCGCGGAGCATGGCGCGCAGGCGAATGAGCGCGGCGGAGTGAATCTGGGAGACGCGCGATTCGCCAATGTTGAGAATCGCGCCCACTTCACTCATGGTCATTTCCTCGAGGTAGTAGAGGGCCATGACCTGGCGTTCTTTTTCTCCGAGCTGGCCGAGAGCTTCGGCAAGCATGCCGCGCAGTTCCGAGCGCAGGCAGAGATGAAACGGATCTTCCTCGGGGCGGTTGGCCTGGGGAGTCTCGATGTCCTCGGTCCCGCCGTCCTCGCTCTCGCGCTGCAGGCTGCCGATATCCAGGCCGCGCAGATCGCCGAGCAATTGCTGAAATTCCACGAGGCCCAAACCCATTTTTTCGGCGAGTTCCGGCTCGGAAGGAGAGCGGCCGAGCGTGGAGGCGAGTTCGCGGTGAACTTCCTCGATGCGCCGTGCCTGCCGGCGCAGGTTGCGCGGGCTCCAGTCCATCTGGCGCAAGCTGTCCAGAATGGCGCCGCGAATGCGGAAGCGGGCGTAGGACTTCAGCTGAACATTTTTCTGGGGATCGAATTTGTCCACGGCATCAATCAGGCCCAGAATGCCAGCATGCACGAGGTCGTCGAAGGGCACGTGCGCGGGCAGGCGGTCGTGAATGCGCCGTGCGATATAGCGCACCTCTGAAATATTTTCCAGCAGCAGCCGCTGTCTTTCGGCGGCGTCCATTCCGCCGCGCTTGTTTTCGGTTTCTGTTGTTGTACTCACCGGATTCCCTTTTCCGCCCGGGGACTTCCCGGGCTCCTCCTGTTCCTCTGCCTGCCTAACGCACCACGCCCAGCGACTGCACCGTCACGGTCGCGGGAATTTCCGCGGGAGAAAGAACGATCACCCGCGGAATAAAAGGTTCCAGCAGCCGGCGCAGATGAAAGCGCACCGGGCTGTTGCACAGCAATACGGTGGAACTGAGCGCCAGGCGGTCGCCCACCATGCGCTGCAAACTTTCAAGCGTCCGCCGCAGCGGCGTGCCCGCGCCTTCCCCCGTGCGCTCCGCGCCGGCGTGCGGATCGAGCTGGCGGAAGAACTCCTGCTCGATCTGCGGATCGAGTGTGAGCACTTTCAATTTGCGGTCGTCTCCAAGAAGCGGCTGGACGAGCGAGCGGCCCATGGCCTGGCGCGCCGCTTCCACGAGGGCCACGGGAGTCTTGTTCACCGGAGCGGTATCCAGCAGCGATTCCAGAATGGTGGTCAGGTCGCGAATGGAAACCTGCTCGCGCAGCAACTGCTGAAGAACTTTCTGCACTTCGCCGAGCGAAAGAAGGCGGGGCACGAGTTCCTCGATCAGTTTGGGCTGGTTCTCGGCAATCATGTCCAGCAGGCGCTTGGTCTCCTGGCGGGTCAGCAGCTCGTGCGCGTACTGGCGAACGATTTCGGCGAGGTGCGTGGCCAGGACGGACGTCTGGTCCACCACGGCGTAGCCGGAAGCCAGCGCCTGCTCCTGCAAGCCCGGAACGATCCACAGAGCGGAAGCGCCGAAGGCGGGCTCGCGCGTTTCAAATCCCTCGATAGCCACGGGATTCGGCTCGGAACTGATGGCCAGGAGGCGGTCCTGCTGCATCTCCCAGCGGGCGATTTCGACGCCGCGCAATAGCACGATGTATTCGCGGGGCTTGAGCTTCAGGTTGTCCGTGATGTGAATCGAGGGAACCATAAAGCCGTGCTGCAGAGCGAGATGCCGGCGCAGAGCGCGGATACGCTGCAACAACTGCCCGCCCTGAGCCTGATCCACGAGCGGAACGAGCGCGTAGCCGACTTCAAGGCTGATTTCGTCGAGGCGCAGAAGAGTTTCGATCTGCTGCTGGGCATCGGCCTTCTTCTTATCGGCCGGAGGTTCGCCCGTCGCGGCAGCTTCGGCGGCGGCTTCATCTTTCGGCAAGCGAGCGGCCAGATACGCGGTGACGCCCGCGAGGAGGAAGAAAGAAAACTTGGGCATGCCGGGAATGAGGCCGAGAAGCAGCATGACGCCGGAGGCAATCTGCAGCGGCTTCCGGCGGCCGAGAATCTGCCGGCCCAATTCGATGCCGACAGTGGATTCGGTGGAAGTGCGCGTGACCACAATGCCGCCGGCCACGGAAACCAGCAGCGAGGGCAGCAGCGTGACCAGACCGTCGCCCACGGTTAACACGGTGTAGGTCTTCGCGGCTTCGGCCAGGGGAATATCCAGCTGGAAGACGCCGATGAGGAAGCCGGCAATGATATTGATGGCGGTGATGAGAATGGTGGCCAGGGCATCGCGCTGGCTGAAGCGCGCGGCGCCGTCCATCGCGCCGTAAAACTCGGCTTCGCGGGCGATCTGCTCGCGGCGCTGGCGGGCCTGCTGTTCGTCGATGAGCCCGGCGTTCATGTCGGCGTCAATGGCCATCTGTTTGCCGGGCAGGGCGTCGAGAGTGAAGCGCGCGGCAACTTCCGCGGTACGCACGGCGCCGTGGTTGATCACCAGATATTGAATGGCGATGAGCGCCAGAAAAATGACGAACCCCACAACGTAATTTCCGCCCACGACAAACTGGCCGAAGGCTTCGATGACCCGCCCGGCGGCGGCCGCGCCGTCATTGCCATGAAGAAGAATGCGGCGGCTGCTGGCGATATTGAGGGAGATGCGGAAAAGGGTGAGGAAAAGAAGCAGCGTGGGAAAAACGGAAAATTGCACGGGCTTGAGAATATAAAGAGCGGCGAGGAGCACAACCACGCCGAGGGTAATGCTGGCGGCAAGGAAGATATCCAACAAGATGGAAGGCACGGGCACGAGCATCATGAAGACGAGAGCGACCGTGGCGACGGGGACGACCCAGTCGGCGGCGCCGCTCAACGGTGTTCCGGGTTTTTCCTGCGTGGGCATCGTTGATCCTTAGCGTGCTCCCGCCGGGCGCTGCTGCATGCGCGCCTGGGTACGGTAGAGGAAAGCGAGAATTTCAGCGACGGCGGCGTAGAGCTGCGCCGGAATGGCATGGCCGATTTCCACGGCCTTGTAGAGAGCCTGCGCCAGCGGAGGATTTTCCACGATGGGAATTTCGTGCCAGCGGGCCATATCTTTTATTTTCTTGGCGATGAGATTGCGTCCCTTGGCCACCACCACGGGAGCGGCCATCGTTTCCGGGCGGTATTCGAGAGCGACGGCGTAGTGCGTAGGGTTGGTGATGACGGCGGTGGCGCGCTGCACGTCGGATTTGAGAGATTTGCGGAGCATGTCGCGGCGCAAGCGGCGGCGGCGCATGCGGATTTCGGGACTGCCTTCGTTTTCCTTTCCTTCCTGCTTCACGTCCTGCTTGCTCATCTTGAGGGATTCCTCAAAGGTGTGGCGTTGCAGGAGGAAATCGGCCCCGGACCAGGCCAGCATGACCATGCCGCACTTCCAGGCCAGTTCGAAGAGCAGGCTGCCGGTGAGAGCCAGAATGCCGCGGGGACGGACGCGCGAGGCGTGCAGGATGGATTGCATGCGCTCCTGCGCGACCGAAAGAGCCAGATGGAGCATGACGCCGACGGGAACGAGAGAACGGAAAATGCGGGAGATGCCCGCGAGAGAAAAAAGCTGCTTCATGTTCTTCGAAGGATCCAGGCGGTCCCAATTGGGAGCGAAGGCCTCCGCGGAAAATGCGATGCCGCCCTGCGCATGCATGCTCAGCAGCGCGACGCCAAAGGCCAAGGAAAGAACGGGCAAGGTAGCCTGCGCCGCGGCAATGCCCACCCAGCGGAGGACCGGAAGGTTCGTGGACCAAGTAGGCTGGAGGCCGGCTTCGAGACACTGGCGCAGCAGGGACTGCCAGCCACGGACGAGGATCTCCGGCTTCGAGGAGAGAAACAGAACCGCGGAGAGAACCGTGAGAGCGGCGGCGAGTTCGCGCGGACGCAGGACGCTGCCCTTGTCGCGAGCCTGCTCGCGGCGCTTGGGTGTTGCCTGTTCTGTGCGTTCTCCGGACATAAGTCTTTCCGCTCAGTGCGCCATGCGGAGCAGGTGTTCGCTCCACTGCAGGGCGCGCATAAACTGTTTTTCGTAAAGCGAGGGCCAGAAGCCGACGGCGGCGGTCAGCAGAACCAAAGTCGCGAGAATCTTCAGGGGAATGCTGAAGAAGAGCGCGGGCAGCTGCGGCGAGGCTTTGCTGACGAAGCCCACCGTAATGTCGACCATGAGGGTGGCCAAAAGAACCGGGGCGGCAATCTGCACGCCGGCGGAGAACATGCTTTCCGCAGCGCGCAAGAGTTCGCGGGCGGCGTCGAGACTGACGCGAAAGCTTCCGGCGGGAACGATGGAAAAACTTTTGACCAGGCCGCGCAGAATCCAGTGATGCACGTTGAATTGCAACAGGAGGAGCAGGGCGATCAGCTGGTGAAAGATGGAAAGTACAGGAGTATCCACTTCGGTTTGCGGGTCGATGATATTCACCAGGCCGAAGCCAATCTGAATGCCCACGAGCTGCCCGGCCAGCTGCGCCGCTTCCAGAACAAACTGCACGCACAAACCGAGCATCAAGCCGAGCACGGCTTCGCTGGCGGCCAGCCGGGCCCAGTCGAGGGGTTCGATCGAGATTTTCTGAGCGGGCACAGCGTAGAAGAGCAGCGCGGTAAGAGCGAAGGTCAGGGCGGTCTTGACGCGGACCGGCACCGACTGGCTGCCGAGAAACGGGGCAAAGGTCATCACCCCGCCGACTCGCAAGCCGATGGGCATGGCCCGTCCCAGAATTTCAACCCAGATTGGCGGCACTGCTTCTCCTCGATTCACTTCGTATACAGACGAAAATCCTGAAACAGATTCACGGTAAAAACGACCAGACGGTGCAGCATCCACGGCAGCAGAAAAAAAAGAATGACGCCCACGGCGCCCAGGCGCGGGACCGTCGAGACCGTAGTGTCCTGCACGGAGGTCATCACCTGCACGATGTTGATGGCCAGTCCCACGACCATGGCCGCGATCAAAATGGGCGCCGCGCCCCAGAAGGCCGCTTCCAGCGTGCGCCGGGCCAGATCCACGACTTGTTCCGCGTTCACCCATGCCCCCTAGCGAAAACTCTTCAACAGCGAGCCGACCACCAGATTCCAGCCGTCGGCAACAACGAAAAGCAAAATCTTCAGCGGCGTGGAAATCACCACGGGAGGAAGTTGCAGCATCCCGATGGAGGTGGTGACCGAAGCCACGACGATGTCGATCACCAGAAACGGAAGAAACAGCACGGCGCCAATCTGAAAGCCGGTCTTGAGTTCGGAAATGATGTAGGCGGGAACCACCACGCGCATGGGCAGGTCTTCCGGCTTTTTGGGGCGCGGCTCGTTGCTGGCTTCCACGAAAAGAGCCAGATCTTTTTCGCGCGTGTAGTGAAGCATGAAGCGGCGAATCGGTCCGGCGCCGCGATCCACGGCCTGCCAGGCCCCGATTTTCCCGCTTTGAAATGGGGTGATGGCCTGCTGCTGCACTTCCGCGCCGACCGGCTGCATGACAAAAAACGTAAGGAAAAGAGAAAGGCCGATAAGCGTCTGGTTGGTGGGCGTGGTGGCGGTGCCGATGGCCTGGCGCAGAAAATGGAAGACGACCAGGATGCGCACAAACGGCGTCATGGAAAGAAGCAGAGCGGGAAGGAGAGAGAGAAAAGTGAGCAGAAGAATGATGGTCCACGAACTGGACTCCCCGCGAACAGAGAGGCCGGGAAGCTGGATGACGGTATCCTGCGCGCCTGCGCGCGCGGAAGCGGAAACCAGGGCGCAAAAAGCGATGGCCGGAAGAGAGCGCAGGGCGAACTGTTTGGCGCGCCGCATCACAGCGTAATCTCCGCGGGAAAACCGGCGGGCTCCGCCGCCGCTTGAGGAACTTCCGCGGCGATCGTCCGCGGATCGAGCTTTTGCAGCAGCGTAATGTTCTGCGCAGTGCCGGCGATGAGCAGGCGCTCGCGATCCACCTCAACGATGGCCAGAAATCGGCGGTCGCCCAGCTGCAGCGATTCGCAGACGCGCATCATGCGTTCGCGGCGATGGATACGCACCTGGCCGAGCAGACGGCCGACGGCGCGGGCGCAGTCAATCAGCGTCCCGGCAATTCCATTTCTTGGCGCGTTGGTCATCGCATCTCGCATCGTGTACTCCGGCAGAGAAAACACTCAGGCCAGCTCCGTCAGGCGCACGGCCAGTCTCTGCCCCACCACTTCAAACTCAGCCCAGGCGATCAACTGCCCATTGGCGCGCACGGGAAGGTCCGCTCCGCTCAGACTGTCCGTATCCAGAATGGCCCCCGGCTCGATGCTCAGAAGATCCCGGACGCGAAAATTGTGCGCGGGAAGTTCCACGGTCAGATGGCAGGGCAGCCATCCGGCTTCCTCCCAGAGTTCCTCGGCGATGGCGGCGCCGGGAATTTCATGTATCGCAGCGGGCAAAGCGGGAAATGCGGCCATGGCTACCTCTGCACCAGAAATTCGGTGAAATAGATTTCGCGCACGCCCAGTTCCGGAACATTACGCGTCAACACTTGCAACAACTCTTTTTTGAGCTGGGCCTTGCCCTCGACGGTCAGCAATGTATTGGCCCGGTACGTCGTGAGCACGGAAACGATGGAATCGCGGATGCGCGCTATGGGCAGCGTGGTGATGTTTTTCTCCCGCTCTTTCTCCCCGGCTTCCGGCGGGCGATCAATGCCCAAATCAATGGTCGCGCGAACGAAATGGTTTTCTTCCGTATCCGCCAGGTTCACAGTGAAACTTTCCAGGTGCATGACATATCGCGGCGTGGCGGCGGACGCTACCGCGTGCGCCGCCTCGGCCGTAGCCCCGTGGCGGGACATGAACCAGGCGCCCATGCCGCCGGCGGCCCCGACGAGGAGCGCCATGCTCAGAAACAAACCTACTTTTGACTTCTTCTTTGCTTCAGCCATCGCGCCAACAGATGTGCAATTCAGAAGCCGAACTGGCGTTTCGACCGAAACTTTTTTTAGTTTAGGATGTGCGATGAAGTCTTTGTAAATCAAAGAGTTGAAGAAGGGTCTGAATTTTGTCATGCACGGACATCGGGACAGCAGCGGGTTGCCCGGCAAACGTCAGTGCCGTCTCATTAGACATCCCTTAAGAACGAAAAAACCTCGCATGGCGGTGCAGCGAGCCATGCGAGGTTTCCCTGTAATCGCGCGCTTCCCGTGTTTCACTGCGGCGCTGCTGTTCCATTCAGAGCCACCGCCTCAATCTACGCGGGAAGCGTTTCCATTACCGCTTCAGGTTGATAGCTTCCTGCGTGACTTCGTCAAACGTGGTCACGGCCTTGGCATTGGCCTGGTAACCGCGCTGGGCGATGATCAGTTTGGCGAACTCGGAAGCGATATCCACGTTGGACTGCTCGAGCGCGCCGCCGTTGATGGTGCCGCGCCCTCCCGTTCCCGGCGCGCCCACGTTGGGAGAACCAGAAGAGAGGCTGGCCAAATAGTTGTTCGATCCGTTGCGCAGAAGCCCCTGGACGTTCGAAAAACTGGCCAAGGCAATCTGCCCGACGGGAATGGTCTGCCCGTTGCTGAAAATGCCCTGAATGATTCCGGTGCTGCCAATGGTGAAGCTCACCAGCGTGCCAGCGGGGTAGCCGTTTTGTTGCGTGGAGGAAGTCGCCGACGGACCGGAAACCTGCGTGAGCAAGCCGGCATTGGCCGGAAGCGGCGTATACAGATTCCAGTTGAAGGTGAGCGGATTGGCGCCGTTGGCAAAGCCGGCGATGGTGATGCCGGTGACGTTGACCGCGGGAGAGGTCAGCTGCCCCGCGCCGTTGAAGCCCAGCGTTCCGCTGTTGACGACCACGGGCGCGCCCACCCCGCCCAGATCGGCTGCGGGAATGGTGATGGAGTAGCCCCAGGTGTTGATGGCGGTCTTCGTGAAATTGTAAGTAAGCACATGCGAGGCGCCGAGAGAATCGTAGACGGCCACGGAAGTGCTAAAGCCTGTACCCACGACGGCGTCGGAATTGAGATTCGCGGCGAGCTGCGCGTTGGCGGTGGCCAGCGGCGGACTATTCAGTCCCGCCGGAATGGACAACGGTCCGAGCGTCTGGCTGGGATTAATGACCCCGTTGACGGCCATGTAACCCTGCACGTTGGCGCCGTCCTGCGTCAGAAGCTGGCCGGTGGCGTCCAGCGTAAGATTTCCGGCGCGAGTATAGACACTCAGTCCATTCTTCGAAGCGACGAGGAAACCTTCGCCCTGGATGGCGATGTCCGTGGGCACGCCGCTGGTTTCGATGCTGCCCTGCGTAAAAATCGACCCGATGCCGGCGACGCTGGCGCCCACGCCAACCTGAATCGGGTTGCCGCTGCCGCTGTTGCCGATCTGCTGGTAGAAGAGATCCTGAAACATGCCGCGCGAATCCTTGTAGCCGACGGTGTTCAGGTTGGCGAGATTGTTGGCAATCACGCTCAAGTTCGTTGAATTGACGTTTAGTCCCGAAAGCGATGTTGAAAAAGAAGGCATTCTGTTTTTCTCCTGAAAGATTTATTTCGTAAACTTTTACCTCTACTGCGAAGCCCCGGAAGTCTGTGTCACTCCGCCGGCTGGGGCCGTCCCCAAAACCTTTTCCAAATTCATGCGGATGGCGATCAGCTCCTGCAGCGTGTTCATGGACGTGAGCTGCGCCATCATGTCCTGCGGCTTCATGGGATCGAACGGGTCCTGCGACTTGAGCTGCGCCGTCAGCAGCGTGATAAAGGAGTTGGCGGTCAACTCCTTGCTGGCGGCCTTGGCCGAAGCGGCGCTGCCCGCCCCTGTTGCGCCCGTGGTGGCCAATGGATAGCCGGAGTTCGTGCCCATGGGTGTGATCATTCCGTTCATTGTTCCTCGTTTCCGCGCGCGGCCATTACCTATGCCCGCACGCTCAGCCTTCCTCGCGAATCAAACAATCCGGCGCTCTCTCCGGCCCATTCGCCGAAGCCTGCGCCGTTGCCAACCGCATTCATCCATGCGCTCGCGGCCGCGGCCAACCGGGCATTTTCCCGCTCTCCGCCCTGCGGCTGCGCATGCGAACTTCCCTGCCCGTGCCCGCCGCCGATCGAGCCCTGCTGTAAAGTCATATGCTCGACGCGCAACTGCCGGTCTTCCAGCGTCTGACGCAGGCCGGGAAGCTCCGCGGCAAGAATGGCGTGAGCGTCGTGGCGCTCCACAACAATCGCCGCGCCCACCTGATCGCCGGAAATTCGTGCGCGTAATTCAACCACGCCCAGCTTTTCCGTTTCGAAAGCCACGCGCATCTCCGCGCTGCCGGCGCGCTCGGCGAGTTTTGCGTCATTCAACTTCGACAATTCTTCCGTCTGAAGCGGCGCGGCAGGAACAGGACGTTCGTGCGCGGCGATCACCGGCGCCTGCGCGGATTGCTCATGCGCCGGAACGCTCGAAGGCGGAACACTTCCCGCGGCATTTCCGACGGCAGGCGTTCCCGCCGTCATTTCCGGTTTGGGTTGCGGCGCAGCCTCCGCCGGGAGCGCCGGAAGCGCAGCTGGCCTGGCATCCTGTTGCTTTGCGCTCGGATCGTCCTTGGTCGCTTCGTGGCGGGCGGTTGCTCCGTCATTGCTCATCTGCTTTTGCGCGCCCGCTCCGGTTCCCTGCTTCATTCCGGCTGGCTTGGCCTCTGCAAGTTTTTCGACGGGAGTGGTAAAGTTCGCGGGCTGCTCCGCCTGCGTTCTTGCGCCAGCCAAACTGTCGGACGATGGCGCCGCTGAAACGGTTTTCATTCCCGCTTTGTCCGCCGCTGCTCCGTTTGTTTCCGGCGGCGCTTTCGGCAAAGCATTCACTGTCACCTGCGGGGGCATCATGCTCGACGGCGCCGCTCCGCTGGCGTCATTCCCTTGCGCTGCAAGACGCAACAGCGGCTCCATCACCGCGGCAAGCCCGGCAGCGTTATTTTCGGGGGCGCCCGCGAACGCCGCGGCGCCGCTGGCCTCAGCGCTCTGGGGAACGCCGCCTGCCGGCTGCGGATCGGAAACAGCGCCAGACGCAGGCGTTTCATTTGCCGCAGCCGCTTTCACCGCAAAACCGTCCAACTTCGCCGCTGCCGCAACAACTTCCCGCGCGGGAACGGCGTCTTGAACAGCAAAGGCATCCCGCACAGCGGTTGCGTTAACCGCAGGGGCGGAGGCCGACGGAGTCTTTGTTTCCTTCGTGGCCGTTGACTTCTTCGCGTCCGCTGGACTCCAGGTAGGACTTGCCGCGGGGATTTGCGCGTCTCCCGCGCTCGCCCGAACAGTTCCGGCGGAACCGGACGCCAGCATCGATTCCTGAATTCCCGCAGCGGCCGTCTCGTTGCCGGAAACTGCCGGCTGAGAAATCTCCACCGAAGTCGACGCCGCTACCGTAGCGGCGTCGCCAGACTTCTTCTGCTCTTGTTGAGGAAGATGTGCAACTACTGATTCCGGCGCGGCGGTCATGGTCGGCTGCTGCTCCATAATCATTGCCAGGACATCCGCAAGTATTGCCGCAGAATTGCCGTTTGTCGCGGAATCTGGTTTGCCGCTGGATGGACTGGGCAAATAATTTTCAGCGGCCTTTGTAGCCGACTTGCTCTTTGCGGAGGGCTTCGTCTTGCCGTCCGTTGCGGCGGCGGTTTCCGGCGCAGCGCTCGTCTTGCTCGACTCTTTTGATTCGCTGGGCGCAGCAGGGCGATCTTGCGCAAGAGAAGCCTTCTGGAGCACTTGCGCAAACGCCGGCGAAGCGTTCGCGGCAGGTGACAGACCAGAGGCAGCCTGCGCCCCGCCGCTGCTCACGGCCGCTAGATCTGTCCCGGGAATGGATTGAACATTCATCGTCAAGCGCTCGGCTCCCAGCAAGGAGAGAGCAAGCCACCGGCCAAAGTCCGCAGCAGAACGGTCGCGACCGAAGCGCTTGATTTATTGGGAGATAGAAAAACCGAAAGACGAAAGAAGGAAACCTTTGCTTCTCACTCCACGCAACTCTGGGCAGTGTTTGCCTAGCGCGTGGGCAAGTCCTGCTGGCGCAGCCGGGACGCGCGGTTGGCCAGAAAAAGTTCATCCATGCGCGCCTGCTCGCGGCGAGCCTCTTCCGTTGTGTAGTCGGCCAGGCGTCGCTCCCGCAGGCTATCGAGAATTTCGCGTTTCTGCCGGGCCTGGCGGTAAATGCCGATCTGGTCCTCGCGCAAACGCTCCAGATCGGTAATCTGCTGCAGCACCTTGCGCCGTTCCGCGTCCAGCGACGCTTCGCGCACCACGCCGTAATTCAGCACCGCGCCGAATGCGCCCGCTTCCATTTCGCGCACCTCTTCGCGCCGCAAATCCATCCGCTCACTCTCCAGCGCTTCCAGGGAGTTGCGCGCTTGCGCCAGGCTTGCGGCGATGGCCAGCAGGCGCCTCTCTTCCTGCGTTTCCAGGCTGCGCCGCAGCCGCCGCACCGTCTCCAGAGGAAAAACAAATGCCATCGCGAATTACTCCGCCAGCGCCAGAAGTGCATCGAGCGTCTTATCAAACGGCGCGGGATCGTTCTTGTCCTGCTGCAAAAAGGCGCGCGTGGCCGGAAGCGCGGCAATGGCGCGGTCCAGCACGGCGTCCGCGCCTTTCTGATAGGCGCCGACGCGAATCAAATCTTCCGAAGCGGCGTAGGAGGCCATCAGGCGCCGCAACTTGCGGGCTTTTTCCAGATGCGCGGGCTTGCACACCGCGGGCATCAAACGGCTGAGGCTGTCCAGCACGGAAATCGGCGGGTAGTGGCCCTGGGAATTCAGTTTGCGGTCCAGCATGATGTGGCCGTCGAGCAGAGCGCGCACGGCATCCACCAGCGGGTCCTGCTGGTCGTCGCCTTCCATCAACACGGTATAAAAAGCGGTGATGCTGCCCTTGCCGAAATTTCCGGCGCGCTCGATCAGCCGCGCGAGCAACGTAAAAACGGACGGCGTGTAGCCTTTCGACGTGGGCGGTTCCCCGGCGGCCAAACCGATTTCGCGCTGGGCCATGGCGAAGCGCGTGAGCGAATCCACCACCAGCAGAACGCTTTTCCCCTGGCTGCTGAAATATTCCGCGACGGCCGTGGCGGCCAGCGCGGCGCGAATACGCAGCAGCGGCGACTGGTCCGAAGTGGAAACCAGCACAACCGAGCGCTTCATGCCCTCTTCCCCGATGGCCTCTTCGAGAAATTCGCGCACTTCGCGTCCCCGTTCACCCACCAGCGCAAGCACGTTCATGTCCGCCTGCGTCGAGCGCGTCATCATCCCGATCAGCGTGCTCTTGCCCACGCCGCTGCCGCCGAAAATTCCCACGCGCTGTCCTCGCCCGCAGGTGAGCATGCCGTCGATGGCACGAATGCCGCAGCCCAGCGGCTCGCGAATGGGCACGCGGTCGAGCGGCAGCGGCGCATCGCCGTTGAGCGGCCAATGCATCTCCGCGCGATAGCTGAGTTTTCCGTCGAGCGGCTTTCCCGAGCCGTCGAGAACGCGGCCGAGCATATTGGGGCCGACGCGCAAGGATGGACGTGTGCCGCGGGTCACGATGCGGTCGCCGAAGCGGATGCCACTGGGAGATTCAAGCGGCATGGAAAGAACAGTACGTCCGCGGAAACCGACAATCTCTCCTGCGAACGACTGCCCGTCATCGGTGAGAATCGCGCAGCCTTCCCCGACGGAGCAATTGGGCCCGTCGGATTCGATGAGGTGGCCGACGGATTTGGTCACGCGGCCGACCCAGCGCAGGACGGAGAACTCCTCCAGGCGGCGGAAGTAGGGGCCAAGAATGTCAAACACGCTGATTACCTCGCGCGCGGCCGCTGTTCGAGCAGATCGAAGAATCCCTGCTCGATCTCCTTCAACTGCGTTTCCAGGCTGATGTGCGTGGAACCGATATCGGTATCGAGTTTCACTTCGCCTTCGCGCAACTCGGCGTCACCGAGCACTTCGGGCGCCGGACCGCTGCCCTGCAACTGCGCGAAATACCTTTGCCAGAAGCCGGTTTCCGCCGGATGCGCGTGCAGACGCACGCGCGCGTTGGAATCCAGTTCCTGCAGCGCCACGTGCACCATTCCGGTGAGCAGCAGCGGATCCATCTGCGCCTCGCGGTGAAGAATCTTGCGCGCAATGGCCAGCGAGAGATGCACCACTTCCGTTTCCACCCGCTCGTAATAACGCTGCCGGTCGCCGGTAAACTCCTGAATGGCCGCCGAGACGGCCGAGCGGTTCTGCGCCAACCCTTTTTCGTATTCCCCGCGAGCCTGCGTCTCGCCCTGCCGCACTCCCTGTTCGAAGGCCAGTGCTTCGCGCTGTTCCACGGTCAGTCCCGGCGCCTTCTCCCCGTCATCGTCCTGCAGATAAAATTCGCCGTTGGCGGCCGGCGCGCCGGCGGCGGTGCGATAGAGAAACGGCTGCGCGTCGCGGGCAACTCCCTTCCAATTCTCCGTTGGTCTAGACGACATAATTTTCCTCCACTTCGGGCTTCAGCATGATCTTGCCTTCGGATTCCAATTTCCTCGCGGCCGCGACAACTTCCTGCTGGGCGTGATTGATGTCCTTCGAGCGCAGCGGACCGATGGTTTCCATGTCTTCTTTGAGCATTTCCACTGCGCGCTGGGACATGCACTTGAAAAATCGGTTGCGCAAATCTTCCGTGGCGGCCTTCAAGGCGATCGCCAGATTCTTCTTGTCCACATTCCCCAGCAGCTCGCGCAGCCCCTGCTCGGGAACTTCCAGGAAATCCTCGAAGGTGAACATGAGATTGCGAATGGAGGCGGCCAGCTGCCCGTTTTCCTGCTCGATGTTCAGGAGAATCTCGCCGCTGGCGCCTTGGTCCATGCGATTGAGCAGGTCGGCGACGGCCTTGACTCCGCCATAGGCCCGGCGGCTCTGCGAACCGAGCGAGAGCAGCTTGCGGTGCAGCACCAGCGCGATCTTCTTGACCATCTCCGGCGAAAACTGCTGCATTTGCGCCAGGCGGCGAATGGCCAGCGCGCGCAGTTTTTCCGGCAGCAGCGCCAGCACGGCCGTGGCCGCGCGCGGACTGAGGTGCGCGAGCACCAGAGCCACCGTCTGGGGATGCTCCGCCTGAATAAACTTGGCCAGCTGGTGCGGATCGGCGCGCTGCAGGGTGTCCAGATTTTGCGCGCTGGCTTCCTGCGCGCGCATCACCTGGTCCAGCAGCGATTGCGCGCCCTCGTCGCCAAACGCCTTCTTCAGCACTTTCGTGGCGTACTCCGGCCCGCCCTGCGACAAATACTCCTGCGTCATACTTAGCTTGTGATATTCCTCCAGAACATTGGTGGCCAGTTCCGGCGAAACATAGCCCATGTCGGCGATCTCCTGCGTAATCAGCGAAAGCTCTTCTTCCGGCAGGCTCTTGTATACGGTGGTGGCCGCGTCTTCGCCCAACAGGACGAGCAGAATGGCGGCCTTCCGCCGTCCCGTCATGATTGCTACCGGCGCCTGTCCTCCGCCGCTCATTTCTGCACCGCCCCTTCACGCACCCAGTTCTGGATCAGCCGGCTCGCGGAATCGGGATCTTCCTTGACCTTGGCGACGAGTTGCCGCTTGAGCGCGATGGTCCGCAACACTTCCGGGCTCACGTCCGTGGGCATGATTTCCAGCTCCGCCGCCGGACCGCCCCCGGCTGCGGCCGCCGCTCCGGCCGGCAACGCGTTTGTCGCCGCCACCGGGGAAGGAGCATTCAGCATCGCCACCACCTGTTTTTTCACCGGACGCAGCACCAGCAGGTAAACCAGCGCGAAGAGCAGGAACAGCGCGGCGTAGCGCAGCAGGTAGCCCCAGCGCTCCGCGTACACCTGAATCTTCAGCGCCGTGCTCGGCGCCTGCGGCGCTTCCACGGGAGGAACCAGGAAAGAAACGTTCTGCACGGACAATTGATCCCCGCGCGTGGTATTGAATCCCAGCGCCGCGCGCGCCAGATCCTCGATCTGCTTCATCTCTTCCGGCGTGCGCTTTCTGCGGGTCTCGATCGTCTTATCGCCTTCTTTTTTCTTTTCGATCACGTCATCCACCAGAACCGCCGCGGCCACGTGCTTGATGCGCCCGGCGGGTTCCAGCAGCCGCCGCGTCGTGCGGCTGACCGCGTACGTCTTGCTCTCGCTGCGAATCCCCTGCGTCATTCCGGTGGTCTTGGACTGCGCGGCGGCCGTCGCCGGCGACTGCTGCGTGGGCGTGTTGCTGGGCGTGCCGGGAATTCCCGCGGTTTCCGCGTCGCCCACCGTTTCCTGCGAAAGCTGCGAAGTAAGCACGGCGGTGGCGTTGGGGTCGTAAACTTCCTGCGTGCTCTCCCCCGACGACGGATCGTATTCGATGGTCACGCTGGACTTGACGTGTTCCGCGCCGGCCACCGGTGCGAGCGTGAGCACAACTTTTTCGGCGAGCGCCGTCTCCAGATCCACGCCGTTCGTATCGGGCTGCCGTCCGTGGCTCGATTGCACGCCCTGGCCATCGGTGGTCACCACCGTCACGTTTTGCGGAGCAAGGTCATCCCAGGCGCTGGAGACCAGATTGGCAACCGACCCGGCGACCTGCTCGGTGAGGCGCGAGCCGCGCATTTTCAAAACGACGGCGGCTTTCGCCGGCCTCTCGCGTTCGGTAAAGAGCGATTCATGGGGGATCACCAGGTGCACGCGGACGGCGGTCACTCCGTTCATGGTTTGAATCGTGCGCTCGAGTTCCGCTTCGAGCGCCCGCTGGTAGTTCACCTTCTCGGAAAAATCGCTGCCCGACCAGTTGGGCTTGTCGAACAGTTCGAAACCCAGCCGCCCGCTGGCCAACGGACCCTGCGAAGCCGCTTCCATGCGCGCCTTGTCCAGCTGATCGGCGGGCACGAGGACCGAAGTGCCGTCAGGCGAAATTTTAAAAGCGATATTCTGCGCGCTGAGCCGCTGCGTGAGGCTCTGCGCGTCCGCCGGATTCATGCCGGTGTAAAGCGTCTTGTAGTCGCCGTCCCCAATCAGGCGGACGAAGACCCACACCGTCCCGGCCACGAGCACGATGCTGGCCCCCAGCACCACGCGCTGCCGCGGGGTGAGGCTCTTGAGAAACTCCGCAATTTGCTGAAGTACTTTTTCCATGCTTTGGTCCCGCGCTCCCGCCGCGCCTCATCCGCCTCTTAAAATGGAATGCGCGAGACTTCCTGATACGCCGAAACAATCTTGTTGCGCACCTGCACCATCATCTCGAACGTCAGGTTGGCCTTCTCCACCGCGATCATCGCCGAATGCACGTCCTGGCCGTTTCCGTTCAGCAATCCGGCGACTTTGTTATCGGCTTCGGACTGCAACTGCCCGACCTGGTCAATCGCGGATTTGAGAGTGTCTAAAAATTCAGGCTGGCCGGATTTCCCGGCCGCTCCTTTGTGCGTGGGCAGTGCGTTTTCGAAAGAAAAACTGGGCAGTCCGGATATCGAATTGTTCATGGCTCTCTCCTGGCTCCTGGATTAACGCAAAATATCGATCGACGACTGAATCATGTTCTTCGTGCTGGCCACGGCTGCGGCATTCATCTGATAAGCCCGCGCCGCTCCCATCAGGTTGACCATCTCCTCGACCGGATTGATCGCCGGATAGGCCACGTAGCCCTGTCCGTCGGCATCGGGGTGCCCCGGTTCAAACCGGCGTACCGCGGCGGCGCCGTCGGCAACGACGTTGGTCACCCGCACTCCTTCCGCTTTCATGTCCGCGAAGGAAGCCAGTTGCATGCCAAACGACGGCCGGGCCACGGGACGCGCGCCGAAGACCACGTGCATGCGTTGATAAGGACCGCCATTCTCCGTCCGCGTCGTTTCCGCATTGGCCAGGTTGGCGGAAACCACTTCCGCTCGCAGGCGCTCCGCATAGAGCGCCGACCCGCTGATTTCCAGTACTTTAAAGAGATTCATTATTGTGCTCCTTCATGAATCGCCGTGCGCAGCTGCGCCAGCTCCGCGCGCAGTAGCTGCGCGGCGATTTTGAATTTCAATTGCACTTCCGAAAGCAGCATGGTTTCGCGGTCCACGCTGACGTTGTTTCCGTCGGGACGCTGAATCAATCCGCGCACGGGAATGACCGTGGGACTGGTCTCGCCCCAGCCCGTCCCGTCCATCGCGCGGATCAGTTCGCCCCGAAAATCCAAATCGCGCGTCTGATAACCGGGCGTATCCAGGTTGGCCAGATTTCCGGTGACCAGGCTGTGCCGCATCGAGGTCACGTCCAGATAACGTTCCAGCAACCGGTACTGCGGCGTGTTGATCCAGTTTTCGTTCATGCGCTCCTCCTTGCCGGTAAGCCATATTCGCGAATCTTGTTGCGCACCGTGCGCAAGCTGACGCCCATCAACTCCGCCGCGCGCGTGCGGTTCCCGCCGGTCGAGCGCAGCGTCGCCTCGAGCAGCCGCTTTTCCATCTCCTGCAGCGTCACTCCGGACTGCACCGCCTTCCCGCGGGATTCGCGCGAAGCGGAGACGGCAGTTTCGAAAAGTTCCGGGCCGAGCGTGGCGCTGTGCGTCAAAGCCAGTGCGCGGCGAATGAAATTTTCCAGCTCGCGAATGTTGCCGGGCCAGTCGTGCAGTTCCAGCACGGCCGCCAGTTCTTCGGATAGCCGGTAGAGGCCCGGCTGCGCCTTGGTCTCATGCTTGCGCAGAAAATGGAGAGCCAGCTCGCGAATATCGCCGCGGCGCTCCCGCAGCGCGGGAATTCCCAGCGGGACCACGTTGAGGCGGTAGTAGAGATCCGCGCGAAACTCGCCGTCTTCCACCTGCTCGGACAGATTGCGGTTGGTCGTGGCGATCACGCGCACATCCACGGGCACCGGCGCCGTTCCGCCCAGTCGGTCCACTTCCCGCTCCTGCAAGACGCGCAGCAGTTTCGGCTGCAAGCCCAGCGGCATCTCCCCGATTTCATCCAGCAGCAGCGTGCCGCCGTTGGCCAGCTCGAATTTTCCGGGCTTGGCCAGCGTCGCGCCGGTGAACGCGCCTTTGACATGCCCGAACAGCTCGCTCTCCAGTAAATTATCCGGAAACGCCGCGCAGTTGACGGCCACGAACGGTCCCGCGGCGCGCGCGCTGTTGCGATGAATCATGCGCGCCAGGAGTTCCTTGCCTGTTCCGCTTTCGGCTTCCACCAGAATGTCCGCTTCCGTCTGCGCCACGCGCCGCGCCCGGACGATGGCCGTGCGCAACTCCGGCGAACTCCCAATCATTTCGCTGTCGCCCGCAGGGAGATCCTCGCCACCCCGCCCCAGAATTCTCTCCGCCGCCTCTTCGAGCTGCTCGAAGCACACCGGCTTCTGCAAGTAGTCGCAGGCGCCTTCCTTGATCGCCTGCACCGCATCCGGCACGCTGCCATACGCCGTCAGCAGAATCACCGGCGTCTCCGGCGCCATGCTGCGCACCCCCTGCATCACCTGCAATCCGTCTCCGTCGGGCATGCGCATGTCCGTCACCACCAGTTCGCTGGGCGCCATGCGAAACTTCTCCATGGCCTCCCCGACGCCGGCGGCCGTCCGCACGCGCCATCCGCGCCGCAGAAAATTGGCCTCCAGCGCCGCGCGCATGGCGGCTTCGTCGTCCACGATCAGCACATGACTCATTCGCTGGCTCCCGTCACCGGCAGGTAAATCGTGAACGTGCTGCCCTGCCCGGTCTTGCTGCTGACCCGAATCTCTCCGCCGTGTTCCGCAATCACCCGCTGGCAAACCGAAAGGCCCAGCCCTGGATTTCCCGCCGAAGTGGTGAAGCCCGGCTCAAAGATGCGGTCCAGATTTTCCTCGGCGATTCCCTGCCCTTGATCTTGAAAATCGATCTGCACAATCCCTTCGGGAAACTGCGGCGCCCATCCCAGCCGCACGGCCAGCTTTCCGCCCGGCGTCATCGCCCGGAAGGCATTCAGCGCCAGATTGAAAAACACCTGCTTGAGGCGGTGCGGATCGGCCTGCGTCGCGGCCTTCCCAATGCGGTTTTCCAAAGTCACCTGCTGATTGCGCTGCCGCGCCAGCGGCCCCAGAAATTCCGTGGTCTCTCCCAGCAGGCGGCCCAGATCCGTGGGAAGCAACTCCGGCGGCGCCTGTCCGTGAAACTGCAAAACATTATTGACGGTCGCGGAAAGCGAGCGCAGTCCGGCTTGCAAATGCGTTACCCACTGGCGCGTCTCCGGCATGTGCGACGTGGCGTCGCCCAACAGTCCGGCGAACAGTTCCATGCTTCCCAGCGGATTGCGGATCTCATGCGCCAGCACCGCGGCGATTTCCGCCAGCGCCTGCGTCCGCCGCGCCGCTTCCCGCTCCGCTGCCAGCCGCTTCTGCTCGGTGACGTCCCGCAAAATCCACACCGTCCCTCCTTCTTCTCCCGGATTCGAGCTAATCTTTGAGCGCAGGATGCCGATAGAGCGATTACCGGCAATAGAGCCGGCCGGCCATTCCTGCTCCGAAAAAAAGCTCGCCGGCGTAGCCCCGGCAAACAGTTTTTCCAGGCCGCCGGGCAGAGCCTGCTCCGCCACCGCATTCCAGTCCGCGGGCAGCGAAAGCAATCGTCGCGCCTCCGGATTCACCAATTGCACCTGCCGGCCATCGCCTTCCACCAGCACGCCGCAGGGCAAGTGTTCCAAAATGCACGCGAGATATCCGCGCACTCGGCTGTTCTCTTCGAGACTCCGCTCCAATTCGGTATTAGCATGCTGTAACTCTTCGCGCAGCCGCGCGACCTCCCCATGCAGCTGTTCGTAGGACTTCTCGAGAGACCCCGCGGCGCGCGTAAACGTAACAAACGCACGGGCTAACGTCTGCTGCGCGCGGTCGCGCTTCTTCTCTTCCAGGTTGCTGTTGCGCTTTCTTTGCCGGGTTCTGGGCAAATTTGTCATGTGAATTGTCATTGCACGCCGCCTGCCAGCTCTCCCCTCGGGAGCTTAGATTTCTCTTAACGCATCCTCTTGCGAAGCCTGAAAATGCTCGGCCCCCAGCTGCGCCTCGGAACCCGCCAGAATGAACGCCCGCTCCATGGCATGCTGCAGTTCGCGCACGTTGCCGGGCCAGGAATGCTGCTGGAGGTAATTGAGCGCCGCATCGGAAAAATACTTGGGCGGCACTTCCGCTTCTTCGCTCAGTTTTTTCAGGAAGTGTTCGGCCAGCGCGGGAATGTCCGCGGTACGCTCGCGCAAAGGCAGTATGCGAATGGGGAAAACCGCCAGGCGATAGAACAGATCCATGCGGAAGCGCTTTTCATTCACCAACTCGAGCAGCTTGGCGTTGGTCGCGCACACCACCCGCACATCCACCTTGTAAACGTCCGAACTGCCCAGCCGCTGCACTTCTCCATCTTGCAGAAAACGCAGCAGCTTGGCCTGCATGCTCAGCGGCAGTTCCCCGATTTCATCCAAAAACAGTGTGCCGCCGTGGGCCACGTGAATGCGCCCCAGCCGCGATTGCACCGCCCCCGTAAAGGCCCCGCGCGCATGCCCGAACAACTCGGACTCCAGCAGCGACTCCGGAATGGCCGCGCAATTCACCACCACAAAAGGCTGCTTCGAGCGATGGCTCAGCTCATGAATGGCCTGCGCCACCAGTTCCTTGCCCGTTCCCGTCTCGCCGGTCACCAGCACCGTCGTATCGCGCGGCGCCACCATGCGCGCCAGTCGGTACACCTGCTGCACTCCGCGGCTCGCTCCGATCATTCCCGGCAAGGTATCCGCAGCCATCGGGGACAAGCCCGCCCCGGCCGCAGCGCTCTTCTCCCTGGACTGCACCCGCAACTGCACCACCCTGCGCTCTTCTGGAACTTTCTTCTCCTCCATCGGCACTACGCTCGCCCCGGCGCCCGTCGACTCCACAATTTCGACGTCCACCTGTGGAAATCGCGAATGAATCATCGCCGCCACTTCCCCGGCATCCAGGTCCGGCAGATTGCGATCGAGCAACACGCTCTCGTAAAGCCCCTCTGCCAGCTTCGAGAGCGCATGCGCTCCTCCCACCGCCTCGTCCCCATGCGCCTCGGCGTACAGCGGATTGCTCAAAAGTTGTCTACGGAATCCCGGATCGGGACTCACAATCAGTATCCGCGACTGCATCCGCGCATAGTTCGGCGTTGCGATGGCTGCCATCTCTGCTACCCTCCAGAATTTGTCGAACTGCTTGCGGAACCGGGAACTTGTTCCGTGGCTGAGGAGGAACTGCGGATCCTCGGCCGGGCATGACTAGACTATGCGCGTGAAGCTCCAAACGCCGGAATTACATCTCTTTGATAAATGGAGGGTTAGAAAGAGTGTACAAATCAGGGCTGTTTCGTTCAGAGACAGTCGAGCGCTTGCGGAGCAATTCTCTCTCTTGCAGAATTTTTATAAATCTTTCATCTGCCTTTTCGCAGCGCGCGAGCGGAGCAATCCCGCCGCCGCGAAGTGTCACGTTCACTCGGAAAACGGAAATTCCGAGCCCAATCCAGTGGAATGGGCTCGGAATGACACCGCCGAATTACTCCCAGGACGCTCAGTACTTGAACTTGCAGACCAGATCGCGCAGTTGGTTGGCCATTTTGGCCAGCGATTGCGCCGCATCCTGCGAGTCATGCGCCCCATGCGAAGTGCTCTGCGCCGCTTCGGCTACTCCCGCGATATTCTTGACGATCTCTCCGGAACCGCGCGCCGCTTCGCTCACGTTGCGCGCCATTTCGTTGGTGGTGGCGTCCTGCTCCTGCACCGCCGTGGCAATCGTGTTGGAGATGTCGTTGATCTGGTTGATCACCGCGCCGATCGTGGCGATGGCCTGCACCGAACCCTTGGTATCCCGCTGGATCGCTTCGATGCGCAGGCTGATGTCTTCGGTCGCTTTGGCGGTCTGTTTGGCCAGTTCCTTCACTTCGTTGGCCACCACGGCGAAGCCCTTGCCCGCTTCCCCGGCCCGTGCCGCTTCGATGGTGGCGTTCAGCGCCAGCAGGTTGGTCTGTTGCGCGATCGAGGTGATCACCTTGATCACCTGGCCGATTTCCGCGCTGGATTCGCCCAGCTTGGCAATTGTCGCGTTGGTCTGCTCGGCCACGTGCACCGCTTCGCTGGCCACCCGGGCCGCTTCGCTGGCGTTCTTGGCGATCTCCTTGATGGACGCGCTCATCTCTTCGGTTCCCGCCGCCACCGTTTGCAGGTTCTTGTTCACCTGATCCGCGGCCGCCGATACCACGTTGGCCTGCGACGAAGTCTCCTCCGCGTTCGCGCTCATCTGATGGCTCACTCCCGTCAGTTGCTCCGAGGAACTGGCCACCCCGCTGGTATTTTCTCCCACGCTGGAAATAATTTTCTGCAGCTTGTCCATGAAGAGGTTGAACCACGTGGACAGATCGCCCAGCTCGTCCTGCGAGGCAATCTCCAGCCGCCGCGTCAGGTCTCCTTCTCCCTGCGCGATGTCCTTCACCCGATCCACGATGTATTGCACCGACCGCGCAATCCCCCGCGCGATAAACGCCCCCGCCAGGGAAATCAGCACGAGGATCGCGACGAAGATGCCCGCCAGCCACATCGTCCGCGAGGTCACCACTTCATCGCCCATCTTCTCGAACGCCTTGTCTTGCTCCACCAGCGCCTGGAGGAACTCGTCCGCGGCCTTGTTGTGTTCAACGTACTTGGGCCGCATCACCTTGACCCGGTAATCTTCGGCCTTTTTCTCGTTGCCGCTGACAATCAGCGGAACATACCCCTTTTCCACCATGTCCATGTATTCGACCGCCGTTTCGTGCATCTTCCCGGTCAGCATCTGCTTGATTTTGCCTTCGGGCGTACTTTTTACGTATGCCTCATAGCTTTCCCGGTACTTTTTTTTCGGCTGCCCGAAGACTTTCCACATCCGCCTGCACCGCTTCCTTGTTTCCCGCATCATCGCCCATCCGGGCGACAATCAATCGAATCGTCATGACGTTCAATGTCGGCGGCGCGGTATCGGCGATCATGTTCTGCCCTTGAGATATTTCGTCATACAACGCCCCGTTCACCTTGACGGCGTTCAACGTGGTGTACGCCACCGCCGCGAACCCGATAAAGCCTGCCAGTGTCACGCACACCAGCACCGTGAGCTTTGACGTGATCTTCATATTCCTCAAGCTGAGGGACGTTTTTATATTTTCCATGCTGATCATTTTTTCTCTCCATTCCTTTCTGCCTTGCTGCAAATCTTTTCTTGCCAATCCGCGCGCCGGAAGCGCCTTTGGAACCGACGCTCACCTGCGTTTCAACTGCGCAAACGGGTGCTCCACGCTGAAATAGACCACCAGCCCGTATTCGCCATGCGACGGCCCCACCCCCACCGGAACGGCAATTCCCGGAACAATCTGCGTCCCATTCTTCAGGTTGTAGGCCCAGCGCACACCGGGACTGACCAGGATCGAATTCGTCCGCCCTGTCATCTTCGACCCTTCCACGCTCTCGCTGCTGTTAAAAACCGTTTCCACCATCACGTTGAATCGCTGGCTGGGCATGTAGATGAAACTCTCGCCGGCGTTGTAGCCCCACGCCGTCGCCTGGTTTCCCAGCGCGTCTTTCGCATGCGGCACGTGCGTCGCTCCCAGGTTCCAGTGCGTCACCAGCTTGGAATGCCATTGCCAGCTTACCGGCAGCATCGCCTGCCATCCCCACCCGCCCGCTCCCCGGCCCAGCCGGTAATCTCCCGTCGGCGCCAGCACGCTGAAGCGCGGCGCAAACGCCCATCTCTTGCTCTGCAGCGCCTGATAGCGGTAGTTCAGCAGCAGGTCCCCCATGCCCATGCCGCTTCCCGGGGCGGTATGCAGCGACTGCAGCGTGTAGCTCAGTTGATTTTTCGGCGCGAGATTCACCGGCCATTCCTGCGTGAAGCTGTACGCCCATCCATTGCCCACCCACATCTTGGTCCACAGCTGAATGTGCTGCACCACGCCGTATTCCTGGTTGTAGGCCTCCTCGATCAGGAAACTGTTGTCCATGATTCCCGGCTTTTCCGATTCCTCGGACGCCGGGGCCTCGGATGCAGCGGACTTCTCCGCCGGCGCAGCCGCGCTGACCATCTGCGTCTGCGCCGCGCAAGGAATCAGGCCCAGTCCAAAGAGAACAAGAAAACCGGCGAGGAGCGCCGGCATACTTTTCAGTGAACGCTTCCCCGCCACCGGCGGCATATTCATGCTGAGATTCTTCACGGCAATTTCCTCATGGAAAAAATGAATTTCTTTTGCCTCATCGGAATTCCCTCCTCATCGCAGTTGAACCTTGCGAGTTGGCCTCCAAACGGAACCGCCGCAAGCAACTGATAAACAGGAAGTTAAAAAGCCGGGCAAATCAGAACTGTTTCGTCCAGAAACAAACTTGCCGATATGGCGCATTTCTTCCTCGTCATCTCTCCTATTGCGGCCCACCTTCCCTCCTCCCATCCGCTCCCCCGCCTCTAGCAGGTTGCTGAAAAAGTCTTCTTGCGGTCACCTCGGACACGGCGAGTGGTCTGCCGATTACAGAAAAGCCAAGAGAAAAGCAGATTCCTCGTCGCCTGTGGCTCCTCGGAATGACAGGAATGGGGTTTTTCAGCAACCTGCTAGGAAGCCAGCGTGGGCGTGAAGATGGAATCCACCAGCAACGCCACTTCTCCCACGACGCCGTCCAGGTCAAACGTAAACCGCGCCAGATCCATCTGCGCCAGCTTGGGAAACTGCTCGCTAAGCGTTACCCACGCCGGATCGGCCAGGAAATCGATCTCCTGCGCCTCGTAATACCCGTAGCCCAGTCCCCTCAGGCGGCAGAGCAGGTCGCACAGATGCACCACAGCCACCAGCGGACTCCACTGCGGCGCGGCCTGCGGATGATGGTGGAATCGAATCACCTCGCAGACCTCTTCGGGCAGCTGCCAGACCTGCGCCAGCGTGAATCCGCTATCGCAATGAGTGAAACCCAAACGCTTCTCTTCCAGTTCTTCCAGCTTCAACTGCTTCTTCGAAGCCTCCGCCATCACCGCGCTAAATTCAGAACGGTACGCCACGGCATTCACCACGATGCCCAGATCGTGCAGAAGTCCCGCTACGTAGGCCTTTTCTCCGTCCGCGTATCCGATCATTTCCGCGAATTTCCGGCTCACGAACGCACAGCCCAGCGAATGTTTCCAGAAGGCCACCGGGTCCGGTCCCCATTTGCCCTTGGGCATCATCTGCTGCAGGCAGCAGGTCAGCAGAATCTCTTCGACGCGGCGCACTCCCAGGCTGAGCACCGCCGCCTGCACCGACTCGGTGGACTTGGCCCGCCCGAACAGCGGCGAATTGGCCACCCGCAGACACAGCGCTGCCAGACTCTTGTCGTAAGAGACCAGCTTGGTCACTTCCTTGATCTCCACGTTCTCAATCGGCTGGCGGAACAAGTCCATCAGCGGCCGGAAAATCACCGGCGGCGTGGGCAGGGACTGAATCGAACGCACTCGCTTTTGCAGTTGCATGGCGGTCACATCATTCATGGCTATGCTCCCATCCCGGGCACGACCTTGCGGTAGCCCGTGGCTCCCGGAAAGTGCACCAGCCGGAAGTCTTCATTCACCTGAAACAGCGATTCGGAATGCCCCAGGAAGAAATATCCCCCCGGCAGAAGATTGGCGTAGAAATGCTGCACCACGCGCCGCTTCGAGGCCCCGTCGAAATAGATCAGCACGTTGCAGCAGAAGATCAGGTCCATGCCCTTCATGAACAGCATCTTGCTCTGATCGCTCAAATTTAGCCGCGAGAAACTAATCGTCGCTTTCACTTCGTCGCGCACCTGCAGCTTATTTCCCGGCGCCGCCTGCATGTATTTCTTCTTGAAATATTCGCTGGTATTGCGCACCGCATAATCGCCGTAAATTCCCGCCTTGGCCGTTTCCACCGAGCGGTCGTTCAAGTCCGTGGCCACGATTTCGAAGGTCCACCCCTTGAGAATCTTTTCCTTCTCCTCCATCAGGGTCATGGCCAGCGTGTAAGGCTCTTCCCCCGTGGAACATCCCGCGCTCCAGATCCGCAGCCGGCGGTAGCCCAGCTTGGTTTTCGCTTCGATCAGTTGCGGCAGGATCACGCTGCGCAGCGCGTCCAACTGCGGCTGGCTGCGGAATAAACACGTCTCCCCGATGGTGATTTCATTCAGCAGGCTGCGCAGTTCCGTATCGCGCATCGCGCTGCTCGTCAGCAGGTCGTGATATTCCCGCGGAGAACTCATATTCAGGCTGCCCATCCGCCGCAAGCACGCCGCCGAGAGCAGATACATCTTGTCGTCCGCGTGATAGATCCCCGAAATCTGATAGATCACGTCGCGTATCCGCAGATACAGCGGATCGTTGAATTCCTGCGCGGGCTTGGCGCTGCTTACGGGTATTTTCAGATCGGTTGCCATTGTTCTTTTTCCACCATTCGCTCTCAGTCTTCTCGATTCACGGTCTGCTGGCTCTGACTCCCCGGCGGCTCGGCGGGCTTCCGCACCGGTTGTGCGGACACCGCCCCAATTTTCGAATTCTGCACCATCGCGGCATGCTGAATTCGCCGGGTAATCTCTTCCGCGACCTTCTCCAGAGGATAAATTCCGTCCGCGTGCCCCGCCGCAGCCACCTGCCCCGGCATTCCCCACACCACCGAACTCGCCTCGTCCTGCACGATCACATGCCCGCCGGCTTCGCGGATCTGCTGGCTGCCCAGCACTCCGTCCGACCCCATGCCCGTCAGCACCACAGCCAAAACGTTTCCCCCGTACACCCGCGCCACCGACCGGAACAGCACGTCCACCGCCGGCCGGCAGGAGTTCTCCGGCGGATCCTGGTTCATCGCCAGGCAAATTCCCTTCGCGCCCTTTTCCACCGTCATGTGGTAGTCGCCCGGCGCAATCCACACCACGCCCGGTACAACTTTTTCCCCGGGAACTCCCTCGCGCACGCTCAGCCCGGACGTCTTATCCAGCCGCTCCGCCAGCAGCCGCGTAAAAATCGGCGGCATGTGCTGCACCAGCACCACCGGCACCGGCAAATCCGCCGGCAACCGCGGCAGAACTTCCATCAGCGCATTCGGCCCGCCCGTGGAGGTTCCGATCGCCAGCACGTCAATGCGCTGCCCGGTGCGGCGCAATCCCGGCCACGCGGGCGCCTGCGGCGCAATCGCCGGTCCCACCGAGCTCAAAATCTGCGAACGGGTCCGCAACCCGCACAGCGCCTTGATCTTCGGAATCAGCTCTTCCTTGATCTTCTGCGCCGTCGCTTCCTGGCTTCCCGTGTTGCTCGGCTTCGTCGCGTAATCCGATGCGCCCAGCGACAGCGCCTCCAGCGTCGTCGAAGCGCCCCGCTCCGTCAGCGTGCTGAACATGATCACCGGCAGCCGCCGGTACAGCTTGCGGATTTCCGCCAGCGTCTCCAGCCCGCTCATCCCCGGCATTTCGATGTCCAGCGTCACCAGGTCCGGCTTGAGCTGCTCGATCTTGGCCAGCGCGATTTTTCCGTCCGCGGCCGTTCCCGCCACCTGCACGGACTCGTCCCGTCCCAGCAGATCGGTCAGTATCCGCCGGACCACCATGGAGTCGTCCACGATCAGCACTCGAATCGGCGCCATAAATCCTTTCGCGATGAAGCCTCCACACGTGCCCGGCTACTCCAGCCAGACGCGGAAGCTCTTCTCGCCCTCCTCCAGGCTGAACAGCTCGCCAGCAGGAAATTTCCTGCTCGCCAGATCCCGGCTCATCGCCGCTACGTCCATCGCGCTGCCCGCCAGTTTTGCTTCCACTCCCTCGGGAAGAAGGTCGGGCAAATTTTCCGCCGCACTCGCCGGAAAAGTGATGTCGGCTTTGATCTGCCCGCTCCGGCTCACGCGAATGCGCAGCGCCTTCGAAAGCCAATTGCCTCGCGCAGCTCCCGCGCGATCCACCGCCAAAGGCGCCCCCGCCTTGGCCACCCTCCGCGCGATCGGCTCGTAGATCGCGCTCCAATTCACCGGCGCATCCAGCGCGCCCAGGTACTGCACTAGCCCCTGAAACGCGCGCATAAAAAAAATCATCTGCGGCGGCCCGGCAATCCGGAAGTTCCACCGCAACTCGCCCAGCAGCGCTTCCACCCGCTCGCCCATGCGCCATTCGCGCATATCAAACGGCCGGTCCTGCAAAAACGGCTCGAAGAGCACCGCGCTCAGCTCCGCCAGCACCGGCTCCAAGGGCGTCAGCAGCAAACGCTGGAATCCCAGCGCCTCATAACGCGCCAATGCCAGCCCCGGCGTCGCGCGCAACGCTCCCGACCGCGTATCGTCAATCAGCGCCGCCAGCGTGCTGACCACGCCGGCATCCAAACCCTTCACGCAGCCGAAATCCAGCACCCCGGTAACCGCCCGGCCCTTCTCCATCCGGAAACGGTAGTTCCCCGGATGCGGGTCCGCGTGCAGCGTTCTCCAAACGAATCCGCTGAGAAGAAAAAATCGCAGCAGCGAAGCGGCCACTTCCTCGCGCCTCTCCCGCGGCCATTTCCGCACCGCCCCGAAGCGCTCCCCTTCCATCCACGTCATCGTCAAAATCTTTTCCCCGCTGCACTCCTCGATGACCTCCGGAATCTCCACGCTTCCCGCCGCCTCCGCCACCGCCGCGAATCTCCGCAGCATGTCCGCCTCGTGCGCGTAATCCATCTCCTCGCGCAGCATCGCTCCGATCTCCCGCCGGTAGCCGCGCATGTCGAACCCGCGCCGCAATCCTCCCACCGGCGCCGTAAGCCATCCCAGCGCGTGCAGGTCCGTCTCCAGCGCCTCCCCAATCCACGGGTATTGCACCTTCACCGCCACCCGCCGCCCGTCCGGCAGCCGCCCTTCATGTACCTGCGCCAGCGATGCTCCCACTCCGGTTTTCTCCAACTGCGCAAAACACTCGCGCCACGGCCGCCCCAGCGCCTTTTCAATTTCCGCGAACGCCTCGTCCGCCGTCATCTCCGCGGGCGTCTCGGTCAGCCGCGTGTAAACCGCTTTCTCTTCTTCCAATTCCCCCAGCGACAGGATCTGTCCGATCTTTTGCGGCAGTCCATGCAGGCTCAGCAGCCGGTCCACCACCGATTGCCGCGCCTGTTCTTTCTTCTCCGTTCCCGCGCGCCGGGCCTGGATCATCTCCTTGCCCAGCACTCCAAGCTGTGCCGCGCGCAGCAGCTTACGCCGCATCGTTTCCCCCTCGGGGGCGCCGCAAGGAGTGCCCGGTTGCGCACTCCTTGCGGCACGCTCGGTTGCTTCCATTCATTGCGCTGTCTCCGCTTCGTTCTTAGTACTTGAAGCGGCCCACCAGGTCGCGCAGCTCCGTGGACATCTTCGCCAGGGCTTGCGCCGCCTTTTGCGAGTCACCCGCTCCGTGCGAGGTACTCTGCGCGGCTTCGGCGACTCCCGAAATGTTCTTGGCGATTTCGCCGGCGCCTCGCGCGGCTTCGGTGACGTTGCGGGTCATTTCGTTGGTCGTCGCGTTCTGTTCTTCCACGGCTGTCGCGATGGTGTTCGAAATGTCGTTGATCTGGTTGATGATTCCGCTGATGGTTCCGATGGCGTCCACGGCTTCCTTGGTATCGCCCTGGATCGCTTCGATCTTCCGGCTGATGTCCTCGGTCGCTTTGGCCGTCTCCTTGGCCAGTTCCTTCACCTCGTTGGCCACCACCGCGAAGCCCTTGCCGGCTTCCCCGGCTCGAGCCGCTTCGATCGTCGCGTTCAGCGCCAGCAGGTTCGTCTGTTGCGCGATGGAGGTAATCACCTTGATCACCTGCCCGATTTCCGCGCTCGATTCGCCCAGCTTGGCCACCGTCGCGTTCGTCTTTGCCGCCACGGACACCGCCGAGTTGGCCACCTTGGCCGCTTCCGTCGCGTTCTTGGCGATCTCCCGGATGCTTGCGCCCATCTCCTCCGTCCCCGCCGCCACCGTCTGCAAGTTCCGGTTCACCTGCTCCGAATTTTGCGAGACGACGTTCGACTGCGCCGAGGTCTCCTCCGCGTTCGCGCTCATCTGCTGGCTCACCGCTCCCAGCTCTTCCGATGCGCTCGCCAGCGATTGCGAGTTCGTGGCGATCGCCCCGATGCTCTGCCGCAGGTCGGTCAGGAACTTGGCCAGTCCTTCGCCCATCTGTCCAATCGCGTCCGATCCGCTCACCTGGATCTTCTGCGTCAGGTCTCCGCCGCTCGCCGCCATCACCACGTCCAGGATGGAGTCCACCTTCTTTTTCAGCTCCGCGGCCTGTTGCGATTCCCGTTCCTGCGCTTCCTTCACTCCCCGTTCGTTGGCCAGCTTCGTCGTCACCACTTCCCACGTCGTCATGGCCCCGACATATTTCTTGTTCTGGTCGTAAATCGGACTGACCAGCAGGTCCAGCTGCTCCGGCCCCACCTGAATCAGCGACTTGATCGGCAGGTTCTTGTCATTCGCCAGCAGTTTCCTCTGGTGCGACGGATCCTTGTGGAAGATATCGATCGCCTGCCCGATGATGTTGTCCACCTTGATCGGCAGATACTGTTCCAGCGTCTTCAGCGTCCGTGTCGAAGCCGGATTCATGTACCGCATCTTCAAATCCAGGTCCACGAACATCGCGTTGATCGGCGCATTCTCCATCATGGACATCACCCGCGCCGCGTCCGCCTTGACCTTTTCCTTCTCCGTGATGATCTCCCACGTCACCATCGGCCCCAGATACGTCCCCGCTTCGTCGTAGATCGGGCTGACCAGCAGGTCGGCAACCTCATCTCCAATCTGAATGTTCGAACGGTGCGGCAGATTCTTCGGATTGTTCAGAATCTTTCTCTGATAGGCGGGATTCTTGTGGAACACGTCCACGCTCTGCCCCAGCACCTCATCCGCCTTCACCGGCAGCAGGTGCTCGATCGTCTTCAATGTCTTCAGCGACGCCGGATTCACGTAGCTGATCTTCAGGTCCGTTCCCGCCAGCAGCACGTTGATCGGCGCGTTCTGCAGCATGGCCTCATACTGCTTCCCCGTCTTGCTCTGCGCCCCGCCCGCCGAGTGCGCCCCGTCCTGCACCGTCACGATCTGCGGCTCCAGCGACGACACCTTCTCCATCACCGCGTCCACCAGATGCGGCGCCACGCCCATTTCCGACAGCGTCACCGCCAAGTGCGTCCCCACGCGCTCGAAATGCCACGGCTCGATCAGCATGCTGGCGTGCGCCGGCTTCATGTCCTTGCCCTTGTATTCCGCCGGGCCTCCCAGCGCCTGCGTCAGGAACTGCGTCTGGCGCATCTTCATCCAGGTCATGTTCGTCCGCGTGAAAAACGGCTTCAGGTCGGAATCCCCCAGAACCTTGTCGTAGAACTTCTCCACCGCCGCCGCGATGCTGGCCTTGCCGCCCAGCTTCCCGTACAGCGTGTCCGCCTGCTTCACCACCGGTGCTTTTGTGCCCATGACTGCTCCTTTTCAATTTAGTTTTTTTGCAATTTCGTTTAGACCACGAAAAAACTTGTCGCGTAATTCAGACTCCGCAAAACCACGAAGGAAATTCCCAGATACTTGTGCATCATCCGCGTGTCATACCGCCCCTGCAGCATGGGCCGCCCCAGAAAGAACATCGCCACGTAGCTCCCCAGCACCGCCAGCGAGATCGCCGCATGAATCCACAGGATCGGCCGCCCGTGCAGCGCCACTTTTTCCACCGCCGCCCGCGTCAGCTCGATGTACACCGTCAGCAGCAGATCGATCGCGAACGCCCCCAGCATCACCCGGAAATGCATCTCCGGCCTCCGCTTGCGCAGCCACAGCCCGCCCAGCACCAGCAGCAAAACTCCCGCCGACATCCAGTGCAGCATCTCAGCCCTCCATCCGCGCGTGATTGGTCACGCCTTCCGTCCGGTTCAGCGCCTTCTCCGTGTCCAGCACCAGCAGCAGATGGTCCTGCAGCTTATGCACGCCGAGAATCAAATCCCGGTTGACTCCCTCCATCGTGTCCGGCGGACGTTCAAACGTTCCCTCGTCCACTTCGATCACGTCGCCAATCTCGTCCACCAGCAGGCTCACCGCCCCGTCGTCCGTGCGGATCACCACGTTCATTGGCAGCTGCCCTTCCGGCCTCTCCGCCATCCCCATCCGGCAGCGCAGGTCCACCGCCGTCACGATCTGCCCGCGCAGATTGATCAGCCCGCGAATCACGTTCGGCACCAGCGGCACCCGCGTCATCTTCTGGTAGCGGATGACCTCCTGCACCTGCTGCACGGGCACGCCGTAGAACTGTTTTTCCAGAAAAAATGTGCACAACTGTTGCGTCCGGCTCATGCTCGCTCCTTAAGCTGCCACTATCTCCAAAAGTTCCACGTTGGCCTCGCGGATCAGTCCGCGCACGTCCAGCAGATCCGTCACCCGCTGCTGAATCACCGCCGAACCCAGGATTCCGTGCCGCTTCCCGGCCTTCTGCATCACCACGTGGTCTTCGACGATGTCCAGAATCCGGTCCACCACCAGCCCCACGCTCACTCCGTTTTCCGCGTAGACCACCACGTGCATCGTCTCCTGCTCCTCGTCCACGCTTTCCCGCTCGATTCCCAGCAACTCCGAAACGCGCAGCAACTGCATGATCTGCCCCCGGTACTGGATGACCTCCCGGTCCCCGGCCTTTTCCACTTTCTTTTTCTCGAACTCCTCCAGCCTCGCCACCAGCGACAGCTCGATGGCCATGCGCCCGTCCCGCCCGTTGCGGAACAGCAGCAGAATCTGCTTATCGCCCTTGCGCTCGTCCTTCTCCGCCGTCTTGTCCTTCTCCGCCATGGCCCGGTCGCGCACTTCGCCCACCACTCCCGCTCGCTGCGCCACTCCCAGCACGTCCAGAATCAGCGCCACTTCGCCGTCGCCCATGATCGTTGCTCCCGCAAACGTCGTGACTCCCTTCAACTGCTTGCCCAGCGGCTTCACCACGATCTCTTCCGTGTCGTTGATCTCGTCCACCACCAGCCCGAAGTGCCGGTCATCCGCTTGCAGCACCACGATGTTCGTCGCGTCCGCTCCGGCTTCGTCCTTCTTCTGTCCTTCCACCTGCAGCTCGCGGTTCAGGTACACCAGCGGCAGCAAGCGTCCTCGCAACCGGTACACCGGCGCGCCATGCACGATCTCAATCGCCTTCGCCGCGTTTTCCGCCTCAATCCTCACCAGCTCCAGCAGGCTCACCTGCGGTATCGCGTAACGATCGCCCCCGCTCGAAACCACCAGCGCCGGAATGATCGCCAGCGTCAGCGGTATCTTCATCCGCACCGTCGACCCGTGTCCCGGCTTGGACTGAATGTCCACCGTCCCGCCGATCTTCTCGATGTTCGTCTTGACCACGTCCATGCCCACGCCGCGCCCGGACACATTGGTCACCTTCTCCGCCGTCGAAAAACCCGGCAGAAAAATAATCCCCGCCGCTTCCCGGTCGTTCATCCGCGCCGCCTGCTCCGGACTCAGCAGCCCGCGCTCCACCGCCTTGCGCCGGATGCGCTCCAGATTCAGCCCCGCGCCGTCATCGGAAATCTCGATGATCACCTGCCCGCCCTCATGGAACGCCCGCAGCAGCAGCAGTCCTTCCACCGGCTTGTTCGCGGCCACGCGCTCTTCCGGCCGCTCGATTCCGTGGTCCACCGAATTCCGCACCAGGTGCGTCAGCGGATCCTTGATGGCCTCGATAATCGTCTTGTCCAACTCCGTCTCTTTCCCTTCCATCTGGATGCGCACCTGCTTCCCGCAGGAAATCGCCACGTCGCGCACCGTCCGCGGAAATTTGCTCCAGATGTTCCCGATGGGCTGCATGCGCGTCTTCATCACGCCTTCCTGCAGCTCCGTCGTCAGCAGGTTCAGCCGCTGGCTCGTTCCCAGCAGCCCCGCGTTTCCTCCCGAATTCGTGTATTGCAGCACCTGGTTGCGCGCCAGCACCAGCTCGCCCACCAGGTTCATCAGCCGGTCCAGCAGTCCCACGTCCACGCGTATCGATCCCTCGCTCGCGCTCGGTCCCCGGCTCCCCGTCTGTCCCGCCGCGCTGTCCGTCTTTCCCGCGCCCATTTCTCCGTGTTGTTCCGCTCCCACGCTTCCTTCTCCTCCTTCTTCCGCGCGCACAATTCCCGCCAGCCCTTCCGCCACCGCCGCCGGCGTCGCCTCTTCCTCCACCTTCACCGCCGCGGCCACGGGCGCTGGCGCCGGCGCGGCCGGTTGCGCCGCCGCTTCTTCCTTCGCCGCCGCCGCTGCCTTTTCTCCGGTCAGTTGCAGCCGCTCCAAAACCTGGATCAGCGCCCGGTCGTCGCGCTCTCCTTCATTCCCTTGCTTCTCGATGGACGCCAGCATCTGCCGGATCGCATCCACCATCTGCAGCAGCGCCGTCGCTCGCTCCGGCGTCAGTTCAATCAGCCCGTCGCGCAGCTTGCTCAGCAGGTTTTCCCCCACGTGCGCCACCGCTTCCAATTTGGAAAATCCCAAAAAGCCGCACGTGCCCTTGATCGTGTGTATGGTTCGGAAGACGCTGGCCAGCTTCTCCCGGTTGGCGGGTTCCTTCTCGAGAGCCACCAGCTCCCGGTCCAGCAAATCCAGATTCTCGTAACTCTCGACCAGAAACTCACTTACGATGTCGTTGTCGCTCATTCCGGCCTCTCCCGTCGGGCTTCAACCGCCGCCCATTCCATCACCACTTCTCGTTGTTTCCACTCTCAACCGCTCGTGGACCTTCCGTGGCCCCGCCGCTTGCGCACGGGCGCACCTTTATTCCACCCATCTTGGAGAGGACCGGGAACTCCGCGTCAGCCCCACGCCGCGCGTCTTCCCCGAACGACTGAACCTGCCGGCAGCCCGCGGCACTCTTCCGCCGCGCGCTTCCTTGCAGTCCTCTTATCGGCCTTTCCTCCAAAATTCTTTAGCGCTTGGTCGTTTTGCCCGCTTTGGGATAACACTTCTCCCATTTCGCGGCTCCTCGCGCGCTGCTCTTCCTGCACACCACTGGCCGCTCCGCCTCAGAAATCTCTTAAGTTTGCTTTTTGTTCCGGAAGGAAAATTCTGCCCGCCTGCATAACGCTCTTCGCCGGGTTGCTAACCACCTGCACAGCCCAAGAAATGACATACGGCCCGGAGCAGACTCCACCGGGCCGTATGTTCACAACAGGAACAGAAAAAAGTTCCGATTTGGCTCTTAGTCCCTCGGCAACTCCGGCGCCGCCGCCCCATCCTTGCGCGGGTCCGACGCTCCGTAGTTCACTCCCGTCTTAAAATCGCGCATCACCACCTGCCCGCCCCCGGTCAGGCTCCCTGCAAAAGCGCCGCGCAACTCAATCTTGTGCCCCTTGGCCGCCAGCGCCTCGCGCACCGTCGGCGTGAATCGGTTCTCCAGGGACACGTCGCACCCATTAAACGTGTACTTACAGAACCGCGGCGCTTCCAATGCCGCCTGGATATTCATCCCGAAGTCCGCGATGTTGGCCATGAACTGCGCGTGCGCCTGCGACTGGTTCCATCCGCCCATGATCCCGAACGCCATGCGCGTCTCGCCCTTTTGCGCGAACGCCGGAATGATCGTGTGCAGCGGCCTCTTCCGTCCCGCCAATG